>Ga0207707_10005087_pt1 | contig 11531 bp, 9 predicted proteins | sample KBSC83BmetaG_FD_184336 | JGI IMG/M metagenome (GOLD analysis project Ga0207707, IMG submission 184336) | Corn rhizosphere microbial communities from Kellogg Biological Station, Michigan, USA - KBS C8-3B metaG (SPAdes) (version 2) | ecosystem: Host-associated > Plants > Roots > Rhizosphere ... | reverse complement strand
CGCGATCCGTCGACCGCAGCGGGAGTCACCCCACGGGACCTTGCGAATGGCGGTTCGATGGAGGTGACGGCATACAAACCGGATGGTGCAGTCCAGCATTTGATCTGGCTGCGGCACTATCGCGAATCCTGGACGCGGACTTATTGGTTTCGCGAACCCATCCTACTCCCGGCGGGAACGCGCGTGGCAGTCTATGCCACCACGCCGTCCGCCGCCGTCATCTCCTTCACCCGGCCAGCCAACCGTTAGCGGTGCGCGGCGACGATTCGGTCCGCGATAGCGTTATAGACATCGTCGCTCATCATCCGTCCAGCGACTTTGAATTCGAAGGTATCACCGCTGTATGGCTTTATCTTCAGTTCATTGCCTTCGCGCTTGAACGACTTGACTTCCGAATATGACCACGAGCGGGACTTGCTGGTATTTTTCAGGTCCTGCCACTCAATCCGGTTGGCACCTACCAGGAGCCGGCCATTATCGCCGCTGTGCACAACATCGAACTCCGTCACGGTCACTGGAACGAGTTCGGTTCTCGAGCGGCCAACGACCGTCGAACCTTCCAGAGGCATTCCCACCCAGTCCGCGATCATCCTGGGATCGTCGGGATTTCGGAAGCGCAGAACCACGTCGGAGCGATTACTATACTGGTCATTGAACGGCTGCGTCAAACTCAGGTTCATGACGTCGCCCGTGAGACTCACCCCGCGGATGTCCGCCTTCGGAACGGTAAATGATCCGTCCGGATTGGAGTCATCCACAAAAATGAAATTGTTGTCGGTCACGATCACGTGGCCGGTATCCGTCCCCATGGGGCTTACTAGCTGGACTTGGCGAACGACCAGGCGCTGAGCCGCCCAAGAGCCGACACCGCCAAGGGCTGCAAACAAAACAAGATTTCGAAGCATTTTCATAACACAACCTCTCAGTTTTTTTTGTAACAGGTTACGTGCCATGAGAGAACAGGCGCCGTACGGCGGTTCACATACAAATCGGATTTTAGATAAGAAATGCACAGGCAGGAATGCCTGCTCTACTTAAGGCTCGTCACCGGAATCGTGAAGGCCACTGTGTTCACCTTGCCTTCGCGCTGGAATTGCACCCATACGCGGTAGATGGCTTCCCGGGGGAAAAACAAATTGAACTGCACCTGTTTTTCGCCGGAACCAGGGTCCGTAACGTATATCGGGTGCGTATGGATGGTATTCACCAGATCGTTGCTGGCAACGAGCATGTGTCCCCAGGCGCCGAGGTAAGTTTCGATTCCCGCAGCCGGCTTTAGCCGGAAAAACATCATAGTCTTTTTGCCGGCGATGGGTTGCTCAGGATCGAGTGACAATTCAACGTCTAGATTCTGGCCGTGCTTGGAGGAGAGATCGGCCGCTGGATGACCAATTCCACTCGCTAAGCTACGCTGATACCCTGCGGTCGTGATTACGTCAGAGATCAACTGCGGCGTGCCGCCCTCGGGAAAGAAATCGGCCAGTAGTTTGTATGTTCCTGGTTTTGGCAGACGGGTGTCGAGTGAGAATGTTCCATCCCTTTTGAGATCGGGATGCTCGTGAGAGAAGTAGGCGAGGTCCTCGCTCACGATGAAGAGGTGAATCGGTTTCTCGTGGACGATCTGAAACTGTTTCACGGGCGCGCCGGTCCTCGGCTGAGCTACTCGAATATCCAGGTGAAGCTTTTCATTTGCAGGAATGCGCGCGGGGAGGAACGTGAACGTCGTCGGATATGCGATGGGCTCGGGAATGTTCGCTACCAGCGTCATGCCGCAGCGGGGGCACTTGCCGGGTGTGGCGGAGCGAACCTCGGGGTCCATCGGGCAGATGAACTGAACGGGTGCCGGCTGGGGTTCAGGGGTTTGCTGAGCGAGGACCGATAATAACAGAAGAAAAGCACAGGCAAGGATGCCTATTTTACTTCGAAGGGCCATACGGCAGTGGTGCTATAGCCGCCATCGACGGCGATGATCTGTCCGGTGATGTAGTCCGCGCCGCGACTGGCAAGAAACACCGCGAGCGGCGCTACATCCTCCGGCTTTCCCATATTCGGATTAGCCTGTGCATGCCGCATCCACGATTGCAGCTCGGGAGATTGCCACATATCGCGGTTGAGATCCGTCAAGATGAATCCCGGCGCAATGCAGTTCACCTGGATGTTGTAGCGGCCCCACTCGGCCGCGAGAGCCTTCGTGAGCTGCCCGAGCCCGCCCTTGGTAATGGCGTAGATCGTGATGTATGGGAGCCCGAGCAACGACATCAGACTCCCGATATTGATGATTTTGCCGCCCGCAGCACGCGCGACCATTTTCGCGCCGACTAACTGGGTCAACTCAACGATGCCGTGCAGGTTGGTCTGCAGGATACGCTCGTACTCCTCGCGCGTGTACTGTTCAAAGCGCTTGCGCAGATTGGTTCCGGAGACATTGACCAGGATATCGACATCGCCGGCGGATTCAGCGCAAGCGCGAATGGAATCGGAGCGGGTGAGATCCAGGTGGAGCGCGCGCGCGTTGGGAATCGATTGGGCGTGAGCCTCAAGCTTCTCCATGGAGCGCGCCGCAAGAATGGTGCGTGCCCCGGCGGAAGAAAGAGCCTGGGCGATTGCCAGGCCGATGCCGCGGCTGGCGCCCGCCACGAGCGCAGTTTTCCCGGCTAGCGAAAAAATATTGTCGAAGGGGCTCAAGCGACCAGACCGGGAATCACTTTGCCGCCGTTGACGATCTTCGATGGCCGGCCGATCGGCGTCTGATATTCGCGCGTGGGATCCACACCGAGAATGCTATAGATACTGCAGAGCAGATCCTCGGGCTGTACCGGGAAGTCGGTGACCTCGGATGCGGTTTTATCCGTTGCGCCGAGTACGCGGCCTCCGGATATGCCGGCCCCCGCCAGCACGATCGACCACGCTTTATTGTGATGATCGCGGCCTGCATCGCCATTTACTTTGGGGGTGCGGCCAAATTCACCCATAGCAATGACCAGCGTCGAATCCAGCATGCCGCGTTGGTGCAGATCCTGGAGCAGCGCCGCGAACGCACGATCGAATTCGGGCAGCAGCACCTTTTTCATAATATTGAAATTATCGCCATGCGTGTCGTAATTGAGCCAGCCCTTGGCGACCGTAACGAAGCGGACGCCGCCTTCGACCAGGCGCCGGGCCAGCAGCGCTCCCTGACCCACCGGAGTGCGGCCGTACTGTTCGCGTAGCGCCGCAGGTTCGGATTCGATATCAAATGCTTTTTTCGCCGCCGGAGAACGCATCAGATCATATGCGCGCTGCTGGAACGAATCGAGTGCGTCGAAATCCGTATTGGAATCGATGGCGCGATACTTCGTGTCCATTTTTTCGAGGAGCCAGCGGCGGTTGCCGACGCGCGCCCAATCCACATCGGACGGTAGCGTGATGTCGCGAACTTTATATCCGGTCACATTCGGATCGCCAGCTATGAAAGGATTGTATTCGCCGCCGAGATAACCGGCGCCATACGATGGGAACGTGTTGGGCACCGCTACATAAGCCGGCAGACCATTTTTCGGTCCCAGCTCTTTAGAAACAACCGATCCCATGCTGGGAAATTCGAGCGTCGAAAGCGGCAGATAGCCCGTCAGCAGATAGTTGATGGCCCGCTCGTGATTGTTTTCGCGCGAGTGGAGCGATCGTAAGATGGTGAACTTATCCGCTTGTTTCGCGGTATACGGCAGGTGTTCGCATATTTGAATCCCCGGCACGTTGGTGGGGATGGGCTTGAACTCGCCGCGGTATTCGATTGGCGCGTCGGGCTTCAGATCCCAGGTATCCTGGTGCGCGCAGCCGCCGCTCTGCCACAGCACAATGCAGGAGACATCTTTCTTCCCATTGCTTGCGCGCAGGATATTCGCGAGGTTGATTCCTAGAGCGCCCAACGAGCCGATGCGGATGAAATCGCGGCGGCCGAAAACTGAAGTGTGATTTGTGACTGGCATCGTTTGGCCCTCAGTGATTGTATAAAAACTCCTTGGAATTCAGCAGCGCCCAAAAAACGTCTTCCAGACCCTCCCGTGCACTCGGCGCCTTGCCGGCCGCGGCTTCCGCATTCGTGCGCTCGTCCGCATCCGGATATCGCGAGAGCGTACGCAGGTACATCTCCTCTACAATCTCACCTGCGGGATGCTTGTCCGCCAAAAGCTTTCCAAGCATTCCGTTAGGATCCGAAATCTTTTTTTGCACGGTATCGCCGCTGATCAGGTGCAGTGACTGGTTGAGCGTAGGCGGCTGCTTGCGCTCACACACGCTCTGCCGGCTGGGGCGATCGAAAACTTCGAGGAAATAAGACTCGATCTCCGGCTCAGGCAGTTGTGAGGCATGCGTTCCCGGATAAAGCGACGTGTACTGTTCCGGGACGCCGGTCGCCTGGGAAATGGAGTCCAACATCTGCTCGGCCGTCAGCCTGCGGCTGTAGTGCCGCGAATAAGCCATCTTGTCATCGCGATTTGCGGCATTCGGCTTCGACGAAAGCTGATAGGCGCGCGACGCTGTAATGCGGCGGATGAGCTGATGGAGGTCGTAGCCATGCTCCACAAAATCTTTCGCCAGCGCGTTCAGGAGCGGGTCGTTCGTCGATGGATTGGTAATGCGAAAATCATCGACAGGCTCGACCAGACCGCGGCCCATGAAGTTACGCCACATACGATTTACCAGCGCTTTGGCGAAGAACGGATTGGTGGGCGACGTGATCCAATCGGCCAGTTGCTCGCGGCGGTCGATTTCTTCTTTTTCTTTCGAGGCCAGCACCGGACCGTCCAGTGCTTTGGGCCAATACACTTTCTTCGTCTCGGGATTCTGAAACTGCCGTTTGAAATCCACGTACAGGATGCGTTCGTTGTTGCGCGGCCCGGCGCTCTTATAGCGGACTTGCGAGAAGAAGGCGGCCATGCCGTTGAAATCATCGCGAGTCCATTTTTCGAGCGGATGATTGTGGCAGCGCGCGCACTCGATGCTGACGCCCAGAAAGACCTGACTGGTGATCGAAGCCAGATCTTGCGGGTTCTTCATCAAGGGGTAATAGCTGGTGGCGGCGGCCTGATACATGTTGCCGGATGAAGTCAGCAGCTCGCGCGCAAATTCGTTATAGGGCATGTTGCGGCTGAAGGCGCGATAGAGCCAGCGCGTGAAAACATAGGGGCCCTTGTTGTACAGGAGCTGCTTGGTGTTGTTGAGATGGTCGCCCCAATAGAGCGCCCAGAAGTCCGCGTATTCGGGCCGCTCGAGAAGTTGATCCACCAGTTTGGCGCGCTTGTTCGGGTCCTTGTCGGCCAGGAAGGCACGTGCTTCGTCCGAGGTTGGAGTCAGCCCGATAATGTCCAGATACGCCCGGCGCAGAAACGTCGCGTCATCCGCCACATCGGACGGGGGAATCTCCAGCGTCTTGAGCTTGGCGAACACATGCTCATCGATGAAATTGTTCGCAGCGACTGAAGGAACTGCGCGCGGCTCGAGCACCACACCCACTTTGGCGCCCGATGCAATACCGGGTGCGCGCACCACGATAGCGGTTTCGCCGCCTCGCTCGGCCGACAATAGACCTTCGGGCGTGACCTTGGCGATCGAGTCATCGTTGGATTGGAATTTAGCGGTGCGGGTGATATCGCGCTCCGTGCCGTCGGAGTACTGCGCGGTGACGAGCAGCTGCCGTTTGGCATTTTTTCCGAAAAGCACACTCTGCGAGGGCGTCACGCGCAGCGCTAAAATGCGCTTCTCGGCTTCTGGATTCCGCTTGGCGCCGTTTTTCAGCCACTCAAGCAGCGCGTTGTACTCAGGTGAATCCTTCTTCAGCACCGTGCCGCCGCCGTGAGGCACTTGAAAGGTGGGCTTCAGCAGCATCAGGCTCTTTTCGGGGTCCTTGAGATTGACACGCCGGCCGTCGTGCTTTTGCACGATCATTTCGTAGTCAAGTTCCGGCTCGTAACCAAAAAGCGACAGCTTGAAACCGCTTTGTCCGTTGAGCGCACCATGGCAGCTTCCGCCGTTGCAGCCGATTTTTGTGAGGACCGGCATCACATCGGCATTGAAACTGGGTGGAGGAGGTGCCCCCGCGCGCTGAACGAGCGCGGTGGTCGAAGCGCTGAGGCCTCGATATGTTGCGCGAATGACGGCGCCGCCGTTAGCCTGGGCGGTGACGATGCCGGCCTCATTAACGCTGGCGACGGCGGGTTTTTCAGATCGGAACTGTACGCTGCCGGTAACGTCTTCTTCGGACCCGTCCGCATAACGTGCGGTGGCGATTAGGGTCTGTTTCGAGCCTTTGCCGAACAGCAGCGGATCTGCGGGATCAATCGATAGTTTTGCGGGTTTCTGCGGCGCAGCCGCAGCGAGCGTGGCGAACAAAAGAAACGCAGCGATTCGCATATCCCTCAATCCAGGACAACGGTGATGTGGGGCGCCTGTTGCACCTCGCCACTCTCCGCACGGCCCAGGATTGCGACGCGTGAAAATCGGCCTGGTCGGGCGTCTTTTGCAGCCGTCAATTGAATTGTAACACTTGTGGCATCTGGCGATAACGCTGCCTGGTGCGCTGTCACACCGGCTGGCAAGTTCTCAAAGGTAAATTGGAGCGGCTCGGAGAAGCCATCGGCGCGGGAAATCGCTACCTGGAACGCGGCGGCGCCGCCACGGACAAGATTTACGGTGTCGGCTGCAGCCTCCAGCGAGAACTTAGGCTTGTCGATCACGACAATGGTCGCCTGGTGTATGGTGGCGAACGTTTCGCCTTCCCCACCACCGCTCGAGATCTTGACCGAACTCCAGGCCGGCTTGGGGGCGCTAGCGGCAATCAACTGAATGGCGCCGTAGGCGCCAGGCTTCAAGCCCGCAGCCACGTTGAATACAATGTCGGCTTCGTTCTGATCACCGGGGATCTGGACCGGATCGGCGGTCATGCCTTCGGGAAGACCCTTCACCTCTACGCGTACCGGATCCTTGAATCCATCATGGCGAAGTACTTTCACTTTCCAGGGCGCCGGCGCACCCGCATACAGGTAACGGCTGTCTGACGCGAGCTGCAGCTCAAACCGGGGTTGCGGCGGGTGGACAAGTAACTGGTACGGAAAATCTTCGCCCGTGGTCTTCCAGAGGTTTCGCATTTCGACGAAATAGCGGCCGGCTTCTTTGAACTCGTGGGAAATGTACGAATCTTTGTTGAAGTGACTGCCGGGGAAATCGTAGTCATCATTCGCGGCGATTTGATTCCCGAGCGTGTCCACGATGCGCAGCTGCGAATCGACGGGCGAGCCGAAGCGTTCCGCACGGACTTCGAAAACCAGCGTCTGGCCGGCTTTTACATCGAAAGCGAAGCGCTCCGGCTGGCGGTAGCGCGCGATGCCGTTGATAGAGACTGGCGGGGCGATCTGCTCGCCGCCGGCGTGCACGGGCGTCCGGTCGACGAGGAACGTGGCGGGGCTCGAGCGGCCACCCGGTGTAACGAATGCGAACTGAACCGGACCTTCGCGGGCGTCAGACGGGCAATGGATTTTCACGCGTGCGGTGTTCCCGCGCATGTCAAGTACTTCGCCAGAGAATCCGGGTGCTTCGAACCACAGCTTGGCGTCGCCGGTCAGGCCTACGCCGAACACGGTTGCTTCGACAGCCACGCCCGGTTGCATGCTGATGGGCGAGATGGTTTCTAGATGCGGCGCTGTCCGGATATCGAGCTGATATGCAAAATTCGGATCGTTATGCCGGTGTGTCGGCTGGATTACGGCGCAATAAGTGCCGGCCTCTTGGAACTTGTAGTAAATGAAGGGGTCCCAGATAAAAACATCTTCGCTGTGCCAAAGTTTGCGATTATGCGCATCGAGCAGAATCAACGCCGGATCGAGGCTATTGCCGTTTCGGGCGGCGCGCAAATCGAAAATCCAGCTTTGCCCTTGTTTCACGTGAAACATGAAAAAATCGAAATCACCGTCAACGTTCAGGCGGCCGTTAATCGTCGCCGGCAGCGAGACTTCCTGCGCCTGCTCGAAAGTTGAGTTTGGCTCCTTTTCCATGATGTGCGGCTGATCGCCGACACGAAATAGCAGAATGTTCGAGGCACCGCGCGGCGTAACTATACGGAAATAATGCGGTCCCAGAGGGGCATCCGGCGCAACCGTGAAATCGAGGGCGAGGCGCGTGTAGGTGCTCTCGACTACCTTCCCGGTAATTGCAGGGTCCAGGAACACGACGGTTTGCGCGCGGTCGATAAACTCGCCAAGAATCTCAACGCGCAATTGTGCGCCGGCCTGACTGCCCTGAGGGAACACCGAATTGATCTTAGGGAGACGCGGCTCGATGACTTTTGGGGGTTCGGAGGCGGCCAGGAGAGCCGCGGCTAAAAATGCGATGGATATCTGCATGTATGGACAACCAACAATGACTGTCCTACGTTAAGTTACCATTGAAAATTCCATGCAATCTTTTCATATTGCGGTGATCGCGGGAGATGGTGTTGGCGTCGAAGTGATTCCGCCGGCGAAACGCGTCCTCGAGAAAATCGGCACCCTGCACCAGATTCAGTTTGCATTCGAGGATTTTGACTGGGGGTCGGATTATTACGTGCGCCATGGCCTCATGATGCCGGCGGGCGCGATCGAACTGCTGCGGCCGTTCGACGCCATCCTGCTCGGCGCGGTTGGACATCCCGCAATCCCCGATCACATTACGCTCAACGGCTTGCTCCTGCCCATCCGGCGTGCGTTCGATCAGTACGCTAATGCGCGTCCGGCGCGGCTGTACCCTGGCGTGGAATCTCCGCTCGCACTGCGCAAAGGCGAGCAGATCGATTTAGTCGTGGTTCGCGAGAATACCGAAGGCGAATACGCGCAGGTCGGCGGCTTCGTTTACCAGGACCAGCCGGAAGAAGTAGCCATCCAAACCGCGGTTTTCACTCGCCGCGGCATCGAGAGGATTGTGCGTTTTGCTTTCGAACTGGCGCGGCGCCGAAAGAGTAAGAAACGGGTGACGTCCATTACGAAATCGAACGCCCAGGGTTTCGGCATGGTGTTATGGGACCGCACATTTGCTACCGTGGCGGAGGAGTTTCCAGAGATTTCGACGGAATCGCTGCTCGTCGACGCCGCAGCCATGAATTTTATCCGCAGACCGGAGAGTTTCGATGTGGTGGTGGGTTCGAACCTGTTCGGCGATATCCTGAGCGACATCTCGGCGATCATCGTGGGCAGTATGGGTCTCGCGCCGAGTGCGAACATCGATCCCCTGCGGCGCTACCCGTCGATGTTCGAGCCGGTACACGGCTCGGCGCCAGACATCGCGGGCAAGAGTATGGTGAACCCCCTGGCAACGATCTTGAGCGCGGGGATGATGCTCGATCATTTGCAATGCACTGAAGCGGCGCAGCGTGTCGAGCGCGCTGTTGCGGCCGTTCTTGCCGAGGGCCGCGCGCGCACACCGGATCTGGGCGGAAAGAGCAGTACCGGAGAGGTGACGGATGCGGTTCTGGGGAAAATTTAGCGGCGTTCTTGCGTGCGCGCTATCGGTCGCATCGGTGATAGCCGGCCCGCAATGGAAGGACCGGTACGCTAAGGTCAACGGCGTTCGCCTGCATTATGTCGAGCAGGGTAAAGGCCCTCTGATCCTGTTCCTGCATGGTTTCCCGGAGTTCTGGTACTCGTGGAAGGACCTGCTCACGGATTTCGGCCGCGACCATCACGCGGTTGCATTAGACATGCGCGGATACAATCTCTCGGCGAGGCCGGAACCGGTGGATGCTTATCGCGTGCCCGTTATCGTTGAGGACGTGCGGGCGCTCGCAGAAAAGCTGAAAGCACGGAAATTTGTTCTGGTGGGGCACGACTGGGGCGGCGTGATTGCGTGGGCCTTCGCGGCGCAGCATCCGGAGATGCTGGACAAGCTCGTGATCATCAATGCGCCGCATCCCTCCGTATTCGCGCGTGAGCTCGCGAATAATCCGGCGCAACAGAAGGCCAGCGGCTATTTCAATTTATTCACGTCACCACAGGCAGAGCAGATGTTGAGCCAAAACAACTATGCCGGCATGCTGGGAGCATTCGGGTCGGCGCTTAGCGATGAGGATCGCAAGGTATATCTGGCGGCGTGGAACCGGCCGGGCGGTTTGACCGGAGGTTTGAATTACTACCGCGCGGCGAATTTGCGATCACCGGCCGGTGCTCCCGCCGGCGTAACCGCAGAGGCTCCCTCGATTCAGCCGCTCGCACGGATCAGTACGCCGACACTAGTCATCTGGGGCGAGAAAGATACTGCCCTGCTCACCGGAAATCTCGAAGGGCTGGATCAGCACGTCAAGGCTCTCACCATCAAACGTGTGCCGGATGGAACGCATTGGGTGGTGCACGAGAAACCGGCGGTGGTCATTCAGGAAATTCGCGCATTTTTGAAGTCCTCGTAGACGTTCGGCCGGGCGCGCCCGCCATTCTAGCCTTTCAGATCGCGAAAGGCTTCTTCGATCTGTCTGCGGGTATCCGCGGTAGGAACCACAAGCGGAAGGCGTGGCGGACCGCCGTAGTACGCATTCAGATCCATGGCATGCTTGAGAGCGGGCACAGCATGGATTAATTCGGTGGCGCGCAGGATGCGGCCCTGCATCTCCTGTCCCGCTTCCGCTTCGCGCGTGCGATGTGCTTCCCAGATCGCGATGGCTGCGTACGGCGCTGCCGCTGCGAAATCCAGAATGGCGCCCGTGGCTCCGGATTGGAGAAGCGGCCACAGGTGTGATGCCGAGCCGGCCAGTATTTGGACACCATCGACAGCGACTGTTGCAGACCGGTCGCACACGGCAACGACGTTTGGGTGTTGCACCGCGGATTCGCTGCCGACGATCAGTGGAATTCGTGACTGGTCCGCAATGGCACGAAAGTAAATCAATTGCGTGCTGACGTCGCGATGCGGTGACTCGATCAGAGCGGCTTTGTAACCCAGATTCGCAGCCCGATTCACGAGTGCTACCGTTTCCCGCACGCCCGGAGCCGCAGCGGCCGCGATCAGCAGCTTTTCAGCTCCGGCAAATTTCGCGACCATTTCCCACACCGCGATCTTCTCGTCCGCGGACAGCAGCGCGCCTTCACCGGCCGCTCCGCACACGACGTACCCTGCAAGAGTCGTCTTGTTCCATTTTTCGACGTTGTGCTGTACCTTGACCTTGTAGATGTCGCCTTTGTGGTCGAATGGCGTTGTGATGTCCGCAAAGATGCCTTGAAGTTTCATCCGCAAACCATGTTCTCTCTCTATCTGGAATGCAGGCAAGAGGAAAAAGATATTCTCGTCGCCGAACTCTGGGAGCGCGGTTCGGCCGGGATCACGGAATCCGAGCTTGCCGGCAGCCGAACGGGCTTACGCGCTTTTTTTGCGGCTGACTCCCAGGCGCCGCAGCTCGAGCAGGATTTTTCAAGCTGGTCTGCACGGTGTGCGCCGGAAACATCGCGCGATTGGGTGGCCGTCGCACGAAGCCTTCTCGAGCCGCAGTGCGTCGGTTCGCGATTCTTCCTGGTGCCCGGGTGGCGCGACGATCCCACACCGCC
>Ga0207707_10005086_pt1 | contig 11531 bp, 9 predicted proteins | sample KBSC83BmetaG_FD_184336 | JGI IMG/M metagenome (GOLD analysis project Ga0207707, IMG submission 184336) | Corn rhizosphere microbial communities from Kellogg Biological Station, Michigan, USA - KBS C8-3B metaG (SPAdes) (version 2) | ecosystem: Host-associated > Plants > Roots > Rhizosphere ... | reverse complement strand
GCCGTAGCGCGCGTAGATTTCCGCGGCGATCGCGACGTAATGGTTCTGCGTGGCGCGCACGTGCGCGCGGTCGACGTCGCCGAGCATGACGTCGCAGAGCGCGAGCGCGCGATCGGATTCGCCGAGTCCCGCCAGCGCTTCGGCGAGGTTCGAGCGGGCGAAGAGCACGAGCTGAGGGTTGTCGAAGCGGACGAGCTCGGCGAGCGCCGCCTCGGCAAGCTCGCGCGACGGCGCATAGTCGCCGACGGTGACGAGCGCCGCGGCGAGGTTCGACATCACCGCCGGGTGTTGCGGCGATCGCGTGGCGTTGCCGAGACTCTCCAGCGCTTCGTAAAGATAGCGGATCGCCTCGTCGAGCCGATCGGTGAAGTAGTGCGCAGCGCCGATCGCGTTCAGCAGCCAGAAGCGATCCTCGGGCGGCAGCACCTCTTTCGCTTCCGCGTACAGCGCCAGCAGTTTTTCGCGCGCGGCGTCCGGCGCGCCCTCGACGATCGCAAGGCGCGCTTCGCCGATCTCGGCGAGAATCTCGCCGCGGCGCTCGTTCGCGCCGGTCAGCGCGCGTCTCGCCTCGGCCAGGTACGGACGGGCCTCGAGCGGCTGCGCGGTGAAGAACAGCCAGTGAAACGCGATCGTCAGCGCGTGCCACGCGCGCGCCGGCGGCGGTTGCGTCGCGTCGGCGACGAGCGCCTTCGCGCGCGCGAACGCCGCGTCGGGCTCGCGAAAGTGACGCTCCCACACGCGAACGGCATCGAGGAGCGTCGCGGCCGTCACGATGCTATCGTGCGCGGGGATGATCAAGGACGACGCCGATCTCGTGATCTGGGGCATCACGACGTCCGGCCGCACGTTTCGACCGCGCGACTGGGCCGATCGCCTCGCCGGCCTCACGGCGGCGTTCGGAGCCGATCAGAAGCTGGTTTATTCGCCGTACGTGCTGCCGGCCACGGTGCACGGCGTGCGTGCGCTGATCGTCGGCCACGAACTGGCGACGCTCGCGCCGCGCCTCTTTCAGTTCTTCGCCGATTTCGCTCGCGACAACGCGTTGCGCTTCGAGTACGTCGACGACGCGCTCGCGATGCCGGATGCGCTTGCCCATCCGCTCGCGGCGATGCGCGACGAGCCGCAGGAGCCGGTCTAGGTCGCGTGCGGGGAGTCGGGTGCGCGTCCGCGAGTTGCAGTCCACAACGGGATTCCCCGGAAACGATCAGGGCGCCCCGCGGACGCCCTGATCGAGGTCGAACGGTCGGCTGCCCTAGGCGAGCGCCTTGATCGCCTGCGCAAGCCGCGATTTCGTGCGCGAAGCGAGATTCTTGTGAACGATGCGCTTGTCGGCGATGCGGTCGATCACGGCCTGCGATTCGCGCAACTGCGCGGTCGCCGCCGCCTTGTCGCCGGCGGCGATTGCCTTCTTCACTTTCTTGACCGCGGTGCGGAGCGCCGACTTCTGGCTGGCGTTGCGCTGGCGCGTCGCCTCTGCCTGTCGCGCGCGCTTGCGCGCTTGTGCCGTGTTGGCCATGTCGCTTCTGATTTGGAATCTGGGGAAACGGAGCATAATACGCGATTTTCGCGTCGCGAACAAGGCGTCCGGCAAGCGAAGCTTCTGAATTGAATCTCCTTCGCACCCTCACGACGGTGAGCGGAATGACGCTCCTGTCGCGCATCACGGGGCTTTTGCGCGAAACGCTCAAGGCGACGGTCTTCGGCGCGGGCCTGCAGATGGACGCGTTCGAGGCGGCCTTCCGTCTCCCGAACCTGCTGCGGCGCCTCTTCGCCGAGGGCGCATTCTCGCAGGCGTTCGTTCCGATCCTCGCCGAATACAAGCGGAAGCGCGGCATCGATGCGACGCGAACGCTCGTCGGCAACGTCGGCACGCTGCTGGCCATCGTGCTGATCGCGCTCTCGATCGCCGGCTCGCTCGCGGCGCCGTGGCTCGTCTACCTGCTTGCGAGCGGCTTCGCGCGCACGCCGGGCAAGGTCGACCTCACCGCGCAGATGATCAGGATCTGCTTTCCCTACATCCTGTTCGTTTCGCTCGTCTCGCTGGCCGGCGGCGTCCTCAACGTTTTCCGGCGCTTCGCGATTCCCGCCTTCACGCCGGTGCTGCTCAACGTGTCGATCATCGGCGCCGCGATCCTGCTTGCGCGCTTCGTCGACCCGCCGATCGTCGCGCTCGCGATCGGCGTCGCGATCGGCGGCCTCGCGCAACTCGTGCTGCAGATCCGGCCGCTGCTCGCGATCGGCATGCTGCCGAAGCCTTCGTTCGACTGGCGCGACGCGGGCGTGCGGCGGATCCTTCGCGCAATGGGTCCGGCGGTGATCGGCGTGTCGGCCGCGCAGATCTCGGCGCTCATCAACACGCAGCTTGCCGCGCTGCTCGGCGACGGCCGCATCTCGTGGATCACCTACGCCGACCGCCTGATGGAATTCCCGAGCGCGCTGCTCGGCGTCGCGCTCGGCACGATCCTGCTGCCGTCGCTTGCCCAGCATCACAGCGACGCGGACCACGACGCGTATTCGTCGCTGCTCGACTGGGGCCTGCGCCTCGCGATCCTGATGGCGCTGCCGGCGGCGCTCGCGCTCGCGCTGCTCTCGCTGCCGCTCGTGTCGACGCTGTACCAGTACGGACGCTTCACGGTGAACGACGTGATGCAGACGCGGGCCGCGCTTCTCGGCTATGCGGTCGGCTTGCCGGCGATCATCCTGGTCAAGATCCTCGCGCCGGGCTTCTATGCCCGCCAGGTGATGAGGACCCCGGTCAAGATCGCGTCGTTCACCGTCGTCGTGACGCAGACGCTCGCGGTCATTCTCGCGTGGCCGCTCGGCCTCGAGCAGGCCGGCCTCACGCTCGCGATGAGCATCGGCGCCTGCTGCAACGCGGGACTGCTGCTGTGGCTGCTGCTTCGCAACGGCTATTACGCGCCGCGTCCCGGCTGGCTCGTGTTCTGTGCGAAGGTCTGCATCGCGAGCGCGGTGCTTGCCGTCGTGATCGCGTGGCTCGTGGGGCCCGACAGCGCGTGGCTGCGCGCAGGCGCGATCGCCAGGATCGGCCGTCTCGGTCTGGTCGTCGGTTGCGCGGCGCTCGCGTATTTCGCGACGCTGTTCGCGCTGGGCTTCCGGCTCGCCGATTTCAACCGGAAGGAAGCGCTCCCCACGCAGGAGATGCCGGCGCAGGATACGGCCGACGTGCCCGATTGAGCGTCAATTGGGCCCTTGGTGCTTGCGGTGCGGGCAGTTCGGCTTCGTGCAGTCGGCGTACAAGTAAAGCGCATGCTCGCTGATGGCGAAGCCACGCTCCTTCGCGACCCGGGCCTGCCTCCGCTCGATCTCGGGATCGTAGAACTCCTCGACGCGTCCGCACTGCAGGCATACGAGGTGATCGTGATGCTTGCCCTCGTTCAGCTCGAACACGGCCTTGCCCGATTCGAAATGGTGGCGCACGAGGAGCCCCGCCTGCTCGAACTGCGTGAGCACGCGGTAGACGGTCGCGAGGCCGATGTCGAGACCCTCGCCGAGCAGCAGCTTGTACACGTCCTCGGCCGTCAGATGGCGGACCTTCGACGTCTCGAACAGATTGATGATCCTGAGGCGGGGAACGGTCGCCTTGAGGCCCGCGCTCTTCAGATCATGGCTCATGTCGATTCCCCCACGCACACGTTTCCGCATGGATCATCGTCGTTATAATAGGTCATTTGCCCTGATGGTCCCCACCGTGCTTCGCTCGTTCTCGCGCGCCGCGCCGCGCATGGTCGTCGCGGCGGCGCTCGTCGCGCTCGCCGGCGGATGCGCGACGGCCGATCGCTACGTGCCGTCGTGGCGCTCGTTCGGCGTCTACAGGATCGACATCAACCAGGGCAACTACCTGTCGCAGGACACCGTCGACAAGCTGAAGGTCGGCATGACGCAGGCGCAGGTGCGCCAGGTTCTCGGGACACCGCTCGTCACGTCGCCGTTTCGCACCGATCGCTGGGATTACGTCTACGAATACAGCCACCAGGGTCGCGTCGTCGAGCACCGCAATTTCACGGTCTGGTTCGCCGACGGCAAACTGACGCGCTGGGAGGGCGACAAGCTGCCGCAGACCGTCGTCGAGCTCAACGAGTCGGCGACCGCGAAGGCGCTGCCGTCGAACGCCGAAGCCGAGAAGAATTTCTGGGACCGCTTCCTCGATTTATTCCGCAAGTGACAGGCGAAACGTCGTCGACGCCGCAGGCTAACGCAAAATCGGCGGTGCGCGTCGCGATCGCGGGCGCCGGTGGTCGCATGGGGCAGGCGCTGATCGAAGCGACGCTCGACGCGTCGGACCTCGCGCTGGCCGCCGCGCTCGACCAGCCGCGAAGCGCGGCGATCGGCGCCGACGCGGGCGAACGTTGCGGCCGCTCGACCGGCGTGCGCGTCGTTTCGGACGTCGACGACGCGCTGCGCGTCGCCGATGTCCTGATCGACTTCACACGGCCCGCAGGATCGCTCGCGCACGTTGCCGCCTGCGTGAAGGCCGGCATCGGTGCCGTCGTCGGCACGACCGGTTTCGACGATGCGGGCAGGGCCGCGATCGCCCGTCACGCGGAAACGATCCCGATCGTCCTCGCGCCGAACATGAGCATCGGCGTGAACGTGCTGATCGATCTCGTGCGTCGCGCGGCGCAGCGCCTCGGACCCGCGTTCGACATCGAGATCGTCGAGATGCACCACCGGCACAAGGTCGACGCGCCGTCGGGAACAGCGCTCGCGCTCGGGGAGGCCGCTGCGCAGGGCGCAGGCGTCTCGCTGCGCGAGCACGCGGTCTATGCGCGCGAGGGCGTGACCGGTGAGCGGCGAACCGGCGCGATCGGCTTCGCGACGCTGCGCGGCGGCGACGTCGTCGGCGAGCACACGGTGCTCTTCGCCGGCGCCGGCGAGCGTCTCGAGCTCACGCACCGGGCGACGTCGCGCCGCAATTTCGCGGCTGGTGCGCTCCGCGCAGCGCGCTTCGTCGCGGCCCGGCGCGCCAACGGCGAGGCAGGTCTCCTCGACATGCACGACGTGCTCGGGCTGCGCTGATCGCACGCGCTACGCGCGGTCGCGACAGGATTCGAACTTCATGAACGCATCGGCCGCCTCGGCTTCCACGACGCGGCCGCTCTTCGCTGCGCGGCCGCAGGCGCTGCTCGCGCTCGCGGACGGCACCGTGTTGCGCGGCCGGGCGATCGGCGCCGTGGGGCACGCGGCCGGTGAGGTGGTCTTCAACACTGCGATGACCGGTTACCAGGAGATCCTGACCGATCCGTCGTACGCGGGCCAGATCGTGACGCTGACGTATCCGCATGTCGGCAACGTCGGCATCAACGCCGACGACGCGGAATCGCGGCGCATTTTCGCGGCGGGCCTCGTGATTCGCGATCTGCCGGCCGCCGCGTCGAACTGGCGTTGCACGGATGACCTTTCGCGTCACCTGCGCGAGGCGAACGTCGTCGCAATCGCCGACGTCGATACGCGCGCGCTGACACGGATCCTGCGCGAGCGCGGCGCGCAGAACGGATGCATCGTCGCAGCGGCCTCGCTCGGCGATCGCGACGCCGAAGAGGCCATCGCGTGGGCGCGCGCGGCGCCGTCCATGACGGGACTCGACCTCGCGCAGGTCGTGTCGTGCACGTCGCCCTATCCGTGGACGTCCGGCGCGTGGACGCTTCGCAGCGGCTACCTGCCGACGGGCGAGGCGAAGTTCCACGTCGTCGCGTACGACTACGGCGTCAAGCACAACATCCTGCGGCTGCTCGCGCAGCGCGGCTGCCGCCTCACCGTCGTTCCGGCGAAGACGCGCGCCGCCGACGCGCTGGCGCTTTCTCCCGATGGCATCTTCCTGTCGAACGGACCCGGGGATCCGGAACCGTGCGATTACGCGATCGCGGCGATCCGCGAGTTCGTCGAGCGCCGCGTTCCGACGTTCGGCATTTGCCTCGGCCACCAGCTCCTCGGGCTCGCGGTCGGCGCGCGAACGGTGAAGATGAAGTTCGGCCATCACGGCGCGAATCACCCGGTGCTCGACAAGGACACCGGGCAGGTGCTGATCACGAGCCAGAACCACGGCTTCGCCGTGGACGCGGCGACGCTTCCGTCGAACGTGCGCGTCACGCACGTCTCGCTCTTCGACGGCAGCCTGCAGGGCATCGCGCTCGCCGATCGCCCGGCGCTCGGCTTCCAGGGACATCCCGAGGCGTCGCCGGGCCCGCATGACCTCGGCTACCTGTTCGATCGTTTCGTCCGGATGATGGACAGGCGATAGCGATGCCGAAGCGACCGGACATCGAGTCGATCCTCATCGTCGGGGCCGGTCCCATCATCATCGGCCAGGCATGCGAGTTCGACTACTCGGGCGCGCAGGCGTGCAAGGCGCTGCGCGAGGAAGGCTATCGCGTCATCCTCGTCAATTCGAATCCGGCGACCATCATGACCGACCCGGAGATGGCCGACGTCACGTACATCGAGCCGATCACGTGGCCGATGGTCGCGAGCATCATCGAGCGCGAGCGCCCCGACGCCCTGCTGCCGACGATGGGCGGGCAGACGGCGCTCAACTGCGCGCTCGACCTCGCGCGCGAAGGCGTCCTCACGAAGTACGACGTCGAGCTGATCGGCGCGTCGAAGAAGGCGATCGACAAGGCCGAGGACCGCGAGAAGTTCAAGGCCGCGATGACGCGGATCGGCCTCGCGTCCGCGCGCTCGGGGATCGCGCACGACCTCGAGCAGGCGCTCGACGTGCAGGCGCAGATCGGCTTCCCGGCCGTGATACGCCCGTCGTTCACGCTCGGCGGCACCGGCGGCGGCATCGCGTACAACAAGGACGAGTTCGTCGACATGTGCAAGCGCGGGCTCGACCTTTCGCCGACGCGCGAGCTTTTGATCGAGGAGTCGCTGCTCGGCTGGAAAGAATTCGAAATGGAAGTCGTCCGCGATCGCAAGGACAACTGCATCATCGTCTGCTCGATCGAGAATCTGGATCCGATGGGCGTGCATACCGGCGACTCGATCACCGTCGCGCCGGCGCAGACGCTGACCGACAAGGAATACCAGATCATGCGCGACGCGTCGATCGCGGTGCTGCGCGAGGTCGGCGTCGACACCGGCGGATCGAACGTGCAGTTCGCGATCAATCCGGCCGACGGACGGATGATCGTCATCGAGATGAATCCGCGCGTGTCGCGGAGCTCCGCGCTCGCGTCGAAGGCGACCGGATTTCCGATCGCGAAGATCGCCGCGAAGCTCGCGGTCGGCTACACGCTCGACGAGCTCGCGAACGACATCACCGGCTCCGCAGGCGGCCGTTTCATGCCGGCATCGTTCGAGCCGACGATCGACTACGTCGTCACGAAGGTGCCGCGCTTCGCGTTCGAGAAATTCCGGCAGGCCGACGACCGGCTGACGACGCAGATGAAATCGGTCGGCGAGGTGATGGCGATCGGCCGCACGTTCAAGGAATCGCTGCAGAAGGCGCTGCGCGGCCTCGAAGTCGGCGTCGACGGCTTCAATCTGAAGACCGTCGATCCCGACACGATCGCCGACGAGCTCGCGTACCCGCGCGGCGAGCGCATCTGGTACGTCGCCGACGCGTTCGGCATCGGCATGAGTCTCGACGAGCTGCACGCGCACACGAAGATCGATCCGTGGTTCCTCGCGCAGATCAAGGAGATCGTCGATACCGAGCTCGAGGTCGAGAAGCGGACGCTCGAATCGATCGGCAAGGACGATCTTCGCGAGCTCAAGCGAATGGGTTTTTCCGACCGGCGGCTCGCGCACCTGCTGAAGACCGGCGAGCGCGACGTGCGCGAGCGCCGGCACGCGCTCGGCGTGTGTCCGGTGTACAAGCGCGTCGACACGTGTGCCGCCGAATTCGCGACGCGCACGGCCTACCTGTACTCGACCTACGAGGACGAGTGCGAGGCGGAGCCGACGGATCGCCGAAAGGTGATGGTGCTGGGTGGCGGGCCGAACCGCATCGGGCAGGGCATCGAGTTCGACTACTGCTGCGTCCACGCGGCGATGGCGCTCTCGGAGGACGGCTTCGAGACGATCATGGTCAACTGCAATCCGGAAACGGTGTCGACCGACTACGACACGTCGGACCGGCTGTACTTCGAGCCGCTGACGCTCGAGGACGTGCTCGAGATCGTGTACGTCGAGAAGCCGTGGGGCGTCATCGTCCAGTTTGGCGGCCAGACGCCGCTCAAGCTCGCGCGCGAGCTCGAGGCCAACGGCGTGCCGATCATCGGCACCGCGCCCGACATGATCGACATGGCCGAGGACCGCGAGCGCTTCCAGCAGATGCTGCACCGCGCCGGGTTGCGTCAACCCCCGAACCGGACCGCGCGCACCGAGGCCGAAGCGCTGGCCGCCGCGGAGGCGATCGGTTATCCGCTCGTCGTGCGCCCGTCGTACGTGCTCGGCGGGCGCGCGATGGAGATCGTCCACGAGCCGCGCGACCTCGAGCGCTACATGAACGAAGCGGTGAAGGTCTCGAACGACAGCCCGGTGCTGCTCGACCGCTTCCTGAACGACGCGATCGAGGTCGACGTGGATGCCGTTTGCGACGGCCGCGACGTCGTGATCGGCGGCATCATGGAGCACATCGAGCAGGCGGGCGTGCATTCCGGCGACTCGGCCTGCTCGCTGCCGCCGTTCTCGCTTTCGCCGATGCTGCAGGAAGAACTCAAGCGGCAGACGATCGTGATGGCGAAGGCGCTCGACGTCGTCGGCTTGATGAACGTGCAGTTCGCGATCCAGACCGAGCCTGACCGCGGTCCGCTCGTCTACGTGCTGGAAGTCAATCCGCGCGCATCCCGCACCGTGCCGTACGTTTCGAAGGCGACCGGGCGGCCGCTCGCGAAGATCGCCGCGCGCTGCATGGTCGGCAAGTCGCTCTCCGAGCAAGGCGTCGCCGGTGAAATCGTGCCGCGCTACTTCTCGGTGAAGGAAGCGGTTTTCCCGTTCATCAAGTTCCCGGGCGTCGACACGATCCTCGGACCGGAAATGAAGTCGACCGGCGAAGTGATGGGCGTCGGCGAGACGTTCGCCGAGGCCTTTCTCAAGAGCCAGCTCGCCGCGGGCGTGCGGCTGCCGTCGTCGGGCCGCGTCTTCTTCAGCATCAGGGACGCCGACAAGGCGCGCTCGATCGAGGTCGCGCGCAAGCTCCACGAGCTCGGTTACACGATCGTCGCCACGCGCGGAACGGCGGCGGCGCTCGACGCCGCGGGCATCCCGGTCACTGCCGTCAACAAGGTGAAGGAAGGCCGGCCGCACGTCGTCGACATGATCGTCAACGACGAGATCGCGATGGTCATCAACACCGTCGAGGAAAAGCGTTCGTCGATCCAGGACAGCTACACGATCCGTCGCGCCGCGTTGCAGGACCAGGTACCGACGTTCACGACGATCGCCGGCGCGCGCGCCGCGGCGACCGGCATGGAGCACTTGCGCGACCTCGTCCCGTACGGTTTGCAGGCGCTGCACCGCTCGCTCTGAAAACGCGCCGGCGCGACGGCGATCGCGTCGCTCGCCGCGCGCTGGGGTGTTGTAACGCATTCCCCGGACGCATGCATGACGTGCGCAAAGATCGTTTGCGCCGCCGCCGGTTCGTCTCGATCATGACGTCATCGACACGCGACTGCCGCGGGAACCAAGGCATGCGCGCAGGTCATCCGGGAAAGGAATCGCCATGCAATCGAATCGCTCGCTCAAAGGCGCGGCGATGCTCGTCTTCACGACGCTCGTCTGGGGCGCGATGTTCACGGTCGCGAAAAACACGCTCGACGCGATCGACGCGTTCTGGCTGACGACCTGGCGCTACGTGCCGGCGTCGCTGATCATGCTGGCCGTGCTCTGGATCGTCGAGGGTCGTCGCGCGCTGGCGCCGGAGAACGCCGCGCGGCGCCTTTGGATGTTCGGCTCCCTCGGCTTCGCCGGCTTCAGCATCCTGGGCTACCTCGGCCTCGCGCGCTCGCAGCCGGAGCACGCGGCGATCATCATCGCGTTGATGCCGCTGTTCACGACGCTCGCGAACTGGCTCGTTCGGGGGACGCGGCCGAACCGCGTGACGCTCGCCGCGACGCTCGTCGCATTTGCGGGCGCCGTGCTCGTCATCACGAAAGGCCGCCTGCACGGGGTCGCCGATGGAACGCTCTCGGCCGACGCGCTCGTGCTTGCCGGCATGCTGTGCTGGATCGGCTACACGATGGGCGCGTCGACGCTGCCGCAGTTCAGCACGCTGCGCTACACCGCGCTCAGCATGGCGCTCGGCGCATCGACGATCGTCGCCGTCAGCGTCGCGGCGACGCTCGCCGGCATTGCGCATCCGCCGGCGCTGTCGGGCGTCGCGGACCACGGCATCGACATCGCGTACCTGTCGCTCGTTGCCGGCGTGCTCGCCGTCTTCGCGTGGAACGCGGGTGTCGCAGCACTGGGCGCGCCGAACGGTGTCCTGTTCATCAACCTCGTGCCGATCACCGCGTTCGCGATCGGCATCGCGCAGGGGCATCGGTTCGGCGCCAGCGAGATCGCGGGTGGGCTGCTCGTGATCGGGGCGCTGATCGCGAGCAACGTGGCCGGGCGCGCTTCGGGCGTGCGCACCTTCATGCGATCGCCGGCATGACGACGCCCGCGCGCGCGAGCAGCCGCTGGTTGAATCGGCTTGCGGGCTTGCGCGCGGCGCGTTCGGCGACGAGCGCGCGTGCAAGGCGCGCCTCGCGCGCTCGCAGCGCCGCCTCCGTGAACGTCAGGTGGATCACGTCGCACTGCGCGAGACTGCCCCCGCAGCGATGCGCGATGTCCCGCACCTCGCGCAGGCGTTCGATGCACGTCGTGTAATCGCGCCGCGCGAAGGCGACCAGCGCTTCGCACAGCGGCCGCGCCAGCGTCTCCTCCGGCAGCGCCTGCGGTGGCGATCGCGTCGGCCCGAGCGCGTCGAAGACGTCGCGTGCAGACGCGGTGCGCCCCGCCGCGGCGAACGCCATCATCGCGTGCACCGCGTAGAACGGTCGCGCGCCGCGCCATGCATGCCGTTCCCAGCGCTCGGCCAGTGCGCGCCAGCGGGTCGCGACGTCGACGTTGCGCAGCTCGAGGCGCCACAGCAGCGCCGAGGCATCGGCGAGCGCTGGCAGGCCGTCCGCGGGCGCGATCTGCGCGTCGTAGGCGGCGAACGCCGCGCGCGGATCGTCGGCGTCGAGATGGAACAGTGCGCGGTGCCATGCGAGGTGGACCGAGAACCCGTTGCCTCTGATCCAATGCGATTCGCTCGCGTCGAGGAACGCGACGCCCTCGCGCGCGCGTCCCTGCATCTCCATCACGTGGGCGAGCGCGTGGATCGCGCCGGGATGCCACCGGTCGAGCGCGAGCGCGCGCCGCGCGGCTTTTTCCGCGCGCCGGTACTGTCCGTTCTCGACGAGGCCGAACGCATACATCGCGAGCACGCTCGCATAGCCGGACATCGCGGCGTTCCAGGCGGGGAGCACCTGCGCGATCCGGTCGCGCAGCATGCGCCGGCGGCCGAGGCGGAAATCGAGCGC
>Ga0207707_10005084_pt1 | contig 11532 bp, 14 predicted proteins | sample KBSC83BmetaG_FD_184336 | JGI IMG/M metagenome (GOLD analysis project Ga0207707, IMG submission 184336) | Corn rhizosphere microbial communities from Kellogg Biological Station, Michigan, USA - KBS C8-3B metaG (SPAdes) (version 2) | ecosystem: Host-associated > Plants > Roots > Rhizosphere ... | reverse complement strand
TTCTCGCGGAACGTGCATGCCGGCCACAGACCGCCGCTAACGATGCGGCGCGGCTCATCCGTACCGCACGCTCCGCCAACAACATCGGGATAATGCTCCAGGCGGTCGGCGGGTTGCTCGCCGCCGTCTACATATGGACCATCGCTTAGTTGCTGGACAGCTTCTTTGCAGCAAGCAGTCCAGCCTCCCTCGACAGAAGGTCGGCCGTGGGAAGCACGCCAAGACGAACCAGATCGAGACGATCCGCGTCAAAGCACGCTGCGATGGTCGGGTTGGAAGATGTACGGCCGGCGCTGTGCTCGCGGAGCGCGAGCGATGGCGTCTTGACGTCGACGCCTTCGAGCTTCGAGGCGTTCGCCTCTGCCCACTCTGCGGCGCGGGCACCGTGCTCGGGGTCGTGTCGGTCGTTCACCCGAAACGCGTCGTGAAGCAATGCGAAAGCGAGCACGGTGCGAATGTCTGCGTCAGTCTCGGTTGCGACGTACAGACCGTTGAGTGCGACTTGCTCCCAATGCACTGGGCCATGGACGTCTGATCGAAGCGCTGCCGGCGACGCGTCCATCCCAACGAGAAGGAAGTACGGCAGCACCGCAAGAATCCGACACGCCGACAGACGCTCAACGAGATCGGGATTGAGTCGCGCCGCCCAGCGCGTCTGCTCTAGGAGATCCTCACCGCAACAGTCATCGACTACGCGACCGGAGCCGCAAACACAAACGCGACCAAGATCCCGAACGACCGTCGCGCTTTCGCTCACGTATCCGCGCATCCACGGAAGTGACGCGGAGTCATCCTCCAGTCGTCCGTTGATCGTTACCTCGTACACCGTGCCGCGCTGATCGGGGTCGTAGTCCATTGAAAACATCGCAGCGGTCTCCAGAGCGTCGGTCACGTAGACACGGTCGGAACGGTGCGGCCCACCAGCGTTTCGGGCAGTGGTTCCCTTCAGAAAGGCTGGAAGGATGCGGTCGCGCGTTCGGTCCCACTCTGCTCAGAGAGCGGCATAGTGGTGCCGGGCAGCCTGGTCATCTGACTGCCCGGCACGTCGGTCAGATTGACTATCCGCGTGAGAAGCTGCGGCGAGCCGGCAGGCTGGTCAAGCCGGACTTGTCGCGCGCACGGAGCGTGAGCGTGTAGCGGCCGGGACCGCGGAAGCGTGCAAGCGGGATCCAGTGGCGCGTGTAGACGCCGCAAGGCTTAGGTGCAATGAGCGTCGTGAACCGCCTGGTGTAGGAGGCAACGCCCGCCCTTGAGTCGGTTTCGATCACAGTGAGATTCTTGTACGAGTCGTCGCAGATTCTGAAGCGTGCGTACATTGTCTGGCCCAGGAATCGAGCCGACAGGATGACGAGCGTCGGACGGTGGTTTGTCAGTCGAGCGGCAGGGATCACAACCGTGGTTGCCGCCGAAGTTGTGCTGGCCGCTCCCTTAGCGTTTCGAGCGGTTACCTTGACGCGCATCCGGTAGCCAAGGTCAGCGGTGTGCAGCACGTAGGTCTTTGTTGTCGCCGCCGCGATGTTGGTGCAGGTCGTCGCAGCATCCGCGTCGCAGTGCTGCCACTGGAAGGCGAACGCGGTTGGGTTGCCGCTCCAAGTGCCCACAGCAGCTGTGAGAGGTTGGCCGACGCGAGTCGTTCCCGAGATGGTGGGCGCTGCTGTGTTCTTCGGTGCAGCGGTGGAGACAGCGGGCGTAACTGCTGCGGTTGCGTCGGACTGCGCTGCCGCCGACCCGTCGGGATTGCTTGCAGTGACGCGAATCCGGATTGCGTGCCCCGAATCAGCCGCGGCCAACGTGTACGTCTTAGTCGTTGCGCCGGAGATGCTTCCGCAGTTGTTTCCGCCTCCGTTACAGCGAAGCCATTGGTAGCTGAAGCTGGTGGGGCTGTTGCTCCAGGTTCCGTCGGATCCGGTGAGGGTTTGACCGACAGTTGGCGTTCCGCTGATCGTCGGTGGTGTGCTGCTGACCGGTGCTGCCTGATCGGCGCCGTGAGCTCCACCAGCCACGGCGATCGCAGCAACTACCACGCCGCAAAATGGCATCGCCCGCGTCGTGAGTCTGTGTTTCATGTTCTCCCTTTCGCCCTTCGCCCGCTGCTGTAGCTCGACACGAGCCGACTCGGGCTCTCTAGATGACGCTGGGGAAACGTGCTGCTCGGGGATCCCGGTACCGGCAAGGACGTAAAGTCCCTGCAAAACGGATCACTCTCCCTCGGACGAGGGAGGAACGGCTCTCTTGGCAGCGCCGGCGTCCCGGAATGACGCACGACGCGGCTCGAGGCAATTCGGGTACGGCCCGGACGTTTGGTGGAGGTAGCTCAGGCTGCTAGTTCAAGCGCGCGATCTTCGGCGGCAGCGGCTTCTTGAGCCAGCTCCACGGCTTCGTCGCGGCTGCTCAACCGACGTGTGATGCCGCCGCCATAGTCGACAACCCAACGGAACCCCTCGAACACGACGCGGATCGGCGGGACGTCCTCGATCTCCACTGTGCCTTCTTCGGCCATGACTAGAACGCTCCGATTTCGGTGAGCTGCTGCTGCACCAGCGAGATGTCGATCGTCAGCTTGTCCAGCTGACGGCGGCTCACCGAATTCTCAAAGAGCGCGACACGTTCACACAGGATTTCCTGGCGACGTACGAGCTCATCCCTTCGATGCAGCAACCGCCCCGTCTCAGTCGGATCTTCGACTTCCCCCATCCCCGTATCACCCTTCCTTGTTGACCGATTCACATCGGGGCCGTGACCCGAACACATGCTGACGCGTCCACGGCTCTTTACTACTAGGCATACGGCTGAAGTGATGCCCCTTTCCGGTGTGCCTCGAATGAGGGACGGAGCGTGCAGACGAGGGACAGGGCAACGTAAGACGTGAACATCGCCACTCGGGCGGGGATGCCGGGATCACGTGTGCCATCCATGCGCGCTTTGAGCGTCACTTGAAGATCGAGGTCTGCTCGACCAAACTCCACGTTCGACGTCTACGAGAGGAGGGGTTTACTTGCTTGGTAACTGGCGCTTTGCGGCTGGCGTTGCGGTTCTAGGCGCGATCTTGTTCGTGATCGCTGCGATCCTCGGTCAGCATCCACATGGAACGTTCAAGAACGTTCTCGGCGGGATCGGGTGGTTCGGGTTCCTGATTTGCGTTCTCGCACTCATCCTGTGGGGGCTTGGGACGTTGGTTCAGCGCGGCCGAGGTCGTACGGCTTCGCGGGCGTAGCGAGTCGCGAGGCAGTACGTCGTTCGACTCTCTGAACGATCAGCCTCGATGTCGTAGGCTCGCGTTGCGGACGTCGGCCAGCTCTCCCCCTGGTGTTGAGTCAGCCTTTGACGACTGCGGTTCCCTTTACGGGAAAGGAACGGATCGCTGGACCCCCGGCGGTTCGTTCCTGGGCTGGGAGGGCTGTCCTATGCGTGACTCGGCGCCAGTAACGCCGGCTGGGCCTTGCGCAGCTCTTCGTATTCCGCCAGCGTGTGAAGCGCGAACTCCTCGCAATCAGAGGCGGCGCATTCACACTGAAACGGAACTCGGGCGGTGCGGAAGTGGCGTCTCTTGGCCGACTCCGCCACACGTTCGTTCAAGGAGCGAAGCAGCGCGCGCCGCTCGTCGGGATCATTGCCTCTGTGACCATGCCGCGTTCCGCGCTCTCTCAGAGTGTTCATAGAGGTTGAACGTACGTCGGACGAGGCGGGATACTGGCGGAAGTGGACGAGCTCCGTGCCCGCAAGCTCGCGCATAACGAAGCGCTTTTTCGTGAGGTCAACGCGACCATCGCGGTCGCGCGATTCGCTGCGACAGAGACTCGCTTCATCTGCGAGTGCGCCGATCAGGATTGCGCGCTGACGATCCTGCTCGAGCGATCGGAGTACGAACGGATCCGGCGCAACGAAGCCTGGTTCTTCCTCCTGCCGGATCACGAGCGGCCCGAGATCGAGACCGTCGTCGAGCGCCATCCCGGCTTTTACGTCGTCGAGAAGTTCGTCCCTGTCCCAGAGGTCAGCTTCTCGTCTGCTGCCGGGTAGCCGTCGACTAGGCCCCCGCTCACCAGTTCGTCGCGTCGAGCGATGGCTCGCGAACGAGCGGCGAATCTGCGCGCACAAACAGGAGGTCGGACTGCCAGAGGATGTCGTCGCGGCGGCGTGTGACGCTGAACAGGTCAAAGAGCTGGAACCCCGCGTCCCGCATGAACGTGAGGACGTCGACAATCAACGGGCAGCCGTCGTTGATCGGGAGGAACGACGCCTCCAGGAGCACGGCGCGCGCGGTCTTCAACGTCGCGGAGGCACCCCGCATGACCTCCAACTCGTAGCCCTGCACATCCAATTTCACGAGGTCGGCGGTCGGGTACGAGCCCGCGGCGAGTAGACGATCGAGGGTTTTCAGCTCTTTCTCCATGACGATCCGCTCGACATGGCTGTGCTCTTCGAGCACAGAGCTACCCGTTTCCATCTCGACAAAGCGCACCGTCCGTCCGTCCTCGGGCCCGAGCAGCGCTATCTCGACTGCCACGCCTGGCCCGAGCTCGGCTGCAACGTGCTCGAGCCCCGCCCGCTTCGACTCCTGTGCCTCGACCATCAGCACGCCGGCACTCGGGAAGATCTCTCTGCAGACGCGGGTCCACCGACCTGTGTATGCACCCACGTCGACGCAGAAGGCCGGCGAGAGTCCATGCTTTCGCAGAGCCCAAAGCGCACCTTCGATGCTGGTGCCGTTCAGCAGCTGCTCGGCTCCGGCGCGCAGCCGGACCCGCACCGGAATCGGCAGCGCGTCGCGAATCATGCGGAGGACACGCCGCGTCACAGTCGCTGCTCGCCTTCGTCGAAGAGTGCTTCCACAGCCAAATCGCTGAGTCTAGTGCCGATGGTTACGAACCCCGCCGAGGGCGGGCAGAGGGCCTGCGGTCGGTGTGTCCCATTGCCACCCGAGGAAACATCAACGGCCGGTTTTGCCTCCCGCTTACACAAGCCCTCTCCAGCGCCGCCCGGCGGGCGCCGATACACCGGGCATGGCGATCGCGGTCGGCCCGACCCCACAGAACATCAAGAGCTTCCGGCTCACCAAGCCGGTCGCAGCCGAGTTCACCGTCTGCACGCTCCTGTCGCTCGCGGCGTCGGGAATCTGGCTGTTCGTGCTGCCGCTCGAGTTGCTGCGGCTTGTGTCGGCCTAACCGCAGACACGCATCTCGCGTTCGATTCTCTGAACGCTGCCAACCCGGGCCATAGCCTGCAAGCGCATGCCGGCCGAACTGCACCAGTTCACGACGCGGCTTCTGTGGCGTCTTGCCGCGATCTTCACCTTTCTGCTGATCGCGGCGCGGATGCTCGGGGCGACGTCAGTGTGGCAGGTCGTCGAGTGGCTCCCGATGACGATCGCGATCCTGCTCGTCGTCGTGCACGTCGCGTCGTTCATCCGCCGGCGCGCCTGAGGCTCACGCCGGACGGATCGTGATGCGGAGCCTGACGCGGCTCTTGCACTCCTGCGTCATCGCAACCTGACCGGTCGTCTTCGCGTTGCGGAAGACGACCTCCGAGTCGGCCGGGTCGATCTCCGAACGCAGGATCGTGTAGCCGGCGGCGGCGAGCGCATCGCGATACGCCGCGTTCGCGTCCTTCACGACTCCGCCGCGGAACCCGTTCACGACGGTCGTCGGACCTTCGAGAGAGCGCTGCGTGTACATCGAGCCGGCCGCCGGGAAGGGAACAGAGACGCGTGCGGTCGGCGCCGCGTCGCAGGGACGCACGAACGCCGCCGGTAGCGGCTCCGATTCGCCGGTGCGGAACGCGTCGGCGAGGCGGCCGTGCTCGAACGTGATCGCGAGGGCCGCCGCGGCAAGAACGATTACGCCGGCTCCGATGAGCGCGAGCTTGATCGTCCGCACCTGCGCCTGCCAGCCGAGCTCGAGGGTGAGCAGAACCACGAGCGCGAGAACGGCCGCGGCCGCGCCGACGACGAACGGCGCGCGTGGGCTCACGTACGTCCACAGCACGCCGGCGACGACGCTCGCCACGAGCGACGCCGCAGCCGTCGTGAGGAAGAAGATCCCGTACGCGGTGCCCACGGCCGCGCGGTCGGGGAGCGTGTCCGCGATCCACGCACGCGCGACGCCCTCGGTCGCAGCGATGTACACGCCGTAGACCGCGAACAGCGGCCAGACGGTCCACCCGCGCGAGGTGACCGCGAAGCCGAAGTAGACGAGGGCGAATACCGCGAGCCCGCCCCCAAGAAGCAGGGAGCGGGGGACACGGTCGGAGAGCGCGCCGAACGGCCACGAGAGCGAGCAGTAGATGACGTTGTAGACCGCGTAGGCGAGCACGACGACAACGACGCCGAGACCGAGATCGCGCGCACGCAGGACGAGGAAGGCGTCGCTCGAGTTGCCGAGCGAGAAGAGCACCCACACGACCAGCGCTCCCCAGAAGATCGGCGGTAGCGCCTCGCGCTCGGCGACGACCGCGGCCGCGCGCGCCCGGTCGTGACCGGGCGCCTCGCGCACGCCCCGCAAGACGACGAGCGTGATCACGCCGAGCGCGCACGCGACCCAGAGGATCCCCCGGAGGGCAACGCCGCTCTCGAGGAGGATCACGGCGAGCAACGGCCCGAGAACGGCGCCGGCCGTGTCCATCGCGCGGTGGTAGCCGAAGCTCGAGCCAAGGAGCTCCGCCGGTGTCGAGTCGCGGATCAATGCATCCCGCGGGGTGCTCCGGGCGCCCTTACCGAACCGGTCGACGATCCGTCCGGCGAGCACGAGACCCCAGCCGGGTGCAGCCGCAAGCATCGCCCGCGCCACGGTCGAGGCGCCGTACCCACCGATGATCCACGGTTTCCGCCGGTCGCCCGTGCGGTCGGACACCCAGCCGGAGAGCAGCCGGACGCCGGTCGCGATCGCCTCCGCGATCCCCTCGATCAGCCCGACGATCGCAACGGGCGCGCCCAAGGTGACCGTCAGGAACAGCGGAACGATCGGATAGGCGAGCTCGCTGGCCGCGTCGTTGGCCAGGGAGATCCAGCCGAGCTTCCGGACGTTAGCCGGAAGCCGCTTCCGGGCATGCTCGATCCGGGCAAGTAGCGGTGGCAAAGTCATAGAGGTTCGCCTATCCTGCGGATCTCGGAAGGTTCCTGCAGTCCGAACAAGGGGGAGTGGTGCTGAAAGACGGAAGCCGTCTCTACAAGATCGAGACGACCCTCGCCGCCCTCAGCGGCGTTCTCGGCATCGTGACGTTCTTCTGGCGCGACTGGCTCGAGGTGACGGGCTGGGATCCCGACCGCCACAACGGCTCGGCCGAATGGATCATCGCGGTCGCGCTGATCGCAGTCGCGATCACCCTCGGGGCGATGGCCCGCCGGGAGCACCGGCGCAGCCTCCCCGCTGTCAGCGCGGCGTAGCCGCTCCGTCGAAGTTCGCTCGCGGTGGCCGCATGACCTGCGGCCGCCGCAGGCTGCTTCTCAGCGGATGCTGATCAGGAGCACGATGCAGGCGAGCAGCACGAAGAACGCCAGATCGATGACTGCCGTCCTGATCGACGCGCGCAGCACGTAGGCGCCGGCTGTTGCCGGGAAGCCGCGGCGATGGTCTTCCTGCCGGTCAACTGCATCGAACGTCGGCGTTGCGTCGGGATCGACGTCGAAGCGCTCGGGCTCGCTCACCGGCTCCGGCGGCGGCTCGGCGGCCAGCGAGGCGAGCCGCCGCAACTCGGGATCGACCAGGATCAGCTCCGGCGAGACGACCGCGTCGGCCAGTGATTGCTCCAACTCGCGTAGCCAGACGATCAACTGGCCAAGCAAGACGATCGGGTACTCGGGCGACAGGGCGAAGCTTGCATCCGCACGCGGGAACAGGAGCTCGAACTCCTTCGCGGGCTGCGAGCCCTCGAGCGCAGCCAGAACGGAGTTCCGCGCGTTCGCGTACACGAGCAGACCGGCGGGCCCCGGCTGGAGCGCAGTCGCCGAGGCGACCTCGAGGGTCGTGCGCAGGCGTGTCAGCTGCCGCAGTTCCATCGACACGATCTCATTGTGGTCGACACTTGGCGAAGAAGCGAGGCGGCCCCAGGCTGCGGCGCATAGGGCCGCCTCGCAGGGCGGTGCTTGCGGGGGGTCTGGCCGCAAGCACCGCTTGACCGAACGTTACGGATTTCGCAGAAGTTCGCGCGTTCAATTGACCGAACGGCGTCCGGGGCCCCAATCGAGCAAAGTCGCTCTACAGTCCGGCCGGCCGCCGGCCGATAACGCGAGCCATGATTGCGGCAACGGAGCTCGCCCCGGCGAGCACAGACTCGGCTCCGCCCGAGCCCGCGTGGGCGATGGAGGAGTTCGAGGCGCTGAGCGAGGACGAGGTCGTCGGCCTGCTCCTCCGGCGCATGCGCAAGCTGAGCGAGCGTGGGTGGGACCCGTGCGAGGCGCTGGTAGCGGCGAGCCGGATCCATCTCGCGATCCGGTAAAAGCGCATCACGAATCGAGCGGCGCGGCGAGACCAGCCGGCCTCGGCCGGCGGGAGGTGGGTCTCGCCGTTTTCGCCCTGCTCCCTGACAACGCCCCGCCGCATCAGGCGCGGGAGCCGGCGGCACGATCCTCTCACGTCCGGAAACACGAAGGGAGGGCTTTCGCCCTCCCTTCGCACTTGTCGTTCCGGGGTCCCGGCTTACGCGGCCTTGACCAAGGCCTTCGGAGGCACGATGACCTTGTAGGTCGTCGACTTGCCACCCTTGATCTTGTAGATCGTGACCGGGTTCGAAGTGACGTCGCCGTTCGCGTTGAACGACATGTTGCCGAGGATCGAGCCCTTCAGGTTGGTCTTGAAGAGCTGCTTCGTGATGTCGGCACGCGTGCCGTTCGAGTTGGCGATTGCCGCGACGGCCACTTCGGCCGCCTGCGCCGCGTACACCGAATACGGATCCGGTGCGCGGTGATCGGCCTTGGTGAACGCCGCGATGAACGCCTTGCCGGCGCCCTTCAGTGCGGAGTTCGGCAGGCCTGCGACGGACACATAGCTACCCTCAGCTGCGGTGCCGCCCTGCTGCACCGTCGCCGAGATCGGCGTGAACCCGTCGGGCATGATGATCTTCGTGCCCGCGGGGACGCCCGCCTTGATGTCCTTGATCAGCTTGCCGCCGTTCTCGCAGATCAGGCCGCCGAGGAACACACCCGTTGCCCCGGACGCCTTGATCTTGACTGCGAGCGCTTCGTACGAGGACGCCTTGCCGTCCCACGCCGTGAAGCCGACGATGTTGAGGCCGAGCTTCTTCGCCGCGTTCTTGTAGTTCGTCGCGACGCCGAGGCCGTATGCCTCCTTGTCGTTGAGGATGAAGACCTTCTTCACGCCCAACGTCTTCGTGAGCACGGCATCAGCCGCACCTTGGTAGTCGTCTGCCGCCACGACGCGCGCATAGTTGCGCTTGCCGGTCGGGTAGTACTTGCCCGGCTCGCCCGCAACCGTGCCCGGACCCGGGTGGGTCAGGCCGACGTACGTGTTCGCGGGGCTGACCATGCCCACGGGGCCGTTGGCCGCGCGGTTGAGGATCGGAACGATGATCTCGGCACAACCCGAGTTGAACGTCCCGATCACCATGCCGACGCTCGAGTTCTGGGCGTACGCGTTCGCGTTCGCCGAGCACTTGCCCGAGTCCCACTTGCCGGCCTGGGCGGTCGCGTCATCGCAGCTCTGGTAGGCGATCGTGTACTTCCCCGCCTTCCAGCCATGCTGGCTGAAGATGAACTTGATCGCTCTGGTCATCTGCGAGGTCTGTGTCCGGCCCGAGCCCTCGAGAGGCAGGTCGGACGCGACCAGGATCTGACCACTGCTGTTCTGGATCGCCGAGCACGACGACGCAGGCAGCGGCGTCGCGCCGCTCCGTGCGATCGCACCGCTCACCATCGTCGCGAGCGCGACGATTGCGATCAGCGCGGACGCACCGGCGCCCACGTAGATGCGCTTCTTCACTCGTCCTCCTGTCTGGGGGGTCAGGGGTTGCGCAAGAGCATAGGCAAAGACGCCGCAAGCGCCAACTGAGTACCATCGCGCCGCTGTGCGCGCCGCGTTGCTTTTCCTACCTTGCTCGCTTCTGCTCGTTGGCTGCGGCGTCGAGAAGAAGGCGGCCGCCTCGACCGGCGCGGCGCCTGCGACGACCGCGACGCTCCACACGCTGCCCGACCTCCATCCGCCCATCCTCCGCATCGACACTCCGGCGAAGGGGACGGCGCCCGGCTATGTGATGTTCGCGCAGAAGGGTGGCAAGGCCAGACCGAGCGGCGCCGTGATCGCCGACAACCGGGGCCGGATCGTCTGGTTCCACGAGGTTCCGTCAGGGCTCGAGGCGACCGACTTTCGGGCACAGACGTATCTCGGCAAGCCCGTGCTCACCTGGTGGCAGGGGACGATCTCGCAAGCCGGGATCGGCCGCGGCTCGTACGTCGTCTACGACGCCTCGTACAACCAGATTGCCAGCGTGAAGGCGGCCCACGGCCTCGACGGCGACCTGCACGAGTTTCAGTTGACGCCGCGCGGCACCGCGTTCATCCCGGTCTACCACGAGGTTCCCGTCGACCTGCGGTCGGTCGGCGGGCCGAAGAACGGGTACGTCGAGGACAGCATTGTCGAGGAGATCGACATCAAGACCGGGAACGTCGTCTTCGAGTGGCACAGCCTCGACCACGTCCCGCTCATCGAGTCGATTCAGGCGAACCGGGAGCCGGCCCTCCACGCCACGAAGAAACGGCCGCTGGACTACTTCCACATCAACTCGATCGCGGACGGGCCTGGCGGGACGATCCTCATCTCGGGCCGAAACACCAGTGCGCTCTACCTGATCCGTCGCGACGGCTCGATCGTCTGGCGCCTCGGGGGGAAGCGCAGTGACTTCGGCCCTGCCGCAGCGGTGAAGTTCCGCTACCAGCATTTCGCACGCTTCCACGGGCCGACGACGATCTCGCTCTTCGACAACGGAGCGATTCCGAAAGAGGAGCCGTACACGCGCCCGCTCGTCCTGAAGATCGACCCGGTGATCAAGACCGCGAAGATCCTGAAGACGTTCGTGCATCCGAAGAAGCTCAGCTCCCCGTTCGAGGGAAACCTCGAGTTGCTTCCCGACGGCGGTGCGTTCGTCGGGTGGGGAGGGATCCGCAAGCTGACCGAGTTCACGCCGGCCGGCAAGGTGCGGTTCCAGCTGACGTTGCCGTACGGCGACACCTATCGCGGCTACCGGCTGCCGTGGACGGGCAGTCCCGGCGGAAAGCCGCTCGTCGCCGTCGTCGGCGATCGCGTCTACGCGAGCTGGAACGGGAAGCGGGGGATCGCTCGCTGGCAGGTGCTCTCCGGCCCGGATCCCGACCACCTCGCGGTCATCGCCTCACGGCCGTGGGGAGGGCTCGAGACGATGATCGGCCTCGAGGTGCCGCCGCAGGCCGTCGCGGTCCGCGCGCTCGATGCCGCGGGGCACACGCTGGGCCGGTCGGACGCTCTTACGCCCTAGCGCTCAGAACGAGACGCCGAGCAGGTACAGGACGCCGATCCAGACCGCCGCGCACCACAGAACGACAAGACTCAG
>Ga0207707_10005083_pt1 | contig 11535 bp, 9 predicted proteins | sample KBSC83BmetaG_FD_184336 | JGI IMG/M metagenome (GOLD analysis project Ga0207707, IMG submission 184336) | Corn rhizosphere microbial communities from Kellogg Biological Station, Michigan, USA - KBS C8-3B metaG (SPAdes) (version 2) | ecosystem: Host-associated > Plants > Roots > Rhizosphere ... | reverse complement strand
TCCTGGAGCGGCGTCAGCGATATCTCGTGCAGCGCGCCGCCGACGACCCGTTGGATGCGTTCGTTAGGCGCCCGGACGCCGACGGCCGTGGCCGATCTGCCTAACGGACGAGGGTGGACGGGCGGCGCCGCGGCCTGTCCGAGCACGCCGCGGTCGAGCATCGCCAGTCCGATCGCCGCCGCCGTGCCGGCGACCAGGCGTCGACGCGTCAGGTCGGCGGCATCCCGTGGCCTGTGTGGCTGATCGCTCATCTCGCATTGGGTGGCGGCGTTGGCTAAACGCTCGCCTCCGTGACCCGCCTTGGCAAGGCAGCCACCGCACCCAGACCGGCGACCGCCGGCACGCGATACGTCACCGGCAGCGTGATGCCGATGTCGGGCAGCGCACGCGACACCACCCACCCGCGCAGGAACGGGCTGTCGAATTCGTATCGCGCGCCGCGTTCCTCCCGAATGAGACGCCCCGCGTCCACCAGCGCCGCCAGCGCCTGCGACACCGCGCTGCTCGACGCCAGTCCGAAGCGCGCGCTCGTCTCGGCCGACGTGAGTCCTTCGCCAGCCACCGCCAGCGCGCGCAGCACGTTCTGCTGGTGCGGCGTCAGCTGCTGCCAGAAATCCGCGAACGCATCGTCGCGCTCGGCGACGCAGTCGGCGAACGCGAGGTCCGCGTCGCGCGGCTCCGCGTTCGCGGCCGCGACCGCACGGTCGAAACACGTACGGGCCACCTGCGTGATGTCGCGTGTGCGCGGCCCGGCGATCTCGATGATGCGCGCCCCGACGCCGGCGCAGCCGACGCCGGCGCCGCGCAGCCGCTGCTCGATCCACGAGGCGAAATAGGTCGCATCGATCGGCCCGAAATAGAGCACGTCGAGCATGTCGTAGAACGCGCGGCCGGGCTCGAGCATCCGGCGGATGAGGTGTGGTTTGGAACCGGCGAGCACGTAGCTCACGGAGTCGTGCCGCTGGATGACGCCCCGCAAATGCCACTCGGCGTCCTCGCCGCCGAAGCGGGCGATGTCCTGGAATTCGTCGAGCACGAGGCCGATGGTCACGCCGCGGTCGTGCGCCAGGTCGTTCACCGCATCGAGGACGCTGCCTAACGTCGCCCGCTGGTCCTCGACGTCGGCGCGGCGAAGCTGCAGCGAGACGGTGGGCAGGAGGAGGCCGGAGGCGCGGTCGTGGGTGAGCGAGACGGTGGCCTGGAGGCGCGCGGCGAGATCGGCCGCCACGTTCTTCCACCGTTTGCCTAACGCAGCCGCCGCGCCCTGCAGGATGCGGTTGGAGACGTCGGCCACGGTGGACGCGGTGGAGAGGTCGGCGACGAACGCGTGGCCGCGCTGGCGGTTCACCTGGTCGACGGCCAGCGCGAGCGCGGAGCTCTTCCCCATGCGGCGGTAGCCGTAGACGAGCAGCTTGCTCGCCGGCCGGCGGAGCGCGTCGCGGATGCGCGTGAGCTCGGCGACGCGATCGGTGAAGAATTCGCCGGTGACGAGCCCGTGGATGCGGAACGGATTCTCGGCCATGGAAGTCTCGCAGGTGCTGTCACGTAGTGCAGTCTTACTAAGCAATCGCTTAGTAAGTGGCTCCTGAGGGCTAAACCGACCCCTGGAGCGTCTCTTGTATGTTCGGTATCTATTCGGTATCATCGTTCCCCCGCAACCCCCAGCAGTGTTATGCAGCAACCCGCTCTGTTTTCCGCCGCCGTCGAGCGCTCCCTCCGCCAACTGCCCGTCATTGGCGAGCAGCGCGACATCACCTACTACGGCAGCCATGCCCGGAGCATCATCAACGGGCCCGAGATCACCGGGATGGGGTTCTGGTCGATCAACCCCTACATCGGGTGTGCGTTCGGGTGCGCGTACTGCTATGCCCGCTACGCGCACCGCTACGTGATGGAGCGGGCCACCGACGCCGACCGTCTGACCGGCGCGGCCGAGCAGGATGTCGGTCGCATTCCGCCCTGGTTGGCGTTCGAGCGTCACATCTTCGTCAAGCGCAACGGGCCCGAGCTACTGGCGCGCACGCTCCGCCACGGCAGCGATCGGTTCCGCGCGCTCGCCGAGGGCGACTGGATCGCCATCGGGACGGCCACGGATCCGTATCAGCCGGCGGAGCGCCGGTTCGCGATCACGCGCGGCATCCTCGAGGTGCTGGCCGAGCATCCCGGGCTGCACGTCTCGATCACCACCAAGAGTCCGTTAGTCACCCGCGACGTGGACGTGCTGGCGCGCATCGCCCGGCACTCGGCGATCAGCGTGCACGTGTCGTTGATCACGGTGAACCGGGTGCTGGCGCGCCGGATCGAGCCGCGCGCGCCCACGCCGGACGCGCGCCTGCGCGCGATCGCGCGGCTCCACGACGCGGGCGTGGCCGTGAGCGTGAACTGCATGCCGGTGCTGCCGGGCATCACCGATCATCCGCGCGACCTCGAGGCGCTGGTCGAGCGGGTCGCCGAAGCGGGTGCGTCGCACATCTCCACGGGTGCGCTGCGGCTGCAGCACGAGGCGCGCAAGCGGTATCTCCCGTTCATCGCCAAGGAATTTCCGGAGCTCGCGCCGCGTTACGCGCGCGCCTATGCGCACGCGCACGTGCCGGGGGATCTCTACCGCGAGCGATTGGCGGCGCTCATGGCCCGGCTCTGCCGCGCGCACGGTCTGCGCCGCAAAACCTACGAAGGCGGCGACGACGACGACGCCGCCGCCGACTCGCCTAACGACACGGCGGGCGATGCCGACGCGGCGTCCGAGGCCGACCTGCAGCTCTCGCTCGCGCTGTGAGCCGGCCATGACGGCAGCCGCTTCCGTGCTCGTCCCGGCCGTCGCGTCGCCGATCATCGCCAGCGCCGCCGAGCGCCGGCGCGCGGTGGCCGAGCTGCGCAAGCTTTTGCCGAACGACGCGTTGCCGGCCGCGGCGACGGGGCTCTCCACCGGGATCGCCGCGCTCGACGCCGCGCTGGCCAAGCACGGCGTGCCCCGCGGCCGCCTCACCGAGCTCGTCGGCCGCCGCGGCTGCGGGAAGACGACGCTCCTGCGCGAGCTGGCCCGCGCCACCGTGCGCCGCGGGTTAGGCGTGGCCTATGTCGATGCCGCGCGTTCCCTCGCCCCGCGCGACTGGGCATCGCTCGGCGCGGACGATGGATTCTGGGTGGTGCGGCCGCGCGATCCGGCGCGCGGGGCCTGGTGCGCCGACATGCTGCTGCGCGGCGGCGCGTTCGCCCTCGTGGTGCTCGACGGCGCGCCGCCGCTGGGCTCCTCGGTGGCCACCCGGCTCCTGCGGTTGGCGCACGACACGAACACCGCGCTGGTGGTGACGGGCGCCGGCGGCGCCGCGCCGGGGTCGCGGCTCGGCGGCGCGCTCAGGCTTCGCCTAACGCGCACGCGACAGCGACGACGACACGCGATGGCGATCACGGTCGAGAAAGGAGGACGTCGAACAACGGTGGAGGTCGAGTATGTCGTCAGTGTGGCGCGTCGCGTGTGTGCGCATCCCGAGGTTCCCGATCGCCGCGGCGTGGAACGCCCGCGCAGCGGACGCGGAAAGCTTGGCGCACCCAAGCCAGTCGCGCGCCCCGTCCTCGCCCGCTCTCGACGCTCAGCCGAGCCTCCCGAGTTCGCCGAGCAGCTCCTCGGCGCCGGTGTGGGATGAGCAGCCGTTGGCGCTCGTGGATGGAACGCGATTGCGCGCCGTGTCGTCGGCGGCGTCGCGCTCGCGGGTCCGGCCCGGCATGACGGTGCCCGAAGCGCGGGCGGTGTGCGCCGCGCTGGCGGTCATCCCGTGGTATGATGATACGATCATTGCGGCGACCACCGAGGTCACCGCCGCGCTCCTCGCCGAGAGTCCCCAGGTGACGCCGGCGGCCGGCGAGCCCGGCCTCTGGTGGGTGGGCGCGACGGGCTTCGATGCGTTAGGCGGCGAGCGCGCGCTCGCCCGGGCGCTCGCCGAGGTGGGCCGGCGCTGGCACCCGCGGACGCGCGTGGCGATCGCCGGCTCGTGCGTCGCCGCGCGCGCCGCCACCTGGGCCTCGGGCGCCGCCTTGGGCCCCGTGCGCATCCCGTTAGGCGGCGACGCGCGCTACCTCGCCCGCGCCCCGCTCGCGCTCATCCCCATGGACGATGAGATGCGCGATACCCTCGCCGCGCTGGGCATGCGCGACGCCGGCGCGTTCGCCGCCCTCGAGGCGGAAGACGTCGAACGCCGCTGGGGCGACGAGGGACTCGCCGCCTGGCGTCTGGCGCGCGGCGAAGACGAGCGCCGCCCCGTGCTCGCCCGCCCGGACACCCCGCGCACCGTGGACGCCGAGCTCGCCGCGTCCACACCGACGATGGAACCCGTGCTGTTCCTCGTGCGCGCGGCGCTGGATACGCTCGCGCGGGCGCTCGTGGCCGATGGGCGCGCGGCCGCCGTCGTCGCGATCACGCTCACGCTCGACGATGCGCGGAGCGCCCTGCCCAGGGCCGGCGCGCGGGCGCACACGGTGACGCGCGAGATCCGCATTCCGCGCCCGACGGCGCGCGCCGCGCACCTGTTCGACCACTGCCGTGCGCTCCTCGAACGGTGGCCGCTCACCGCGCCCGCGTGCGGCGTGCGCGTGTCGATCACCGCCACCGCGCCGCTCGCCGGCGAGCAGGGCGACCTGCTCGCCACCGAGTGGCGCGACGCGCTCGCGCGCTTGCGCGCGGAGTTAGGCGACGATGGCGTGGTGAAACCCGTCGCGCGCGACGAGCACGCGCCGGAGCGCGCCGGCGCGTGGGTCCCCGGCGACACCGATGTCGGCGATGCCAATGCCGGCGTGGAACACGATGCCGCGCTTGCCGATGCCGAGCGCAGCACGCTGCGCTTGCTCGAGACGCCGGAACCGGCCGTGGTCGCGTGCGACGGCGATGCCCCGCGCGCCGTGCGCTGGCGCGGACGCCGCATCGCGCTCGCGCACGTGACCGGCCCCGAGCTCATCTCGGGCGACTGGTGGCGCGACGACGGCTATCGCCGCACGTACTGGCAGGGCGAAGGCGATGGCATGGAGCTCGTGTTGTTCCGCGAGCACGACGCATGGTACGTGCAGGGATGGTATGACTGAGCGGCACGGTGCGCCGACGCCAAACGCCGGCTACGTCGAGCTCCATTGCCATTCGGCGTACTCGCTGCTCGACGGCGCCTCGCACCCCGATGCGCTGGTGGCCCGCGCGCACCGCCTCGGCTTCCCCGCCCTCGCGCTCACCGACCACGACGAGCTGGGCGGCGCCGTCGCCTTCGCCCAGGCCGCCGATGACGTTGGGTTAGGCGGAATCATCGGCGCCGAGATCACGGTGCGGCACGAGACCCCGCCGCCCGACGCCGGCGACTCCCACCTCGTGCTCCTCGCCGAGTCGCGCGAAGGCTACGCCAACCTGTCCACGATCATCACCCGCGCGCGCATGGAGAGCGGCCGCGGCCAACCCGGCGTGTCGCTCGACGTCGTGGCCCAACACGCCGCCGGCCTCTTCGCGCTCACCGGATGTCCGCGCGGATGGGTGCCGCGACTGGTCGCCCGCGGCGACCTGGATGGCGCGTGCGAGGCCGCGGCCACGCTGCTCGACATGTTCGGCGCCCGGGTCGCCATCGAATGCTGGGACCACGGCCTCGAGGAGGAGCGGCGCCTGGTGCCGCCGCTCATGGCCATCGCGCGCGCCCTCGACATCCCGTGGGTGGTGACCAACGACGTGCACTACGCCGGGCCCCGCGGCCGGATCGTGCACGACGTGCTCACCGCGCTCCGCCACCAGCGCACGCTCGACACGATGGGCACCCGCCTCAGGCCTAACGGAGAATGGTACCTGAAGAGCGCGCGGCAGATGGCGCGCCGCTGGCAGCAGCACCCCGAGGGCCTGCGGGCCACGCTCGACATCGCCGAGCGCTGCGCGTTCCGGATGTACGAGCTCCGGCCCACGCTTCCCATGTTCCCGCTCCCGCCCGGCGTCACCGCCGACGAGTATCTGGCTCGGTTAGTCGAGAGCGGCGCGGTCGAGCGCATACCGGGATTCAGGGAAGCGGCGGCTCCGCCGCCTGCGGGAAGCGCGCGCAGGAAGCGCGCTGCGGGAAGCGGCGCCTGGCGCCGCCTGGGGGAAGGGGGACTCCATCCCGAGTTCCCCTCAGGCGCAGCCGATTCCCCCAAGCCGTCAGACCGCTTCCCCCAAGCCGTTAGGCCGCTTCCCTCGGGCGGCGCAGCTGCCCCTTCCCTCTATCGGACCCAGATCGCCCACGAGCTCGACGTGATCCGCAAGCTCGGCATGGCCGGCTACTTCCTGATCGTCTGGGACATCGTCCGGTTCTCGCGCCGCGAAGGCATCCTCTGCCAAGGTCGAGGCTCCGCCGCCAACTCCGTCGTCTGCTTCTGCCTCGGCATCACCGCCGTCGATCCGGTTAAGTTAGGCCTGCTCTTCGAGCGATTCCTGAGCGAAGACCGCGAAGGCGCGCCCGACATCGACATCGACTTCGCCCACCGCGACCGCGAGCGCGTGTTGCAATACGTGTACGAGCGCTACGGCCGCGAGCACGCCGCCATGGTGTGCGAGCAGATCACCTATCGCACCAAATCCGCGATCCGCGACGCCGCCCGCGTGCTCGGCCTTTCGGTGGAACAAGCCGATGCGCTGTCGCTCCACAGCGACCATTTCAACGAGGACGATTCCCCTGCCGGCCGTGCGCCTAACGCCGACACGCCACCCCCTTCCCCCTTCCCACTTCCCTCAGGCGACACCGTCGCCGCTTCCCTCGATGTCGCCGATCGCCGCGTCCGCGCCCTCCCGGCCATCGTCCGCGGGCTCCGCCGCATCCCCCGCCACCGCTCGATCCACGTCGGCGGCTTCGTCCTGACGGAAGAGCCGATCGCGCACACGGTCCCCGTCGAACCCGCGGCCATGGATGCCCGCACGGTCATCCAGTGGGAGAAGGACGACGTCGAAGTCATGGGCCTCGTCAAGATCGACCTCCTGGGACTCGGCATGCTCACGCTCATCCAGGATTGCCTGCTCTACATCCGCGACACGCGCGGCCACGTGATCGATCTCGCCCAACTCGACTCCACCGACCAGGCGGTGTACGACGACCTCTGTCGCGCCGACACGATCGGCATCTTCCAGGTCGAGAGCCGCGCGCAGATGAATACACTCCCGCGGCTCAAGCCGCGGTGCTTCTACGACCTCGTCGTCGAAGTCGCGATCATCCGGCCGGGCCCCATCCAGGGCGAGATGGTGCACCCGTATCTCCGGCGTCGGGCCGGCGACGAGGAGGTGACGTACCCACACCCGTCCGTCGCCCCGATTCTCGAGCGCACGTTAGGCGTTCCGCTGTTTCAAGAGCAGGGCATGCAGGTGGCGATCGCCGCCGCCGGATTCACGCCCGGCGAAGCCGATGCGCTGCGACGCGCGATGGGCCACAAGCGCAGCCACGAGCGCATGGCCGCGATCTGCGAGCGGCTCATCGAGGGCATGAAGCGCAACGGGATTCCCGAGGAAACCGCGCACCGGATTTACAAGCAGATCAACGCCTTCGCCGATTACGGATTCCCCGAGTCGCACGCGGCGAGCTTCGCGCTGCTCGTGTACGCGAGCGCGTACCTCAAGCATTATTACGCGCCCGAGTTCACCGCGGCGATCCTCAATGCCCAACCGATGGGGTTCTACTCGCCCGGCACGATCATCGAAGACGCGCGCCGCCACGGCGTCCCCATTCGCCCCGTCGACGCCGCGCGCTCGGCGTTCGATTGCACGCTGGAGCGGGATGCGGGCACGCCCGCGTCGTCGCCGGCGGTGCGCCTCGGCTTCCGGCTCGTCAAGGGACTCGGTTCCCGCTCGCGGGATTCGCTCGAGGCCGCGCTGAAGGGCGGCGGCCCGTTCCAATCCATTGCCGACTTCGTTAGGCGGTCGGGGCTCGACCGCCGCGCGCTCCGCGCGGTGGCCGAATCGGGCGCGCTGGACAGCTTCGTCCCCGACGAGCCGGACGCCCGCCGGCGCCGCGCCGCGATCTGGCGGATGCTCGAGACGCTGCGCGGAGAGGCCGGCGCGCTGGCGCCGAACCGCCCCAAGCTCGACGTGCCCGCCAGCGTGCCCGCCATGTCGCCGCTCGAGCTCACGGCCGCCGACTACCGGCTCACCGGCGTGTCGTTCCACGGCCACCCGCTCAAGCACCTCCGGCCGCTGCTCACGCCTAACGGAGTCCGCACGGCGCGCGAGGTGCTCGCGCTCCCCGATGGATCGCGCGATGTGGCGGTGGCCGGGCTCGTGATCTGCCGGCAGCGGCCGGGTACGGCCAAAGGATTCGTCTTCCTCACGCTGGAAGACGAAACGGGGCTCGTGAACGTGGTGGTGACGCCGAAGCAGTTCGACCGGCAGGCGCTGCTCATCACGACGGCGCCGCTGCTGCTCGTGCGGGGCGCGCTGCAGGTGGAGCAGCGCGTGGTCAATCTGCGCGGCGAGACGTTTCGCGCCCTGCGCATCGACGTGGGGGCCGAAGGCGTACGCCCCCACGACTTCCGTTAGGCAGCGGGGCCGGCAGCCCGGCCGGTCAGTACCGCCGGCGGCGGTGTCCCGTGCGCTGGCGCAGCAGGAACAGGCCGAGTAGCAGCGAGCCCACGCCGATCATCGCGTACGCCGGCATCATCGTCGCCGTCTTGGGCGGCACCAGCCCCTCTTCCTTCGCTTCGTCCGCCGTCAACCGCGGTACCCGCCCCGCCGCATAGCGCCGCGGATGCGCCGGCGACGCCTTCTCCCCGGCCGCCGGCACCCCGCGATCGGCCGCCGGGCCGGCGCCTAACGGCGACGCCGTTGAATCGGCGAGCGCGCCCGTCGATGTCTCGACGATCGGCGCTACGCCGACCGGGTCGGCCGAAAACGGAATCACGCTCGGATCCAGCGACGCTTCCTTCGAGTGTTTGATGTGCAGAACCGCCGCGACCAATCCGGCAAACAGGCCGCCGCCGAAGGCGCCCGCAACCTGCCCGTTGTCGTTCGATTCGGGAAACTTGCACTCGCACACCTGGGCGTACGCACCAGACGCGAGTGTGGTAAACGCGATGAGCGCCAGCGAAGCCGCCGCGACGGATTTTCGTAGCCGCATTGTGTACTCGGAGTAGAACGGACTGCAGGGAAGAACGATCGGCTGTCCCCACCGCGACGCTTGGAAGGAACGACTCGTCGCGGTTGCCACCACCCAGGACCCCGACACCGGCATCGAAGATCGAGCGAGCCGCCGGCGCGCCGAAGCAGTGCTAAGGAAATGCCAAACGCGAAAAAAAACAAGATAGCGGAGCAAAAAAACGTTACAGGCCTCGAAACGGCCCGTAACACACCCCCATCGACTTTCCGCGCCCACGGGTACCTTATCAAAGAGCACCTGGGCGCCGCCGTCCGATGCCAGCCCGATGACCACACCGGCGAGCGCCGCCAACAAGCGGAGGAAGTCATGAGAGCACTTCGTGTTGCCGGCATCCTCGCCTCGGCCCTCGCCGCGCTGGCCGCAACGTTGCCGGCACAGCCCAACGACTCACACGGACGCGCCTCCGCTGCTCGCGGCGACACCTCGCGCGTCGCGAGCGCGACGCCCGCAATCGACTCGTTGGGCACCGTTGACGCGCGCGCGACGCCCGTTAGCTCGACCGTCCTGATGCACGACGCCAACAGCTTCGTGTCGCGGCGCTCCGACGACACGACGCAGTACGAGAACCTGCTCGGCACGATCCGCGTGCAATCGGTGAACGACGGCGCGAGCTACGTGATCCTCGAGGACGGCACCATCTGGAAAGTGGCGCTGGCCGACCGCCCGCGCGTCGACCAGTGGAAGTCCGGCGACCAGGTGATCGTGCGCTACGCGCCGATCGTCGAAGGGAAGGACTTTCGCTACCGGTTGGTCAACGGCCGTGACGAATCCGACGTGCTCGTCGCGTTCCGCGGGTACGAACAGCCGTCTGACTAACGGAAGAGCGGGCGCGCCGGGCCGCTCACGCGGCGACGCGCCCGACGCGGAACGACAACGGCCAGCGCACGTCGCGCGGCGTGTACGCGTCGGGCCACAGGGGCGCGATCGCCTGCTCGACTTCGAGCACGGGGTCGCGCCCTTCTCGTTCCTGCAGCACGCGCGTCCCGGACCACGTCCGCAGATAACCGAGCACGTGACCGCGCGTCCACGAGTCGACAATCGACATCGATGGGGCGGCGATCTCGTCGAACGGGAACGGGACGTCGCGATAGCCGCGGTCCACGAGCTTCCGCTCCGGCGCCCACGCGTCACGCAGCGTCTCGAAGTAGTAGCCGTCGATCACGCGATCGATTTCCGGCGCGATCCGGATGAGCGAATAGCACCACGCGGCCACGATGCCGCCGCGCCGCACCACGCGCCGCACCTCGGCGAAAAAACTTCCGATGTCGAACCAGTGGAGCGCCTGGGCGACCGTCACCACATCCACCGAGCCGGAGGCAATCGCCGCCTCTTCGGCGCGCATTTGGGCGTAGTGTACGTTGGGCAGTGGCTGCGCATGGGCGAGCTGCGGCCCGCTGGCGTCGGTGGCGATCACCCGCTCCGCGTACGGCATGATGCCTAACGCGGCCTGGCCGTTGCCGGTGGCGCAGTCCCACGCCGTCGTGGCGCCGGGCGCGAGACCGGCGAGCCAGGCAAAGAGCTCGTCGGGATAGGTCGGCCGGAAGTCGGCGTACGCGGCCGCTTGACGCGAAAAGTAATCCTTGAACGCGCTCACGCCTTGCGTTGGACGCCGCGCCGGGACGCGCTCGCTTTCTTCTTTTTGCGCGCGCGCGGCGCGAGAATGGTGCCCCGGCACTTCGGCGACCCGCAGCGGCACGGATAGAGCTTCTCGTCGGCGTCGCTCTCGCGCTCGTACTGGTAGTCGTATACCAGCTCGTCGCCCGGTGCGATCGTGCGCAGCGCTTCGATCCAGATGTGGCCGTCGTCGATCACCGCTTCGCAGTTGGGATCGCAGGAGTGATTGATGAAGCGGGCGTCGTTGCCGTTGACCGCCGCATCGATGCACGTCTTGCGATCGAGCGTGAACAAGAACGTGTGGTGTCGCGCCATGCTCTCGTCGTCGTAGCGCCGGTCCGCCTCTTCGTGGGAGACGCGCTCACCAGTGTACTCGATGATGCGTGTGCCCTTGCGGATCTGGCGGCGGGCGAAGGCGCCGCGGCCTTGAATGGGCGAGCGCCGGATCTCGAAGTATGGATTGTGTGATGGTGTCGGCATGACAAACGAACGGCTTGGTTCAGCTCGCAATCTAGAGTGACCGGTCGGGCGTCACACGCACGCGCGGCATCTGGTCGCCTAACGATTGGTCCGGCGTGAAGTCTTCACCCGGGTTGACGAAGCGGTCCACCTCCAGCCCGTACTGTTTGTCGTACAGCTGGCGATAGCGGCCGTGCGCGGCGAGCAGCTCATCCTGCGTGCCGCGCTCCACGATGCGGCCTTCCTCGAGCACGAGGATCTGGTCGGCGCTGGCGATGGTGGACAGCCGGTGCGCGATCACGAACGTGGTGCGACCGCGGCGCAGCCGGCGCAG
>Ga0207707_10005079_pt1 | contig 11541 bp, 11 predicted proteins | sample KBSC83BmetaG_FD_184336 | JGI IMG/M metagenome (GOLD analysis project Ga0207707, IMG submission 184336) | Corn rhizosphere microbial communities from Kellogg Biological Station, Michigan, USA - KBS C8-3B metaG (SPAdes) (version 2) | ecosystem: Host-associated > Plants > Roots > Rhizosphere ... | reverse complement strand
AATAGGAGTGTAGTTAGGGCAACACCGTATCTGTTGCCCCTGCCGAGAACCGAGAACACCTGTTCCCTGCCATCGTTACCGCGGACAGTGTATTCGGTGGCCCCCGGAACAGCGCGACGAGCAACGATGACTCCATCGATGCTCGTCAGAAGTCGCCGACCTACTGTATTCAATCCGAAGCCCCACAGGATGAAAAGCCCGAACGCGATGAAAGTCGTTGCTTTCCGCCTGTCGTTGTCCGCCCTCATTGGGCCTTCGCTTAGAGTCTTTATGCCAGGCTAACGCCAAGGCTGAGAAGCGCGAAGCGGCTTTCTCAAGCCGGAGGTTAGGCAACCGTGTCCAATAATATTTTCCAATTCTCCTGTGATATCCGACCGATGCACAAGTTATACTGGTAATTAGCTCGTCGCATTGTTCTTTTGCGCAAGTCGATTCAAGGCACGATGCCACGTACTGCCCACGCTCTGGCTTTGAGCGAAAATGGCCCATCGGCTCGATCGGCAAAAAGATTTTGTCGGAGCCGCTCGCGCAACGCAGCCAATTGATCTTGCGAGAGTTGCGCCAGAAAAGCGCCAGAAGGCCCTTGTCTTTGGGTAATCGGTCCCCAGTAGTCCTGAAATGAGGAGAACTGGCATGGCATCGTCCAGTCTGTAACTTGAATATTGGTCAGACCAGCGCCCTTCAAGAGAGCCGAAAGCAATTCCCCAGAGCCGTACGAACCAGGTCTCTCGGCAGGCCGTTTCGCTGTGGCATCGATTGCTACGGCGCCATCCCAGAAGGTGTTGTTGAGTTCGTTGACGCGGCTCGCATCCCACATCGTTGTTGCAACCACACCTCCTGGCCGAGTCACCCGTGCCATCTCTCGCACGGCCTTTGGCGCGTCGGGAATAAAATTAACGACCAATAGGGCCATAGATCGGTCAAAAGAATCGTTTGGGTAAGGCAAATTCTGCGCGTCACCGACCTCGAAGCTTAGCCGCGGATCGGCGTTTTGCGTTCGAGCGTATTCGATAAAACCCCTAGAAGGATCGATACCAACGACCTTAGACGCTCGCGTGACTCTGGCCAAGGTCGCTGACAATGAGCCAGTGCCGCATCCGACATCGAGCAGGTGTTCGCCGTCCTCGACACCGACAAACTCCACGAACATAGGGGCCAACTGGTGACTCCAGCGCCCCATCAGTATTTCATATCCCTCGGCGACTTCGAACATAATGCCTCCCTTTTACGCGATCCGCCTAACGTTCTGCCGCTGAGCCGTTATTAAAAATTAAAATCGTCCATCGCTCAATCTCGCAATCGGCTCAAGCGGCGGGTTAGCCCTTCTCGCTAGATTCCTTTTTTTGTCGTCGCAGTTTCAGTGCTACGTAACCTCGTAATGCGTACATTCCCAGAAAAGAAAGAACCACGGCGCAGGTAATAAGCTTCAATGCGTAAGTGGACATGGCAAACAGCCAGTAAGTCACCCCAGACTGTGGTCCTAAAAATGCCTCGGTCAAGAGCGGCAAAACCACAATTGGAATCATAAGAACACCGAAACCGATAGGAAGAAAGACGGCAAGCGTCATTAAGAAATACGGAAAATTTGCGTCCGGTGTGCGAAGCCGCTCCCTGAAGGTTCTCTCAGACCCGTCAAGACCAGAAAGCGATTTCCAGCGAAAAGTTTGCATTCATGTACTGGGCTAACTATTAAATGAACCACCGTCGGAGCGACAATTGCCGATCGGCTTATCCCGGCGTCGGCTCGGAAAGTAGAAATTTGAATGGCTTGCAATATTCGCCGTCTAACCCAGTTTTGTCAATGGTGGGCATGCCACAAAAGGCCGACCGCCATGGCCGCCTATCCCTCTAACGATTGGCCGCTTATTACGACCGCTCACGCGCTTTAATGTGTTTCCGGTGGCGCGCAGTAGCGGATAACGCGACAATCACCCGCGCTCCTTAAAAGGCCTGCAAAAGAAATAGAAATCTTTAGCGGCTTGCCAGCAGCAGGCAGTCGATATATGAGCTAGGCATTATCCGATTCAGAATCGAGGAAAAGTTTGATGGAGACCAACAAGTCAGTGACGATTCCGGTGGAGACGGTGGGCCAGGCGTATCTGGAAGCGCTGCGCGCGCGGGGAATCAAGTATTTTTTCGGCAACAGCGGCACCGACTTCGGGCCGATCATCGACGGGCTGTCCAAGCTGGCCGCGGACAAAAAGGAATTTCCCAAGCCGATCACCGTAGCCCATGAATTCGTCGCGGTGAGCATGGCCCAGGGTTACGCAATGATCACCGGTGAGCCGCAGGTGGTGATGGTTCACGTGATCGTCGGCACCGGCAACGCTTCGGCGGCGATCATGAACGCGTCGCGGTTGAATGTGCCGATGATTTTTTCCGCCGGCCGAACTCCACTTACGGAAGAGGGTTTCACCGGCAGCCGGAGCAACTTCATTCACTGGGGCCAGGAATCCTTCGATCAGGGGAGTCTCGTGCGCGAGTTTACCCGCTGGGATTACGAGCTGCGCAACGGTCAGCAGGTCGAAACGGTCGTGGATCGCGCGCTGGAGATGGCGCTGGGCACGCCGCAGGGACCGGTGTATTTGACTTTGCCGCGGGAAGTGCTGGCGCAGAAGATGGATTCCATCACGATCCATCCGTTTCGGAAAAATAGAACCGAGCCGCTTCAGCCGAGCGCGGAATCGGTCAAGCGCACGGCTGAGATTCTGCGGAACGCGGCAAACCCATTGATCATCACCGGCCGCCTGGGTTCCGACCCGACGGCGCTGAGCGCGATGGTCTCCTTCGCCGAGGCGCTGGTGGCGCCGGTGGTGACTCCGGCGAGTCCGTTTCTGAGCATGCCAAACACGCACGATTACCACCTCGGCGTGAGCTCGACGCCTTACGTCAAAGACGCCGATGTGGTGGTCGTGGTGGAATGCGATGTGCCCTGGTATCCGCAGCAGGCCAAGCCGCCGGAGCACGCCCAGGTCATTCAGATCGCGCGCGATCCGAACTACAGCGGCGTTCCGATCCGCAGTTTTCCCAAGGACATTTCCCTCGGCGGCGATCCCAAGCTGGCGCTGCAATTGATCGCGGAGGAATTGCGCCGCGGACCGCGCAATGAAAAATTGCTGAGCGAGCGCGCCGAGCGCATTCGCGCCAAGCACAAACAATATCGCGAGGGTCTGAAACAAAAGGTCGAGAAGGCGAGCGGCCAGAGGCCGATCAGCCACGCCTGGCTCGCGCACTGCGTCGACCAGGTGAGAGACAAGGACACGATCGTGATCAGCGACCACGGCGTCGGCAACGAAGTGTTGAATTTGAGCGAGCCGGAGAGTTACTTCGGCGGCTCGCCGGCAGGCGGCCTGGGCTGGGGGATCGGCGGCGGCCTGGGCATGAAGCTCGCGCGCCCGGAAAAAACCGTCATCGCCACAGTCGGCGATGGAACTTACATGTTCAATAATCCGACCGCGTGCCATCTGGCGTCACAGGCTTACGATCTGCCGATGTTGACGATCGTTTGCAACAACGCCATCTGGCACGCCAGCAAAGCCGCCACTCAGCAGGTGATGCCCGACGGCTGGGCGGTGAGCACCGGCAATTTTCCGCTTTGCGAGCTGACCCCGTCGCCGCGCTACGAAAAGATCGTCGAAGCCCACGATGGCTACGGTGAAAAGGTCGACGATCCGCAGCAGGTGCTGCCCGCGCTCCAGCGCGCGCTCAAAGTCGTCAAGGAAGAAAAACGCCAAGCGGTGCTCAACGTGATCTGCGGCAGCCATTGACACGGCGAGAAGATTTCAATCCCTGGCAATCGAGGTTTTGATGCTGCGCGGCATTTTTACGATCACGATTTTTTTCACGATCACGGCGGTCGTTTTTCCCGCCGTCGCTCAGGACAAAAAACTCGAACACGTTCGCGTCGGCGGCGGTTCGGCGGGGGCGCCGCAGATGACCATGTGGTTTGCCAAGGAGGCGGGCTTTTACGAGAAGCACGGTCTGGCGATCGAAGCGATTTCGATCCCGGGCAGTTCCATGGCGATCCAGGCGATGCTTTCCGGCGAGGTGCCGATCATTCAGCTCGGCGGCACGGCGTCCATGCAGGCCAATCTCGCCGGGGCCGACACGGTCATCGTCGCGACGATCCTCAAGCGTTTTCTGTTTTCGATTTTCAGTCGGCCGGAGATTACCCGGATTGCCGATCTGAAAGGCAAGCTTTTCGGTGCTACGCGCTTCGGCACGCTCTCGGATTTCGCTTCGCGTTTTGCTCTGGAGAAAAACGGGCTCAATCCCGAGCGCGACATCACCATGGTCCAGACCGGTGGGCAACCCGAGACGGTGGTCGCGCTGCTCACCGGGAAGGTGCAGGCCGCGGCGCTATCGGTGCCGGCCACCATGCGCGCAAAAAAAGCCAACATGCGCGAGCTGCTCGACATGGCGAAGCTCGAGGCGACGATCCATCAGAACGGCGTGGTGACGACGCGCAAGTATCTCAAGACGAACGAGGATACGGTGCGCCGTTTTCTGCGCGCGTATATTGAAGGAGCGGCGCTGGCGAAAAAGGACAAGGCGTTCGCCACCCGGGTGATGGGCAAATATCTCGCGACCCAGGATCGCGAACTTCTCGACGACGCCTACGAGCGCGTGGTGCAGCACCTCGAAATCCCGCCCTACCCGACGGTGGAAGGCGTTTCGGTGCTGCTGCGCACGTTGGAAAAAACGCAGCCGAAAGCGCGGGAGGCAAAGCCGGAGGATTTTCTCGATGGGCGTTTGGTGCGCGAGATCGCGAAAAGCGGCTTCATCGACCGGCTGTAGCACCACGTCTCAGAGGTTCGTCGAATAAATCTTCGGTCTCTCTCGTGTCATACCGGCGAAGGCCGGTATCCAGAAGCTTTTGAATTTCTGGATTCCGGGTCGCGCTAGCTATCGCCAGCTTGCCCGGAATGACGTTCGAATTTCGTTGCTACTTCGGTACCCATACACTAGAGCGACGTTTTGACGGCTCCTCAGACTGAAGCCGCAACTTCCTGCAGAGCCGGGATCAATTCTTTTAGAAAAATCTCGAACTGGCGGTCGAGATCGGCGCCGATCGGGCGAATGGCAATGTGATCGACGCCGGACTTGATAAAGCCGCGCAGACAATCGACGCAGTGCTGCACGGGTCCGCACGCGGTCCAGATCTCGACGCCTTCGCGGCTGAAGTCTTTTTGATAGTAAGCGTCGAGAAAGGTCTTCGCTTCGCGAAACGCCACGTCCCGCTCGCGGTTCACTGAAACGCCATAGTAAAGGACGGTCTTGAAGGCGTTCGGATCGCGCCCTTCCTCCTGGACGATTTGCCGCAGCCGCTTTTGATAATCCTGGAACATGGCGAGCTCGATCTGGTTGCTCATCCAGCCGTCGGCGAGCCGGGCCATACGCCGCAGCGCGCGCTCCACGCCTTGCTCGCCGATCTGCGACGGGCGCGGCGTTGCGGCGATGTAGATCGGGCACGGCTGCTGCGCCGGCTTGGGCAGAAGATTGACGTCGTCGAAGGAGTAGTACTTGCCGTGATAACTTGCGTGCTCGTCGGACCAGAGCAGGCGCAGCGCTTCGATCATCTCTTCCAATCTTTTAGGGCGCTCTTTGCTCGCCACGCCCATGACTTCCAGCTCCTTGGCTGCCATTGGGTGCTGGCTCGCCGGATAGCCCATGCAGGCCGCGAGCCAGGTGCGGCCGTTGGAAAGCGCATCGAGGCTCGCCCATTGCAGGGCCAGCAGGACAGGATTGCGCTGTGCGATCGTCGCCATGCACGCGACGCCGAGTTTGACCCGCTCCGTGCGCGCCGCGATGGCGCCGAGTAGCGGAATGCATTCCAGCCTCGGCTTGCTCAAGATGCTGTCGCCGACCCAGACGGCGTCGATGGCGCCGGTATTCTCGGCATGCGCCGCCATGTCGATCAGCTTGCTGGCGGGCGTTCCGCGGGTCACCAGAGCGCGATTGGAAAGCGTGAGACCGAAAGTGGTTTTTGTTTGCGGCATGCCCGCGAGAATAGGCCGAGGCGGCGCTGAGTTTCAAGCACCTGGCCGGTGTGCTCGGCGGATTGATTGATCGGCTGGGGAAGTCGTGCGATCATGCGCGACAGTTTCGCATCCAGTTGAGATGAAAACTCCCCACGTCATCATCGCCGGCGCCGGTCCGGTCGGCGTCGTCGCCGCGCTTGCGTGCGCGCAGCGCGGTTACGTCGTGACTTTGCTTGAAGCCGAAGCCGATATCGATCGGAGCCCACGGGCGGCGACGACTCATCCTTCGACCTTGGAAATGATCGCCCGGGTCGGGCTCATCGAGCCGTTTATCCGCGAAGGTCTGGTGGCGCGCTACTTTCAATTCTGGGACAAACCTTCACGGACCCGGGTGGTCGAGTTCGATCACGACGTGCTGCGCGATGAGACGCCGTATCCTTTCGTTGTACAGACCGAACAGCACAAACTAGCCCGCATGGGGATCGAACGACTGAAGACGTTTGCCGACGCACAAGTTTACTTCAGCACGCGCGTGACCGGCGTCACGCAGGATGGCGGCGGCGCGACGGTGAGCGCGGACGGAGCCAACGGTCGTGAGACTTTTCGCGGCGACTACGTGATCGGCGCCGACGGCGGGCGCAGCACGATTCGCAAAGCGCTCGATATCGAATTCGAAGGCTTCACCTGGCCCGAACGCTTTCTGGTGTTGACGGTGCTCGACGATTTCCAGCAATTACTGCCGGGCTGTTGCTATCGAAACTATCTGGCCGATCCCGATGAATGGACCAATCTTTTCAAAGTGGCCGGCGACGACGGGAAGGGGAGATGGCGCGCGGTGTTTCCGACCCGAGTGGAAGAGAGCGACGAGGCAGCGTTGAGCGATGGGTCCGCGTATCCGAGGTTGCAGCGGGTTTTTCCACTGGAGCGACGTTACGATGTCGTGCACCGCAACCTCTACAAAGTGCACCAGCGCGTCGCTTCGACGTTTCGCCAAGGCCGGGTTTTTCTCGCGGGCGATTCGGCCCACGTGAACAATTCGGTCGGCGGTCTCGGCCTGAACGGGGGCATCCATGATGCTCTCGAACTCGTCGATACGCTAGATCGCGTGGTTCGTAAAGAATTAAGCGAAGATCTGCTCGACCGCTACACCCGCCGCCGGCGCACGCTGAACATCGAGTTCGTTCAGGAGCAAACGATCACCAACAAAAAACGCCTCGAAGAACGCGAGCCGCAGGCGCGTCAGGCGCGCTTTGACGAGCTGCGCGCGGCCGCCGACGATCCCGTCAAACACAAAGAATTCTTACTCCGCACTTCTCTCATTGCCAGCGTGCGCAAGGCGCAAAGCATGGAATAAAGACAAACGTTTGAAATGAAATCGGAAAACTCTGAAACCTTTCTCGCACCCGAAACGTCCAACTCTAAAAAGACCGGTATTGCGTGTGATTCGATGTCCAACCGGTACGGTGCGGTTTTTTTGTCGAATTGGTCGGGAAGGATGTTAATTGTGTGACTCGTTTGACGCTGATGACTGAATTATTGAGGTTTAGTGTCGCACTTTTGCGCACAACTTTGCGAATCGAGCAGTTAAACGGCCGTTACTATAGGGATCTCAAAGCCCGTCGCGTGCCGATTCTTTTTGCCCTGTGGCATGGTCGCATGTTTCTTCCCATCGATGCGCATCGGAATGAAAGCATTGTCACCATGGCTTCCCAATCTAAGGACGGCAATATTATTGCCCGGTGGCTCGAAAGCAACGGTTATCTTGTGACGCGCGGGTCGACGACGCGCGGCGGCAGCGAAGCCCTTCGCCGTATGGTGTATCATGTCCGCTCAGGGCATAACGTTGCGCTTACCGTGGACGGGCCGCGAGGACCGGCTCGGGTCGTGCAAAGCGGTGTCGTGCGGCTGGCGCGGATCACTCAAGCATGGATTCTGCCGATTAGCTTTTCGAGCTCATGGCCGTTATTTCTCGCCTCCTGGGACAGCCATCTTGTTCCGAAACCTTTTTCACGCAACGTCGTTGCCTACGGTGAGCCGTTCACGGTGCCGCAAGATATGCCGGACGAAACGGCTCTCACGAAAATCGCCGCAGCCCTCGATCAAGTCACCGCTGAGGCCGACGAAAGCGCCGGCACCGAGCCGTCTTGAGCGCCGACAACGTTAGAGTCGAACCCGCCGACTGAACTGTCAAGACGATGGACTTTATCCGCTGAAAGCCATCGGACATCGAGAAACGCTTTCACCCCGAAGAGAGTTGTCGTTCTCAAACTTTTGCTCCGGGGGCGGTGATCACGCCCCAATCCACGGTACAATCACGAATACTGATGTTCAGCACGTGCGCCGAAAAATTTCACCCTATCCACGACAGCAGACTGTTATTGCCGCGAAGCGGAGAGCGGAGCCGATCGGCAATAGCAAAAGGGTCATTGAGATAGATCACATCCGCGTTAGAATCTTTTGAACTATTCGCGTTGATTGGGGGATGACGATGGTGATCACGATTCTGAAGAAGTCGTCCTGGCTTTGCGTTTTTTTGATTGCTGGTTGCGCGGTGACATCTCAGATCACTAACACGCCGCGCTCGACCATCGAACAGCAACTCCTGGTCCGCGCCCTGGAACGGGCGATGGCCAATCTCGACGTGGGGCCCTTCGCGGGCAAAACGGTCGCAGTGGAATTTGCCGGCCTCACCCCGGACAAGGATTTCGCCCGGGAATATTTCATCGCCTGGCTGGAGAGCCGGAATGTGCGGGTCACCATCAATCCGTCGGAGGCGCAGCTACGCCTGAAGGTGTTTGCTTCCGTGCTCGGCGTCGATCAGGGCCAGTCTTTCATCGGCGCGCCGGCTTTCACGGTGCCGCTCATCGGTTTTACCATGCCGGAAATCACGGTGTTCAAGGACGTGAAGCACAACGGCTACGCGGAAATAAAAATCTCCACCACCGACGCCGCCACGGGAAAGTTTGTCGGCGAGAGCGTGCCGGGTATCGGCAAGTCGAATCACGACGATTACACGCTGTTGATCATTGTCCATTTCACCCGCACCGATCTGGAAGAACAGAAGTGGGACCTGGGCGCCTGACCCCCGGTTTGGAAAATCCCAGCGCAGTGGTCTCAGCAGGTTTCGTCCTCGACCGGCGTTTCGAGCGCAACGTAGGTGCGATGGTCGAGAGGGCATTCGTGAATTTCGGTGCCGGTATCGAGATCGCGCTGGACCAGAGTGAGCGGCAGACCGCATTCGCGATCGTTCACCAGAACGGCGCATCTTCGTTTTTCGGTTTCGCCGAAAGGCACTTCGGTTCGGTGGCCGAGGGTGCACTCGTAAATTTCGACGGCGTTTTCGATTTCGCGCTCGACAAGGCTGAGCGCGAGCCCGCATTCCTTTCCTTCCACCAGCATGGGACACGTGCGATTTTCCATTTTTGTCCCCCCTTGGCTCGGGTTCTTTATCCAGATTTGCGTCGTCGCCGCGTTCTTTCAAGTAGGCAGTCTGCAATCTTCCGTAAATAAGCCGTCTCGCATCGGCAAAGCTTCGCGGGCACGCCTTGCAATCGTTAAACCAAGGCCTCATTGCCGGCGGGCACGGGGACGGCGAAGGCGTTGAGGGTCATGCCCACCATCGAATAAAAGCCGATCGCGGCGATCAGTTCGACCAGCGTTTGTTCTCCCAGCATCGCCAGGCCGCGTTCGTAACTCGCCGCGGACAGGGTGTGATTAAAGTTGAGCTCCAGGGTAAGGTCGTAAACCAGACGCTCGTCCTCGCGGCTGAAATCCGGTGTGCGCCGCGCGCGGATCGCCGTAACGATCTCGGGCGCTATTCCGAACTTGAGCGCGTGGGGCTCGTGGATGAACCATGCGTATTGCGCCGTGGCTAAACGCGCCGACACGAGAATCATCAGTTCGAGCAGGCGCCGCTCGAGCTTGATCCGCGACGCGAACATTTCCTGCAGGCGAAGCGTGTTGTCGCAGAGCTCGGCATTGCGCAGCCAGACCGCGAACGGTCCGCGCATATGGCCGCGCTCGCGCATCATCCGATCGTAAATCGCCCGCTGCTCGACTGTGAGTTTCGCTGGGTCGATCTCGGGAAGTCGGCTCATCGTGATGCTCCTTTGGTTTTTTGAAACGAATCGATCGGTTTTCGCACCGATGGATGCCCGTGCCAGCCGTGGCGTTACTTGCGCGTGACTTCCCTGAGCAGTCGGTGCCAACTCTCCAGGGACGTTTCGTATTGCGCGAGGGTGCCGCCCTTTTCCGGATACCAGCGCTTGAAGCCGTAATCTTTCTTGGCGCTGCCGAAATATAAATCTTCAAGCAGCTTTTGGCCTTCGGCGCTCAAAAGAAAGTCGGCGAAAAGCAGCGCCGAGTGGGGCCGTGGCGCGTTGACGTAAACGGCGGCGCCGCCGGCGTTGGTGACCACCAGATCCATGGGCACCCAGGCCACGGGCGCGCCGCGTCTCGCCGCGACGTTGGTGGCGCTGTAGAACTGGCTCGGCGACGCAAAAATTTCTCCGGCAGCGACGAGCTGAGTGAGCGCGCTGCCGGCCATCATGTGCATGCGAATGTTCTGTTCCTTGAGCTTGCGCACGAAGCCGTCGCCTTTGGTTCTGACCATGGCGCCGATGGTGCGTGCGCCGGTGTCGTCACCCGATAGCCCCATGTTGTCGCGCAGAGCCGGTCTCAATAATCCGTCGAAATTTTTCGGTACGTCGGCGGCATTCAAATAATTCTTGTTGTAGGCGAAGCCGATGTACGATTCGCGCGCATGAGTCCAGTAGACCAGATTCCTTGGTGCCTTCTCCTTGGCGTCGTCGGGAAAGCCGGCGAGGTGAGGCGAAGTGTAGGGAAGCAAGAGCTGATTGTCGCGAAAGGTCAGCAGGCCGGGGAGGGTCGTTTCGATGGCGTCGGCGAGATGGTGTTTTGCCGCGGCTTCGGTCAGCAATCTTTGCGTCAGCGCCGAGGAGCCCGTCCGAAAAGTATCGACCTTGATGCCCGGATATTTGGCTTCGAAGGCGCCGGCGATCTGTTTGTTCTGCTCGGCTGCCAGCGTGGTGTACCAGACGACTTTGCCCTCGCGCTTGGCGCCGTCGAGCAGAACACGCTCACGGTCGGTTCCGGCATAAGCAGCGAGTTCGGCAGGAGACGACGGCTTGTTGGTCTGGCCCCAGGCAAGCGGAGTGAAAAGAACGATCAGGAGAACCGTAATGAGGCTCATCGCCTGCTGGGCTCCTTGAAACCGATGGTCCGAGTTGCCGGAAGTACGAGGCTGCGTTACGGTTGCTCGCCTTTTTTGATCGACTCGACGAGCTCGCGCAGATAATCTTCCTGCTCCTTGCCTTCGTATAAAGCCAGCGAGCCGTCTTTTTTGAGCGGAATGCCGCCGAAGAAGTGAAACGCGTGGCCGTCCCAGTCGTAGAACTCATCGCCGCGTTGATAGATCTCTTTCCACTTATAGCCCGTCGGACTGCGGTGTAGCCCCGTGCGCGCCGGGAAGTTGTCCTCCTTATCGCGCGAATCGTTGGGATTCTCCTTCGGTCCCGCCTCCTCCGGCAGTCCCTCCCAC
>Ga0207707_10005077_pt1 | contig 11548 bp, 7 predicted proteins | sample KBSC83BmetaG_FD_184336 | JGI IMG/M metagenome (GOLD analysis project Ga0207707, IMG submission 184336) | Corn rhizosphere microbial communities from Kellogg Biological Station, Michigan, USA - KBS C8-3B metaG (SPAdes) (version 2) | ecosystem: Host-associated > Plants > Roots > Rhizosphere ... | reverse complement strand
GGTGGCGCTGCCCGGCCCGTTCAACGTCGCCAACGCCCTTGGCGCGATCGTGGCGCTCGTCGAGGCCGGCGTCGACCTGGCCGACGCGGTCAGCGGCGTTGCCGCCTGCCCTGGCGTCCCCGGCCGCCTGCAGCGCGTGCCGCTGCCGCGCCAGAAGACGACTGCCCAGGACCACCGCGAGACGGCAGCGCGCTACGACTTCGGCGGCCGCGGGGCGGCGTCGCGCGGGCTGCCCGACGCGTTCGTCGACTACTCGCACAAGCCCGGCGCGGTGGAGGCGGTGCTCACCGCGCTTCGTCCGGTGACAAGCGGGGAACTGATCGTGGTACTTGGCTGCGGCGGGGACCGTGATCGCGGCAAGCGGCCGCTGATGGGTGCCGCCGCGGTCCGGCTCGCCGACGTGGCGATCTTTACAAGCGATAACCCTCGTTCCGAAGATCCCCTGGGGATCCTCGCCGAGATGCTGCACGGGGTGCTCGGGGTCCCGCTTGGGGAGCGGGGCCGGCTGATCATCGAGCCGGACCGGGCCGCGGCGATCGACCTCGCCGTCGCTATGGCCGGGAAGGGGGACGTGGTGCTCGTGGCGGGCAAGGGGCACGAGACCGGCCAGTACGTGGGGGCAGCCGTCCTGCCGTTCGACGACGCCGAGGTGACCGCCGCGGCCCTGGCCCGCCACGCCGAGTACGGCGGTACCGCATGATCCCGCTGCCCGTCACCGAGATCGCCGCGATCACCGGCGGCACCCTCATGGCTGGCCACCTCGCCGAGGCTTCCGGCGACGGCGCTCCGTCGGCGGCCGAAGCGGTCGTGACCGGCCCCGTCGTGACCGACTCGCGGCAGGCGGTAGCAGGCGCGCTGTTCGCCGCGCTGCCGGGCGAGCGCGTGGACGGCCACGACTACGCCGCCGCCGCCGCCCGCAACGGCGCGGCCGCGATCCTCGCCGCCCGGCCGCTGCCCGAGGCCGGCGCGCCCGTGATCGTCGTCGCCGACGTCACCCTCGCGCTTGGCCTGCTCGCGCGGGCCGTCCTCGACCGGCTCCCCGGCGCGACCGTGGTCGGCATCACCGGGTCGTCGGGCAAGACCTCGACCAAGGACCTCACCGCCCAGGTCGTCGAGCGCCTCGGCCCGACGATCGCGCCCGAGGGCTCGCTGAACAACGAGATCGGCTTGCCGCTGACCGTGCTGCGCGCCGACGAGACCACCAGGTACCTGATCCTTGAGATGGCCGCGCGCGGCATCGGGCACATCGCCTACCTCACGCGCACCGCGCCGCCGCGGATCGGCGCGGTGCTCAACGTCGGCCGCGCGCACGCCGGCGAGTTCGGCTCGATCGACGCGGTGGCCAAGGCCAAGGGCGAGCTGGTCGAGGCGCTTCCCGCCGGGCCGGCCGGCGGTGTGGCGGTGCTGAACGCCGACGACCCCAACGTCGCCGCGATGGCGGCCCGCACCCAGGCCCGCGTGATCACCACGAGCGTGGACCGGGCCGGCGCGGAACGCAGCAGCGACGCGGACGTGCGGGCGAGCGGCCTGACCCTGGACGACCTCGGCCGCGCGTCGTTCACGCTGCACACGCGAGCGGGCAGCGCACCGGTCACGCTGACGCTGCTCGGCGGCCACCACGTGGCCAACGCGCTGGCCGCGGCGGCCGTCGCGGCCGAGCTCGGCATGGAGGTCCCGGCGATCGCGGACGCGCTGACCGCCGCGACCGCGCGCAGCAAGAAGCGGATGGAATTGCACGAGCGCCCGGACGGGGTGCTCGTGGTGAACGACGCGTACAACGCCAACCCTGACTCGACGCGGGCGGCGATCGAGGCCTTGGCGCACCTGACGGGCAACGGCCGGCGCGGCCTCGCCGTGCTCGGCTACATGGCGGAGCTCGGCGACATCGCGCACCAGAGCCACGAAGAAGCGGGTCGGCTCGCCGCGCAGGCCGGCGCGGCGGTCATCGTCGCCGTCGGCGCTGAGGCCGCTCCGGTGCTCGACGGGGCGCGCGCGACCGACGGCTGGCCGGGCGAGGCGATCGCCGTGCCCGACCCGAAGGCCGCCGTGGCCGCGCTGCGGAACCGGTTGCGCCCCGGCGACGTGGTACTAGTGAAGGCATCGAAGAGCGCCGGGCTGTGGGAAGTCGCGGACGGCCTGCTCGCGGAGGAACATCAGTGAAGACGATCCTGCTCTCGGGCGCCATCTCGATGATCGTCGCGCTGCTCGGGACCCGGCCGACGATCACCGTGCTGCGCAAGCGCAAGCTCGGCCAGCAGATCAGGACCGACGGCCCGCAGGCCCACCTGGGCAAAAGCGGCACCCCGACCATGGGCGGCATCGTCATCATCATCGCCTCGCTGGTCGGCTACGCGCTCGGGCACTGGTTCACCGGCGACCCGATGACCGCCTCCGGCGTCCTGGTGCTGTTCCTGATGACCGGCCTCGGCTTCGTCGGCTTCCTCGACGACTTCATCAAGCTGTTCATGCGCCGCAGCCTCGGCCTGCGCAGCGGCGCCAAGCTCTTGGGCCAGGCGATCGTCGGCGCGGTCTTCGCGGTCCTCGCGATCCACTTCCCCGACGGCTACGACCTGACCCCGGCGTCGACGCACATCTCGTTCCTCGCCGACTTCGGTGTTTCGATCGGGGCGGTGCTGTTCGTCGTCTGGGTCCTGCTCATGGTCACCGCCACCTCCAACGGGGTGAACCTCACCGACGGACTCGACGGCCTCGCCTCCGGCGCGTCGATCCTCGTCCTGGCCGCCTACGTGATCATCGGGAACTGGCAGCTACGCAACGACTGCACCACGGCGCTGGCCCCGAACTGCTACGACGTCCGCGACCCGCTTGACGCCGCGGTGGTCGCCGCGGTCGTGATGGGCGCCTGCTTCGGCTTCCTGTGGTGGAATGCGCCGCCCGCCAAGATCTTCATGGGCGACACCGGCTCTCTCGCCCTCGGCGGCGCCCTCGCCGGACTGGCCATCGTCACCCGCACGGACCTGCTGCTGCTCCTGCTCGGCGGCCTGTTCGTGATCATCACGATGTCCGTGGTGATCCAGGTCGGCTCCTACAAGCTGCGCCGCAAGCGCGTATTCAAGATGGCGCCGCTCCAGCATCACTTCGAACTCGTCGGCTGGGCGGAAACAACGATCGTGGTCCGCTTCTGGCTGATAGCCGGCATGTTCGTGGCCTTGGGCCTGGGCATCTTCTACGTGGGCTGGTTCCCTAAATAGCCCCGTTGCGGCTACGAGGAGCGAAATGGGAAGCGGCGCGAACCCGCGGTCTCGCAATCACCTCGGCCGCCTCCCTTAGCCCGCGCCCACCCGCAGCGGCAAAACCAGCGTGGCAAACGCTCAACCGCCGCCATCATCGTGGAAACCCTTCGTCCGGTGGAAATAAAGCACGCACCACGCGTGCGGAATTTCCATCGAATGCGGAGTTTCCACGATCATTGGGCGCCGCGGGCGTTTGCTGATCCTGTTGGCCGTTCAGGTGGTGGCCGCCAGGGCGGCGGACAGGTCGGCCAGCAGGTCGTCGAGCGGTTCGACGCCGCAGGACATGCGGATGAGCGTGTCGGGGGCCGTTTCCGCGGGCCAGCGGGCGCGGCGTTCCCAGGAGGACTCGACGCCGCCGAAGCTGGTCGCCGGGACGATCAGCCGCGCCGCCGCGACGACCGCGTCCGCGTCCGCCGCCGTGCCGGACACCTCGAACGACAGCAGCGGCCCGAAGCCGCGTGGCATCTGCTTCACCGCCGCCGCCGACGGAGCCAGGCCGGGATAGTGCACGGCGGTCACCCGCGGGCGGGCGGCGAGGAACGTGGCGACGGCGAGCGCGTTCGCGGACGCGCGCGTGATGCGCAGGTCGAGCGTTTTGAGGCCGCGCAGCACGAGCCAGCTTTCGAAGGGGCCGGGTATCGCGCCGCCGTCGGTCCGCCACGCGAGCACCGCCGAAGCCAGCGCGTCGTCCCTGGTGACGACCGCCCCGCCGAGCACGTCCGAGTGCCCCGAGACCGACTTGGTCAGCGAGTACACCGAGGCCGTCGCGCCGAAGTCGAGTGGCTTCTGCAGCAGCCCGGTCGCCACCGTGTTGTCCACGACGAACGGCGCCCCGGCCGCCGCCGCCACCGCCGCCAGCGCCGTCAGGTCGGCGACGCGCAGCAGCGGGTTCGTCGGCGTCTCCGCCCACAGCACCGAAGGCCCGTCCCGCAGCGCCGCGCCCACCGCGTCGAGATCGAGCAGGTCAACCGGCACGGCGCGGGCCCCGTGGGGCCGCAGCCGTCCCGCGAGCGCGCGCGTGTTGTAGTACCCGTCGGCGGGGAACACGATCGTCTTGCGCCCCTCGGCCAGCGCCAGCATCAGCGCCATCGACGCCGCCTGCCCCGAGGCGAACGTCACCGCCCGAGCCCCAGGCCCCTCCATGGCCGCGAGCGCCGACTCGACCGCCGCCCACCCCGGATTCTCGTTCCGCCCGTACCCGGGCCCGCCGCCCGGCGCGCCCTGCGACACGTACACGCTGGCCGGCGTCAGCGGCGGCCCAAGCGGCGCCCCCGCCGCCCGCTCGGTCCCCCCGTGCACCAGCCGCGACTCCACGGAAAAGTCAAAGTCAAAGTCCACCAGAGCATTCTCCCGAACGACTTCCCGGTCCCATCAGCCGCGCCCCATGACCCGCCCGTCGGCTAAGCGCCCGGGCGCCCTGTCACTCCCGCGGATCATTGGGTGTTGTTACCGACCGTATTTGGTCGGAACAACAACCAATAACCGGACCGGGCCGGCGCGGGCACCGCGACGCACTGATAACAGCAAGAAGCGGGGCGCGGCCCCGCAAACCGCGGTCCGCGGGCACAATAGAGCCGTGCGGGTCGCGATACTCGGGCCACTTGAGGTCCATGACGACGACGGTGCCGTGGTCGCCGTGGCGGGCGCACGGCTCCGTGGGCTGATCGCCCGGCTGGCGCTGGCGGGCGGGCAGCCGGTGAGCACCGGCGCGCTCGCCGAGGCCGTCTGGGACTGGGCGCCGCCGGCCGATGCCGCCAACGCGCTGCAGACCCTGGTCTCGCGGGCCCGCCGGGCGCTGGGCGGGGCCGCGGCCGTGGAACAGTCGGCGGCCGGCTACCGGCTGGCGGTCTCGCCCGACGACGTGGACGCGCTGCGCTTCGAGCGGCTCGTCGCCGAGGGCGCCGTGGCAGAGGCCCTGGCGCTGTGGCGCGGGCCCGCGCTCGCCGACGCGGGGAACTTCGCCGAGCCGTTCGCTCGCCGCCTCGACGACCTGCGGCTTGAGGCCCAGGTCGCCTACCTCACGGGCGAGATTGACGGCGGCCGGGCACCCGCCAGCGTCGGCGAGCTTGAGGCGCTTGTCACCAAGCACCCGCTGCACGAGCAGCTCACCGGGCTGCTGATGCGGGCGCTGGCCGCCACCGGGCAGCAGGCGAAGGCGCTGGTCGCGTACGAAGGGCTGCGCGCCAGGCTCGCCGACGAGCTCGGCATCGATCCCGGCCCGCAGCTGCGGGCCGTGCATCTCGAGGTGCTGCGCGGTGAGGTCGCCGTCGCGTCCGCGCCCGCCGACCGGGCCCGCACGAACCTGCGGGCGCAGCTCACCAGCTTCGTCGGCCGCCAGGACGACGTGCTCAGGCTCCGTAAGACGCTGGAAACCTACCGGCTCGTCACGCTGGTCGGCCCCGGCGGCGCGGGCAAGACGCGGCTGGCCGCCGAGGTCGCGGCCGGAGTGCGGGATGACGCCGCCGGCGGCGAGCCGGACGGGATCTGGATGGCCGAGCTCGCGTCGGTCACCGACGCCGCCGATGTGCCGAAGGCGGTCCTCGGCTCGATCGGCCTGCGCGAAACGCGGCTGCTGCCGGACGGCACCCAGCGGATCACCAGCCGCGACGCGCGAAGCCGGCTCCTTGAGGGCCTCGCCGACACGAGCGCCCTCCTGGTCCTCGACAACTGCGAGCACCTTATCGACGCGTGCGCGCACCTGGCGGACGCGCTGCTCGCGCACAGCCCGCGGCTACGGATCGTGGCGACAAGCAGAGAGCCGCTCGGCATCACCGGGGAGTCGCTGTTCGTCGTCCCGCCGCTCCACGAAGATCCCGCCGTGCTGCTGTTCGCCGACCGGGCCGCGGCGGTCAGCCCGGACTTCGCGCTGGACGACGAGACGCACCCGCTTGTCGTCGACATCGTCCGGCGGCTCGACGGACTGCCGCTGGCGATCGAACTGGCCGCCGCCCGGCTCCGCACGCTGCCGCTCGCCGAGATATCCCGGCGGCTGACCGACCGGTTCCGGCTGCTCACCGGGGGCAGCCGGACGGCGCTGCCCCGGCACCGCACGCTGCGCGCCGTGGTCGAGTGGAGCTGGGAGCTGCTCACCGACGATGAGCGGCTGCTCGCCGAGCGGTTCTCCGTCTTCCCGGCCGGGGCCACCCCGGCATCGGTGGCCACTGTCTGTGCGGGCGGAGGGTGCGCCGGCGGGGAACTCACCGCGGGCGAGGCCGATGAGCTGCTGTCGTCCCTGGTCGACAAGTCGCTGCTGCAGCCGCTGGCCGACGGAAGGCGGCTGCGGATGCTCGAGACGATCCGCGAGTACGGCGCGGAGCGGCTGGCCGGGCGCGGCGAGGTGGGCGAACTACGGCGGCGGCACGCCGCGCACTACTCCGCGCTGATGAGCGAGGCGGCGCCCAAGCTGCTGACCCGCGACCAGCTCAGCTGGCTCACGGTGCTGCGGGATGACCGGGACAACATCGTCGCCGCTCTGCGCTACTGGTGCGACGCTGGCGAGGCGGGGCCCGCGATCGGCCTGGCGGTGTCGCTCGCCGTCATGGCGCTCCTGCTTGGCGCCGACGCCGACGTGGCGGAGTGGATCAGCGACGCCGTCGCGGTCCCCGGGGAGGCGGACGCGGGCCTACGCGCCATTGCCGAGGCGATGCACGTGGTGACCAGCATCATAGTCCCGGTGGAGGCGAGCGCGGCCGGTGCGGGCGAGACGGCCGGGAACTACCCCGGCCTGCCCGAGCGGCTCGACGCGCTTGACATCGAGGAGTACCCGATCGCTGGGCTGCTCCGCCCGATCTACGCGGTGTTCGTCAACCAGGACGCGCGGGCGCGCGCTTACCTTGACGAGGCACGCGCCGCCAGTAATGAGTGGCTCGTCGCCGCGGCGTGGATGATGAGCGCGAGCCTGGCGGAAAACAACGGGAACCTCGCGGAGATGCGCGCCGCCGCGGCCGAGGCGGTGGACCGGTTCCGCGCCCTCGGTGAACGGTGGGGGCTGTCCTCCGCGCTGCGCACCACGGGCAACGCCATGCTGCTCGAGGGCGACGTGGACGGCGCTGTCGGCGCGTATACCGAGGCGGGCCGCCTGCTCGCGGAGATCGGGCATCGCGAGGACCAGTCTCAGGTCCAGCTCCGGCTGGCCGAGATCGCCGCCCGGCAGGGCGACGTGGCCAGGGCCCGCGAGCTGTCCGCGGCCGCCCGGGCGGCCGCGGAGTCGGAAGGGTCACCCATTGACCGGGGCGTCGCCGCCGCGTGGTGGGCGGGATTCGAGGTCATGTGGGGAGACGTCGACGCAGCTCGCCCGCTGCACGCGGACATCGAGGCACTGCTCGCGCGGTTCAGCCCCACGCACCCGGTGCATGAGCACCTAGAGGCAATGGTGGCGGCTACCGGCGCGCTGATCGCCATCGCCGACGGCGACTTGGCGACCGCCCGCGAGCAGGTCGCCCGGGCGTACCGGGCGGCCGTCGCCGCCCAGGACATGCCGCTGCTCGCGCTGGCGTCGGGCGCGCTCACCGAGTTGGCCTTCACGCTCGGCCAGCCCGAGCGGGCCGCCGGACTGCTCGGTGCGCGGACCGTGGTCCGCGGCGGCGACGACCCGACCGATCCGGCGACGGTGAAGCTCGCACCGCTGCTGCGCGCCGCCCTCGGCGCGGACCGCTACGCCCGCGCGTACGAGTCGGGGAAGGCACTCAGCCGGGCCGAGGCGATCAAGTTCCTCGACCCGGCCGCGCTCGGTTAGGTCCTTCTGATGTAGCCGCGCAGCGCCAGCGGGAAGAACACCACGAGCAGCCCGACGATCCACGCGAACGTCCAGCCGACCTGGGTGGCGACCGGGCCGCCGAGCATCAGCCCGCGCACCGCGCTGACCAGGTGCGAGAGCGGGTTGACGTTCACGAACGCCTGCAGCCAGCCGGGCATCGTCGAGGCCTGCACGAACGCGTTGCTGCCGAACGACAGCGGGAAGATGAGCAGGAACATCACGCCCTGCACCGCGCCGGCGGTGCGCACCGTCATGCCGACCCACAGCGAGACCCACGCGAACGCCAGGGCGAAGCAGATCGAGATGCCGAGCGCCGCCAGCAGCAGCAGCGGGTTAGTGGTGATGCGGAAGCCGAGGATGTAGCCGAAGCCCACCATGATCACGCACAGCAGCAGGTACCGGAAGAAGTCGGCCAGCACCGCTCCCACCAGCGGTACCGAGCGGCCGATCGGCAGCGACCGGAAGCGGTCGAACACGCCCTTCTCGATATCGGCGTTCATGTTCTGCCCGATCGAGATGCTGCTCATCGCGATCGTCTGGCCGATCAGGCCGGGCAGCAGGAACTGGAGGTAATCGTGCTGCGAGCCGTGGCTGATCGCGCCGCCGAACACGTAGAGGAACAGCACCAGGAAGATGATCGGCTGCAACGTGACGTCGATGAGCTGCTCGGGGGTGCGGGTGAGCTTGATCAGGTTGCGCTTGCAGAGCACGAGCGCGTGCCGCAGCGAGAAACGCTTTTTCATACCAGTGCCTCCTGGCTGTCGTCGCGGGACCTGGTCCCGGTGAGGGTGAAGAAGACCTCGTCCAGGCTCGGCAGGTGCAGCGAGAACTCGTCGACCCCGATCCTGGCGGCGCGCAGCCGCGCCACCACGTCGGGCAGCACCTCGTCGCCGTCGACCCGGACGGTCACCGTGCCGCGCCCGTCGTCCTCGGGGACCTGGCCGCCGATGCCGCGCAGCACCTCGAGGAGATCGTCGTGCCGCGCCGGGTCGGCCGGGCGTACGGTGAGCCGCTGCCCGCCCACCACGCGCTTGAGCCCGTGCGGGGTGTCGTGCGCGATCACCCGTCCGTGGTCCATCACGGTGATCTCGTCGGCGAGCGCGTCGGCCTCCTCCAGGTACTGCGTGGTGAGCAGCACCGTCGAGCCGTCGCTGACCAGGCTGCGGACCACGTCCCACATGTCCTCGCGCTTGGCCGGGTCGAGGCCCGTGGTCGGCTCGTCAAGGAAGATCACCTGCGGCCGGCCGACGAGCGACGCGGCGAGGTCGAGGCGGCGCCGCATGCCGCCCGAGTAGTTCTTGGCCACCTTGTTCGCGGCCTCGGTCAGGTCGAACCACGCGAGCAGCTCATCCGCGCGCTGCCGCGCCGCGCGCTTGGGCAGGTCAAGCAGCTGGCCGATCATGACCAGGTTCTGCACGCCGGTCAGGTCCTCGTCAACCGAGGCGAACTGGCCGGTGAGTCCAATGCTCTCGCGCACCTTGTCGGGCTGCCTGCGCACGTCGAACCCGTTGACGGTGGCGGCCCCCGCGTCGGGGCGCAGCAGCGTGGCGAGGATGCGGACGGCGGTGGTCTTGCCCGCGCCGTTGGGCCCGAGCACGGCGAGCACGCTGCCCTGGCGCGCCGCGAGGTCCACCCCGTCGAGGGCCTTCGTGTCACCGAAGGACTTGGTAAGCCCAAGGGCTTCAATCGCTAGCTCTGTCATGCTTCCGAGAGTGCCAATCCCCGCTGGCACGCCGCGCACACGCCGCTGACACCGTCGCTGGCACCGTCGCCGGCCCGGGCGGCCGCCGTGCCAGCCTTTTGATAACAGCAAGAAGCGCACGGCGCTCGTATTAGTGGCGCGACACGCGGGCGGATGTTCCGGGCATCAGTGACCCGAGCGCTGAAACTAGAGGACATGTATGTCCCCGTGGGAAGCAGCCCGGTCCAGGACGCGCCTGACGCGGTGGACGAAGAGACGCAGGCCGGCCCCGGCGACTCAGGCGCCGTCGGCCGGATCCGCGGCGGCCTGGCCGGGGTCGGCGAGCAGGTGCGGGCAGCGCGCTCGCTCCTCGACCGGCCACTCACCTCGTACTACCTGATCGCCGGGATCACCACGCTACTGCTGTGCCTCGGCCTCGTGATGGTGCTGTCGACGGCGTCCATCGCCGACCTGTCGAACGGCGAGTCGCCCTACCACGACTTCGAAGTACAGCTCGTCGGCATCGTGGTCGGCGTCCCGGTCATGTGGGTGGTGGCGCGCTCGCAGCCCCGGCTGTTCCGGGCGGCGGCGTACCCGCTGCTCGCGGTGTCGGCCATCGGGTTGTGCCTGACGCTGATTCCCGGCGTGGCGGCGCCGCCGCAGAACGGCGCCTCGCGGTGGATCGCCGTCGGGCCGCTGACGTTCCAGCCGTCGGAGCTGGCCAAGCTCGCGCTCGCGGTCTGGGGCGCTGACCTGCTTGCCCGCAAGGAGAAGATCGGCATGCTCACCGACTGGCGGCACATGCTGGTGCCCCTGCTGCCGGGCACCGGGGTGCTGGCGATGCTGGTGATGGCGGGCCACGACCTCGGGACGACGTTCATCCTGCTGGTCATCTTCCTGGTGCTGCTGTGGATCATCGGCACCCCCGGGCGCGTGTTCGTCGGCCTGCTGATCTTCATGGGCCTGGTCCTGCTGCTGCTCACGGTGACGGAGAGCTACCGGGTGAGGCGGCTCACCGGGCTCTGGGACACCACGAACACCGACCCGACCGGCATCAACATGCAGGCCATCCAGGGCCATATCGCGCTCGGCTCGGGCGGGATCTTCGGCGTGGGCCTCGGCGCCAGCCGCGAGAAGTGGGGCTGGCTGCCCGAGTCGACCAGCGACTTCATCTTCGCGATCATCGGCGAGGAACTCGGCCTGGTCGGCACGCTCTGCGTCACCGCCCTCTACGGCGGGCTCGCCTTCGCCGGCCTGCGGGTGGCGCGGCGGGTGCCCGACACGTTCAGCCGGCTGCTTTCCGCGGCCATCACGGCGTGGATCGTCGTCCAGGCCGTGGTGAACATCGGCGCGGTCATCGGGGTGTTCCCGATCACCGGCGTCCCGCTGCCCCTGGTGTCCAGGGGCCTGTCGTCGGTGCTGGTGACGATGGTCGGGCTGGGTATGCTCATGTCGTTCGCGCGGCGGGAACCAGGAGCGAGCCAGGCTTTGACGGCAAGACGCACGTCCCCAGGCGGTCGCGCTCTAAGCTGGCTGGGTCGCGTGAGCCAGCATGGCCCATAACGGCACAAGCTAGAACGCCCGCGGGCGCGCGCGGCGGCGAGTGCGGGAGACTTAGGCGCAAGCGCGATATCGGGCGCGGAACCTGAGTACGAGCCAGCACGCCCGGGTGGCGCGGGCGGGATAACGTGAGCGCGAGCCGGAGCGCGGCGGCCAGTGCGGGAAAGGGAGCGTATGCGATGAGGGTGGTGCTAGCTGGCGGGGGGTCAGCCGGCCATATCGAGCCTGCGCTCGCGCTCGCCGACGCGCTGCGCGCGGCGGACAGCGGAATTCAGGTGACCTGCCTGGGCACCCAGC
>Ga0207707_10005073_pt1 | contig 11552 bp, 10 predicted proteins | sample KBSC83BmetaG_FD_184336 | JGI IMG/M metagenome (GOLD analysis project Ga0207707, IMG submission 184336) | Corn rhizosphere microbial communities from Kellogg Biological Station, Michigan, USA - KBS C8-3B metaG (SPAdes) (version 2) | ecosystem: Host-associated > Plants > Roots > Rhizosphere ... | reverse complement strand
ACGCCTTCGTGGCCGGATCGTTGGGGTCGGCGTGAGCCGGCCGCAGGGCGATCCCGAAGCCGGCCGACGCCGGCGCGGCGGGAAGCCAGAGCACCCCGGCGGCGACCGCCGCCGCCAGTGCGAGGACGCGTCGGGGGGGAAGGGTCGAGAGTTTCACGGTCACCTTCTTGCGCTCAGGGCCCGGTGACGAGCGTGTACGTCCACGTGGAGCTGTAGTTCCCGGCGAAGGCGCTGGCCGGGACGGCCAGCTTGAACACCAGCGTCACCGTCTGGTTGCCGAGCCCGGTGTTGGCCACCGAGCTGAAGAGCTTCGTGGCCGTCGGAGCGGTCGTGGCCGCCGGCAGCGAGTAGGGGTAGCTCACCCCGTTGGTGGCGACGCTGCAGGTGGCCCCGGAGTCGCAGGCCACCGTCGGGACGGCCTGCACGGTGACCGCCGTCGTCGGCAGGGTGTGGGAGCCGGCCGTGAAGCTGGTCGACGTGGCGCTGATGTTCCAGCCCGCTCCCGAGCCGGTGGCGTCGCCGACGTCGAAGGTCTGGGTGGAGTTGGCCGTCACGTCGGCCCCGGTCAGGCTGACGCTGAAGCCGGTGGCCGCCGGAGCGGCCACGAAGCCGAGCGTGCCTCCGGTCAGGGTGGCCGTCGCCGTGGTGGCGACGGCGGGCAGGCCGGTGGCGACGAGAAGGCCTCCGGCGGCAAGGGCGATCGTGAGGAGCCGGCGCACAGCGGACATCGGTCACGCTCCAGTTCAGGCCCTCGCGGGGGACAGTCGCGGGTCTGTTCGTGCCGGGCGAGTCGAAATCACGAGCCGCCGAAGTGGCGCAATGTTAACCATTGCCGCCACTCTCCGCGCAAGGGCGGCCGTTCAGTCGGACATTCCGAGGCGGCTGGCCGAACGGGCCTGCCCGTCAGCGGGGCGTGACTCGGACCGGCAGCGACGGCACCCCCCGGAGGAACGTCGTCGTGAAGCGGGGGATCATGCCGGCCGGTTCGATGCGGGCGAAGCGCTCGGCCAGCCGGGTGAACACGATCTGCGCCTCCAGCCGGGCCAGCGGCGCCCCGAGGCAGTGGTGGATGCCCCAGCCGAACGTAAGGGGCATCTCACCCCTGCGGGCGACGTCGAAACGCTCCGGGTCGGGGAACCGCTCGGGGTCGCGGTTGGCCCCGCCGATCAGCGGGATGACGACCTCACCGGCGCCGATCGCCGTCTTTTCTCCGGAGGGCCCGGAGAGCTCGACCGGCTCGTAGACCCAGCGGCCGTTGGTCTGCACCACGCTCTCGTAGCGGAGGATCTCGTCGACGGCGGTGGCGGCGAGGGGCCCGGGGTTGGCCCAGAAGCGGGCCATCTCGCCGGGGTGGCGGAAGAACGTCACCATCCCGTTGCCGATCAGGTTGGTGGTCGTGACGAACCCGGCGCCGAACAGCAGCCGGCCGGTGGCGACCATTTCGTCCTCCGACAGCGGGCCGCCGGAGTCGCGGATCTCGATCAGCGCCGAGAGCAGCCCGTCGTCGGGCTCCTCGCGCTTGCGGGCCACCAGATCGGCGAAGTAGGCGTCCTGGTACTCGATGGCCCGGTCGGCGGCCTCGAGGTCGGCGGTCGTGGCGCCGACCTCGGACGCCCGGTTGGTGATCCGGACCAGCTCCCGGAACTGCTCCCGCTCCTCGGCCGGCACGCCGACCAGCTCGCCGATGACCGCCACCGGCAGCCGGAAGGCCAGCACGGCCATGAAGTCGACCTCGCCCTCGTCGGCCATGCGGTCGAGCATCGGCTCCAGCAGGGCGGCGATGCGCTCCCCGAGGCCGGCCACCCGCCGGGGGGTGAAGGCCCGGCTGACGACGCCCCGGAGGCGGGTGTGCTCCGGCGGGTCGTGCATGATCATCGTCATCCGCATCCGCCGCCGGAACCGCTCGGCCAGCGCCGGGTTCTGCCCGTAGCGGCTGATCATCCCCGGCCCCCGGCCGGCCCGCGGGTCGACGAGGATCGCCTTGCAGTCGTCGTAGCGGGAGGCGTACCAGTGCCCGTCGAGCTCGCTGCGGAACAGCGGGGCGATGTTCCGGAGGGCCTTGTAGAGCAGGTACGGATCCTGGCGTCCCTCCTCGGTCCCGAGGAGCACGTGGAGGATCTCGTCGGCGGGGGTCCGGGTGCTGCGACCCGGGGGGCAGGGGGTGCCCCCCTGATCCTGGCGGCGGGAGCCGCCTGAAAACGCGGTGATCGTCACGGTTTGCAACCCTAGTACGAAAGTGGCACTCAATGCCACAGTTCTGCGGAGGCTCTCAGCGGGTACTGGTTCGTCATGGGAGAGACGATCGCCGTCGGCTCGACCGACGCCTACCTGGCCACGCCGGAGCTGGGGGCCGGCCCGGCCGTCCTGGTGATCACCGAACCGCCCGACGCCGAGCGCCGGCAACAAGTCTGCGACGAGTTCGCCGAGGAGGGCTTCACCGCCCTGGCGCCGGAGCTGCGCAACGGCCAGACCGACGGCGACCTCGCCGCCGCCGTCCGGTTCCTCAAGCCCCATCCCGACGTGCGCGGTCAGGGCATCGGCGTCGTCGGCTTCGGCGCCGGCGGTCAGCTGGCGGAGTGGCTCGGCGCCAACCGGCCCGGCGACGTCGTCGCCGTCGTCTCCTTCGACGACACGGAGGACGAACGCCTGGTCTGGATTCGGACGCTGGAGTACCTCCGGAAGCATCTGGGTTAGCCGCCGCCGACGGGCGGCTCCCCCCTGCGATACCCCACCTCCGGGGGACGGGCGCCACCACCCCCGGCCGTTAGCGTCGGCGGATGACCGCCACTTCAGGATCCCGACGCCTCCCCGTCGGCGGGCCGTTCTTCGAGGACTTCAAGCCCGGCCAGGTGTTCGACGACGCTCCGGCCGTCACGCTGACGGACGGCCTCGCCACGCTCCACCAGTCGCTGTCGGGCGACCGGCTGCGCCTTCCGCTCGACCACGAGCTGTCCCGCTGGGTCACCGGCCGGGCCCGGCCGCTGGCCCATCCGACGCTCGTCTGCCACGTGGCCATCGGCCAGACGACCGCCGCCTCCCAGCGGGTGAAGGGCAACCTCTTCTACCGCCGGCTCCAGGTGCTGCGGCCCGTCCACATCGGCGACACGCTGTCGACCCGGGCCGAGGTGGTGGCGCTGCGCCAGAACCGGCCGAAGCCCGGCCGCCCGGCCACCGGGATGGTGGCGCTGCGCATCGTGACCGAGAACCAGCGGGGCAAGCCCGTCCTCGACTTCTGGCGCTGCCCGATGATCCCGCTGCGCGACCCCGACGGCGAGACCGGCCACGCCGACTCCTTCGACGACATCCCGGCCGACATCGACCTCGCCCGCCTGGCGGCCAAGACCCCCTGGGGCTGGCGGCTGTCGGTGTTCAAGGACCGGGTCGGCCGGGGCGGCGCCCACTTCGGGGACGTCGCCGCCGGCACGACCTACGTGGTCGAGGGCCGCGACACGGTGACCGCCGGCCCCGAACTCGTCCGGGCCACGCTGAACCTGGCCGCCGTCCACACCGACCCGGCCGCCGGGCCCGACGGGCGGCGCCTCGTCTACGGCGGGCACACGATCTCGCTGGCCGGGGCGGCCGCCACCCGGGCCCTGCCGAACCTGGTCACGATCCTCGCCTGGCGGAGCTGCGACCACACCGGGCCGGTCTTCGAGGGCGACGTGCTCCGCACCGAGGTGACCGTCGACGCCCTCCACCCGCTGACCCAGGGCGGGATGGTCGACCTCCACGCCGTGGTGTGGGCCGACCGCGGGGGGACGGGGGGTGTCCCCCGGACAACGGCGGCGGGAGCCGCCAGGGAGCGCGACGGCGAGCCGGAACAGCCCGTCCTCGACTGGCGCTTCGTCGCCCTCATGGCCTGAGGAGGCAGCAGTGAACGGGATTCTCTCCGGGATGCGGGTGATCGAGGGTTCGGCATTCGTCGCCGCCCCCCTCGGGGGCATGACGCTGGCCCAGCTCGGCGCCGACGTCATCCGCTTCGACCCCATCGGCGGCGGCCTCGACGCCCGCCGCTGGCCGATCACCGCCGACGGGAAGAGCCTCTTCTGGGCGGGCATGAACAAGGGCAAGCGGTCGGTGGCCGTCGACCTCCGCTCCCCCCGGGGCCGGGAGCTGCTCACCGATCTGATCACCGCCGACGGCGCCGACGCGGGGCTGTTCCTCACCAATTTCCCGGCCGCCGGCTGGCTCGACTACGGCGGCCTCGCCGCCCGCCGGCCCGACCTGGTCATGGTCAACATCGTCGGCAACCACGACGGCACCAGCGCCGTCGACTACACGGTCAACCCCGCCACCGGCTTCCCCTGGGCCACCGGGCCCACCAACCTCGGCGTGCCCTTCAACCACCTGCTGCCGGCGTGGGACGCCATCACCGGCACGCTGGCCGCCGCCGGCCTCCTGGCCGCCGAGCGGCACCGCCGCCTGAGCGGCACCGGGCAGCTGGTGCGGCTGGCGCTGTCGGACGTGGCCTTCGCCATGGTCGGCCACCTGGGCAAGATCGCCGAGGTCCAGGTCAACCGCAGCGAGCGGCCGAAGTACGGCAACTACCTCTACGGCGCCTTCGGGCGGGACTTCGCCACCAAGGAAGGCAAACGGATCATGGTCGTGGGGCTGACCCCCCGGCAGTGGCAGAACCTGGTCGACGCCACCGGCATCCACGACGCCTGCGCCCAGATCGAGAAGCTGCTCGGCGTCGACCTGTCCGACGAGGGCGACCGGTTCGCCGCCCGGGAGGTCATCGGCGCCGTCCTCAAGCCGTGGATCATCGGCCGCACGCTGGCCGAGGTGGCCGAGATCTTCGACGCCCACGACGTGTGCTGGGGCCCGTACCAGACGTTCGGCGAGCTCGTCGAGCACGACCCCCGGTGCTCGGTCGAGAACCCGATGTTCGAGCTGGTCGACCAGCCCGGCATCGGGTCGTACCTCATGCCGGGGTCGCCGCTGGCCTTCGGCGCCTGCGATCGCGTCCCGCCCCGGCCGGCCCCCCGCCTCGGCGAGCACACCGACGAGGTCCTGAGTGGCATCCTGGGGATGTCGGAGGGGGAGATCGGCCGGCTCCACGACGATGGTGTGGTCGCCGGGGCGGATGTCATGAGCCGGTAGAATTTGGGGCGGTTTGTCCCGGTTGTTCATCGTCGGCTCATGCACGTCGACTTACCATCGTGGTGGTGCGGGGGTCTTGACGCGATCGGGTAGGGACCGGGACATGGACACGGCAGCTGCGGTCGACGTCGCCGAGGTGCGCGACCACCTCGACGTCGAGGTTCCGCTCGGCGGACGGGCGCTGGTGGTGAGCGACATGCACCTCGCCTCGCCGTCGAACGCCGGCTCCCGCCAGGCCGCCCGGGAGCTGGCCCTGGCTCTGGAAGGCTGGGCCGGGCCGGGCGTCGTCGTCCTCAATGGCGACATCTTCGAGCTCCTCCTCGGCGAGCACGGCGGTGACCCCGCCCCGGCGCTGGCCGCCCACCCCCGCTTCACCGCCGCCCTGGCCCGCTTCGCCGCCGAGCCCGGCCGGCGCATCGTCTACGTCGTCGGCAACCACGACGGCCGCCTCGCCTGGGACCCCGCCGCCGCCCGCACGGTGAGCACCGAGATCGGCGCCGAGCTGTGCCTGGCCGCCGAACTGCGGTTCGACACCGGCGCCGGGCCCCGCCTCGTGCGGGTCGAGCACGGCCATCGCCTCGACCCGTCCAACGCCTTCGCCGATCCCCGTAACCCGCTCGACGTGCCCGTCGGCCATTACGTGGTGAAGGAGGCGCTGCCGGCGCTGGAGAACGCCGTGTGGCTGGCCGGCGTCGAGCACCTGGCCGATCCGGCCTCGATCCCCAACTTCATCGCCTCCCGGCTGACCTACCGCAAGATGGCCCGCTACCTCGGCTGGCTGGCCGTGCCGCTGCTGCTGGCCCTGGCGGTCAAGATCCCGCTGGTGATGGCCATGGCCGAGCGGCGGGGCCGGGCCGCGGGCCTGGAGTCGTGGTCCCGCCACCTGCTGATGATCGGCGGGGCGGTCTTCGTCGACGTCGCCCTCGTCGGCATCACGGTGGCCCTCGGCGCCCGGCAGGCCTGGCGGGCCATGGCCGGCGGGCTCGGGTCGCTCAGCAGCCGGGAGGGCAACAAGGCCGCCCTCGGCGAGGCCGAGGCCCTCATGCGGGCCGGCCACGCCGGCTACATCACCGGCCACACCCACCGGGCCGAGCTGCGCCCGGTCGGCGACGGGTTCTACGCCAACACCGGCTGCTGCGACGAGATCCTCGTCGAGCGGCCGGCCCGCCTCGGGCTCCCGCCGGTCTTCGCCGCCGAGCAGGAGCGGACGTGGGTGGAGCTCGAGGCCGGCGCCGAGCTGCGCGTCCGCCTCCACCACACCCGTTCCCCGCAGCCGGCCGAACGGCTCCTGGAGCGGCTCGTGGCCCGGCGCCGTCCCGACACGCCGCTGCGGCCGGCCGTGGTGGCGGAGTACCCCCACGGCGAGTCGTGGCCCCAGGACGAGACGAGCCTGCTCCGGCTGCGCAGCCTCCGCCGGCGGGCGTCGGCGGTGGTGGCCGCGGCCGGCGTCCTCAACCTCGTCTCGGCCGTGACGCCGCCGCTGCGCTACCGGCTGAAGTGGCTCCTCGACGCCGTCCCGCTGGCCGTCCCCCAGGTGGCGGCGGTGGCCGTGGCCCTGGCCGGCCTCGGGCTGCTGCTCCTCAGCATGGGCGTGCGGCGGGGGCAGCGACGGGCCTGGCTGGTGTCGTTCCTGCTGCTGCTCGGCTCCGTCGTCCTCCACCTGGCCAAGGGCGTCGACGTCGAAGAGGTCGGCGTGGCCGGCCTGGTGGCCGGCTACCTGCTGGTCCACCGCAAGGCCTTCAAGGTGGCCAGCGACGCCACCTCGGCCCGGGCCGGTCTGGTGTGGGCCGCCGCCGGCGGGGCCGTGACCACCGTCGTCGCCACCGCCACCGCCTGGCTCGTCAAGCCCTACCACGGCGCCCGGTTGTCGCTGCACCGGGCGGCGCTGGCCGCCGTCGAGCGCCTCGTCGGCGTGTCCGGTGTGCCGGTCGCCCACCGGCTCGACGAGTTCCTCTCGCCGGTGCTGGCCGCCGTGGGCTTCGGCCTCGTGGCGGTGCTCGGCTGGCAGCTGCTCCGCCCGGTCATCCACCGGGTCTACGACCACGGCCGGGCCGACCGGGCCCGGGCCAAATCGGCCGTGGCCCGCTACGGCGCCGACTCGCTGGCCTACTTCGCCCTGCGCGACGACAAGCGGTACTTCTTCTCCGGCGAGACCGTCGTGGCCTACGCCGTCATCGGCGGCGTGGCGCTGGTGTCGCCCGACCCGATCGGGCCGGTCGGGGAGCGGGCCGCCGCCTGGGCCGCCTTCCGGCGCTTCGCCGACGAATCGGGCTGGATCGTGGCCTGCATGGGCGTGACCGAGGACTGGCTGCCGATCTACCGGGCCAGCGGGCTGCGGACGATGTACGTCGGCGACGAGGCCGTCGTCGACTGTTCGGTGTTCACGCTCGACGGGTCCCGCATGAAGTCGCTCCGCCAGGCCTACAACCGGGTCAAGCGGGGCGGCTACACCGTCGAGTTCCACGACCCGGCCCGGATCGACCCGGTGCTGGCCGACGAGCTGCGGGCGCTGTCGCTGGAGAGCCGCCGGGGCGAGGCCGAGCGGGGCTTCTCGATGACGCTGGGGCGGGTCTTCGACCCGGACGACACCGGCCTCCTGCTGTCGGTGTGCAAGAACGGCGAGGGCAAGGCGGTGGCCTTCTGCCAGTTCGTCCCCGCCCGCGGGATCGGCGGGTTCTCCCTCGACCTCATGCGCCGCAGCGTCGGGGAACACCCCAACGGGCTGCTCGACTACGTGCTGATCGACACGATCTTCCACCTCAAGGCCGAGGGCTACCGGGGGCTCACGCTCAACTTCGCCACGCTGCGGGCGGTGCTGGCCGGCGAGATGGGCGACGGTGTCAGCCAGCGGATCGAACGCTGGCTGCTCCAGAAGATGTCGGGGACGATGCAGATCGAGTCGCTGTGGCACTTCAACGCCAAGTACGACCCCGACTGGCGGCCCCGCTACGCCGTCTACGAGTCGCCGGGCAACATGCTGCCGGCGGCGTGGGCCGTGGCCAAGGCCGAGTCCTTCGTGGAGCTGCCGCTGATCGGCCGGATGCTCGCTCCCAAGACCGACACCGCGGCCTGACTCCGGGGGCTCCGCCCCCCGAGGACCCCCCGAAAAAACGTGGCGGCGCCTTTGGCGCCACTGTCCCAAGGACGATGAAGTCCCCGACTTCATCGTCCTTACATGGAACTCTTTAGATAATTGCCAGCGTGCACCGAGTACTGATCGTCGAGGACGAGCCCGAACTGGCCGAAGCGCTGGACGACGGCCTGCGCCGCCACGGTTTCGAGACCGAGCGGGTGGGCACCCGGGCGGCCGCCCTCGACCGGGCCTCCTCCGCCGACCTCGTCCTCCTCGATCTGTCGCTGCCCGACGGTGACGGGCTCGACCTCTGCCCCCGCCTGGCCGGCCAGGTCGGGCTCGTGGTGATCTCCGGCCGGACCGACGAGGCCGACCGGGTCGCCGCCCTGGAGATGGGCGCCGACGACTACATCACCAAGCCCTTCGGGGCCCGGGAGCTCGTCGCCCGGTGCCGCTCCGTCCTGCGGCGCACGAAGCCCCGCAACGGCAGCGTCGTGCGGGCCGGCGACCTCGAGGTCGACGTCGAGCGCTACGAGGCCCGCCGTCAGGGCCAGCCGGTCGACCTGACCACCAAGGAGCTCGGGCTGCTGGTGGCGCTGGCCCGCCGGCCCGGCGTCCTCGTCCGGCGCGAAGAGCTGGCCGAGGAGGTCTGGGGGACCGGCCTGTGGCCGGTGAACCGGTCGCTCGACGTCCACATGTCGTCCCTGCGCCGCAAGCTGGGCGACACGCCCCGCCAGCCGCGCTACGTCCAGACCGTCCACGGGCTCGGTTTCCGCCTCCTGCCCTGACAGACCTTGATTCATCGCCGGTTCATGGGTCCGGCGGCACGCTGATCGAGGTCAATGTCGAGAGGAGAGGCAACCGATGGCGGAGCCCCAGCCGACCCAGGTCGGCCCCGAGGAGCTGGCCGACCTGGCGTGGATGGTCGACTGCGCCATCCGGTTCGGGGAGCGGAAGCAGGCGGCGGCGTTGGCCGAGCGCCTCCTCGAGGAGCTGTCCCGCCACTACCGGGCGATGCGCCCGCTGCGGCTGCGCTGCGCCCCCCACGTCGGTGCCGCCCTGGCCGACGAGGCCTTCGGGCTCATCGGCGACGTCGAGCAGCTGACCTGCTTCCTTCCCGACGGCGACGACGACGACGGCGATGCCCTGGCCGACGACCGGCCGCTCACCCAGCTCCGCCCCCGGGTGGAGCGGCTCGTGGCCCACGAGGCGGCCGAGATGGCCGCGTTGGGCCAGCAGCTTTAGATTCGGCGTCATGCGGGTGCTGGTCGTCGAGGACGAGGCCAAGATGGCCGACCTCATCAAGCGGGGCCTGGAGCACGAGGGCTACGCCGTCGACCTCGCCGGAGACGGCGGGGAGGCGCTGTGGGCGGCCCGGGAGTTCGACTTCGACGCCATCGTCCTCGACGCCATGATCCCCGACCCGGACGGGTTCGAGGTCTGCCGCACGCTGCGCTCCGAAGGCCGGTGGACGCCGGTGCTGCTCCTCACCGCCCGCGACGGCGTCGACGACCGGGTGCAGGGCCTCGACGCCGGCGCCGACGACTACCTCACCAAGCCCTTCGCCTTCTCCGAGCTGTTCGCCCGGCTGCGGGCGCTGACCCGGCGCGACCTCGGCGCCCGGCCGACGGTGCTGGTGGTGGGCGACCTCGTCCTCGACCCGGCCACCCGCCAGGTCCGCCGGGGCGACACCGAGATCTCCTTGTCGGCCAAGCAGTTCGCCATCCTCGAGCAGTTCATGCGCCGGCCCGGCGACGTCCTCTCCCGGGCCGACCTCCTCGAGCACGTCTGGGACTTCGCCTACGAGGGCACGTCGAACCTTGTCGACGTCTACGTCCGAACGCTGCGGGAACGGATCGACCGGCCGTTCGGCGTCGACAGCATCGAGACGGTCCGGGGCGCCGGCTACCGGCTGCGGGCGGAGTGACCCGGCGCCGCTTCGCTCCCGTCTCGCTGCGGGGCCGTCTCGCCCTGCTGTTCACCGCCGGCAGCGCCATCGTCCTCATACTGGCCGGGATCCTCATCTACCTCGACCTGAACGGCGAGCTGAACCACACGATCAACACCGGGCTCGAGGCCCGGGCGGCCGACATCGAGGGCGACATCCAGGCCGGGCGCGTCGCCATCCGCCAGGAGGAGGCCTTCGCCCAGATCCTCGGGCCGGGGGCCACCGTCGTCGACTCGTCGGCGCCGGCGCCCCCCGCGCTCTCGCCGGCCGAGGTCGCCCGGGCGTCGCGCCACAACCTCTTCATCGACCGGCGGATCCCCCACACGCCGGCCCTCGGCCGGCGGGCCCGGCTGCTGGCCCATCCGGTGCAGTCCGGCGGGCGCACCCTGGTGGTCGTCGTCGGGGCCTCCACCGTGGCCGTGTTCCGGGGCCGGGAGCGCCTGGCGCTGATCCTGGCCATCCTGAGCCCGCTGCTCGGCGCCATCCTGTCGGCCGGCGGATGGCTGCTGGCCGGGGCGGCGCTGCGGCCCGTCCGGCGGATGAGCGAGGAGGCCGACGCCATCTCGCTGGCCCTGGCCGGGCGGCGGCTGCCCTACCCGGAGGGCGAGGACGAGATCGCCCAGCTCGGCCGCACCCTCAACGCCATGCTCGACCGCATCGAGGCCGCCTTCGCCCGGGAGCGGATGTTCCTCGACGACGCCAGCCACGAGCTCCGCACGCCGATCGCCGTGCTGCGGGCCGAGCTCGAGGTCGCCCTGCTGGAGTCGGGTGACCGGGAGGCGCTGGAACGCTCGCTGCGCAGCGCCCTGGAGGAGGCCGAGCGCCTGGCCCACCTGGCCGAGGACCTGCTGGTGCTGGCCCGGGCGTCGGCCGGCCGGCTGCCGTTGCGGCGGCGTCCGGTCGACGTGCGGGCCCTGGCGGAGCAGGCGGCCCGGCGGGGGCTCAACGGCGCCGGGGGCCGGTCGGCGACGGCGGTCACGGTGGCGGTGTCCGGGCCGGCCACGCTGGCGGTCGTCGATCCGGCCCGGCTCGAGCAGGTCATCACCAACCTGGTGGGCAACGCCCGGCGCTTCGCCCGGCGGCACGTGCAGGTGGGGGTCCGCCCCGACGGCGACGACGTCGTCCTCACGGTGGCCGACGACGGGCCGGGGTTCCCGCCGGCGCTGCTGCCGGTGGCCTTCGACCGCTTCACCCGGGCCGAGGCGGCCCGGGGCCACGACGCCGGTGCCGGCGCGGGGCTGGGCCTGGCCATCGTGGCGGCCATCGTCCGGGCCCACGGCGGCACGATCTCGGCCGCCAACGGCGCGCCGCTCGGCGGGGCGGCCGTCGTCGTGCGCCTCCCGCTCGACGAGACCGGCCCCGTCCCCGACGAAGCCGCCCGAGCGCAGCGAGGAAGCGCTTCGTCGGAATGAAGGACGGGCGCCGGAG
>Ga0207707_10005072_pt1 | contig 11553 bp, 11 predicted proteins | sample KBSC83BmetaG_FD_184336 | JGI IMG/M metagenome (GOLD analysis project Ga0207707, IMG submission 184336) | Corn rhizosphere microbial communities from Kellogg Biological Station, Michigan, USA - KBS C8-3B metaG (SPAdes) (version 2) | ecosystem: Host-associated > Plants > Roots > Rhizosphere ... | reverse complement strand
CATGTTCCTGAACACCTGCCGCGTCTGCGCCGCGACGTCGTCGCCGCCGACCACCGCACCCTTCGCGTCGGTCGGCGGTACGCCGGAGATGAACAGCAGGTCGCCGAAGCGCACGGCGTCGCAGTAATGGCTGATCGGCGGCGCGAGGCCGTCGACCGTGAACTCCTGCTTCTTCATTTCTTGCCGCCCTTCGCCGCGGGCTTCTGCTCCGTCGGCCAGTAGTAGTTCGCCGCGAAAGAATACGGCGGCTGCATGAAGCGCTTCGCCGGCACGACCACCGAGGCCCACTGGCGCTGCGAGTCCATCACCTTCTTGAAGAAAGGGCTCTTCGCCGATTCCTCCGCCGCCATGTCGTCCCACGCCTTGAGGTAGGCGAGCAGGATCTCCGGCGGTGTCCGTAGGACCTGCACCCCGTGCTTCTCGCGGAACTCCTTCAGCGCATCGGCATTTTCCTTCTGGTTGCGCGCCAGCCACGAGATGAACGCGTCGCGCAGCGCCGAGCGCACCTGCTCCTGCTGCACGGGCGTGAAGCTCTTCCACACGTCGAGGTTGAACGTCAGCTCGCCGATCGTGTTGTTCTCGTGCAGGCCGGGCGTGTAGTGGTACTTGTAGACCTGGTGCAGGCCGAGGCGCAGGTCCTCGATGCCGCCGACCCACTCGGCGCAGTCGATCACGCCGCGCTGCGCGGCCGGCAGGATCTCGCCGCCGGGCATGTTGACGGTCTGCATGCCCATGCGCTGGAAGACTTCGGCGTTGATGCCGGTCTGCCGGCACTTCATGCCCTTGAAGTCGGCGAGGTTCTTGATCGGCCGCTTGAACCAGCCGAAGGCCTGCGGGCTCGTGGGATGCGCCGAGAAGGGCATCAGGTTGAGCTTGAGCTCCTTCTGGTAGAGCTCGATCCACAGCTCCTGCCCGCCGCCTTCCCACATCCAGCCGAGGTAATCGGTGTGGTCCATGCCGAAGGGGCCTCCCGGCGGCCCGGCGAACAGCACCGCGGCGCGGTTCTTGTTCACCCAGTAGTACGGGATCGAGTGGAAGCCGTCGATCACCTTCTTGTTCGCCGCGTCGAGCACCTCGAACGCCGGCACGATCTGGCCCGCGGCCAGCACCTCGACCTTCACGCTGCCGCCGCTGATCTTGTCGAGGCGCTCGGCGAAGATGCGGAAGTGATCCTGCGCGGCGATGCCCGCCGGCCAAGACGACTGCATCTTGAGCGTTTTCGTTTGCGCGTGCGCGCCGCAGGCGATGCCGAGCGCGGCGGCCAATGCCAGAACTCTTAGCTTCATGTGTGATCCTCCCCGGGTGGTTGTAGGCGCACAGTAGGCCCGCCGGCCGGGAAGTACAACCACGGCTTCGAAACATCTACACTGCCGGCCGGGAGCGCTATGAAAAAGACAGGCCTCACTCGGGAGGAAGTGGCGCTGCTGCTGATCGGCGTGGCCGCGCTCGCCTTTGCGGGGTATTCGTTCTACGCCGAATACGAGCGGTCCGGCCAGATCTCCGCCCTCGCGCTCGGCATCGTGATCGTCGTCGCGGTGGCCGGGACGCTCTTCGGCGCCAAGGCATGGAACCGGCTGCGCCGATGATCCGCCTTACGACCTCGAGCTTGATTGGGGTCAGGAGACGGCGCGAGATCGAGCGGCGATTCGCGGCGCTACTGGAAATCGATGACGAAGCGCTTGACGATCTTCTCCATGACGTCGTCCGCGGCGACGATGCGGCAGCCGATGCGCGTCGCGCGCTCGCCATTCGGCAGGACGAACGGCATCACGTACTTGAGCTCGATGTCCGCGCTCACCGGCTGCTCCCCGGAGGGCGTGATGCGCGCGGCGCGGATCCACGTGCCGGCGCAGAGCGGCAGCCCGGCGTCGCCGAGCAGGAACGCATGTCCGTCCATGCTCATGTCGACGAGCCGCGCCTCGAGCGTGAGGGTGCCGATGGGCAACTGGCAGCGCAGGTCCGGCGCGCTGCGCGGCATCGGCGCGCGCACCACCTTCTTGTTGTGATGGAGCGCGAGCACCACCGTGGGCGAGGTCATCTCGAACGCGCGCTGGCCGCCGCCCTCGCTGAGGCGCGGGCGCACGCAGGAGAAGGCGAACTGGCCGGCACGGTGGTGGCAGCGGAAGTTCACCGACGGCAGCTTGAGGAGCTCGGCATTCGCGTCCTTCGAATCCGACTCGGCCATCAGCAACCGCTGCTTCACCGGGTCGACGAGGAGCAGCCGGGAGAGAAACATGTTCTGCTGCGGCAGGCTGGCGGAAATGGCGGCCCGGTCATCGACCATGCTGCTGAGGATGCGGTCGATCTCGATGCCGGAGTAGACGAGAAGCTGGCCCGTATGGGCCAGCCGCGTGGTGAGTTCGGACATGGGCGCGGCGCATTGTCAGAGCCTGCGGTACTTGCAACAAGGCACGATTGCGCACAGTTAGCGCTGGCTCTGCCGACTACTCCGCAGGCGGAAGCGGGAACTCCTCGTAAATGGCGTGGCAGGCTTCGTCGTACCACTGGTAGCCGAGCGCGCCGGAGATGATGAAGCCGGCGCTGAGCCCGAGGCCGCCGAGCAAGAGCCACCGCCCGCTGCGGCGCAGGAGCGAGGGCAGGCCGGCGGCCAGGCCGATGGTCGCGATCAGCACGCCGAGCCAGATCGAATACACATAGTTGTCCGCGCCCCTCAGCGTGGACGACAGCATGAACCCGCACACGGCCGGCATCTGCAGCCACGCCAGCACGCCGAAGCAGAAGCACACCGCGGCTACGAATGTTTCGCCGGCATCCCGCACAGTCAGCTCCGGAAGATGTCCTCCGGCAGCAGCGCGCTGACGGTGACGTTCGGTACGTCCACCACGTTGCTCACGCGCAGGTCCACCGCCACGCTGCAGATGACGTAGGCCTGCTCGCGCGACCAGCCGCGTTCCTCCAGGAGGCGAATCATCTCGACCACCGCGTTGCGCGCGGCGAGCGAGAGGTCGCAGTTCTCGTTGCGGCCCTCGTGGGTGATCGGCATGCCCATCGTGGCGACGAAGTTCCGCGGCACCGACGACTCCGGCCGCTGGAAGAAGCCGGGGTGCGCGAAGCGCGGCCAGCGGATGCGCTTCGCCTCCGCCTCGCCCGGGTACAGCTTGAAGCGCACGACGGCGGTGGCGCCCATCTCGATCGCCGTGCCGCAGCACTCGGAGTCGCCCTGGGCGAAGTGGCCGTCGCCGACGGAGTAGAGCGCCCCGTCGACCGCCACCGGGATGAAGAGCTTCGCGCCGCGGGTCAATTGCTTCACGTCCGCGTTGCCGCAGTTCTCGCGCGGCGGGATGGTACGCAGGCCCTCCTTCGCCACCCTCCCGGCGGGCACCGCGAAGCGCTCGTCCGGCGGCCACACGCGCCCGCCGCGCTTCAGCAGCTCGTCTTCGCGCGCCGCCCAGCGCGCGAGCTGCGCGCGCGAAGGCGCGAGGCCCGCCGTGCCCATGAAGGCGCCGTTCGGGATGCGCACGCCGGGAAGCTGCGCGCTCGTCGCGTACTCCGGCGTGATGTCCCAATGCGCGACGAAGTGGTAGTCGAAGAGGTCCGGCAGGAATCCGCCGCCCGGCGCGAAGCGCGTCCAGCCGTAGCGCTCGGGCACGATGTCGAGATACTCGATCTCGAGCAGATCGCCCGGCTTGGCGCCCTTCACATGGACCGGCCCGGTGAGCGGATGCGCCGCCGTCCGCTCGAGCTTGGCGAGATCCTGCGCCGTGGTGCGCGGCCCGATCTGCAGGTCGTTCGCGTCGCGCGTCTCGAGCGCCAGGTCCTCCCCCGGCTCGACCTCGACAATCGGCGGGATGTCCGGGTGCCAGCGGTTATGGCCGGTGTGCGGCTCCTCGCGCAGGCGTTTCCTGCGGTCGATGGTGATCGTTTTCACGGAATGGCGCTCTATGGGTAGGTTGGTCCTCGCTCATCCATACCGCGGACGGGGAATGGGCACAACGCTTGCGGCGATCCGGGGGCAGCTTTTTCCACCCACAGGAGATCTCCGCATGCCCAAGACCCTTAGCGTTACCGCCGCCGCCGTGATGTTCGCGCTGTCGTCGCTCGCCGTCGCCCAGTCCTCGTCGTCGTCGAGTAGCCCGTCGACCTCGTCGAGCACGCCGTCGGCCACCTCGCCGTCGTCCAGCGGCAGCAGCAGCTCCGCCGGCTCGGCCAGCACCCCGTCCTCGTCCTCCTCGTCCAGCTCCCCGTCGTCCTCGTCGTCCTCCTCGCCTGCCGCGAGCGGCGGCAGCTCGAGCGCTTCGGGCAGCTCGTCGCAGCCGAGCTTCTCGGAAGTCGACACCAACAACGACGGCCAGATCTCGCGCGCCGAGTGGGACGCGCACTTCAACAAGTCCCGCTCGGGCGGCGCCTCCGGCGGCACGTCCAGCATGGGCAGCGGCAGCTCCTCGGGCATGAGCAGCGGCTCGAGCAGCACGACGTCGCCGAGCTCGCCCAGCACGGGCGCGGGCACCTCGACCGGCAAGAGCGGCTCGAGCAGCGGCTCGTACGGCAAGTAAGCTTGTTGTAGGCCTCAGTGGTCGGCTGCGCCCGCCTCGCGCGGGCGCAGCCGCTGCAATTTCTTCCCTACCCTTCCCGCATCATCCGCGCGGCGCGCCTCACGCCCCACGCGTACACCGCCGCCAGCCCGGCGAGCGAGGCCATGGCAACCATTACATAGCGGCGCACGATCGTCGCCGCCTGCCAGCCGTGGTCCTCGAGGAGCTTCATCGGATCCGACAGCCCGCTGCCCTCGTTCTCGCCGAACGGGATCGCGTCCGCGTTGTGCAGCGCCGTGAACCACGTCCCCGCCATGTCGGCGAATGCCGCCGCGCCGATCACCAGCAGACCCCAGCGCACCGAGCCGCGGTAGAGCTGCGTGCGCTTGCCGAAAAAGAACGCCGCCATGAGCGCCGCCGCGAGCACCATCCCCATCCCGTCGCCGCCCCAGGTGAAGAGCATCTCCGCCGTCTCCTCGCGGATCACGAGCGTGCAGAACCCCTGCACCACGAGCACCGCCGCGATGATTGCGACGCAGCCCATCTTCTCCGCGCGCCACGCGAGGAACGCGAGATAAGCCAGCCCGCCCGCGACGATGAGCGGCCATAGAACCGAGCGCGAGTCGGAGAAGACCAGCGTTTTCCAAAGGGTGGGGATGGCGAAATACCCGCACAGCCACGCCGTCACCGCGTGCCCGAGCTCGTGCACCGGCATGCCGAAGAAAATCCGCTGCAACCCGGGCATGACGAAGTGGAACAGCACCCCGAGCGCCAGCGCCGCCGGAATCCCCGCCACGCTCGCCTGCCATTCGAACTTCGGATCCTCGACCGCGCGGTCCTCGGGCGCGTACACCACGCCTTTGTTGAAGGATCCCTCTGGGGCCACGGCGGCGCGGCCCTGCTGCCGGATCAGCTCCGCCTTCGCATAGTTCGCCCCGCAGCGCGGGCAGCTCGGGCCATCCGCGCGCGGGGCGCTGCACCAAGGACAGGATGAATTCGGGGTCAGAGCCCGAATTGTAGGTTCGGCGTCACGCCGCTACCACGGCAGCGTTATCGTGATGCCCGGCTGCGCATACACCGGCACCGGCGGCGCATACGCGACGTGCCGCGGGCGCTCCTCGTGGAAGCGCTCGATGCGATGCTGGTCGCGATAGCGGTCGCGTTCGTGCTCCCAGCCATCGTGCGCGAAAGCCGCCGACGGGTCAGTCTCCTTTGCATTAGAACCACGCGACCATTGGACGCCCCCGCGCCCGGCATTTGAATTGAGAAAGTGCAAGCGCTGTAACGGCGTGTTTCGGGCCGGGTAAAGATATGTGCCCATCCAATTCGGGGACGGAGCCCGAATTTCGCTTCGAGCAAATCCAGGCGGCGAGAGAGCTCGCGGTCGTGCTTCAAGGTCACAAATTGTGACCTTGAAGATCCGGTTTCCCGGAGGCTCAACCGGAACATGAAGTCGGCGGGGAAACGCCCGGAATTGCGCTTTACCGCCTGGTTCAGCGCCTTCACCTCGACGAGGTACAGCCTGGCGAGGTCGGTATCCAGCATCACGCGTGCGTTGACCGTGGTGCCCCGCCCAAAAGAGGGACACAATCCGATCGCGTGCGCTTCCGGCTCGGCGTCCTGTGCTTCCTCTTCTGCGCCACGGCCCTCGCGGACCCGGCGCCGGTGGAGCTCATCTCCATCGACGGCGCCATCGGGCCGGCGAGCGCCGACTATGTGCAGCGCGGCCTGGAGCGGGCGGCCAAGGCGAACGCGCAGCTCGTGGTGCTGCGCCTCGACACGCCGGGCGGCCTCGATACCTCGATGCGCGCCATCGTGCGCGACATCCTCGCTTCCCCGGTGCCGGTCGCCACGTACGTCGCGCCGGGTGGCGCGCGGGCGGCGAGCGCGGGGACCTTCATCCTCTATGCGAGCCACGTCGCGGCGATGGCGCCGGGCACGAACATCGGCGCGGCATCGCCCGTGGCGCTCGGCGGCGGCGCGCCCGAGAAAGACGAAAAGGGCAAAGGCTCGACGCTGATGCGCAAGGTGACGCAGGACGCGGCCGCGTACATCAGAAGCCTGGCGCAGCTGCGCGGCCGCAACGCCGACTGGGGCGAGCGCGCGGTGCGCGAGGCGGTGAGCCTGTCCGCGGACGAGGCGCTCAAGCAGAAGGTGGTGGAGGTGATCGCGGCCGACGTGCCGCAGCTCCTCGAGCGGCTCGACGGCCGCACGCTCGAAGCGCAGGGACGCAAGGTGAAGCTCGCGACGAAAGGCGCCGGCGTGGTGCGCTTCGATCCCGACTGGCGCACGCGCTTCCTCGCCTTCATCACCGACCCGACGATCGCCTACGGGCTGCTGCTGCTCGGCGTGTACGCCGTGTTCTTCGAGTTCATGAGCCCCGGCGCCGTGCTGCCCGGCGTGACCGGCGCCGTCGCCATCCTCATCGCGCTCTACGCGCTGCACATGCTGCCGGTCAGCTACGCCGGGCTGGCGCTGCTCGTGCTCGGCATCGGCCTGATGGCGGCGGAAGCGTTCTTCCCCGCCTACGGCTCGCTCGGCGTCGGCGGCGCGGTCGCCTTCGTCGTCGGCTCGGTCATGCTGATCGACACCGACGTGCCGGGATTCGGCATCCCGCTGCCGCTCATCCTCGGCATCGCCGCGACGAGCGCGGCGTTCCTGATCGGCTTCGCGAGCTTCGCGCTGCGGGCGCGCCGGCGGCGGGTGGTGAGCGGCAGCGAGGCGCTGGTCGGCGCGACCGGCGAGGTCCTGCACGATTTCGAGGCAGAGGGCTGGGCCCGCGTGCAGGGCGAGACCTGGCGCGTGAAGAGCCCCTCGCCGCTCAAGGCCGGCGCGCACGTGCGCGTCGCAGCCGTAGATGGACTCGTGCTCCACGTCGAACCCAATCCCTGAGGAAACCGCCCATGCCCTATTTCGCTCTCGGCGTCGTCATCGTCATCGTCGTCCTCTTCGCGATGTCGGTGCGCATCCTGCGCGAGTACGAGCGCGGCGTGGTCTTCCAGCTCGGCCGCTTCTGGTCGGTGAAGGGCCCGGGCCTCATCCTGCTCATCCCGGTGATCCAGCAGATGGTGCGCCTCGACCTGCGCATCGTCGTGCTCGACGTGCCGCCGCAGGACGTGATCACGCGCGACAACGTCTCGGTGAAGGTCAACGGGGTGGTGTACTTCCGCATCATCGACCCGCAGAAGGCGGTGATCCAGGTGGCGAACTACCTGCAGGCCACCAGCCAGCTCGCGCAGACCACGCTGCGCGCGGTGGTGGGCAAGCACGACCTCGACCAGCTCCTCGCCGAGAGGGAAAAACTGAACCTGGACATCCAGACCATCCTCGACGCGCAGACCGAGGCCTGGGGGATCAAGGTGACCACGGTCGAGATCAAGGACGTCGACCTCAACGAGACCATGGTGCGCGCCATCGCCCGCCAGGCGGAAGCCGAGCGCGAGCGCCGCGCCAAGGTGATCCACGCCGAGGGCGAGCAGCAGGCGGCGAAAAAGCTCCTCGAAGCCGCGAACACGCTCTCGGGCCGCGCCGAGGCGATGCAGCTCCGCTACCTGCAGACGCTCACCACCATCGCCGGCGACAAGTCATCGACCATCGTCTTCCCGATGCCGGTCGACCTGCTGCGCCAGGTGCTCGAGTCCCGGAAGCCTTAGCGCTGTTTCGCTCGTTGATGCAGCCGCCGGCAGCGGTGCCGCGCTAACCTTCGCCAGTTCTCAACCCTTCTGAGAGTGCAGGCATCGTGGCGGTTCCACGAAAGGCGCACACGCGCCTTGCCGTTAACAAGGCGCACACGCGCCTCGCGGTTGACATCGGCGGGACGTTCACCGACGTCGCCGCCTTCGACGAAAAATCCGGCCGGCTGCTGCTCGGCAAGTCGCTCTCCACGCCCGCGCGCCTGGTCGACGGCATCACCCACGGCGTGGACAAGGCGGCGGTGCGCTACGCCGACGCCGCCATCTTCCTGCACGGCTCGACGGTCGCCATCAATACGCTCCTCGAGCGCAAGGGCGCGCGCACCGCGCTCGTCACGACCGAAGGCTTCCGCGACGTCTACGAGATCGGCCGCATCAACCGGCCGGACTCTTACAACCTGTACTTCCGCAAGCACGTGCCGCTCGTGCCGCGCTCGCTCGCCTTCGAGGTGCGCGAGCGGATGACCGCCGAAGGCGCGGTGCACATCCCGCTCGACGAGGCGAGCGTGCTGGAGGTGTGCCAGCGCCTCAAGGCGGCGAAGGTCGACGCCGTCGCCATCATGCTGCTGCACTGCTATGTGAACCCGGACCACGAGGCGCGCGTGAAGGCGATCGTGCAGCGCGAGCTGCCGCACGCCTTCGTCACCGCCTCGCACGAGCTTTCGCAGGAATACCGCGAGTTCGAGCGCTGCTCGACGGTCGCCGCCAACGCCTACATCGGGCCGGTGGTGAGCGAGTACGTGCGCGGCATCGACGAGCATCTCAAGCGCTCGGGCTTCGGCGGCTCGTTCCTCCTCGTGCAATCCACCGGCGGCCTCTATGAGTCGCACCAGGCGCAGCGCCAGTGCGTGCGCATGCTCGAGTCCGGCCCGGCGGCCGGCGTGATCGGCGCGCAGGCGCTCTGCCGCGAGATCGGGCTCGAGGAAGCGGTCGCCTTCGACATGGGCGGCACCACGGCGAAGGCCGGCGTGATCTATCGCGGCGAAGCGCTCACCACCGGCGTCGCGCTCGTCGGCGGCTACGCGCAGGCGCTGCCGGTGCAGATCCCGATGATGGACATCTTCGAGGTCGGCACCGGCGGCGGCAGCATCGCCACGGTGAACGCGGGCGGCGCCCTGCGCGTCGGCCCGCAGAGCGCCGGCGCCGAGCCGGGACCGGCCTGCTATGGGCGCGGCGGCGACCTGCCGACCGTAACGGACGCCAACCTCGTCCTTGGACGCCTCGGCGCGACCCGCTTTCTGGGCGGCGAGATGACGCTGGACGAGACCGCTGCGAAGCGGGCCATCGAAGAGAAGGTGGCGCGCCCGCTCGGCGTCGACGTCGTGCGCGCCGCCGAGGGGATCCTTCGCATCGCCACCACGACGATGTCCTACGCGGTGAAGGCGGTGTCCACCGAACGCGGCCTCGACGCGGCCTCCTTCGCGCTCATCGCCTATGGCGGCGCCGGGCCTTTGCACGCCTCGGCGATCGCGCGCGAGATCGGCATGCAGCGCGTCATCGTGCCGCGCGTGCCGGGGCACTTCTGCGCCTTCGGCATGCTGTTCTCGGACCTGCGCTACGACCTCGTGCGCACCTGGCTGATCCGCCTCGCCGACGTGTCTTTCGACGCCATCGAGGGCGTGTATGCGGAGCTCATCGCCGACGGCAGGAAGGCGCTCGAAGGCAGCGGCATCCGGCCGCAGCGCGTGACGATCTCCCGCGCCGCCGACATGCGCTATGTCGGGCAGGAGCATCCGGTGACGGTGCAGATGCCGCCCGACGTCTTCCGCAAGCGCGACCCGGACGCGCTGAAGCGCCAGTTCGACGAGGAGCACCTGCGCCGCTACGGCACCAACGCGCCCGACGAGAAGGCCGAGATCGTGAGCCTGCGCGCGACGGTGAGCGGCGTGCTGAGGAAGCCGCCGCTCGAGCGCATCGCGCGCGGCGCGAGGCAGCCCCTCGCCTCGGCGAGCCGTGGCAAGCGGCGGGCCTATTTTCCCGAGCCGGTGCAAACACCCACGTTTGCACGCGAGGCGCTGCGAGCGGGAAATATGATCGCCGGCCCGGCGCTCATCGAGGAGCACGCCTCCACCACCGTCGTGCTGCCCGGCGATCGACTGCGGGTGGATGCGTTCGGCAATCTTGAAATCGAGGTGCGCGCATGAAGCGGCGAAAGGTAGACGCGGTCCTCACGGAGATCGTGCGGAACGGCGTCATCGCGGTGACCGAGGAGATGAAGACCAACCTCATGCGCACCGCCTACAACATGATCATCTACGAGGCGCTCGACTTCACCGTGGGCCTCTACACGCCCGAGGGCGAGACGGTGTCGATCGGCCTCGGCCTGCCGAGCTTCATCCGCGGCATGGCGGAGACGGTGAAGGCGAAGCTGCGCCACTTCGGCGCCGACGGCCTCGAGCCGGGCGACATCCTCGTCACGAACGACGCCTACACCACCGGCAGCCACCTCCATCACTTCACCTTCAGCCTGCCGATCTTCCATCGCGGCAAGCTGTCGGGGTTCGCCTGCTGCATGGCGCACTGGACCGACGTCGGCGGCATGCTCGGCGGCGTGACCACCGACATCTTCTCCGAGGGGCTGCAGGTCCCGATCCTGAAATACGCGCGCCGCGGCGTGGTGAACCAGGACCTCCTCGACGTCATACGGATGAACGTGCGCATCCCCGAGCGGGCGATGGGCGACCTGCGGGCACAGATCACCGCGGTGAAGACCGGCGAGCGGCGCTTCCTCGAGCTCCTCGACCGCTACGGGCGCGACGAGGTGCTCGGCGCGATCGCCAACATCATGGATCAGTCCGAGGCGGCGGCGCGCGAGCGCACGAAGAGCATCCCCGACGGCACCTACGAGGCGGAGTCCTTCATGGACGACGACGGCGTCGAGATCGGCAGGCCGGTGCCGATCAAGGTGCGCGTGGTGAAGGAAGGCGACGAGATGACCGTCGACCTCTCGCAGGTCAGCCCGCAGGTGCGCGGCTTCTTCAACTCCGGCGCGACCACCGGCTATTCGTGCGCGCAGGTCGCCTACAAGTGCCTGACCTCGCCCACCGACTATCCGATCAACGAAGGCAGCTTCCGCTCGCTCAAGGTGGTGCTCGCGCCGGGCACGGTGGTGAGCGCGGTCAAGCCCGCCGCCATGCGCTGGTGGATGACCTTTCCCATGACGGTGGTGGACACGGTGTTCAAGGCGATGGAGCCGGCGGTTCCGGATCGCACCATCGCCGCGCACCACGCCGACCTCTGCGTCGCGCTCGTCAACGGCCTCTCGCCGAGGGACGGGCGCTTCTTCATCGGCGGCATCGGCCCGCTCGGCGGCGGCTTCGGCGCGAAGCGTACCGAGGACGGCGTAAGCGCCACGGTGTGCATGAACG
>Ga0207707_10005070_pt1 | contig 11558 bp, 9 predicted proteins | sample KBSC83BmetaG_FD_184336 | JGI IMG/M metagenome (GOLD analysis project Ga0207707, IMG submission 184336) | Corn rhizosphere microbial communities from Kellogg Biological Station, Michigan, USA - KBS C8-3B metaG (SPAdes) (version 2) | ecosystem: Host-associated > Plants > Roots > Rhizosphere ... | reverse complement strand
GCGCCTGCCGTTCGCGGAAGCTGCTTACGGCGCGGTTGGCCTGCAAACGATGCTACCGGCGAGCTTGAGGCTGATCCATAATGGCGAGATGGAATGGAAGACGCTGATCCGCGCGATGTCGACGCGCCCGGCCGAGTTGTTGGGCCTGCCGGGCGGTAGCTTGCGCCCGGGCGCGCCAGCCGATGTGGTCGTGATTGACGCCGACGTGCCGTGGGTATTGGATCGCGACGACCTCAAATCGCTGTGCAAGAATACGCCGTTCGACGAAGCGCGCTTCTCCGGGCGCGTGGTGCGCACCATCGTCGGCGGCCGCACCGTCTACGAGCACGTGTAACGCGTTCAGGAGCCGTTCCCATGGGACCTGAAACCACTTATCCAATCGCCCTTCTGATCGGCTATCTACTGGGCTCGATCCCGTGGGGCCTGGTGCTGACAAAGCTCGCTGGCACGCAGGACCTGCGCTCGATCGGCTCCGGCAATATCGGCGCCACCAACGTGCTGCGCACCGGCCGCAAGGGGCTGGCGGCAGCGACGCTGCTGCTCGACGCACTCAAGGGCACCGCGGCCGTGATCATTTCGGGATATTGCTGGGGGCCGAATGCCGCGATGGCGGCGGGGCTCGGCGCGTTCCTCGGCCACCTCTTCCCGGTCTGGCTCAAATTCAAAGGCGGCAAGGGTGTCGCGGTCTATATCGGCATTCTGATCGGCCTGTTCTGGCCGGCGGCGCTGCTGTTCTGCGGAATCTGGCTCGCGCTCGCCTTTGCGCTGCGCTACTCCTCGGTGTCGGCGCTGGTCGCCAGCGTGATTACGCCGGTGTTCCTGTGGTGGTTCGGCCATGCCGCGCTTGCTGCCCTTTTCTCGGTGCTGACGCTACTCCTGATCTTCATGCATCGCGAGAACATCCAGCGGCTCATCGCGGGCACCGAGGGCAAGATCGGGCAAAAGGCGTAAAACGGAACTGCATTTGCGCGTCCCGGTAGCGGCGGAACAGGCCTTGCTGTTTTACCTTTCCTAACCGTCAGCGTCCGCAACAGCGCCTGTCATCAAATTGAGCGACGGAAATTTACTCAACCTTAGATTACTCGAAGGCATGGGCTTCGCATCGGCAACCTCCAGTAGAGGCGAAATGCGAATGTTGAAATGCACTTTTAGTCGATTTTTAGCCGATGAATCCGGCGCCACGGCCATCGAATATTGCCTGATCGCAGCGGCCATCGCGCTTGCCATCATCGGACTGGTCAACGCCCTTGGCATCAACATTGCCGAGAAGCTCTCCGAGATCAGCAGCCAATTGAAATAGATGCCCGGAAGAGCGGATTTTGCCATGTCGACGGCAATATCCGCCAAAGGCGCGCAAATCACGTCCCGGTGACGTTGCTGGCTTGCGACACCTGCTTGGCAATCCATCAATATCTGTTCGGAACCCAACTCCGCGGCTGGCAAAACGTTCTGCCCGCTGTCATGTTGGGCGCGGGGTAGTTCGCATTTGGAATGCCTGAGATGAACGAGAACGTTTCATCCGGCGCGGATCAAGGGCTGGAAGGCAGCGGCACAGTGAACGAAACTGCCGTCCTGCTCCGCACCGCCGCCACCGCGCTGCTCTCCGCCGCCGACATCTGGTCGACGGATAGTGTCGTGACGGCGCGAGGCGACGCTCCCGCCGTCACCGAAACGCCGGAGAAAACCGAAATTCCTCAGGCCAAGCCGGCCGAGGAAGCCGCGCCTGCGCGGCGGTTGCGGCCGTCGGAGGTTTTGGCGGAAGCCCGGTTCTTCAACTCGCATGGCAAGCGGACGCAAGACAGCTTGCCTGCAGCGACGTTCGAGGCTGCAGAGGTCGGTCCGACCGGAAAACCCGCGATCCTGCCTCCGCCGCTGCCGCTGGAGGCTGCGGACGTCGAGCTTGCCCGCGCGCTCGAACAGCGTGCCGCGGCGACCCTCGCCCGAGCCAGCGAACAGACAAAGGAACAAGCCAAAGCACCGGCGAGAGAAAGCGAGCCCCAGGCCTGGCCGCCGCAAAAACTGTCGCTGGCGTTGCAGGGCGGCGGCGCGTTCGGTGCGTTCACTTGGGGCGTGCTGGAGCGGCTCTTGGAAGAGCCGGATTGCGATTTCGATTGCATCAGCGGCGCCAGCGTCGGCGCGGTCAATGCCACGCTGCTCGCCTGCGGGCTGGTTCAGGGCGGCCGCGAGGGCGCGCGCAGATCGCTGGCGAAATTCTGGCAGCGGATGACCAACGAAACCTCGTTCCGCTCGCTGATGCTGGTCGGCGGATATTCGCCGGCCGGAAGCTCCGTCGCCTTCGGTTCGACCCTGCGCTCCGGCCATTTCGATCCCTTCGATCTCGATCCCCTGCGCGAAGTTCTGTCGCGCGACATCGATTTCGCCGCGCTCCGCGCGCGCGAATGCCCAAAGCTCCTGATCGCGGCAACAAGGGTCCGCGACGGCAAGCAGCAGATCTTCGACAACGCCGCTGTGACCGCCGACGTGCTGCTGGCCTCGTCCTGCCCGCCGCTGGTGCATTGCGCGGTCGAGATATCAGGCGAATCCTATTGGGACGGCGGCTATGGCGCCAATCCGCCGCTGGTCCGCCTGGTGCGGGACTCGCTCGCTTCAGATGTCTTGGTCGTGCAGGTCACGCCGGCCCATGACAGCTACGTGCCGATCACCGCCGCCGCGATCGACCGCAGGCTCGATCAGATCACGGCGAATGCGGCGCTGAATGCCGAGCTGGCCGCACTCGAATGGGCGCGCGAGAAAGGCGTGACCTCGGCGCGGCTGCATCACATCGCAGCGGAAAACGAGATCGATGGGCTCGCCCAACGCAACCCGGCCGATCTCGGGCGCGGCTTCATCACGCTGCTGCACGGCCGCGGCCGCTCCGCCGCGGACCGCTGGCTGCGCCGGACGGTGCCGGCGAGGCCAATACCTGTGGAGCAATCGGAGCTCGTGGACGCCTGATCTAGGCTTTTAGCGCGGCCTCCAGGAAGCGGGCACCGGCCAACGCCCTGGCGTCGTCGCCGTAATCGGCGATGATTTGCACGCCGACCGGCAAATTGCCGCTGGCGACATAGGCCGGCACGTTCACACAAGGCGTGCCCATCAGCGTCCACAGCCGGTTGAAGGTGGGATCGCCGGTCCAGTCCAGCCCCTTCGGCGCCGCGCCGGGCGCCGACACCGCCAGGATCACATCGACCTCGCGGAAGGTGTCGGACAGCACCGCGCGCGCGTTCGCCGCGATGGCGCGCGCCTCGTCATATTCGCCGGGCGCGATGTCCTTGCTGTCATCGAGCCGGCCGCGCAACAGCGGCGGCATGGCGTCATAATTCTCGCGATATTCCCAGGCGAGGGCCTGATGCGCCTCGAATTGCTGCACGGCGGTATGGATGCGCCAGGCCTCCGCGATGACCGCGGGCATCTTCAATTCGCGCACCGACGCGCCCGCCTTCACTGCTGCGGCGGCTGCGATCCGTAGCGCCTCGCTGCCCTCCTTCTCTGGCGTGCCGGCAAATTCCTGCGTGACGATGCCGATCTTCGGCGCCTTGAGGGGACCAGCCAGCAACTCGGGCCGGTTGGTCATCGCGGCAAGCCCCCGCGCCACGTCCTCCACGCCGGCGGCAAACAGGCCGACGGTGTCGAGGGTCCAGGAAAAACATTTGACGCCGACCGTCGGCAGCATCCGGTAGGACGGCTTGATTGCGGCGACGCCGCAGAACGACGCGGGCCGGATCACCGAGCCGCCGGTCTGCGTGCCCACGGCAAGCGGGATCATGCCGGCCCCAACCGCCGCCGCCGAGCCCGACGACGAGCCACCCGGGGTGTGGGCATGATTGTGCGGATTGAGCGTCGCCGTCGGATCGTTCGCCGCGAACGCCGTCGTCGTGGTCTTGCCCACGACGGTGGCGCCCGCCTGCTTCAGCAGCATCACGACCGGCGCGTCCGCGCGCGGGCGATGGCCCTTGTAGATGGCGGCGCCCATCTCGGTCGGCAGGTCGGCGGTGTCGACGATGTCCTTGATGCCGACCGCAATGCCACGCAGCGGGCCACTTTGCTGCGCGCTCGGATTTGGCGCGCGGCAGGCAAAGGCTCGAAGCGTCTTCTCCTGCGCCTCGATCGCGGCAATCGATTGCGCAAGCGCGGCGTCGGGCGTCAGTTCGCCCTTTTCGATGCGGCGCTGGAGATCGGTGAGTGAGATCATGGCTTTTCCCTTTTCGTCATGCCCGGCCTCGCGCCGGGCATTCACGTCTTCTTTTCTTCGCATAGGCGTAGCAAGACGTGGATGGCCGGGACAATGCTTTTGAAGACGCGCTTCGCGCTTTTGCCCGGCCCTGACCGCGGATAATGCCCCTTCCCCACGCGCTCCGGTTGATGCATTCTGGCGCCGCAAGGAGCCAGCGTGGCCGCCAAACTCCGTGATGACCGAAGCCGAACAGATAGCTGAACTGATTCTTACAAACCTTTCGCGGTTAAAGAGTGGGACTCTTCGCTTCTGGGGGGTGTGGTTTGGGCGCCCCTATGACAATTGGCACAAGGTAACCGGATGCGAGGCAAAGCAGGACGCCCTCCGGCTTCACTTCGACGAAGGCGAGACCTTGGACCTGTGGGCACCGCAGAGGTGCACGGCCAACCACCAGATGTTCAGGATTGCCGATGCTGAAAGAGTCCGGTTGGAGTGGTTCTACTACGGACGCCCGAAAAATTGCACATAACCGATCTTTTATAGACTTCTTAAAAACGGGAGCCAGCGTGAGCATGTCGACCTCCGCATGCTGTCGCACGACGTCCAGCCCGTCGCCGGAACTGCCCGCGGTAGAAATCCTGTAAGACAAGCAACGCAAACTTCGTACTCGTGGCCTTGTGGGTTGATCGCAATCTCCGGTTGGACAAAGCTGTGCGACATGCAGGACCGGTCACATCATTCAACCAAACTCACCGACGCCGAGCGGATCGACCGGCTGCGGCTGATACGCTCGGACAATGTCGGGCCGCGCACGTTCCACTCGCTGATGCATCATTGCGGCAGCGCCCGCGCGGCGCTGGACCGCTTGCCCGATCTCGCCAAACGCGGCGGTGCGTCGCGCCCGATGCGGATTTGCGGGGAGGAGGACGCGCGCGCCGAGCTCGACACGTGCAAACGACTGGGCGTGTCCCTGCTGGCCCCCGAAGAAGCCGGCTACCCGCCGCGGCTCAAGACCATCGATGACGCGCCGCCGCTGCTCGGCGTGCGCGGCGCATTCGACACGCTGATGCGGCCGATGATCGCGATCGTCGGCTCGCGCAACGCCTCCGGCGCCGGGTTGAAATTCGCGGGCCAACTCGCCCGCGAGCTTGGCGAGGCCGGCTTTGTCATCATCTCGGGGCTCGCGCGTGGCATCGATCAATCCGCCCATCGCGCCAGCATCGCAAGCGGGACCGTCGCCGTGCTGGCCGGCGGCCACGACCGGATCTATCCGCCCGAGCATGGCGACCTCTTGGCCGCCATCCTCGACGCCAGGGGCGCTGCAATCTCGGAGATGCCGCCCGGCCACGAGCCGCGGGCGCGCGACTTTCCGCGGCGCAACCGGCTGATCTCGGGCGCCGCGCTCGGCGTCGTCGTGATCGAGGCAGCCCAACGCTCGGGCTCGCTGATAACCGCGCGGATGGCCAACGAGCAAGGCCGGGAGGTGTTTGCCGTGCCGGGCTCGCCGCTCGATCCGCGCGCGGCCGGCACCAACGATTTGCTCAAGCAGGGCGCGACGCTGGTGACCGAGGCCTCCGACGTGATTGCGGCGGTGGCCCCGATCATGGAGCGGCCGATCATGCTGCCGCTCCGCGAAGACGACGACGACCCGCTCGGCTCCGATCCCGGGGCCAGCGAGCGCGCGCGCATCACAGGCCTGCTCGGGCCGAGCCCGGTGTCGATCGACGACCTGATCCGGATGGCGGATGCACCGGCGGCGCTGGTGCGCACCGTGCTGCTGGAGCTTGAACTCGCCGGCCGCCTCGAACGCCACGGCGGCGGCCTGGTGTCGCTGATCTGATCGGGCCTCATGGTTCGAGACGTGCAGCGTTGCTGCGCTCCTCACCATGAGAATTTAGCTCCTCATGGTGGGGCGCCGCGTAAGCGGCGTCTCGAAGGATGACTGGCACCTGCCCACCCAAATGCGGCGGGCAGGTGCCTTTAATGTGAAATAGAAGTCGTTAGAACCACATGCCCTGCACGCCGAGCAGAACGGCGACGAGCGATACGAGCAGGCCTATTCCGGAAAACAGCGCGATCGAAATGATCTGATGATTATCGGATTCTCTGGAAGAGCTTTTGGAAGCAGGAATCGATGTAGAGACGCGAACAGCTTTCGACATGTCGGGCTCCAATTCATAGGTTTGAAAAATATTCCTCGCCCAACGAAAATGTCGCGGCACCTGCGACAAAGGTTCAAGGCGAAACGCGACTTCCCCCCAAATACGTCCTGCGGACGAGAGAATTCGCGCTTGCAACCAGATCTAGAATTCGGATCGCAACTCGCGCTGCCGACTCGATTTTCTCTGCCGCCTATCCGCGATAGATCGGTGCTCCCGCTGGTGAAGCGGTGGCGCCACCATCGACGAACAGCTCGTGCCCCTGGATATGAGCGGCGTCATCGGAAGCGAGAAACAGCACAGTTTTGGCGACGTGCTCAGGCTCGCCGATATGACCGAGCGGCGTGCTGCGGCCGATCCGCGCCTCGAACCCCTTCTCGGCTTCAGGGGTGGCGACGGCCGCGCCCCAGATCGGGGTACGGATCGCGCCGGGCGCGACCACGTTGACGCGGATGCCGCGCGGCGAAAGCTCTGACGCCATCACCCGCGCCATCGCGCGCACGCCGGCCTTGCTCGCGGCATAGGCGGCATAGCCGGGATTGCCGAGCACCGAGATCACCGAGCCGTTGAGGACGATCGAGCCGCCGTCATTCATATGGCCGACCGCCGCCTGCACCGTGAAGAACACGGCGGTGACGTTGGTGCGGAGCACCTGCTCGAAGGCCTCGAGTTTGGTGCCTCCCACGGGCGTGCCGCCGGCGATGCCGGCATTGGCAAAGACGATGTCCAGCTTGCCGAATTTTTCGACGCCCTTTTTTATCGCGGTCTCGAGCGCAGGAACGTCCGTGGCATCGGCGGCCAGCGCCAATGCATTGGGGCCGAGTTCCCTCGCGGCGGCATCGAGCGTCGCCTGATTGCGCCCGGTAATAATGACGCGTGCGCCCTCGGCCACGAACAGTTTGGCGGTTTCCAGCCCGATGCCGCTGTTGCCGCCGGTAATCAACGCCGTCTTGTTCTTCAGTCTCAAGGCCCTCTCCATAGTAGTTGCATTATTAAACTTCGTTGCCTACCTAAGGCATATGGTTTAATGTTGCAACCACACAAGGTCGTGATCCGCTCATCTCTGCGAGCCGAAAGGAGCTCCGCCATGAAACGAACCTCGCTGGCGCATGCCGACTGTCCGATCGCCCGCTCGCTCGACGTGTTTGGGGACTGGTGGTCGCTCCTGATCATCCGTGACGCCCTGCTCGGCCGCCGCCGCTTCGGCGAGTTCCAGAAAAGCCTGGGACTTGCGAAGAACATCCTGACGACGCGGCTGCGCACGCTGGTCGACCAGGGACTCTTGGTGATGGCGCCCGCCTCCGACGGCAGCGCCTATCAGGAATATGTGCCGACGCAGAAAGGCCGCGGCGTATTCCCGATCATGGTCGCGCTCCGGCAATGGACCGAGGAGTTCGACGAACATCCCGAGGAGATCGCGACCATCCTGGTCGATCGCGAAAAAGGCCGCCCCGTGAAGAAGCTCGAGCTCTATTCGCAGGACGGCCGCTTGCTCGGCGCCGCCGACACGGCGTTGAAACCGCGGCCTTCGGCCAAGCGCGTGCGACGTGCCTCGGCCTGACCGGACCTACGACAGCCTGCGCCTGCTGCGAAGTCGGATGTGCTCCTCCGCCTCGAGCCTCGCCATCGCCAGAAGGTAGTGCAGATGGTGGAGGTTGTGGCGCGCGGCGAGCGCTGCAAGACCTGAGAGCGACTCAGCGATGAAGCTCGCAGCTTCGTCGGGGTCGCCCTCGCCCGGCGGCTCGCTGGTGGAGGACCGCGGTGCGCGGCGCGATGACGCCGCCTTCCGTTTGCGCTCTGGCTTGTTCAAATACGTTCAAAACCGTGTGTAAGTATCCACATACTATCAAAAAGTGCGCAACTTTAAGGCGGTAATGCACAACCAGATAGATACTGAGTCGGGGGCCAAAGGCCAGCTTTCACCATCTGTCCATTTGACAGGAGGTCCCCCAGAACCCATGTTCGGCCCAAGCGGCCTGTCGCGAATCCCGCGAAATAGCCCCCAAAATTCCCCGTAAGTAACTGGAATTACATGAATATCGTCATTGTGGAGTCGCCGGCGAAAGCCAAGACGATCAACAAATATTTGGGCTCGTCCTACGAGGTTCTGGCCTCGTTCGGGCACGTCCGCGACCTCCCGGCCAAGAACGGATCGGTCGATCCGGAACATAATTTCAAGATGATCTGGGAAATCGACCCCAAGGCGGCCGGCCGGCTCAACGACATTGCCAAGTCGCTCAAGGGCGCCGAGCGCCTGATCCTCGCCACCGACCCCGATCGCGAGGGCGAGGCGATCTCCTGGCATGTGCTGGAGGTGTTGAAAGAGAAGCGCGCGCTGAAGGACCACAAGATCGAGCGCGTGGTGTTCAACGCCATCACCAAGCAGGCGGTCACGGATGCGATGAAGCATCCGCGCCAGATCGACGGCGCGCTGGTCGACGCCTATATGGCGCGTCGCGCGCTCGACTATCTGGTCGGCTTCACCCTCTCGCCTGTCCTGTGGCGCAAGCTGCCCGGCGCGCGTTCGGCCGGCCGCGTGCAGTCGGTCGCGCTGCGGCTCGTCTGCGACCGCGAGCTCGAGATCGAGAAGTTCGTTCCCAGGGAATACTGGTCGCTGGTCGCGACCCTGACCACGCCGCGGGGCGAAGCCTTCGAGGCGCGCCTCGTCGGCGCCGACGGCAAGAAGATCCAGCGGCTCGACATCGGCTCCGGCGCCGAGGCTGAGGATTTCAGGAAGGCGATCGAGGCCGCGAGCTTCACGGTGGTGACCGTCGACGCCAAGCCGGCGCGCCGCAACCCGCAGGCGCCCTTCACCACCTCGACCCTGCAACAGGAAGCAAGCCGCAAGCTCGGCTTTGCGCCCGCGCACACCATGCGGATCGCGCAGCGGCTTTACGAGGGCATCGATATCGGCGGCGAGACCACCGGACTCATTACTTATATGCGTACCGACGGCGTGCAGATCGATCCGTCCGCGATCACGCAGGCGCGAAAGGTCATTGGCGAGGATTACGGCAACGCCTACGTGCCCGACAGCCCGCGCCAGTACCAGGCCAAGGCCAAGAACGCGCAGGAAGCGCACGAGGCGATCCGCCCGACCGACCTTTCCCGTCGTCCCGACGCCATGAAGCGCCGGCTCGATACCGATCAGGCCAGACTCTATGAGCTGATCTGGAAGCGCGCCATCGCAAGCCAGATGGAATCCGCGGAGCTCGAACGCACCACCGTCGACATATCGGCCAAGGCCGGTTCGCGCGCGCTGGAATTGCGCGCCACCGGCCAGGTCATCAAGTTCGACGGCTTCCTCGCGCTCTACCAGGAAAGCCGTGACGACGAGGAGGACGAGGATTCACGCCGCCTCCCCGCCATGAGCCAAGGCGAGCCGCTGAAGCGCCAGGACCTCTCGGTCACCCAGCACTTCACCGAGCCGCCGCCGCGTTTCTCCGAGGCCTCGCTGGTCAAGCGCATGGAGGAACTGGGCATCGGCCGTCCCTCCACCTATGCCTCGATCCTGCAGGTCTTGAAGGACCGCGGCTACGTCAAGCTCGAGAAGAAGCGCCTGCATGGCGAGGACAAGGGCCGCGTCGTGGTCGCGTTCCTGGAGAATTTCTTCCGCCGCTATGTCGAGTATGATTTCACCGCCGACCTGGAAGAGCAGCTCGACCGCATCTCGAACAACGAGATTTCCTGGCAGCAGGTGTTGCAGGATTTCTGGCGCGGCTTCATCGGCGCGGTCGACGACATCAAGGACCTGCGCGTCGCCGAAGTGCTCGACGTGCTCGACGACATGCTGGGCCCGCACATCTACCCCGCGCGCACCGACGGCGGCGACGTGCGCCAGTGCCCGACCTGCGGCACCGGCAAGCTCAATCTGAAGGCCGGCAAGTTCGGCGCCTTTGTCGGCTGCTCGAACTATCCGGAATGCCGCTACACCCGTCCGCTTGCAGCGGATACCGAAGCCAGCGCCGACCGCGTGCTCGGCCAGGACCCCGAGACCGGTCTCGACGTCAACGTCAAGGCCGGCCGTTTCGGACCCTACATCCAGCTCGGCGAGCAGAAGGATTACGGCGAGGGCGAGAAGCCGAAGCGCGCGGGTATCCCGAAGGGTACCTCGCCTTCCGAGATTGAGCTCGATCGCGCGCTGAAGCTGCTGTCGCTGCCGCGCGAGATCGGCAAGCATCCCGAGAGCGGTCTTCCGATCACGGCCGGCATCGGGCGTTTTGGTCCCTTCGTCAAACATGACAAGACCTATGCCTCGCTCGAAGCCGGCGACGAGGTCTTCGACGTCGGGCTCAACCGCGCGGTCACGCTGATCGCGGAAAAGATCGCGAAGGGCCCGAGCCGCGGCCGGTTCGGCGCCGATCCCGGCAAGCAGCTCGGCGATCACCCCTCGCTTGGCGCGGTCGCGGTGAAGGGCGGCCGCTACGGCGCCTATGTCACCGCCGGCGGCGTCAATGCGACGATCCCGAGCGACAAGGAAAAGGATACGATCACGCTTGCAGAAGCGATCGCGCTGATCGACGAGCGTGCGGCCAGGGGTGGCAGCAAGGGCAAGGCCCGGAAAACCACAAAGCAGGCTGCGAAGCCCGTCAAGGCCAAGGCTGAAAAGGTCAAGCCTGAAAAGGTCAAGGCTGAAAAGGCCGTCCCTGACGCGGACGTGCCCAAGCCTGCGAAGAAAGCCGCGGCCAAGAAAGCGGCCAAGCCGAAACTGGATTCCGTCAGCAAGGCGCGCGCGCCGGTTGCGGCCGATGCGAAGACCTCGGCCGCAAAGCCTCCCGCGGCGGCCAAGACGACCGCGAAGAAGAGCGCCGGAAAGGCACGTGGGTAAGTGAAGCAAAAACACGACAATGGCTTTCCAGGTCGGGACGCCATCGTCGCCTTCATCCGCGCCAATCCCGGAAAGATCGGCACACGCGAGATCGCGCGCGAGTTCGGCCTGAAGAATGCCGACCGCGCCGAACTCAAGCGCATTTTGCGCGATCTTGCCGAGCAGGGCACGATCCAGAAACAGGGCAAGAAGGTCGTCGAGACGGCCGAGCTGCCGGCCACCCTGCTCGCCGACGTCACCACCCGCGACGCCGATGGCGAGTTGATCGCGACGCCCGCCGAGTGGGACGAGGAACAGGGCGACCCGCCGAAAATCCGCATCCATATCCCCCGTCACGCAAGGCCCGGCACGATGGCCGGTGTCGGCGACCGCGCGCTGCTCCGCCTCGAACGCCTGC
>Ga0207707_10005069_pt1 | contig 11559 bp, 8 predicted proteins | sample KBSC83BmetaG_FD_184336 | JGI IMG/M metagenome (GOLD analysis project Ga0207707, IMG submission 184336) | Corn rhizosphere microbial communities from Kellogg Biological Station, Michigan, USA - KBS C8-3B metaG (SPAdes) (version 2) | ecosystem: Host-associated > Plants > Roots > Rhizosphere ... | reverse complement strand
TCCCACATCTCGCATCCCACGTCCCGCCTCCCTAAGTTTCCCCTGACCGCCACAGGGAGTACGTTCTGAGCCCCACATCCTCACCCGTCAAGTCCATGCCTTCTTCGGCCGAATTCGCCGATCGCGACAGCATCCAGTGGAAGAGTATCAATACCATCCGCACCCTTGCCATGGATGCCGTGGAAAAGGCCAACTCCGGCCATCCCGGCACCCCCATGGCACTGGCGCCGGCTGCGTATGTGCTCTGGCGCAACTTTCATCGTTTCAATCCGGCCAACCCGGACTGGATCAACCGCGACCGCTTCGTGCTCTCGTGCGGTCACGCATCCATGCTCCTCTATTCCCTGCTCTTCCTGACCGGCTATGACCTGCCGCTGGAGGAACTCAAGAACTTCCGCCAGTGGGGTTCGAGGACGCCCGGACACCCGGAGCGCGGACACACGGTGGGCGTCGAGACCACCACAGGTCCGCTGGGCCAGGGGTTCGGCAACGCGGTCGGCATGGCCATCGCCGAGCGGCTGCTGGCGCACCGGTTCAACCGGCCAGGCCTGGAGGTCGTCAATCACCACGTCTGGGGTTTCTGCAGCGATGGCGACCTGATGGAAGGCATCTCCAGCGAAGCCGCGAGCCTGGCGGGCCATCTCCGGCTCGGCAAGCTCAACTTCATCTACGACAACAACCACATCACCATTGATGGCAGCACGTCGCTGGCGTTCAGCGAAGATGTCGGCAAGCGGTTCGAGGCGTATGGCTGGCATGTCCAGCGGCTGGACGACGGGAACGACCTCGATGCCATTCATGTCGCGCTCGAAGCGGCCCGGCGAGAGGACACGCGCCCCTCGCTCATCGTGCTGCGCACCCACATCGGGGATCCCGCGCCCACCAAGCGTGACACCGCCGAAGCGCACGGCGCACCGCTGGGTGCGGAGGAAGTGAAGCGCACCAAGGAAATCCTCGACTGGCCCCAGGAAGCGTTCGTGGTGCCGGATGACGCGCTGGCGCATTGGCGTGAGGCCGTCCCGCGCGGTGCCCGGCTGGAAGCGGAATGGCAGGCGCTGTTCGAGCGCTATGCGGCCGAGCACCCTGAGGATGCCGCCGAGTTCACCCGCACGATGTCCGGCACCCTGCCCGCTGGTTGGGAGTCGGCGCTGCCGGTGTTCACACCGAAGGACGGCAAGCTGGCCACCCGCCAGTCATCGCAGAAGATCCTGCATGCCATGGCGGACGCCATTCCGGAGCTGGCCGGCGGCTCCGCCGACCTGGTCGAGAGCACCGGGCTCAACGTGGACAACCTCGGCACTTTCGGGCCCGTGACCAATGGCCGGCTCATGCATTTCGGCATCCGCGAGCATGGCATGGCCGCCTCCCTCAACGGCATGGCCGCGCATGGGGGCATCCGGCCGTTCGGCAGCACATTCCTGATTTTTTCCGACTACATGAAGCCATCGGTGCGGCTGGCCGCACTCATGAAGCTGCCGGTGATCTTCATCGGCACCCATGATTCCATCGGCCTGGGCGAAGATGGCCCGACCCACCAGCCAATCGAGCAGCTTGCCATGCTGCGCGCCATCCCGCACCTCAACGTCATCCGGCCCGCCGACGCCAATGAAACGCGGGAGGCGTGGCGCTCGGCGCTGAGCCGCAAGGACGGCCCCACGATCATGGCGCTCACCCGGCAGAAGCTGCCGACTCTTGACCGCAGCGTGCTGGCGCCGGCCGAAGGTGCCCGGCGCGGTGCGTACGTTTTGAAGGAGAGCGAGGGCAAGCCTGATGCGATCCTGATCGGCACCGGCAGTGAAGTGCATCTCGCGCTGGAAGCGGCGGAGACGCTCCACAAGGAAGGGATCAAGACCCGGGTGGTGAGCATGCCGTGCTGGGAACTCTTTGCCGAGCAGGACCAGGCCTACCGCGAGAGTGTGCTGCCGCCCGACGTGCGGAAGCGCGTCTCCATCGAGGCGGCGGCCACACAGGGATGGGAGCGCTGGACCACCGACAGTGGCATGGCGATCGGCATTGACCACTTCGGCGCGTCGGCTCCGGGTGAAAAGGTCATGAACGAATTCGGATTTACCGCCGAGCACGCTGCCAACGCCGTGCGCCGGCTCATGGGAAGGAGCACGTCATGACAAACCCGCTTATCCGGCTTGGCGCCATCGGCCAGAGCCCCTGGTACGACTACATCACCCGCGACCTGGTGACCGAGGGCGAGCTTGCCCGGCTCATCAAGGAGGACGGGTTGCGGGGCATGACATCAAACCCCACCATCTTCGAAAAGGCGGTGTCGGGGAGCGACCTGTATGACGGCGACATCAGGTCGCTGACCGAGGAGGGCCGCGACCCGGCAGGCGTGTTCGACGCGCTCTCGATCGAAGACGTGCAGGAGGCGTGCGACGTCTTCCGTCCGACGTTCGATGCGCTCGCCAACGGCGACGGCACCGTTTCGATTGAAGTGGGGCCGTCACTCGCATACGATGCCGACGCGACGCTCAAGGAAGCGATGCGGCTGCATGACATGGTGAATCGCGCCAACGTCTTCATCAAGATTCCGGGCACCGAGGCGGGCCTGGGCCCGATCGAGCAGGCTACCGCGGCCGGTGTCAATGTCAATATCACGCTGCTGTTTTCGGTGGATCGCTACAAGGACGTCATCGAGGCGTACTTCCGCGGGCTGGAGGCGCGCGTCAGGAAGGGTGAACCCATCTCACACATCCACTCGGTGGCCAGCTTCTTCGTGAGCCGGGTGGATACCAAGATTGACCCGCAGCTCGACAAGCTGGGCGACCCGAAGAAGATCCGCGGCAAGGCCGGCATCGCCAACGCATGCAAGGCCTATCAGCTCTTCGAAGAGACGATGGCGTCCGAACGCTGGCGCCTCCTCGCATCAGAAGGCGGCAACCTCCAGCGGCCGCTCTGGGCTTCAACCAGCACCAAGGACCCGGCGTTTCCCGACATCTATTACGTCGAAGCGCTGATTGCGCCGTATACGGTCAACACCATGCCGCCGGAGACGTTCAAGGCCTACAAGGACCACGGCGATCCGAAGGACCGGATCCATGAAGGCATGACAGTGGCGGACGGGACGCTGAAGGCGCTGGCCGAGTCGGGCATTGACCTCGGCCAGGTGACGAAGGAACTGGAGGAAGAGGGCATCGAGAAGTTCAGTGCCAGCTATGCGAAGCTCCTGGAGGGGCTGGAAGCGAAGATGGAGAAGGTGGCGGGATGATGGACAACTAGCCCACTTCCTCCAGCTGGACCGCCGAGTCCGGTGGAATGATCAGCGGAAGCCCTTCGCTCTTCGTGATGATGAGCGCGGTGAGCAGGTCGCCCGTGACATTGGGCACGGTCCGGCTCATGTCGAGAATGCGATCGACGCCAAGAATCAGGGCGATCCCCTCGACGGGGACACCCACCACCTGAAGTACCAGCACCATCAGCGGAATGGAGCCGCCGGGCACGCCGGCGGTGCCGATCGCGGTGATGACCGACATGCCGACCACGATCAATTGCTGCCCCAGGGACAGATTGATCCCGAAGACCTGCGCCAGAAACAGTACGGTCATGCCCTCAAAGAGCGCGGTCCCGTTCATGTTCATGGTGGCGCCCAGCGGCAGCACGAATCCGGCCACCTCCTTGGGCACCCCGAAATTGCGTTCGGCGGTTTCGATGGTGGTGGGCAGTGTGGCGTTGGAACTCGAGGTAGAGAACGCGGTCACCATCAACGCGCGGGCCCGACGCAGGAAGAGCAGTGGCGAGATGCCGACCAGGATGCGCGCGAGGGATGGCAGCACGATGAACTGGTGCAGTGCCAGCCCGAAGAGCACCATCACCACGAACAAGGCCAGCGATTTCAGCACGTCCACGCCAAACAGTGCGGTCACCGAGAAGATCAGGCCGAACACGCCGATGGGCGCCAGCTTCATGGCGAAGTGGATCATGCCCATGACCGCTTCCCCGATGCCATCCAGCAGCTTGATCACCGGCTCCCGTTTCTCGTCCGGCACCATGGTGAGCGCCATGCCGAAGACGAGGGAGAAGAAGATCAGGGCGAGCATATCGCCCTTGGCTGCCGCTTCCACTGGATTCTTCGGAATGATGTTCACGAAGGTGCTGACGCCAAACTTGCTGGATTCGGCCAGCGAGGCCTTCTCGGCCGCGTCACCGGAGTAGCGCTCCAGCAGGGCGGTGCGGGTCGCGGGATTGAGCGACCGGCCCGGCTTGACGGTGTTTACCAGCGCAAGGCCGATGCAGACCGCGAACGCGGTGGTGAGGACGAAAATCAGAAGGGTCTTGCCACCCACCCGCCCCACCCGGCGGATGTCACCCAGCGAGGCAACGCCAAGGGTGATGGAGCAGAAGATGAGCGGCACCACCACCATGAACAGCATCCGCAGGAAGATCTGGCCGATCGGATTGGCGATGTTGTCCACGAACCAGAGCAGCCCGGTGGTGCCGTGCAGGAAGTAGTTGGCGGCGACGCCTGCTGCGACACCCAAGCCGAGGCCAAGCAGGATCTTCGTATGCATCGGCATGCGCCGGCGCGGAGTCGCTTCGATGGGCATCCGGAGGGCTCACGGTCTGGGTCAAGGGAAGCAGCTAAGGTAGCATGGGAGGCAGGATTGCTCCACCGGGGAGGACGCGGGACGAGGGACGAGGGACGAGGGACGAGGGACGAGGGACGAGGGACGAGGGACACGAAGGTAGGGGCAACGCATGCATCGCCCCTACAGTTGCCGCGTCGCGGCCCCAATAACGGCATCCGCCGTCATCCCCGCTGCCCGCAGCTCCCGCACGCCCGAATCCCGGTTTGCCTTGCTCAGCTTTTCGCCATTGGCCTTGAGGAGCAGCGGATGATGCAGGAAGAGCGGCATCCGGTCCCGGCCCAGCAGCCGCGCCAGTCGCAACTGGCGGCCAGTGCTCGCCAGCAGGTCGTCGCCTCGAACGACCAGCTCGATACCCTGGTCCATGTCGTCCACGGTCACCGCAAACTGATAGGTCCAGTTGCCCAGCCGGTCCTGGACCAGCAGGTCGCCGCACTGTGTTGAGGGATCCTGGGTGAGCGGGCCGTGCACCAGGTCGGCGAACCCTTCGGCGCCCGGCTCCATGACCACCCGCCATCCCCTGCCCGGCCCCGGCGCGAGCCCCAGCTTGCGGCAGGTACCGGGATAGCAAGTCTCGGCTTTGAATACATCGCCGGCCACTTCCGAGATGTCCCTCCGTGAGCAGGCACAGACGTACGCCAGCCCTCGGCGCTGCAAGTCGGCCAGCACTTCCTCGTAACGCGCCGGCCGTTGGCTCTGGCGCGGCGCCGTCTCGTCAGGGACAAATCCCAGCCACGCCAGGTCCCCCCGCAAGGCCTCGACGTACTCCTCACGGCAGCGGGCAGCGTCGTGGTCCTCGATCCGGAGCACGACCCGTCCTCCCCATTCCCGCCCGACACCCCAGGTCCAGAGCGCATTCAGCACGTGCCCCAGGTGGAGGTATCCAGTGGGGCTCGGCGCGTAGCGAGTCCGGAATCCGGCCGCCAATGAGACCGGGCGCGGCGGGAGGATCAAGTCGTCACGCAACCTTTTTCAGGTGGCTGACGTCAGATGGTTCGTATCGGGGCATGTCCGGTGACTCCTTTTCCGGTTCAACTTCATTATGGCTCGCACACAAAGAAGTCATCGGTCGCCGGTCATCAGTCAACAACAGCCGATGACGACCGTTGACCGTCGACCGAAGACCTTTCTCTGTTTTCGTGTGCTGCTGTTGTTGTGTGCCTGCCCAGTCGCGATGCTCGCCCAGAGCGCTGTGGCGTCCCGATCCACCGGCCAGCGCGGCCAGGCCATGGTTCCTGAGTTCAGAGCTGCCCCGCTCAGCCAGGACATCCAGCTCGACGGCAAGCTCGATGACGCGGGCTGGGCCAGCGCAGTCCCCATAACTCTCGACACTCAGCGCGACCCCGACGAGGGCAAGCCGGCCACCGAACGGACCGAGATCCGGGCCCTCGTGGGTGACGGCGCGCTCTACATCGGCGCGCGCATGTTCGACCACGAGCCAGCCCGCATCGTGAGCCGGCTCTCCCGGCGCGACAACCAGCCGGCCAGTGACAGGCTTACCATCCGGCTCGATTCCCGGCATGACAAGCTGACCGCATTCGTGTTCGATGTCTATCCGGCCGGCAACAAGGGCGATGCCTCGGCGGGCGCCGACGGGGATGAGGACAGCTCGTGGGATCCGGTCTGGGATGTGAAGACCAGCGTGGATTCGCTGGGCTGGACCGCCGAGCTTCGCATTCCACTTTCGCAACTTCGTTACGACCGATCCTCTGACACCTGGGGCATCCAGATTGTGCGCTTCATCCAGCGCAAGCAGGAGTCGGATGTGCTGGTCCTGATTCCGAAGTCCGAGAACAATACGCCGGCGCGATACGCCACGCTCCAGGGCATGAGCGGCCTGCCCGCCGCCCGGCGCATGGAGATCACCCCCTACGTGACAGCGCGCGCGCAGTACGCCACCGCCGATGCGGGTGATCCGTTCCACTCCAGCAGCGACTATTTCGGCGCGGCCGGAGCGGACCTCAAGGTGGGGCTCACCAGCGACCTGACGCTGGACGCCACCATCAATCCCGACTTCGGGCAGGTGGAAGTGGATCCGGCGGTGGTGAATCTGAGCGCATTCGAGACCTCGTTCGACGAGAAGCGTCCCTTCTTTGTGGAGGGCTCCGACCTCTTCACCTTTGGCCGGCTCAGCACCTTCAATTCCTTCGGCTCACCTGAGACTTTCTTTTCCCGTCGCATCGGCCGGGTACCTCAGGGGCGGATCACCGACCCCGATGCACGCTTCAGCGACGTACCGGAACAGACCACCATCGCCGCCGCCGGCAAGCTTACCGGCAAGACCCCGTCGGGATGGTCCATTGCGCTGCTGGATGCGGTGACGCCGAGGGAGACGGGTCGCTACGTGACGGTGGAGAATGGGCCGGTGCTGCGCCAGCAGGTGGAGCCAGCCACCAACTACTTCGCGGGCCGGATACGGCGGGAGCTGCGCGAGGGGAACACCTCGATCGGCGCTCTCGTGACCGCCGTCAACCGCTCGCTGGGTGATTCCTCGCTGGCATCCACACTCCGCTCCAGCGCCTACCTGGGCGGCGTGGATCTCAAGCACTATTGGGACAACCGCCGGTGGGCGTTGGATGCCTCATTTGCGTCGAGCCGCATCCAGGGGAGCGGGGGCGCCATCGCGCGGGCGCAACGCTCGAGTGCACGCTTCTATCAGCGGCCCGACGCCACCAACCTGGACTACGATACGACACGCACATCGCTGTCCGGCTACGCCGCGCAGCTTGCGGTCACCAAGGTGAGCGGCGGGCATTGGGGCGGCAACCTGGCCCTGCAGGAAAAGAGCCCGGGCTACGAGACCAATGATCTCGGCTTTGCCCAGACCGTCGGCCGCCGCGGCATCTCGACCGATACCCACTATGAGCAGACCAAGCCCGGCAAGCTCTTCCGCTACTGGATTGTCGGCGTGCTCTCGGGCAACGACTGGAATCATGATGGCGACCACACGACGAGCTATGTGGGCAATATCATCAATGTGACGCTCCGCAACTTCTGGAGCGTGAACTACAATGTGTTCCACTACTTCGAGTCCGCCGACGACCAGCTCACCCGTGGCGGGCCGCTGAGCCGCCGGCCGAGGAACACCAACTGGAACCTTTCCATCTTCAGCGACGGGCGCGGCGCACTGACCTACGGCTGGCGCTCGAGTCTCTTCCATGATGCCGCAGGGAGCTGGAACGTGAACGTGGGACCCAGCATCGAGGTACAGCCGTCATCGAGCGTACACCTGGCATTCGAACCGTCGTTCACCCGGGCACACACGGTGAACCAGTTCGTGCGACCGGTGAGCGATCCGACAGCCACGCCCACGTTCGGCACCCGCACCGTCTTTGCCCAGCTGGAGCAACGGGAGCTGGCACTCGACACCCGAGTGGACTGGATCTTCAGCCCCGCCCTCAGTCTGCAGCTCTACGTCCAGCCGCTCATCTCGGCGGGCGACTACAGCCGGTTCAAGGAGTTCAGCGCACCTGGTACATATGAGTTTGCGGAATACGGAGCGGACAAGGGCACCATCAGCCGAGATGATGAATCGGGCAGCTACACGGTGGACCCGGACGGTGCCGGCCCGGCGCCCACGTTCCAGATCCAGGACCCCAACTTCAATTTCCGCTCGTTGCGGGCCAACCTGGTGCTGCGGTGGGAATACCGGCCGGGCTCGACGATCTTCCTGGTCTGGCAGCAGGCGCGGCAGGGCGTGGCGCCGGTGGGCGACTTCCGATTCGGCCGAGACTTTGGTGGCATCTTCGACGCACCTTCCACCAATGTGCTGGCGGTCAAGGCGACATGGTGGCTGGGGATGTGAGGCGGGGGTTTGTCGTGTTTTCGTGCGGCAAGGCGATCTCTCGATTGGGCACTCTCTGGACGCGTCCCGAACTGCCCGTATGTTTCAACTTGCCGTCCGGACCGCGGCTGCGAAATCCGCCTGCCGCGCAGGCCGGAGCTTCCCCCAAGGAGACGCTGCAATGCGTAGCCGACACTTTATCCTCAGAGCGTGGGTACTCCCCTCGTTCGTGCTCGTGATCTGTACCCTGGCCGGTGCTCCCCGTCTCATGGCCCAGCAGCCCGCGGACCACGCCGCCAAGGGCGATCCGGCCAGCCGGGCCGACAAGCTCGCCTGGGCTCCGGCACCACCGATCTTCCCCGCCGGTGCCCAGATGGTCGTCCTGCAGGGTGACCCCGCCGCCGACGGGATCCTTACGGTGCGCCTCAAGTTCCCCAACAATTATGTGATCCCGGCGCACTGGCATCCCACCGACGAATATGTCACCGTCATCAAAGGCAACTTTCTGGTTGGCCTGGGCGACAAGTTCTCGAAGGACGCGCTCCTGCCAGCGATGCAACCGGGCGACTTCATCACCGCCCCGGCCCGCATGAATCATTTCGCGATGGCGCAGGGCGAGACGATAGTCCAGGTGCACATGATGGGGCCGTTCCAGCTGACGTACGCGGATCCCAAGGATGACCCGACGAAGTAGGTCTACGGTCATCAGTCGTCGGTCGTTGGGCGTCATTGCGAGGAGGTGCAGCCGACGACCGACGACCGACGACTTATATTCCCCCTCATGCTCCCCACCATTCTGCTGGTCCTGGCCGTCCTGCTTGCAATATGGTTTGGCCGCTCGTTCAATCGTCTCGTCGCCCTCCGGAACCGCATGCGCGCGGCCTGGGCCAGCATTGATGCCCTGCTGAAGCGCCGCACCGATCTCATCCCCAGCCTGGTCCAGGTGGTGCGCGGCTACATGGGCCACGAACAGCGCACACTGACCGAGGTGGCCGCGGCGCGGACCCATGCGCTCGAGGCTGGCGGCGCACCCAGCGACACCACCACGCGCGCCCACGCGGAAAACACGCTCACCAACGGCGTCCGGCGGCTGCTGGCACTGGCCGAGGCATATCCCGAACTGAAGGCCAGTGAAAACCTGCTGGCGCTGCAGCAGCAGCTCACCGACACCGAGAACGACATCGCCAGCGCGCGTCGCTACTACAACGCGGTGGTCCGGGATTTCAATACCCTGCGCGAGTCCTTCCCCACCCTGCTCATCGCCAATCCGCTCGGTTTTCGTGCGGGTGAATTCTTCGAGCTCTCAGACATTGCCGACCGGGATGTACCGGCGGCCAATCTGGGAGCGATCGGGTGAGACTGTCGCTGGTGCGACTGCTTTGCGCCGTCGTCACCACTTCCATGGCGCTCGTTCCCGCGTCGCTCTTCTCCCAGGACACCGGCTGGACCATCCAGGCCTTTGACGCGCAGTACATCGTGAATGCCGATCGCACCATTGATGTCACCGAGCGGATCATCGTGAACTTCGGATCGCTGCAGCGCCATGGTATCTATCGCGACATTCCGGTGCGCTATGCCAAGGTGGTGAAGGCGGCACTTCCCCTCCGTGCGGGTACCGTCAACGTACGGCTGGATGACGTGAGTGTCACCGACGCCGATGGCACACGGTTGCCGATGCGGATCGAGCGCGGGAGCCGCGTGCGCATCCGGATTGGTAACGCGGACCGACTGGTGACGGGTACCCAGACGTACATCATTCACTATCACCTGGCCCGCGGGCTCGGCTTCTTCGATGATCACGACGAACTGTACTGGCAGGTAACCGGCACCGACTGGCCAGTGCCGATACTGCACGCCAGCGCGACGGTTGCATTGCCAGACGACGGGACGGTCAGGACGGACAAGGCGGGCGGGACAGAACCGACGGCATGGTGTTATGCCGGCTGGGCGGAAAGCAGCAGCAACGCGCGCTGCACCGCGGCATTCCTTGGCGGCGGACGATACCAGTTCAGTTCGGGTCGGCTCGAGCCCGGCGAGGGACTCACTCTCGTCGCCGTCTTTCCCAAGGGCGTGATCGCAGCGCCGACCGCCGCGGACAAGGCGCGCGAGCAGGCCGCGCTCTGGTGGCCAGCGTTGCTGCCTCTGCTCGGCTTCGTGCTGATGTACTCCCGCTGGCGGAGCCGGGGACGAGAACCCGATCCTGGCAGCATCGTGCCCAACTGGCACCCACCTGAGCACTTGCCGCCCGGCGCCGCAGGAACGCTGATGGACCAGCGCGCCGGCATGGAAGATGTTGTGGCGACGCTGCTGGATCTGGCGGTGCGGGGCTACCTGACGATCAGCGAGGTGCCGGCCCATGGGCTGGTGGAGGTCCTGGGCGAGAAGTCGTTCGCGGTGAAGGCACTGCGCTCGCTTGGCATCTCCTCGGTAGACTGGGAACTCACGCGCAGCGACAAGCCGGCTCCCGGCGATCTGGTCCCGTATGAAGTGCGCGTCCTGGATGGCGTCTTCGATGATGGCGTGCCAGTCCGCCGGATGAGCGACCTCCACAATGAGTTCTATACCCACCTGCCCAAGATCAGGGACGGCATGTACGCCTACCTGGTGGAGCAGAAGCTTTTCCCGAAGAGCCCGGCATCGGTACGCAACGGCTATCTCGTGCTCGGTGTTGTGCTCACCGTCGCGGGCGTGCCGCTCGGCATTGCCACGGCGAACGTGGTGCTGGGAGCGGCCATCGCCCTGATCGGCATCACGGTGCTCGCCTTCAGCGCCTTCATGCCGGCCAAGACGGCGCTAGGTGCTCGGCGGTGGCGTGAGGTGAAGGGTCTGGAGGAATACATCCGCCGGGCAGAGAAATCGGAACTGGAGTCATCTCAGGGACCGGAACGGACCACCGACTTGTTCTCCAATCTGCTCCCCTACGCCGTGGCGCTCGACGTGAGCGATATCTGGGTGAAGCAGTTTGCCGGCATTCTTGGCGCCACTCCTCCCACCTGGTACGGCGGCACCGCCGGCAATTTCAATGTTGGCAGTTTCAGCAGCGGACTCACCAGCTTCCAGACCGCCGCCACGCGAACCATGGGATCGTCACCGGGCTCCAGCTCCGGCTCCGGTGGTGGCGGTTCGGTCGGCGGGGGCGGCGGCGGGGGTGGCGGGGGGAGCTGGTAGTACAGGACG
>Ga0207707_10005068_pt1 | contig 11560 bp, 5 predicted proteins | sample KBSC83BmetaG_FD_184336 | JGI IMG/M metagenome (GOLD analysis project Ga0207707, IMG submission 184336) | Corn rhizosphere microbial communities from Kellogg Biological Station, Michigan, USA - KBS C8-3B metaG (SPAdes) (version 2) | ecosystem: Host-associated > Plants > Roots > Rhizosphere ... | reverse complement strand
CAACGTGAACACGCTCGCCGGAAATCTTACGAGCCAGGTGAGAAATATCGCCGCGGTCACGACGGCAGTCGCGAAGGGAGACCTCTCGCAGAAGATCACCGTCGAGGTGAAGGGCGAGACCGCGCAGCTGAAGAACACGATCAACACCATGGTCGATCAGCTCAGCACCTTCGCGTCCGAAGTGACGCGTGTGGCGCGCGAAGTGGGAACGGAAGGACGGCTGGGTGGACAAGCCGAGGTGCCGGGCGTCGGTGGAACGTGGAAGGATCTGACCGACAACGTGAACGCCATGGCCTCGAGCCTCACCGGCCAGATTCGAAACATCGCCGACGTCACGACAGCAGTCGCAAAGGGTGACCTCTCCAGAAAGATCACCGCTGAAGCGAAGGGAGAAATTCTCGAGCTGAAGAGCACGATCAACATCATGGTCGATCAGCTCAGCTCGTTCGCGTCGGAAGTGACCCGCGTTGCGAAGGAAGTCGGTACGGAAGGAAAGCTCGGTGGACAGGCCGAAGTGCCGGGCGTCGGTGGCACGTGGAAGGATCTCACCGACAACGTGAACTTCATGGCGTCGAACCTCACCGGCCAGGTGAGAAACATCGCCGATGTCACGACCGCCGTCGCCAAGGGAGATCTGAATCGAAAGATCACCGCTGAAGCGAAAGGCGAAATTCTCGAGCTGAAAAACACGATCAACATCATGGTCGATCAGCTCAGCGCATTCGCCGCGGAAGTCACGCGCGTGGCGCGCGAAGTCGGAACCGAAGGAAAGCTGGGCGGCCAGGCAAACGTCCCGGGCGTCGCCGGCACGTGGAAGGATCTGACGGACAACGTGAATACGCTGGCCGGTAACCTCACGGGCCAGGTTCGAAACATTGCCGCGGTGACGACCGCGGTCGCGCGAGGCGACTTGTCGCAGAAGATCACCGTCGAAGCGAAGGGTGAGACCGCCGAGCTGAAAGACACGATCAACACCATGGTCGATCAGCTCAGCTCGTTTGCATCGGAAGTAACACGTGTCGCCAAGGAAGTAGGAACCGAGGGAAAACTCGGCGGACAGGCAGAGGTGCCGGGCGTCGGTGGAACGTGGAAGGATCTCACCGACAACGTGAACGCGATGGCGTCCAACCTTACGGGTCAGATTCGAAACATTGCCAACGTGACGACGGCAGTCGCGAAGGGCGACCTGTCGAGAAAGATCACCGTCGACGTGAAGGGCGAGATCCTCGAGCTCAAACAGACGATCAACACCATGGTCGACAGCTTGAGCGTCTTCGCGGGCGAAGTGACACGCGTCGCGCGCGAAGTAGGGACCGAGGGACGTCTGGGTGGCCAGGCCAACGTGCCGGGAGTCGCAGGCACGTGGAAAGATCTTACGGACAACGTGAACTTCATGGCGTCGAACCTGACGGGTCAGGTGCGAAACATCGCCGACGTCACGACCGCGGTCGCGAAGGGAGACCTCTCGCGCAAGATGACGGTCGACGTGAAGGGCGAGATCCTCGAGCTGAAGAACACGATCAACACCATGGTCGATCAGCTGAGCGGATTCTCATCCGAAGTAACGCGCGTCGCGCGCGAAGTCGGAACCGAGGGAAGACTCGGCGGGCAGGCGAACGTGCCGGGAGTCGCAGGCACGTGGAAGGACCTGACGGACAACGTGAACACTCTGGCCGGAAATCTTACGAGCCAGATCAGAAACATCGCGCTCGTCACGACCGCTGTCGCGAAGGGAGATCTTTCTCAGAAGATCACCGTCGAAGTGCGTGGCGAAATCCTCGAGCTGAAGAACACCGTCAACGCGATGGTGGACTCGCTGCGAGTGTTCGCCGACGAAGTGACGCGTGTCGCGAAGGAAGTGGGTACGGAAGGGAAGCTGGGCGGCCAGGCGGAAGTGCCCGGCGCTGCCGGAACGTGGAGAGCGCTCACCGACAACGTGAACGCGATGGCAAACAGCCTCACGGTGCAGGTGCGAGCGATCGCCGACGTGGCGACTGCCGTGACGCGCGGTGATCTGAGCCGACAGATCGCGGTCGAGGCGCAGGGAGAGCTCGACGAGCTCAAGAACAACCTGAACCAGATGATCGCGAACCTGAAGACCACGACCGAGAAAAACACCGAGCAGGATTGGCTGAAGACCAACCTCGCCAAGTTCTCGCGCATGATGCAGGGACAGAAGGATCTTCAGGCTGTCTCGAAGCTGATCATGTCGGAGCTTACGCCGCTGGTATCGGCGCACCACGGCGCGTTCTACATCATGGAGGACGAAGCCAACGTTCCCGTGCTCAAGCTCATTGCGAGCTACGCGTACAAGGAGCGCAAGCATGTCGGCAACCGGTTCTACCTCGGCGAAGGACTCGTCGGCCAGGCGGCGCTGGAGAAGAAGCCGATTCTGCTGACGAACGTTCCGGACGATTACATCAGGATCACGTCCGGCCTCGGCGAAGCGCCGCCGCGCAATGTGCTGGTGCTGCCGGTGCTGTTCGAAGGCGAAGTGAAGGCGGTCATCGAGCTCGCCTCGTTCCTTCCGTTCAGCCAGATCCACCAGCTCTTCCTCGATCAGCTCGCGGAAAGCGTCGGCGTCGTGATCAACATGATCGCCGCCAACATGAGAACGGCGGAATTGCTCGAGCAGTCGCAGGGCCTTACGCTGGAGCTGCAGAGTCAGTCGGAAGAGCTGCGCAAGCAGCAGGAAGAGCTCAAGAGATCGAATGCCGAGCTCGAGGCGCAGGCAACGACGCTGCGCACCTCAGAGGAGCTGCTCAAGGACCAGCAGGAAGAGCTGCAGCAGGTCAACGAGGAGCTGGAGGAGAAAGCGTCTCTGCTCGCCGAACAGAACCGGAAGGTCGAGTCGAAGAACGAGGAAGTGGAAGGGGCGAGGCTCGCCCTCGAGGAGAAAGCGGAGCAGCTGGCTCTGAGCTCCAAGTACAAGTCGGAGTTCCTCGCCAACATGTCGCACGAGCTGCGCACGCCGTTGAACAGCCTTCTCATCCTGGCGCGCCTGCTCAGCGAGAACAAGGACGGAAACCTCTCGCCCAAGCAGGTGGAATTCGCGCAGACGATTCTCACCTCGGGCAGCGACTTGCTCAATCTGATCAACGACGTGCTCGATCTGTCGAAGGTCGAAGCCGGCAAGATGGATGTGAACTCCACAGAGGTTCAGATAGCCGAGGTGAAGGACTTCGTCGAGCGCAGCTTCGACGCGGTGGCCGACCAGAAAGGATTGGCGTTCGATGTGGAGCTGAACCCCGATCTGCCGGCGGCGATCTTCACCGATGGCGGGCGGTTGCAACAGGTGCTGAAGAACATGCTGTCGAACGCGTTCAAGTTCACGCAGGAAGGCAGCGTCAAGCTTGTGGTTCGCCGCGCCAAGGAAGGACGTCGCTTCCAGAACCCGGTGCTGCAGAATTCCCCGGATGTGATAGCGTTCTCGGTTGCCGATACCGGCATTGGGATCCCGAAGGACAAGCAGCGCCTGATCTTCGAGGCGTTCCAGCAGGCGGACGGAACGACGAGCCGCAAATACGGCGGGACCGGACTTGGGCTTTCAATCAGCCGAGAGATCGCGCGCCTGCTCGGCGGCGAGATAAGAGTCGAGAGCACCGAAGGAAAGGGCAGCACTTTTACGCTCTTCCTGCCCGCGCGCTACATGCCGCGCAAGGACGAGATCGATCGGGATCGCATCGACTCCGACGACTTCGTATCACCCGCTCGCCAGCAGCTAAGCACTGCCGCGCGTGCAACGCCTCAGGGGCAAAGACAAAGCATTGGGCGCAGGCCGCAGCGCAGGAAGCCGACGGGTGACGCCCTGCAGTATCGTCCGGAGCGCCGGGCGGTTCCGCAGACGGCGATCAACGATGACAGAGAGCACGTCGAGGAGGGAGATCGCACGGTGCTCGTGATCGAGAACGACCAGAACTTCGCGAAGGTTCTGCTCGACATGGCTCGCGACAAGGGCTACAAGGGAATCGTCGAGCTCGATGGTGAAGCCGGGTTGATGGCTGCCCGCGAATTCCGTCCCGATGCGATAACGCTCGACATCGACATGCCGGGGATGGACGGGTTCGAGGTTCTCGACCGCCTCAAGCGGGATCCGGAAACGAGGCACGTCCCCGTGCACATCATCTCCGGTGTCGAGGAGAAGCGTGAAGGCCTGCAGGCCGGGGCGATCGCGTTCCTCGCGAAGCCGGTGAGCAAGGAGGCGCTGGACGCCGCGTTCGCGAAAATTTCGGCCTTCATTGAAACCGTTCCCAAGTCGCTGCTCGTCGTCGAGGACAACGAAGCGCAGCGGCAGAGCATCGTCGAGCTCATCGCGCACGACGACGTGGACATCTCCGCTGTCGCGTCGGCGGAAGAAGCGCGCAACAAGCTCCAGGAGAAGCATTTCGACTGCATGGTTCTCGACCTGGGACTCAAGAGCGACGGCATGAGCGGCTTCGACCTGCTCGAGAAGGTCAAGTCGGATCCGAACAATCGCGATCTGCCGATCATCATCTACACCGGCAAGGATCTCAGCCCGGAAGACGAAACGAGGATCAAGAAGTACGCGGAGACGATCATCCTCAAGGATGTGAAATCGCCGGAGCGGCTTCTCGACGAGACCGCGCTCTTCCTGCACCGGGTGGAGGCCAAGCTTCCCGAGCAGAAGCGCAAGATGCTCGAGCATCTGCATGACGCGGATTCGGTCGTCTCCGGCAAGAACGTGCTCGTCGTCGATGACGATGTCCGCAACATCTTCTCGCTGACGAGCATGCTGGAAGACCACGGGATGATCGTGCGCTTCGCCGAGAACGGGAAGCAGGCGATCGAGCAGCTGAAGAAAGATCCGAACGTGGACGCCGTCCTCATGGACATCATGATGCCCGAGATGGATGGCTACGAGACGACGAAGGCGATTCGGGCGATGGATCAGTTCAAGACGCTTCCCATAATCGCGCTCACGGCCAAGGCGATGAAGGGCGATCGCGAGAAGTGCATAGCCGCCGGCGCTTCGGACTACATCACGAAGCCGGTGGATACCGAACAACTTCTCTCACTGTTACGCGTGTGGCTTTACCGGTAGCTCCTGCGCCAGTCTCCCCGGTGGAGACCGACCGGCAGTCGTTCAAGCCCGACCTCGAGCGAATCGAGATCGAGCTGCTGCTGGAGGGGATATTCCGCCACTACGGATTTGATTTCCGCGCCTACGCATACGCCTCGATTCGCCGGCGCCTGTGGAAGCGGATCGAAGAAGAGGGGCTGTCGAGCGTGAGCGCGCTCCAGGAGCGCGTTCTGCACGAGCCCCCGATGATGGAGAAGCTGTTGCTGGATCTCTCCATCAACGTGACCGCGATGTACCGCGATCCCGGATTTTACCAGACCTTCCGCGAACACGTGGTGCCGCTGCTCCGCACCTATCCGTTCATCCGCATCTGGCACGCCGGGTGCTCGACGGGGGAAGAGGTGTACTCGATGGCCATCCTGCTGCGCGAGGAAGGTCTGTACGATCGCGCGCGGATCTATGCGACGGACATCAACGAAGTGGTGCTGCAGCGGGCGAAGGCGGGAATCTTTCCGCTGGAGCGCATGCAGGAGTACACCGACAACTATATGCGCGCGGGCGGGAAGCGATCGTTCTCCGAGTACTACACGGCCAAGTACGGGGGAGCGCTGTTCGATCAGTCGCTCACGAAGAACGTCGTGTTCTCGCAGCACAATCTCGTGACCGACCGGTCGTTCAGCGAGTTCAACGTCATCCTGTGCCGGAACGTGCTGATCTACTTCGACAAGACCCTCCAGGCGAAGGTGCACGGACTGTTTTACGACAGCCTGTCGATGTTCGGAGTGCTGGTGCTGGGGAGCAAGGAAACGCTTCGGCTGATGTCGCACGAGGATTGCTACCAGCAGATCGCGCCGCCGGAAAAGATTTTCCGGAAGGTGAGATAGTGTCGTACTCGGTCGTGGTAATCGGAACTTCGTGGGGCGGTCTGGCAGCTCTGTCGACGCTGCTGCACGACCTTCCCGGAGATTTCAATCTTCCGATCGTCGTGGTGCAGCACCGCGGCAAGGATTCGGAGCGCCTGCTCACCGAGCTGTTGCAGGACACGACCCAATTGAATGTCTGCGAGATCGAGGACAAGGATCCATTGACGCCGGGGACGGTGCACATCGCTCCCGCCAACTATCACGTGCTGATCGAGGATGGCTACCTGTCGCTGAACACCGACGACCTGGTTCGGTTCAGCCGACCGTCTATCGATGTGATGTTCATGTCTGCTGCTGATACCTATGCCGCCCGCGCCATCGGCGTGGTGCTCACCGGGGCGAATGAGGACGGATCGCGCGGACTCGCCCAGATTGCGAAACGCGGCGGGGTGGCTCTGATTCAGGATCCCAAGACTGCGGAGATTCCGATCATGCCGGTGGCGGCGATCAAGGCGGTTCCAAGCGCCCAAACGCTGCCGCTGGAGGCGCTGGCTCCGAAATTGATCGAATTGAGCCAGGAGCCAGCGACCGTCGGTGCGAGGAGCGTGGTATGAGCGAAGAACAAGTCAACCTTCTCCTCGTGGACGACCGGCCGGAGAATCTGCTCGCCCTCGAAGCGATTCTCGAGCCGCTCGGCCAGTGTCTGATCCGCGCCAACTCCGGCCCCGAAGCGCTCAAGCACGTGCTCGGCGAAGATTTCGCGGCGATCCTTCTCGATGTGCAGATGCCGGGCATGAACGGCTTCGAGGTCGCGGAGATCATCAAGTCGCGCGAAAGGTCGCGCACGATCCCGATCATCTTCCTGAGCGCCATCAACAAGGAAGACGCGTACGTGTTCAAGGGATACTCGATGGGCGCCGTGGACTACGTGTTCAAGCCCTTCAATCCCGATGTGCTCCGCTCGAAAGTGGCAGTGTTCGTGGATCTGTATCTCAAGCAGCGCGAGATCCAGCGCCAGGCCGATCAGCTCCGCGAGGGGCAGAAGCGCGAGCTGGAGCTCGAGCACCGGACGTCGATGCTGGAGGCCGAAGCGCGGTCCGCGGCAAAGCTGTCGCAGATGAACGAAGAGCTGCATCGCCGCCAGCTCGCGCTCGAGCAGGCGATGGGCGCGCGGAATCGGTTCTACGCTTCGATGAGCCACGAGCTGCGGACTCCAATCAACGCCGTGATCGGGTACAGCACGCTGATGCTCGACAACATCTATGGCCCGCTGAACGCGAAGCAGAAAGAAGGATTGCAGCGCAGCCTGCGGGCGGCTCGGCATCTCCTGGAGCTCGTGAACGATGTGCTGGATCTGTCGAAGATCGAAGCCGGCAAGATCGAGCTCTCGCTTCAGCCGGTGATGTTCCCGGCGTTGATCGAGGATCTCTTCGTGACGGTCCGTCCTCTCGCCGACGAATACGGGTCGAGCCTGACGCTCGAGATGGAGACGGAGCCGTTCAACATTGTCAGCGACCCGCGCCGCGTGCGGCAGATATTGCTCAACCTGTTGTCGAACGCGATCAAGTTCGGAGAGGGCAAGCCGATTCAGGTGGTCTGCAAACGAAACGAGGACAAGGGTGTACAACTGGAGGTAGTGGATCAGGGTGTCGGCATAGCGAACGACGACATTGCGCGCATCTTCGAGGAGTTCGTGCAGGTGTCGGAGTCGAAGCAGCCAGGCACCGGTTTGGGGCTGCCAATATCGAGGCGGCTGGCTCAACTGCTGGACGGGTCTTTGACCGTGCATTCGATGCCCGGCGAGGGCAGCGCCTTCCGTCTCACCCTCCCGGCCTCTCTGGAGGACGATATGGCGGCTGCGCCTGCGTTATCCGCCGCTACAGCCGCTTAAAGACCCCCCATAATTGGCACAGACTCTGCCCGTAATAGACGTACCGTCGCGCTGAGCGGTGGTCAATACTGGAGGCTTTAAAATGTTTAAAAAGCTACTAATACTGCCGGCCGCGGCTCTCGCGTTCGCTTGCTCGAAGGGCGACAACCAAACCGCCGCTGACAGTGCGCTGAATTCCGATCTTTCCACGGCGGCAGCAAGCCAGCCGTACACGCCGCTCGACAGCATCACGGCGGCTGAGCGGAACGGAACGACACCGGCCAGCGCGACGTCGTTGCGGAGCACTTCGACGGCTCCTCGCACGGTCTATCGTGCACCTGTGCGTCGTACGACGAGCACCCGCAGCAGCTCGTCGGCATCAGCCCCGGTCTACAGCGCTCCGGCGCCGGCCCCGGTGGTTGTGAAGCACACCAAGCGTGACGCAGCCATTGGCGCGGGCGCTGGTGCAGTGATCGGCGCGGTCACCAGCAGGAACAAGGTGAAGGGCGCGATCATCGGTGGCGCAGCCGGAGCAATCCTCGGCGGCGTGATCGGCAACAACGTCGACAAGACGAAGCGCTAGAGCTGCCCGCTCGACGCTTCTGGGCGCTCCGCACTAGCAATAGTGCGGGGCGCTTTTTTTTGCGATTGCGGTCTCAGGACTAACTACCATCGAGGATCGGCGATTAAGTGAGGACTGAGGATGTGCACGGAACGCCCCTCTCCGCGATCCTCACTTAATCGCCGATCCGCAGTGGCCGTTAGTCCTGAGGCCGCAATCGTCCGAGGCCGCAGTCCCCCCGCCTTGTGTTCTACGGGTCCGGGTCTTACGATGCACGGGCATGAATTTCCAAACTGGCGAGGCGGGGCCTCAGGAAGGCACCGCGCATCTTCGCGCACTCTGCATCGCGCGCCACTGCTTTCTGAGCGAGCACATCGCCCGGTATTTCTCGGGCATGGGGATCGATACGACGGAAGCGGTCGGCCTCGAATCGGCTCTCCAGATGGCAGCAAAGGCGCTTCCAGACGTTGTCATCTGCGACTACGATCTGCTGGCCACGATCTCTCTCGAGAAGTGGGAGCGTGATGCCATGCTCTCGAATGTCCCGGTGATTGCCGTCAGTCTCACGCGGCGCGCGCAGGAGCTCCAGCTGCTGGACATCAACGGCATCGCCGGTTTTCTGTACCTTCCGACGCTCGAGACCGCGTCTGCCCTCAGAATATTGCGTGCGGCAGCAGTTCGGCCCAGGTACACGCTCCCCCTGAATTCAGCGCCAAGGTCGGTAGAGCGCAGTTAAATTTAGAGGTATGAGCTCCGACCCAATTACGGGTGCATTCAACGACGGATACATAACCGAGGCGTACGAGGCCTACCGCCGCGACCCAGCGTCGGTGGACGAATCGTGGCGCCAGTTCTTCCGGTTTGCCGAAAGTCTTAGCGGGACCGCGCCTCCCGAAACCCCAGTCGCAACCGGCGAGGCGGTGTCAGCAGGCCGAGTCGATGCACAGCTGCTCAGGAAAGTCGCCTCCGCCGCGAAGCTCGTCGACGCCATCCGCAATTTTGGCCACCTGGCCGTGCCCCTCGATCCGCTCGGCACGCCGGCGGGAGGAACGCCGGAGCTCACTCCGGAATTTCACGGCCTGAGCGAGGATGACCTGAAGCGAATTCCGGGCGACGCCCTCGACATGGAGGGTGGGACTGCCGCGGACGTAGTGGCGAATCTCCGCGACTTCTATTCGTCGCGAATCGGATTCGAGATTGCACACCTCGGCAACGTCGAGGAGCGGGAGTGGCTGCGCGAGATCATCGAGAGCGGGCGCCTGAACGAGCCGCTGAGCGGGGAAGAGAAGCGGGCCGTTCTGCAGCGCCTCACCGAAGTCGATGGGCTCGAGCGCTTTCTCGGACGCGCGTACCAGGGGTACAAGCGCTTTTCGATCGAGGGGAGCGATATTCTCGTCCCGATGCTCGATGTCGCGATCGAGGCGGCAGCGAGACATGGCACGCGCGAGGTCAATCTCGCGATGGCGCACCGCGGCCGCATCAACGTTCTCGCCCACACGCTCGGCAAACCGTACGCGACGATCTTCGAGGAGTTCGAGGGCAAGCACGCGGCGACCAACGCCGTGAGCGAGACGGGTGACGTCAAGTACCACCTCGGCGCGCACGGTACGCGAAAGACGCCGAGCGGTGGGCAGGTGGACGTGGTGCTGATTCCCAACCCGAGCCATCTCGAGGTCGTGAATCCCGTTCTCGAGGGCGTCGCGCGGGCGCGGCAGGTTATCGCGGGCGGTGGAGTTCGCGACGAATCGCTGGTGCTCCCGATCTGCGTGCACGGCGACGCCGCCTTTCCGGGCGAGGGCGTGGTGCCGGAGACATTCAATCTCTCGGGGCTCAAGGGTTTCCGCACGGGCGGAACGCTGCACATCATCGTCAACAATCAGGTCGGGTTCACTACCGATCCGATCGACGCGCGGTCGACGCATTACGCGAGCGATCTCGCGAAGGGATTCGAGGTGCCGATCATCCACGTGAATGGAGACGACGCGGAGTCGTGTCTGCACGCGGTGGAGCTCGGCATCGAGTACCGCGCGAAGTTCGGCAAGGATTTTCTGATCGACGTCGTCGGCTACAGGCGCCACGGGCACAACGAGACCGACGAGCCCGCGTTTACGCAGCCCGAGCTGTACAAGAAAGTCCGGGCACACCCGTCGCCGCGTGAAGTGTGGGGCAAGCGCCTGGTGGCCGAGGGAGTCGTAAGCGACGACGAAGTGAAGAGGCTCGACGCGGAGGCGGCGGCAAATTTCGATCGCATCCAGACGGCGATGAAGGCCGGCGAGATCCATCCGCCCGAGCACCGCGCGCCGAAGGAGGGCGAGGCGGATCTATCGGGCGCGGACCAGGACACGGGCGTCGATGCGGCGCGACTGCGCGAGCTCAACGACCGCATGCTCAAGTGGCCGTCGACGCTGAAGGTGAATCCGCGGCTCGCCAAGACGCTCGCGCGTCGCGGCGAGGCGATGGGTGACGCGGGCGGGATCGACTGGGGGCACGCGGAAGCGCTCGCGTTTGCGTCGCTGCTCACCGACGGGCTGTCGGTTCGTATCACGGGTCAGGATGTGGAGCGCGCGACGTTCTCGCACCGGCAGGCAGTGCTGCACGACTCCGACTCGGGCGAGGTGTACGTTCCGCTCGAGCACGTCGCCGACGGAAAGGATCACGGCCGCTTCGAGATCTACAACAGTCCGCTGTCGGAGACCGCGGTGCTCGGCTTCGAATACGGTTACAGCACGGCGGCGGAAGACACACTGGTGCTGTGGGAAGCGCAGTACGGTGATTTCGTGAACGTGGCGCAGCCAATCATAGATCAGTTCATCTCGGCCGATCGCGTGAAGTGGGGTCAGGACTCGGCGATCGTGTTGCTGCTGCCGCACGGTTACGAAGGGCAGGGCCCGGAGCACTCGAGCGCGCGACTCGAAAGATTCTTGCAGCTGTGCGCGGAGCAGAATCAGAGAGTCGCGTATCCATCGACGCCGGCGCAGTACTTCCACGTGTTGCGGCGGCAGGCGGCGCTGTCGGAGAGAAGGCCGCTCATTCTGATGCAGCCGAAGGGACTGTTGCGGCTGCCCGAGGCGGCGTCGAAGCTGAGCGATCTCACGAGCGGAAAATTCCAGCCGGTGATCGACGATCCCGTTGCCTCGCAGAAGCGTGACGCAGTTACGCGACTGGTGTTCTGCACGGGGCGGATCTACTACGACCTGGCGGCCAAGCGCGCGCCGCACGTGGCG
>Ga0207707_10005067_pt1 | contig 11561 bp, 11 predicted proteins | sample KBSC83BmetaG_FD_184336 | JGI IMG/M metagenome (GOLD analysis project Ga0207707, IMG submission 184336) | Corn rhizosphere microbial communities from Kellogg Biological Station, Michigan, USA - KBS C8-3B metaG (SPAdes) (version 2) | ecosystem: Host-associated > Plants > Roots > Rhizosphere ... | reverse complement strand
CACCTTCGTGCCGTCGTTGTTGAACGTCGCCGAGTGCCAGTAGGAGAAGTTCGAGTCGGACGCCGCGTCCAGTCGCACCGGGTGCGCCGGATCGCGAATGTCGAGCAGCATGCCGTAGCCCTCGCACGCGCCGCCCGCGAGTCCGATTCCCGGATAGACCGTGATGTCGTGACACTGCGTTGGCCCGGGGCGCGGTCCGTTCCCCGCTTCCTGCTGGCCGCCGAACATCTTCGCGATCATGCCGGGCAGCGCCTGCCGCAGCGTGGCGCTGTCGGCCGCCGTGGCGGGACCCGTGCCACCGCGCGCCTTCACGATGCTGTCCAGCATGGGCTGCGTGAAGCGCGACGGCAGCGGCCGCTCCTGTCCCATGATGTCGGCGGTGTATTCGCCCTTCGCCTTCGCTTCGGCAAGGGCCTTCTTCTCGGCGGCGATGTCCTCCGGCGCTTCGCCGTGGCGCGGCGGCGCGACGAGGTTGTTGAAGATGCGCGGCGAGCTCACGATCGCGGCCTGCTCCGGATGCGCCAGCGGCACCTTGATGACCTCTATGCGGAAGAGCGCGCTGTTGGGATCCTTGTCGGGCGTGGCGCTCACGCACCCCGCGAGCTCGTTCGGCGAGCGCACGCGCGCGGAGCCCGAGATGTACACGTAGACATTCTCGCTGTCCTTCGGGTCCACGAGCACCGTGTGCGTGTGCGAGCCACGACAGGTCTGCACGTTGCCCACATTCTTCGGGTGCGCGATGTTGCTGATGTCGAAGATGCGAAGCCCGCGCAGCCGCTCCGTGCTCACCGTGTCCTTCACGCCTTCGGTGCCGCAGTCAATGCGTCCCGAGAGTCCCTCGCCGGACACGAAGAGCAGGTTCTTGTACACGGACACGTCGCTCTGCGACGCGGGGCAGAGATACGCCGTTTCCAGCCGCGGCGTGGCGGGATTCGAGATGTCCCAGATCTGGTAGCCGTTGTAGCTCCCCTGGATGGCGTACGTCCCGGTGAAGGCGAGATCGGAGTTGGTGATGCCGACGAACTGCTCCGTCGGCCTGGTCTGCGAGAGCACCGCGAGATTCCACGACGCTTCGCCGGCGTCGTACAGGCCGGCCTTGAGCCCGACGCGCGGGTCGGGGTTGGGCTCGCCAACCGACATGTTGCGCGCCGGCACACCGGACGACGGCGCCACGGACGATGACTGCAGCGCCGACGATGTCGTGGACGGAGCACACGCGCCAGCGAACCCGACACCCAGCGCGAATGCGAGCGACATCAGTGAGGCAGCGCGCGTTCGCGCCGCCGGACGGTGTTGCGGATACTCGAGTGCCATGGGGAATTCCTCAGGTGGAGCGGAGTGCTGCTCAGGGATTGCCGGCAGCGGGGTGAGCGGTGGTGGTATCGTCCAGGATCAGCGCAGCGAGCATGCGCTGCATGCGAGCGATTTCGGTCGTCTGATCCACGTTGATGTCGGACGCCAGCTTGAACGTCAGCTCGTCCTGTGCCGCGCCGTACGAGTTGAAGAGATCCTTCACCATGGAGACCGCGCCGGTGTGGTGCTGGATCATGAACTCGAGAAAGAGCCGGTCGAAGTCCGGCCCGCGCGCCGCGTCGAGCTGCGTCATCTGTGCGTCGGTGAGCATGCCCGGCATCAGCATCTCCTGCTCGACGCCGTTCATCATCATCTTCATGGGCCTGGGGCTGGCCTCCGGCACCGGCTGCTGCCGGTCGCGCAGCCACTGCTGCATGGTGCGGATCTCATCCTGCTGCGCATTGATGATGCGCGCTGCCAGCGTCCGCAATTGTGCGCTGGCGCCGTGCGACGGCGCCCACCCGGCCATGACGATGGCCTGCGCATGGTGTCCGATCATGCCGGACATGAAGTGGACATCGGCCTCCGTGTAGGGATGCCGGATGCTGTCGGCGCGAGCCCGGGCAATGGCGGCCGCTTCGCCCGGTTCGGCTGTCGCGACCGGGGACGCCGTCTGCGCTGTCACGGCGGCCGCGGCGCACAACGCGCCGGCGATTCCCGCGACCAGCGCGAGCGCGACGCGTGGGACGTGTGGTGATCTCATGTTCGTCGTCGGTGTCAGTGAGGCGGCCTCGGGCCGTACACGGCGCTGATGGATCGAACGAAGACAGGAAGCTAGCACGGCGGAGCCCGCCGGCCAACGCGCTGGCCGGTGCCATCCATACGCGCGCATGGCCGGGTCCGCTGCGCGGCCGGGGTGCCCCGGCCGAATGTCCGGGACGCCTCTTCCCGCACCGCGTCCACGCAATCAGAATGTGTGTATTCCCTCTGCCGGCGGTGATCATGGCACCAGTGAGCGTTCGCTACATCGTCAACGACGTCGACGAGGCCATCGCGTTCTATACGAACTGCCTGGGCTTCACGGTCGCGATGCATCCGGCGCCACCCTTCGCCATTCTCGATCGCGGGGATCTGCGCCTCCTGCTCAGCGCACCCAACGCGCAGGGCGGCGGCGGCAGCGCCATGCCGGACGGCACGTTGCCCGCGCCCGGCGGGTGGAATCGCATCTCGCTGCAGGTGTCGGATCTTCCGGCGCTCGTGGCCGAGCTGCGTGCCAAGGGCGCGCGCTTTCGGAATGACATCGTGAAGGGCGTGGGCGGCAATCAGATTCTCGTCGATGACCCGTCCGGCAACTGTGTGGAACTGTTCGAGCCCCACGACCGCGGCGCGTGAGCGGCTTCGCCGTGGCCATCAGCGCAGTGCTGGAAACGTGTCTGTACGCCGACGATCTCGACGCCGCCGAGCGATTCTTCTCGAAGGTACTCGGGCTCGACGTGTTCAGCCGCGAGACCGGCCGACATGTCTTCTTCCGCTGCGGCACCGGGATGTTCCTCGTCTTCAACGCGGTACGCACCAGCACGACGGTCAGTGAAGTGGACGGCGCGCGCATTCCCGCGCACGGCGCGAGCGGGGCGGGGCACGTGGCCTTTCGCATCGCGGCCGACGAGCTTGCCGCGTGGCGCAGCCGGCTCGCCGACGCCGGCATCGCCATTGAGACCGAGGTGCATTGGCCGAATGGCGGCCGCTCGCTCTACGTGCGCGACCCCGCCGGCAACAGTGTGGAGCTCGCGACTGCCAGCATCTGGGGACTGCATGATTGATCTGAAAATGGGGATCGCGTGATTGACCTGATCCGGGCGGACATCACGACGCTGGAGGTGGATGCCATCGTGAACGCCGCAAACAGCGCGCTCGCCGGTGGTGGCGGCGTGGATGGCGCCATCCACCGGAGCGCGGGCCCCGAGCTCGTGCGCGCGAGCCGTGCGCTCGGCCCGGTGCCGCCGGGGAGCGCCGTGATCACGCCGGGCTTCGCGCTCCCGGCGCGCTACGTAATCCACGCGGTGGGTCCCGTTTGGCGTGGGGGCGCGCACGGCGAAGCGGAAACCCTGGAGCGCGTCTACGAGTCGAGCTTCAGCGTGGCGCTGGCCGCGGGCGACATACGAACGATTGCCTTCGCCGCGATTTCCACCGGCGTGTACGGCTTCCCCAAGGCCGCGGCCGCGCGGATCGCGCTGCGCGCCATGCGCCGCCATGAGCCCTCCTTCGAGCGCATCGTGGCGTGCGTGTTCTCCGAAGAGGATCAGCGCATATACGAGGGGGAATTGGCATCAGACTCGGCGACATCCTGATCCGTTGAGCCGTGGAGTGCGCGCGCCGGCTCCTGTGTCCATTCAGCGTCAGGGAGCAGGACAGGATTTACGGGATGAACAGGATGACGAGGATTGTACGGAGGCGAGACCCAACGTTTCAGTCGGTTCGGTGAATATCGGCAAGAACTTTGGAAACGGCTTCGATCAATGGGGTCAGAGTCTGAGGGTACGACAGTTTCATGATGGCGCTACTCGGAGCCAGGGGAAGAGGCGGAGCTGGGGCGGGGGTAGGTGGTGTTGGATGAAGCGGATCCCGAGGCGACGTCTGCGTCGCAGCGCCGTGAGGAAGTAGATGCCGAGTTTGAGGAGGCTCAGTCGTGCTCCTCTCCCCTTGACGCGCGCCTGCGCCGTGGGCCGCTCCGCTGTGATTGCGACGCCCACGGCGGTCCAGAGCATGGCCGCCACGCCGACGAGCAGGAGGAGCCGTGAGAGGTAGCGCGGTGTCTGGATCTGCGTCCACTTGAGCTGCGCGCCGAAGCGACACCCGTTGATGTCGCGAAACTGTTCCTCTACGCCCATCCGCCGATCGTAGAGGGCAGCCAGGTCTTCGAGCGAGGCATCGAAGAGATTGGTGACCAGCCACCAGGGCTCCTTCTGCCCTGTGGCCCAGACGCCCACCACGCGCAGCTCGACGGCGCGATCCTTCCTCACCTGCACGCGTCCGAGATCGAGGGCCATGCCAGGAGCGAGCGGCTGCTCACGGAGGCATCCCGATATTCCTCGCGCGCTGCCCGCGCTGCCCGCGCTGCCGACCGTTGTGTCTGCCGCGCCCGCTCGGTCGAGTTCCACCCACACGTTCTTGGCGAGGCGGACGACGAACGGTTGCTCAAGGCGCTGGAGGTGCGCGAGCAAGCTCACTCTCCGGAAGCCCCGATCGCCGAGCAGGATGGTTCGCGTGCCCGCATCGCGGATGGCGCGTACGAGGCGCGCGACGAAGCAGTTCTCCCTGGCGTTCCGGGAGAGCGCGAGCTCGCTCGCGCCGAAGTAGGCCGCGGCGCGCACCGGGATGGCGCGCGCCCCAACGATGGCCGCCGCGACGAGGAGCGATTTCTCCTCAGCCCCCCATTCGGTCCAGTCGAGGGCGATGAGCAGCCGATCCAGGAGGCGCGCGTTGTTGTGGGGTCCATCCTCACGACGATGCGCACGACCCGGCTGGGCAGCGCCCTGGGCGAGGAGGCGCAGCATGGAGACCGTGAGCGCGTACATGCGGATGCGCGGATTGGCCAGCACGCGTTGCAGCTGTCTGAGGGCGCTGGTGATCTGCACGTCTCGCTGGGCGGCTATGTGGGCAGCGAGCGCCAACGCGGCGCAGGTTCCCGCCTCGGCGATGGCCGAGACGATGAGGGCGAGGGTCTTCTGTTGCGAGCGGCGGAACGGCTTGAAAATCGAGCCGAGGACGGGATACTTTGCGAGAGGGCACACGGGGAGCAGACCTCCGTTCGGGACATCTTGCCGATGCCGAGCGACGCTGCGATCCGTGTGCCCTCTCTCTTATCCCTCCAAAACTGTCGTACGGTCAGGGTCAGACACCATTGATCGGCGGGAATTCGATGGGATCAAAAAGGGCTAGCCCTTTTTGATCCCATCGAATTCCCGCCGATCAATGGTGTCTGACCCTTTTGATCCGCTAGATTTCCAGCATGACTGCAGCGCCAACGCCCGGCGGCGAGGCCCTCGGCACGCTCCCAGCTCTCCGCCGCTCCCTCCTCAAGCTCCACAAGGCGCTCGTGGATTCCGAGCGTCTGACATACGAACGCGTGCAGGGACGCATTGCCAACAGCGGCGCGCTGCTCCAGCTCGTGCTGCATGACCCCTGGTTCGTGTGGCTGCGGCCGATTTCGGCACTGGTCGTGCAGATAGACGAATTGCTCGATGCGGACGAACCAGCGACCGAGGCCGACGCGAAGGGACTGCTGGCCGAGGCACGCTCGCTTCTGACGCCGGCGGAGGAAGGCAACGGCTTCGCGGCGAACTACTACGAGGCGTTGCAGCGCGATCCCGGTGTGGTCCTTGCGCACGCCGAGGTGTCGCGAGTACTGGTCCAGGAGAGCTGAGCGGGCGTTCCCGCGAACGCTTGACGCGCGACGGCAGGCGCGGGATATAGTTAGAGGACACCGAACGCAGCCGGCACGCCCTCACCCGGTCCGGCTTGGTGCCGCGCCGGTACGAGCCAGAGGAGGCACATCATGGAGAACGCGCGCGGGTCGAATCCTGTCGTGGTGTGGGTGCTGAGCATCCTGCTCGCCCTGCTCTTTCTGTCGACAGGAATTCCAAAGCTGTTCGGCGCAAATACCTGGGTGTTCCAGGCGGCGTCGATGAACGGATTTCCCGCGTGGATCAAGATCACGGTCGGCATCGTCGAGGTGTGCGGTGCGATCGCCCTGCTCATTCCGCGCGTGGCCACGCTTGGCGCCGTGTCGCTCGCCATTCTCATGCTGCCCGCCACCGCCACGCAGATCATGAGCCACGAAGCAGGCGCGTGGCTGCCGGTGATCGTGTGCATCGTGCTGCTCGTGCTCATCTGGCAGCGCAATCCCGCGGAATTCCGGCAGGCGTGGGACTCGCTGTTTCATGCCCCGCATCCGGTGCTGCGCGAGGGCGTCATTACCGGCGTGATTGGTGCGACCTGTCTCGCCGCGTGGTTCTTCGTGGTCGACGTGATTTCCGGTCACATTTTTCTCACGCCGGCAACTCTCGGACACGCGCTGTTCTCGGTGCTCGGCCCTGGCGTGTCGCAGAGCCGTGGAATCGACATTCTGGTCTACACCATCTTTCACTACCTGGTATTCATTGGCGTCGGGATCATCGCCGCGCTCGTCACCCGCGCGGCCCGGCGCGAGCCGTCGCTGCTGCTGGGCTTTGTGCTGCTCTTCGTGTCCACGGAGATCGGCTTCTATGCACTGGTGGCGCTGCTGCAGCTCGTGACGCCGCTGGGCGCGCTCGCCTGGTACAACGTCATGGTAGGAAACATTCTGGCGGCGATCGGCATGGGCACCTACTTCTGGAAGGCGCACCCCGGGCTGCGCGACGATTTCGCGCGTGCACTCGATCCGAGCACGTCCTGACGCAGGCGTGACGGCAAACTAGGGCGAGGTGTTCCGCGGCGCCGCCGTGCTGTCGGGCATCCGGAACCGAGCGTCGGGAATGTCGACATTGGTCTGCACGCTGTCGAAACGCAGATGCTGGCCGCCGGGATTGCCCCTGGTGTCGGAGTCGATCCGGAAGGGGAACATCACGCCGTCCACGCGCCGATAATCGCCGAAGTACGTCTCGAATACCACGGGCGCGCCGTTCAGCTCGCGCTGCCCTTCCCAACGAGTCTTGAGCCAGGTCCGGGCGTCGATGTAGTAGCTGTCGTGCAGACCGGCCGCAGTGGTGATGGCGAGCTTGTACTCCGGCCGGCCGTTGACGGTATCCATCCCGGCAAGCGCGACCGTGTTGCCTTTCGCGGCATAGTCAATGAGCGGACCGTCCATGTCCGCGCCGGCCGCCACGTTCTGCGCCGGCCCGGGCGGCAGGGGGTGCGGCGCGGGCGACCCCGAGAAGGGATCGATCGTCCAGGCCGTGTGCCCGTCGTACGCCTGCACGAGCGTGCGTCCCTGCATCACGATGGTCGTGCGCAACTTCATGGGACGCTCGAGCTCCACCGTGTCCACGCCGTCGGCGCCGGGACCGAAGGAGATCGTGCCGATGAACCGCAGCGACTTCACCTGCTTGATGCGATCGTGTCCGCCCAGCGCCGCGAGGTAGTGCGCTATGACATCGTCGGCGGTTTGCGCCGGCGCTTGTTCCGGAGTTTGCGCCAGTGCGCCTCTCGCGACGAACAGAAGCGCCAGCAGCACGAGCACCCAAACGGGGTTGATCCTGTCACGCGGCACGATCATGCCCCATAGGCTACTTCATGACGCACGAACGGACCAGCCCGGCGCCTGCGTGTCCGAAACCGAACGCCATCGCTCAATTCTGCGACTGCCGCCCCGGTAGCGCCGGGTCGTCGAACAGATTGAGGCCGCGAGAGCCGAATGTCGCCAGCACCCGGCGTGAGTAGATCCAGTAGCCGCACCAGAGCGCAGCCCCCAGCGCGCCGAGCACTGCCTCAGTGGCGAACGCCACGTGCGGAAACAGGGTGTAACCCAGCGCCGCCGCCACACGCTGTTCCCAGGCGCCAAGCGCGCGGGAATACACCAGCAGCGGCATGAGCACCGCGCTGACGACTGTCCAGTACGCGGGCGTACGCGAACTGCGCCGCACGATGAGCCAGAGCCCCACGAGGCGCAATATCACGACGAGCGCGACGACGGTGTGGCGGGCGACCGCGAACAGGAAGAGCCGCGGCGAGCGCAGGTGGCTGAGGCGCGGCAGAGCACGCAGCTCGCGCCAGATCCCATGTCGCCCGACGTACAGGCCGTGCGCGTCGATGAGTATGGCCAGGCTCACCAGCAACACGAAGATCAGCAGCCAGCCGCCAACGCCCCGCAGGTCCCGGGCCTTTCGGTGATCGCGCCGCAGTGTCCACACGCCGGTGAAGTCTACAGCACACTGCTCCGGCGCAACTTCAGGAGCGCATCGACGACGCGGGGATCGAAGTGCGCATCGCGAGCCGCTTCCATGTCGGCGATCACCTGCTCCAGTGGCCACGCCTTGCGATAGGGCCGGTCGTGGGTCATCGCATCGAAATAGTCGGCGGCCGCGACCAGACGGGCATCCATGGGGATGCTCTCGCCCGCCAGGCCATCGGGATAGCCGCGGCCGTCCCACCGTTCGTGATGGCTTCGCGCGATCTGCTCGGCGGCGCGCATCAGCGCCGAATTGCCGCCCGACAGCATGCGCGCCCCGATCGTGGTGTGCGTGCACATGATCGCGCGCTCCTCGGGCGTCAGGGCGCCCGGCTTAAGCAGGATGCTGTCGGGAATGCCGATTTTGCCGACGTCGTGCAGCGCGGCCGCCCGTCGAACGATCTCCACGCGCGCATCATCGAAGCCGATCAGCCGGCCGAGCTGCGCCGTGATGTCGCCCACGCGCCGCGTATGTCGCCCCGTGTCATCATCGCGAAACTCGGCCGCGCTCGCCAACCGCTCCAGCACTTCCACCTGCGCTTCCTCGAGCTCACGGGTTCGCTGCCACACCCGCTCCTCCAGCGCGCGGTTCTGATCCTGCAGCAGGCGGTGCAGCAGCCGCGTCTCGAGCAGATTCTTCACGCGCAGCAGCAGCTCCGCCGGCTGGAACGGCTTGGCCAGGAAGTCCTTCGCGCCCTGCGACAGCGCCGCCTGCGTGCTCTCGTCGCTGCTGTCGGCCGTGAGCACCAGCACGGGGAGATAGGATCCGTTCGTGAGCAGTGGCCGCAACGCCTGGAGTACCGCGAAGCCATCCAGCTCCGGCATCTGCAGGTCGAGCAGAATCACATCAGGGTGGAACTGTTCCACGACGGCAAGGCCGTCGCGCGGACTGATCGTACCGTGGATGTGCTGGTAGCCGGCGCGCAGCAACAGCCGCTGCACGAGATGGATGTTGGACGCCTGGTCATCGATGATCAGAATGCGCGCATCCAGCGCGGCACTCGGCGATTGCACAGACAGCGCCGCCATCTCAGTGGACATCGATGAACGGGAGATTGCCGCCGCGCTCCACCACGCGTCGCAGCGCCGCGTAGACCGCCGGGTCCAGCAGCGTCCCGCTGAAGTCTCCCAAATACTCGAGTGCGCGCGCCTGGGGGAGCGGATCGCGGTAGGCCCGCCGCGACGTCACCGCCTGGAACGTATCGGCGGCGGCCAGAATGCGCCCACCGATGGAGATCTCCGTCCCCGTCAGGCCGCGAGAATAGCCGTTGCCGTCCCAGTGCTCATGGTGATCCTGCACGAACGTCAGGACCGGACCCAGATGGGTCAGCGGCGCCAGGATCTCGACCCCGATGCGCAAATGATCCCGAAGGTGCCCGACCTCCTCGTCGGTCAGGGATCCGCGCTTGTGCAACACGGATTCGCGCACGCCGATCCGGCCGACTTCGTGCAGCCGGCCGGCGAGGCGTACCTGCTCCACGATCTCTTCCGACAATCCGAGTTCGGCCGCGATCGCGGCGGCCAGTTGCGCCACCCGGTGTGACTGACCGCGGAGATACTCATCCTTGGCTTCCATGGCCGTGACCAGCGACTCGACAATGGCGATGTTCATGTCGCGTAACGCCAGCCGTTCTCGTTCGAGCTCCGCCGTCCGCTGCTCCACTTCATCCCGGATCAACTGCTCCACACGGCGCTGCTCCATACGCAGCCCGCGCTGGTGCAGAGCGCGCTCCACGGCGACGTCGAGCAACGCATGGTCCACCGGCTTCACGAGGTAATCGAGCGCCCCGTCCCCGAGCGCCTGCGTGGCAGTGCGTGCGTCGTCCACGGCGGTGAGAATGATCACGGCGAGATCCGGATGCGAGCTGAGCGCCGATTGCATGACCTCGATGCCGTGCATCCCCGGCATGCGTAGATCGCACAGCATGACGGCGTACGGAGCCGCATCCAGCGCCGCAAGCGCCACCGGCCCGGACTCGGCGCATTCCACCTCGTAGCCGCGCGAGCGGAAGAATCTGGAGAGGAGCCGGCGAACGGGTTCCTCATCATCCACCACAAGCAGGCGCTGCGGACCCGAGGCAAAAGGTCCACGCAACCGGGTCTCGGCGGACCGTCGGTTCGGGCGGGATATGCGCTTGCTTCTCATTCCAGGATCCTGGGCGTACGCTCCGGGCGACTGAGCACTGCGTTCACCTTTTGCGTGAGCTCAACGGCGGTGAACGGCTTCACGAGCAGTCCGCGCGATGAATCCGGCGCGGCCAGGGCGATCGCCGCATCGTCGGTATAGCCGGACATGTAGAGCACGCGCGCGCCCGGCTGCATGGCGAGCAGCCGGTCAGCGAGCTGACGGCCGCTCGTATCCGACAGGACGACGTCCGAGAGCAGCAGGTCGATCGGCGTCGCGCTCTCCTTGGCCTGTGCGAGCGCGCGTTCGCCGCTGGCCGCATCGATCACGGTATATCCGCTCGCGACGAGAATGCGATGGGCCAGCTGTCTGATCGTCGTGTCGTCCTCGACGAGCAGCACGGTGGCCCGGTGATGCGCCACGACCGGGATGGGTTCCTCCGGGCTCAAGGAGACGGGGACAGAGTCCACGCGGGGGAGATAGATGGAAAACGTCGTTCCGGCGCCCGGCGCGCTCTCCACCACGAGCTGCCCCCCACTCTGCTTGACGACGCCGTACACGGTGGACAGGCCAAGCCCCGTACCCATGCCGGGCGGCTTCGTGGTGAAGAACGGCTCGAACATGCGCGCGCGCGTGGCGGCATCCATGCCGCACCCGGTATCCGCCACGCGCAGCAGCACGTACTCGCCAGACTCGAGTACTCCGCCCTCATGCGCGTGGGGGGCGTCGATGGCCGCGGCCATACAGAGGAGGAGCAGGGGGGTGGCGGTCGTGTCGAGTGACGTCGTCACCGTGGTGTCGCTCGTCAACGCGGTCGTGGTCGTCGTCTTCTGGTTGGCCTTGACGCGGGTGCCCGACGCCGTCGGCAGGCCGCCGCCGGTGTCGCCCGCCAGGCTGAACGCCGCCAGCACCCCGTCGCGCGACCGCTGTTGCTCGAGGCGGGGCACGATCACCGCGACCAGCACGAGCGCCAGGGCAGCGGCACCGAGGGCGAGGTCGCGGCGCGTGAGGTCGGTGCGCGACGGCGGGAGCGGCAGCGTCCACTGCCGCCATGCGACCAGCACCAGGGCGAGCGACAGGAGCACGGTGAGGTACGCGCCGACATCGGCGACGCGGAGGAGCGCCAGGCCTTGGCCGCGCACGAGGGCGTAGAGCACGAGCAGGGGGGCGATGGCGCCGGCCACGGTGGCGGGAATGCGCAGTGGCTCGCCCCGCCAC
>Ga0207707_10005065_pt1 | contig 11562 bp, 9 predicted proteins | sample KBSC83BmetaG_FD_184336 | JGI IMG/M metagenome (GOLD analysis project Ga0207707, IMG submission 184336) | Corn rhizosphere microbial communities from Kellogg Biological Station, Michigan, USA - KBS C8-3B metaG (SPAdes) (version 2) | ecosystem: Host-associated > Plants > Roots > Rhizosphere ... | reverse complement strand
AGCCAAACATAGCGCTGCTCGGCGGCGTGGAAGACGACATCGTCGAATGTTTCAAAAAAGGCGGCGGCGTGCCGTACGCCAGATTTCCACGTTTCCATGAAGTCATGGCCGAGGACAGCGGCCAGTCGGTGCTCTCATCTCTCGAATCGCACATCGTGCCGCTGGTGCCGGGCCTGGCGGAAAAGCTCGCGGCGGGTATGCGCATGCTCGATCTCGGCTGTGGCCGCGGGCGGATCATCAACCGGCTTGCGGAAATTTATCCGACGAGCCGTTTCACCGGCATGGACTTATCGAGCGAAGCGATCTTGTCGGCGTGGAGTGAGGCCGCCGATAAGAAACTCAGGAACATCGAATTCATCGTCGCCGATCTGAGCCGTTTCGACGAAACCGCGGAGGTGGAGGCTTTCGATCTGATCGCCACCTTCGACGCGATCCACGATCAAGCCAAGCCGCTGAACGTGCTCCGCGGCATTCACCGCGCGCTGCGCGCCGACGGCGTCTATCTGATGCAGGACATCAAAGGATCGAGCCATGTTCACAAGAATCTCGATCATCCGCTTGGCCCGGCACTTTACACCGTCTCGTGCATGCACTGCATGACCGTGTCGCTGGCCCAGGGCGGCGAAGGCCTCGGCGCCATGTGGGGCGAAGAGAAAACGCGCGAGTACCTGGCCAGGGCGGGATTTCGCTCGGTGGAAAAGCGCGAGCTGGCGCACGATATCCAGAATAACTGGTACGTGGTGCGGAAGTAGGGAGGGTCGATGATAGAGGATGGAGGATAGAGCATCGCGATTTTCGATCTTCGTCCTCGATCATTTCCTCTAACAGTGGTTCTACATTCTCAAGGATGTCTTTCCGGCGTCTTGCCATCCTCTATCTTCCATTTTCCATCCTCGACCCGCGATTCTTGTTCTTCGAGCTCTCATCGCCCCGCGGCGATCGTCTGGCCGCCGTCGACGACCAGCGCGTGGCCGGTGACGAAAGATGCTTCATCGGAAACTAAAAACAGCACGCCGTAAGCGATCTCTTCCGGGCGGCCCATGCGCAGCAGCGCCCGGTTGCTCGCGCCCATGGTTTTGCGCTGCTCGTCGGTCATGCCTTCGCCCAACGTCGCCCGCGGCGGAAATCCCCTAAAGCGCGGCGTTTCGATTGCTCCGGGACAGACGCAGTTGATTCGTATTCCCAACTCGCCGTAGTCGAGCGCCATCTCGCGGGTGAGGTTGATGATCGCCGCTTTGGTGGCGCAGTAGCCGGGATATTGCGGCGAGGCGAGAAGACCGAAGGTCGATGCCGTGGTGACGATGTTGCCGCTTTTTTTCTTGATGAAGTGCGGCAGCACGGCGCGCGCGCCGCGGAACATGGCGTTCAGGTTGGTGTTCAGGACAAAGTTCCATTCCTCGTCGGTGTGCTCGTGGACTTTCTTGCGAATGCCGGCGCCGGCGTTGTTATAGAGAATGTCCAGATCGCCGAAGGTGTCGAGCGCGGTCTTGACCCCTCGGTCCAGGTCTTCCTGTTTTGTGACGTCCACGATGGCGAACACCGCCTGGCCGCCTTCCTTGTCCTTGATCAACTGGTCGATGCGCGGCGAGATGGTTTCCTGAATATCGCAGCAAACCACCTTGGCGCCTTCGCGGGCGAACAGCCGCGCCGTCGCCCGCCCGATACCACTGTTGGCGCCGGTGACGATCGCGACTTTGTTTTTCAACCTGCCCAGCCCCGGCCGCAGCATTTCGTGCTCGTCTTTCAATATTATCTCAGCCATGGTGTTCCTCCGTGAGTTTTGGCTGAAGCTAGCGCAGCGCCGGTTGAAATCCAAGCTTCGCATTCAGGGTCGAGGATGGACGATAGAGGATCGAGGATGGAAAGACATTGAAGATCGAGGATGGCAAGGGCCGGAAACAGACGCATCATTGAGAATGTATAAGCATCGTTAAAGACGAGGATGGACAATCGAGGATGGAGGATCGCATGGGCGCGATTAGGGGGTTTCGCGATTTAGATGTTTATGGGTTGGCTCGGCAGGAGGCCACAAAACTGTTTCAAATATCGAAATCTTTTCCGCTGGAAGAAAAATATTCGCTTACGAACCAGATACGTCGCTCGTCGCGTGCGGTCAATGCAATGATTGCGGAAGCGTGGGCCCGCCGCAGATATCCGGCCGCATTTGTCGATAAAATCGATGAGGCTCTCGGTGAAGCAATGGAAACGCAAGCGTGGCTGGATCACGCGGTCAATTGTGAGTACCTCAATAGTAAACAATATCGCGGACTGGACGATGCTTGGCAAAAAATCGGTGCAATGCTCAATCGGATGATTCAGCGCGCTGACGATTTCTGTCGCACGGCCAGTCGCTAACAGCGTCCGCGGCGATCCTCTATCTTCTATCCTGGATCCTCGAGTTTGCCCGATCCTCCATCCTCGATTTTCGATCCTCGACCGCCTTTCACTTGCGATACAGCTGCTTGTAAAACCCCGCCTTCTCCAGTTCTCCGACCAGGCTCATATCGACATAGGTTTTCGGATCGGCGGCTGCAGCTTTTGGATTCTTCGGCGCCAGATCGTCGAGCATAGTCTTGACGCCGTCGGGTGTCGGGTAGGGAACTTCAGGGAACGCGTTGTTGTAATCCCTATAGGCGCGTTCGAGGCCTTCGGGATCGTTGATGCCGAGGTTCTTTTTGAAGATTCCCTTGGCGTATTCTTTTTCGGTTTTGATGATGTGAATCGCTTCGGACACGGCGCGGACCAACTTCACCAGCAGCGGGCGCTTCGTCTTGATAATGCTGTCGCGCGAAAGAATTCCGTTCCACCAAAAGGGAATTTTCAGATCGCTGATGTTGAAGAGATTGCGGAAGCCGAGCTTTTCCGCCTGGGTCAGAAACGGTTCCGGGATGATGGTGAATTGCGTGATGCCTTTCGACAGCGCGGCAAATCGTTCCGCCGTGCCGCCGGTGGGAATGATCTTCACGTCCTTTTCCGGGTCGATGCCCAATTTCTTCAACGCTAGGCGCAAACCGAGATCCGACGTGCTGCCGAGGCGATTTACTCCGGCGGTTTTGCCTTTGAGCTGTTCCACTGTGGTGATGCTCGACAAGGACACGATGTGATCGACAAAGGTCGGCACCACGCCGAGGATCATCACGGTGTCGGCGCCCGCGAGACGGGAGCTGGTGAGAGTCGTCACCGAGATGCTCGCCGCTTCGATCTCGTTGGCGAGCAGAGCCTGCAAAACCGTCGGGCTCGCGTTGATCGCGATGATTTCCGGCGTGACCCCCTGTTTCTGCAAGAGCTTGCGATCTTCCATCACCCAGACCGGACTGTTGGTCGGGCTGAAGCCGGCCCAGGCCATGCGCAATATTTCCTGTGCGCGTGCCTGAGCGACGCCGAAGATTAGAAATACGATCATCGAAAGCCCGAACATCCATCGATTCAGCATGGGGTGACACCTCCCTTTAGTTAGACGCGCCGCTTGAGATAAACCGCAAAAGACGACTTCGGTCAAGCATGGGTAGTGGTTCCGTTCGGGAAAGATCTCTCACGGAGTTTACCCTGAATCTTTCCGAAGGGTTCGAGATGACAAAAACCTCACGCTGTCATTCCGAAGCGAAGCGAGGAATCTTTCCCGATCCAAAGGCGCACCGCCGATCGAAACTGAACCACTACCCAAGTATACGGCAGCTCCTCGAACCGCTGCGCGCGTCGCTGAATTCCGCGATCGCGTTTTTGCCTGCGCTGCGTTGACTCAAGGTGTTCTTTGAGATACTAGAGGCACCGGTTTGGAAAGGACAGTCGGCATGGCGCGAAAAGGAATCCTGGTAACCGGCGGCTCAGGCCTGGTCGGAGCCTACGCGGCGGCAATGCTGCAGGAGCGCGGCGAGCGGCCGGTGATTTTCGACGTGGCGCTGAACGAGCGGCTCCTCGCCGCCGCCGGCGTCGATCTCGCCAAGGTCGCGATGATCCGCGGCGACATGATGGATTTGCCGGCGATCATCTCGGCCATTCGCGAGCACGATTGCGATCGGATCATTCACCTGGCCGCGTTTCTCGGCGAAGAAGTGCAGCGCCGGCCGTACAGCGGCGTGCATCTGAACTTCAACGGCACGGTCAACGTCTTCGAGGCGGCGCGCCTGGAAAAAGTCGCGCGGATAATTTTTCCCAGCTCGGGCACGGTTTATCTCGGCTCGCTCGGCGAAGGCTTGTCCAAGATCGACGAATCGATACCGATGAATCCGCCTTCGGTCTACGCCGCGACCAAAGCAAGCTGCGAATTCATGGGCCGCGCCTACGCCAAGCGCTACGGCTTCGAATTTATCTGCCTCCGCTACACCGGCGGCCTCTATGGTCCGTCGCCGGCCGGCCTCAAAGCGACCCGCGAGATCGCGATCCAGCAAATGATCCGCGCCGCGGTCAAAGGCGAAGCGGCGAAGATCAACTGGCCCTACGGTCCGGCCGAAATTTTATACGGCAGGGACGCGGCCAAGGGTACGGTGCTGGCGGCTCTGAAAGACAAGTTCACGAACTCGCTCTTTCATATCGGCAACGGCATCATGCTCAGTGGCGACGACATCGCCGCGGCGGTGCGCAAGGCCTACCCTGGATCGAACGTCGAGCTGGTTAGAGGGAGCAATCCCATGCCTTATCCCGATTCGCGCCTGGCTAGCGATTTCTCCCGCGCCAAGGCGGAGCTTGGCTACGAACCCGAATATTCCATCGACAAGGCGGTGGTGGACTATGGGGCGACGCTCAAGCGTATGGAAAATCTCTAAGCCGCCGGCGCGGTACCTAACTGAAGTGTTCCCAGGTCTGCTTCGTCTAATCATGCGATGGCACGCGCCGCAGAGTGAAACGCAGCCTGCGTCCGGCGGAGGTATGCAGCTCATGAAATCGACAGCATTGTTAGCGGTTTTCCTCCTCGGATTCGCGCTCGCGCCGGCGAGCTGGGCGGCTCAGCCGACCAAGCCGGCTTTCGACGAAAAAGCGGTGGCGAATTTCTACCACGGCAAGAGCGTGCGCATCGTCGTCGGCTTCTCGGCGGGGGGCGGCTACGATCAATACTCGCGCGTGATCGCACGCCATCTTTCCAAATACATTCCCGGCAATCCCGCGGTGATCGTCGACAACATGCCGGGCGCGGGCAGCATCATCGCCGCCAATCATATCTACAACGCCGCGCCCAAGGACGGCACGGTGATCGGTAACATCTCGGGACCGATCGTCCTGGAGCAGCTCTTCGGCACGCCGTCGGTGCAATTCGACATGGACAAGTTTCGCTACCTGGCGGTGCCGATCAGCGAAAGTTATATGATGATCGTCCACAAGCGCACCGGGATTACCAAGTTCGACGATCTCCGCGGCGAAAAAGCCAAGCCGGTCACCATGGGCGCGATCCCCGGTTCCACGGTCGAGCACGCGCCGATCCTGGTGAAAGAAGCGCTCAACGCCAACCTGAAAATCGTCTCCGGCTACAAAGGCACTGCTGACGTGCGCCTGGCGTTGGACAGCGGCGAAGTCGATGGCTTCTTCAACACCTGGACTTCCTCGAAGCTCACCTCCCTCGACAAGCTTAAAAGCGGCGAGTGGGTGGTGCTGGCGCAGCTCTGCGAAAAGCCGATGAAGGATCTAATAGTCCCCAACGTGCCGACGATCCCGCAGATCGCCCGCTCGGACGAGCAGCGCCTCCTGCTCAAATACGGCACCAGCACGCCGAACGCGTTCGGCAAGGTCTACGTCGTGCCGCCGGGCACTCCGGGCGATCGCGCGCAGGCGCTGGAAGTGGCCTTCGAGCGCGCCATGAAGGACAAGGAGCTTCTCGCCGAGGCCGCAAAAGGCCGGCTGGATTTCGATCCGCTCTTCGGCAACACGGTGCACAAGCTCGTCATCGAATTCCTCGGCATGCCCGCCGATGTGAAAGCCAAGCTTCAGACCATGCTCAAATCCCCGCTCAAAAAATAGACGTTATCCGAAAGAAGAGGAGGACCGAGATGCTGAAACGAATTGTGCCGTTTGCCATCCTGATCGCCCTCATCCATTTCCTGCCCGCGACGGTTTCGGCGCAGAACGAATCCATCGACGAGCTCTACAAAAAAGCGCTCAAGGAAGACGGCGTGCTCAACTGCTACTGCTCGCTGGCGCAGATCAACGCGGAGAAAATCTATCCGGTCTTTGCGAAGCGTTTTCCGGGCATCAGAATCAATCACGTCGACGCCACCTCCGATAAACTGTCGGCCCGCGCCATCACCGAAGCGCGCGGCGGCAAGACGCTCGCCGACGTGGTCGAGTTCGGCCTGGAGGATATCAACAAGATTCATGAGCAGGGATTGATCCTGGAGAAGACGCCGCCCGAGGCGGCCGCCTATCCGGCGGATTTGAAGGGATCCTACTGGACCTCCAACAATCTGATTTTTTTCGTCGGCGCCTGGAACACGCACACGGTGAAAAAAGACGAGGAACCGAAATTCTTGGATGACTTCGCCGATTCGCGCTGGAAAGGGCGGCTGATCGCCGAACCGCGGGATTACGAATTTCTCGTGGCGCTCGCGCACAAGCACAAGAGCCTGGAAAAAGCCCGCGCGGTGCTCGCGCGCATCGCCGCCAACAATGTGGAATTTCACAAGGGCCACTCGCAGTTGGCCGAACTGCTGATTGCCGGCCAGGCGGCGGCCTGTTTCACCTGCTACTCGCACCATTACCCGGAGCGCAAACGCAAGGGCGCGCCGGTGGATTACATGCTCAGCGAGGGCGCCGCCGGCATCATCGCGGTGGCCGTGCTGAAAAACGCACCTCATCCCAATACCGCGTGGCTGTTCAATCGCTGGGCGGCCTCGGAAGAAGGCCAGACGGTTTATTCCAAAGGGGGCCGGACGCCGGCGCATCCGAAGGTCGAACCCACGGAAAAAATCCGCCCGGCGGTCATCTACCCGGTCGGCGTCGAGGATCTGAAGCAGTACGCCAAGTACGAAAAAGCCTGGAAGGAAGTCTTCAAGCTCAGATAGCCGGTGCATCATCGGCCGGTTCTCAGTGAAAAAGAGGAGGAATCATGTCGAAGCGAGGCAATAAGTTTTTTCTGAAGATCGTCGGAATGGTTTTCGGCCTGGCGCTGTGCGTGGAGCCGCGCGCCGGCGCCCAGTCTCTCGACGAACTTTATAAGCAAGCGCTGAAAGAGGGCGGCACGCTCAACTTTTACGGGACGCTGGCGCAGATCAACGCGGAGAGAATTCTGCCAGTGTTCGAGAAACGTTTTCCCGGCATGAAAGTGAATCACGTCGATGCCACCGCCGATAAATTGGCGGCGCGGGCGATCACCGAAGCGCGCGGCGGCCGGGTCTTCTCGGATATCTTTCAGATGGCGCTGGAGAACGTGCTCCAGGTGGCCGATCAGAAACTGCTGGTCGACTGGCTGCCGCCCGAAGCCGCAGCGTATCCGGCCAATTTGAAGGGCAGTTACTGGCTGGCCGCGGATATGGTGATCATCACCGCTGCCTGGAATACCAACCTGGTAAAAAAGGAAGAAGAGCCGAGGCAGTTCGACGACTTCGCCGATCCCCGGTGGAAGGGAAGATTGATCGCTGAGCCGCGCGATGTCGAACTGTTGATCGGGCTTGCCACGCATAAATTCAAAAACGATGAGAAGGCCTTCGACTTTCTCCGCAAGGTCGCGGCCAACAACGTCGAGTTTCACAAGGGCCACTCCGAGCTCGCCGAGTTTCTGGTAGCCGGCCAGGCATCTGCGTGCATGACTTGCTACGCGCACCACTATCCGCTGCGCATCAAGAAGGGCGCGCCGCTGGGCTACATGCTGACGGAAGGTATCGCGACGATCACCGCCGACGCCCTGGCCAAGGACGCGCCCCATCCCAAAACCGCCCAGTTGTTTTACCGCTGGTCCGCCAGCGAAGAAGGGCAGAAAGCCTATGCCGCGGGCGGTCGTTTGCCGCCGCATCCGAAGGTGGAGCCGGTGGAAAAAATTCGCCCGGCCAAGCTCTACCCGATCGGCACCACGGAGATTAAGCAGTGGCCCAAATACGAAAAGGTCTGGAAGGAAGTTTTCAAGCTGCGCTGAGGATCGCGCGCGCGTGTTGACTCCCCAACGTGGGATGGTATTAGGTAACGGCGATTTGCTCGAATCTGTTTTTATGGAGGTTTTCCTGCAAATGTTTTGCCGCTGGTTTTCTAAGCGTTCTGCCTTTTTGATCGTTGCTTTCACCGCGGGTTTGCTTGTTCCGGTCGCGGGTCAAAGCCAGACTCTGGACGAGCTTCACAAAGCCGCGCTCAAGGAGGGCGGCACACTCAATTTCTACGCGACCCTGGCACAGATCAACGCCGAAAAGATTCTGCCGGTATTCGAGAAGCGTTTCCCCGGCATCAAAATCAATCACGTGGACGCCACCTCGGACAAATTGGTGGCGCGCGCCGTGAGCGAAGCGCGCGGCGGAAAAACTTTGGGCGACGTATTGCAGGTGCCGCTGGAAAACGTCAGTCAGGCGCACGACCAAAAGCTCTTGCTGGAAGTCACTTTGCCCGAATCCGCCGAATATCCGCAAGCTATGAAGGGCAGCTTCTGGGTGGCGTCGGATCTCCAGTTCATCATCGCCGCGTGGAACACCGGCCTGGTGAAGAAAGCAGAAGAGCCCAAGCAGTACGAGGACTTTGCCGACCCCAAGTGGAAAAACCGCCTGATCGCCGAGCCGCGCGATCTGGAAATGCTGCTGGGCTTCGCCAAGTACAAATATAAGAGCGACGAAAAGGCGATCGATCTCTGGCGCCGGATCGCCGCCAACAACGTCGAGTTCCACTCCGGCCATTCGCAGCTCGCCGAACTGCTGGTCGCCGGCCAGGCGGCGGTTTGCCTGACCTGTTACTCGCATCATTATCCTGCGCGCATTCGCAAAGGCGCGCCGCTCAATTATATGCTGAGCGAAGGCGTCGCTTCGATCAATGCGACGGCGGTGTTCAAGGACGCGCCGCATCCCAAAACCGCGCTTCTCTACGCGCGCTGGGTGGCGAGCCAGGAAGGGCAGAAGGTGATGGCCCAGGGCGGACGCACGCCGGCGCATCCCAAAGTCGAACCGATAGACAAGACCCGGACCGAGAAGATCTATCCGATCAGCGTCGCGGATATCAAAGAATATCCGAAGTACGAGAAGATCTGGAAAGAAATTTTTAAACTGCGATAATCCGAAGCCAAAGCCATGGCCACCGTCGCGATTCCTCGCACTCCGAGCAAAGGCATCAGCCTGCCGCGCGATCCGGCTTTGCTGGTGCCGCTGGCGGGCGCCGGCGTTCTGGTTTACCTGGCGGTGTTGCCGCTGATCATGCTGGTCATCGGCAGCTTCCAGGCGGAAGTAGCGCCGCGCGAATTTATCTACACGCTGAAGAACTACCAGCACGCCTACGCGAGCGAATATACCTATTCGACTTTTGCCAACTCGTTGATCTTTGCTTCGGGCTCCGCCGGGCTCGGTTTCATTCTCGGCACCATGCTCGCCTGGCTCACCGAGCGGACCAACACGCCGCTGCGCGGTATCTTTGTTCCGCTCGCGGTGGTGCCGTTGATTTTGCCGGGCGTTTTGGAATCCATCGCCTGGATTTTTCTGCTCAGCCCCAAATTCGGCTATCTGAACGTGTGGCTGCAGAGTTTGTTCGGTTTGAAATCGGCGCCGTTCAACGTCTTCTCGTTGCCCGGCATGATCTGGGTGCATTCGGTCGGCCAGGTGCCGCTGGCGTTTCTGCTGATGGTGGCGGCGTTCAAATCCATGGATCCTTCCTTGGAAGAGTCGGCGATGATGTCCGGCGCCAACACCTGGCAGTCATTTCGCCGAGTGACCTTGCGCTTGCTGATGCCGACGGCGGGCTCGGTGCTGCTGATCCTGTTTGTGCGCACGTTGGAATCCTTCGAGGCTCCCGCGCTGATCGGCATCCCCGCGCGCATCTATGTTTACACCAGCGAAATTTATCTCGCCTTCAACGAATATCCGCCGGACTACGGCCGCGGCGGCGCGCTGGCGGTAGGGCTTCTGCTCCTGAGCGCCGTCGGCGTATGGCTCTACACGCGCGCGACCAAGGAAGGAAAAAAGTTTCAAACCGTCACCGGCAAAGCGTTCCGGCCGCGCCAGTTCGATCTCGGTTCCTGGCGCTGGGTCGGTTTCGGCTTCCTCGCGGTTTATTTTCTGTTTGTGGTTTTGCTGCCGTTTCTGGTTTTGCTCTGGGCCTCGTTCCTGCCGTTCTTCGCCGCGCCGAGCTGGGACGCGGTGCAAAAGCTCAGTCTCGACAATTATCGCTATCTGCATGGCTTCCGGCCTTTCTGGGACGCCATGACCAACAGCATCATTCTCGCGACCCTGACCGCGTCGATCGCGATGGTACTGACCTCGCTGGTCGCCTGGATCGTTTACAAGAGCCGGCTGCCCGGCGCCTGGCTGCTGGACTTTCTCGCCTTTGTGCCGATCACGATCCCCGGCATCGTCATGGGCATGGCGCTGATTCTGCTTTACGTCGCATTTCCAATTCCCATCTATGGGACCATCTGGGTGCTGCTGATCGCCTACGTGACCCGCTTCATTCCCTACGGCATGCGCGCGGCCTCGGGATCGATTCTGCAGATCCACAGCGAGCTCGAAGAAGCCGCGTCGGCCTCCGGCGCGTCGTGGTGGGAAACGTTTCGCCGGGTGACGTTGCCGCTGTTGCGGCCGGGTTTCGCCGCCGGCTGGATTTACATCTGCATCGTCTCGTTCCGCGAGTTTTCCACCTCCGTGCTGCTCGCCACCGGCGAGAGCCGGGTGTTATCGATTCTGCTTTTCACCATGTTCGAGCAGGGCCAGGTAACCGTGGTGGCGGCCATCGGCATTTTGATGATCGCCACTTTGCTGGCGATCGTCGCAATTTTTTACAAAATAACCGGCCGGATCGGCCTGCAAAACAACTAAGACGCGCGCGAGGCTCTCGTGATCGAAGTCAAGTCGCTTACCAAAATTTACGCCGACGGCGATCAGGCCGGAGTGAAGGCGGTCAACGAAATTTCCTTCACCGTCGAGGAAGGGCGCTTCTACACTCTGCTCGGGCCGTCGGGCTGTGGCAAGACGACGACGTTGCGCTGTATTGCCGGCCTCGAGAAGGCCAATCACGGCGAGATTCTGGTGGCCGGCAAGAAAGTCTATTCGGCGACCGACGGTGCCTTCGTGCCGGCCTATCGCCGGCCCATCGGCATGGTGTTTCAGAGCTACGCCATCTGGCCGCACCTGACCGTCTTCGAGAACGTCGCGTTTCCGCTGCGGGTCGGCAAGCAGCGCTTCGGCCGCGCCGACATCAAGAAAAAAGTCGGGCATGCATTGGAACAGGTAGAACTCGCCAGCTATGAGGAGCGCATGGCCACACAATTGTCGGGCGGCCAGCAGCAGCGTCTCGCCCTGGCGCGCGCGCTGGTGCGCGAGCCCCAGGTGCTGCTGCTCGACGAGCCGCTCAGCAACCTCGACGCCAAGCTGCGCGAGCGCATGCGCTTCGAGCTGCGCGAGCTGCAGCGCCGCCTGCGCATCACCACGCTCTATGTGACCCACGATCAGATCGAAGCGC
>Ga0207707_10005064_pt1 | contig 11562 bp, 8 predicted proteins | sample KBSC83BmetaG_FD_184336 | JGI IMG/M metagenome (GOLD analysis project Ga0207707, IMG submission 184336) | Corn rhizosphere microbial communities from Kellogg Biological Station, Michigan, USA - KBS C8-3B metaG (SPAdes) (version 2) | ecosystem: Host-associated > Plants > Roots > Rhizosphere ... | reverse complement strand
TCCCTTTTCTCCCCGCTCCGGTCGCCATGATGGCGGTCCGATCCCCCGGATCCGAAAGACACAGCGATGCCTTATGCCGTGGCCGTCGATATCGGCGGCACCTTTACCGACCTGGTCGCCTATGACCACGACACGCATGACGTGGTCTATACCAAGAGCCCGACCACCTATGAGAATTTCGTGGCCGGCATCCTCGACTGCTTCGGCAAGGCCAACGTCGCGCCCGAACGCTCGACTTTCCTCAATCACGGCACGACGCTGGTCATCAACTCGCTGATCCAGCGCCAAGGCGCCAAGGCGGCGCTGGTGACCAGCAAGGGCTTTCGCGACATCCTCGAGATCGCGCGCGGCAACCGGCCCGACCCGTTCGACCTGCATTACCAGCGCGACGAGCCGCTGATACCAAGGGAGCTGCGCTTCGAGGTCGCCGAGCGCATCGGCGCCAAGGGCGAGGTGATCGAGCCGCTCGACGTCGCGGCGCTGGCGCCGCTTGCCCGCGAGCTGACGGCGCGCGGCATCGAGGCGGTCGCCGTGTTCTTCATGAGCTCCTACGCCAATCCCGCGCATGAGGAGCAGGCCGCGGCCGAGCTGAAGCGGCTCATGCCCGACGCCTATGTCACCTATTCCACCGAGCTCACGCGCGAATGGTACGAATATGAGCGGAGCTCGACGGTCGCCGCCAATGCCTATGTCGGGCGCCAGGTGTCGACCTATATCCGCCGGCTCGCCGGCGATCTCGGCGGCCGCGGCTTTTCGGGCTCGCTGTTCATGATGGGCTCGAATGGCGGGCTGCTGTCGGTCGAGCGCACCTGCCGCCAGCCCATCGGCCTCGTCGAATCGGGCCCGATCGGCGGCTGCATAGGCGCCGGCGCCTATGCCGAGGCGCTCGGCATGAAGAATGTCATCGCCTTCGACATGGGCGGCACCACCGCCAAATGCGCGCTGGTCGAGAATGGCCGCTTCTCGGTCGAGTCGCTCTATTATGCCGGCGGCTATGTGAAGGGCTTCCCGATCAAATCGCCGGTGATCGACATCGTCGAAGTGGGCTCGGGCGGCGGCTCGATCGCCTGGCTCGATGCGCAGAACCGGCTGCATGTCGGGCCGCAGAGCGCCGGCTCGACGCCCGGTCCCGTCTGCTATGGCCGCGGCGGCACCGAGCCCACCGTCACCGACGCCAATCTCGTGCTGGGCCGGCTCAACCCGCAGCGCTTCCTCGGCGGCGAGCTGGCGCTCGACGGCCACGCGGCGCGGCGCGCCATTCAGCAGAAGATCGCCACGCCTTTGGGCTATGAGGGCGAGGACGGGCTGGTTCGCATGTCGGAAGGCATCCTCGCCATCTCGACCGTGATCATGGGCGGCGCGATCCGCCAGATCTCGGTCGAGCACGGGCTCGATCCGCGCGATTTCGTGCTCTTCTCCTATGGCGGCGGCGGCCCGCTGCATGCCTGCGCGCTGGCCCACGAGCTGAAGATACCCATGGTGGTGATTCCGCCGGAGCCGGGCAATTTCTCGGCCATCGGCATGCTGCTCGCCGACGCGCGGCTCGATCTCTCGAAGACGCTGACCGGCCAGCTCGCACCCGAGATGGTGGGCCGCGTCGAGGAGACTTTCGCCACGCTCGAAGCGGAAGCGCGCGACGCGCTCGCCAAGGAGTTCGGCGCCGGCGAGGTGTTCTTCGAGCGCCATGCCGAGATGCGCTATCGCGGCCAGCGCCACAATATCAAGGTGCCGGTCTCGGGTCTCGCCGATGCCGACGCCATCCGCCAGGCCTTCGATCGGGACTATAAAAGGCGCTACGGCCATGCCGATGCGCGCGCCGCCGCCGAGTTCCAGGCGCTGCACCTCTCGGCCTTCGCGCGCCTCAAGCGCCCCGATCTCGAGAAGCTGCCGCGCCATGCCGGCACCGACCCGGCGCCGGGCAGGCGCCAGATCTATTTCGCGGGATCGGGCCTGCTCGATGCGGTCGTCTATGACCGCGATTCGCTGCCGGTCGGCTTCGCCGCAGAAGGGCCGGCGGTGCTCGAGGAATATGGCTCGACGACGCTGGTCTGGCCGGGCGACCGGTTCGAGATCGGCCGCCTGCGCGAGATCCGCATCTCCTGCGGCGAGGGCTGACGCGCATGGATGTGGCGCTCGCAGGCAAGCTTGCCGTCGATCCGATCACGCTGGAGGTGATCCGGCACGGCATCGTGTCGATCTGCAACCAGATCGACGCCAACATCACGCGCACGGCTTTCAGCCCCTATATCTACGAATACAAGGATTTCGCGGTCGGCCTCTCCGGGCCGGACGGCGGGCTCGAGGCGCAATGCACGGGCGGCATGCCGCCCTTCGTCGCCGATTCGGTCGGCATGGCGGTGCGCGACGGTCTCAAGATCTATGGATCCGAGCGGCTGAAGCCGGGCGACGTGGTGCTGTGCAACCACGCCGCGGTGCAGGGCCAGCATCTCAACAACACGGTCATGTACACGCCGATCTATGCCGGGCCGAAGGCTGACGAGCTGATCGGCTTCTTCGCCATCAATGTGCATTGGATCGATGTCGGCGGCTCGGTGCCGCACTCCTCCGACATCTTCATGGAAGGGCTGCAGCTGCGCTCGATCAAGCTGTGGAAGGAAGGCAAGCCGGTCGAGGAAGTCTACCGCATCATCGAGAACAACACGCGCTTCCCGCAGGAGCTGCTGGGCGACATCGAGGCGCAGCTTGCCGGCTGCCTGCTCGGCCGCGACATGATCCGTGCCCTCGCCGAGAAATACGGCACATCCACCTATCGCCAGGCCATATCCATCATTCTCGACCAGTCGGAAGCGGCGGCGCGCGCCCAGATCCGCGCCATGCCCGACGGCGTCTATGCCTGCGACACCTTCCTCGACAATGACAGCAACAGCGATACGCCGCTGCCGATCAAGATCAAGGTGACGGTCGCCGGCGACGAGATGACCATCGATTATTCCGGCATCTCCGATCAGGTGCCGGGACCGGTGAATTCCGGCTATTACGGCGGCGGCGTCACCACCGCGCGCGTCGCCTTCAAATACATCCTGGGCTCGCAAGAGCACGCCAATGAGGGCACCTTCCGGCCGCTGAAGCTGATCCTGCCCGAGGGCAAGCTCCTGTCGGCGCATCCGACGGCGCCGATGGGCAACTACTCGATGCCCTTCCCCACCATCATCGATGCGGTGATCAAGGCGCTCGAAAAGGCGCTGCCGGCGCGCGTGCCGGGCGGCCATTTCGGCACCCATTCGGGCTTCCGCCTTCATGGTCGCCGCGCCAACGGCCAGCCCTTCGACGGGCATGATTCCGGCCATGGCGGCTGGGGCGCCTGCGCCACGCATGACGGCGCCGGCCCCTTCCGCACCATGGCGCATGGCGACACGCGTCTCATCCCGATCGAGCTGCAGGAATCGATCCTGCCCTTCCGCATCGAGGAATTTTCCTTGCGCCAGGATTCGGGCGGCCCCGGCCGGTTCCGCGGCGGCTTGGGATTCGTGAAGCGCTACCGCATCCTCGAGCCCTGCCTGCTCCAGACCAATCTCGACCGCACCAAATATCCGCCCTGGGGCGTGCAGGGCGGCATGCCCGCCAAGTCCGGCAATGTGACGGTGCAAAAGGCGAAAGGCGGCGAGGAGGCGATGCGCAAGGCCAAGGGCTATGCGCTCGAGGCCGGCGATTGCGTGATCCTCGAGACCGGCGGCGGCGGCGGCTACGGCGAGCCCAAGAGCCGCGACCCCGCTGCCGTGCGCCGCGATGTCGAGCGCGGCTACGTGTCGCGCGAAGCGGCGACGCGCGACTACGGGGTGAAGATCGAGGGGGAGGATCGTGGCTAGACTCTCTTCTTTACCCACACTCAAGCCGTCATGCCCGGGCTTGACCCGGGCATCCACGACTTCCTTTTTGTTTTTTCTTTCGCGCGTCCTTCGCTTCAACGCTAAGGCGTGGATGCCCGGGTCAAGCCCGGGCATGACGATTTTTGTATTGATGAGCCTCGCCACGGCCGCCCACGCCGATCCGGTCGAGGATTTCTATCGCGGCAAGGTCATCAACATGATCATCGGCACCGGCGAGAATGCCGGCGCGATCGAGGCCTATCCGCGCAACCTCATGGAAGTGATCGGGCAGTACATACCCGGCCATCCGACGCTGATCGTGCGCAACATGCCGGGCGGCGCCGGCGTCACCGCCGCCAACTACATCTACGGCGTGGCGCCGCAGGACGGGACCTATTGGGGCTTCATCACCCGCGGCTTCATGATGGGTCCGCTGCTCGGCATCGCGCAGGCGAAGTTCGAGCCGCCGAAATTCAACTGGATCGGCTCGACGGCGCGCGAGGTCTCGGTCGGCGCGGTGTGGAACGCGACGACCAAGGTGCGCACGCTCGAGGATGCGATGAAAGACGAGGTCATCGTCGGCGGCACCGGCATGAGCAACGACACCGGCTTCTTCCCGACCCTGCTCGACAAGCTGATCGGCACGCGCTTCAAGGTGATCGTCGGCTATAAAAGCGTCGCCGAGGTCGAGCTCGCCATGCAGAAAGGCGAGGTGCAGGGCAAGATCGGCTGGACCTGGGGCTCGCTCAATGCCGGGCCGACCGCCGACTGGCTGGCCGAGCAGAAGATCACCGTCATCGTGCAGATGGGCCTCGCCAAATCGCCGCGCATCCCCGAGACCGTGCCGCTGGCGCTCGATTATGCGCGGAATGCCGAGGACCGCCAGGTGATGCAGCTCATCTTCTCGCCCTCGGAGACGGGATATCCGTCCTTCATGGGGCCGGGCGTGCCGCCGGAGCGCATCGCCGCCATCCGCAAGGCCTTCAACCAGGCGGTGGCCGACCCGCGCTTCGCCGAGCTGTGCAAGCAGCAGCGCCTGCCGGTCGATCCGCTGACCGGCGAGGCGGTGCAGACGCTGGTGACCGGCATCTACGGCATGCCGGACGCCGTGATCAGGCGCACGCGGGAGCTGATGCCGGCGTCGTAACAAGGAACCCTCTCCCCCATTTTTGAAGTTCCCTCTCCCCCACTTCTGGGGGAGAGGGTTAGGGTGAGGGGGTCGTGGAAGCGACGGATGCTCGTCGGGAAGTGCGGGAGAAGATGTCTGGCGATCATCGCTCGGCACCCCCTCACCCCGGCCCTCTCCCCCTGAAGAGGGGGAGAGGGAGAATCGAGATTGGAAAAGAATTGAGGGGAGGACGCGTCATGCGTAGCGCAGCTCTAGCGGCAATCCTGGTGAGCCTGGCGCTTCCAGCCATGGCGCAGGATGCCTTCTACAAGGGCAAGACGATCGACATCATCGTCGGCTACACGGTCGACAACAGCTTCGACACCTATCCCCGCATGCTGGCCAAGGTGCTGCCGCGCTATATACCGGGCAGTCCCAGCATCGTCGTGCAGAACATGCCCGGCGCGGGATCGATGCGGGCCACCAACCATCTCTACAACATCGCCGCCAAGGACGGCACGGTGCTGGGCGTGATCGACCAGGCGATGCCGCTCAACCAGCTGCTGAAGCGCCCCGGACTTCAGGCCGACGTGTTCAAGTTCAACTGGATCGGCCGCTTCGTCGACAATTCCTCGATCCTCTATGCGCGCGGCGAGGCGCCGGTAAAGAAGGCCGAGGATCTCTTCACCAAGGAGCTGATCGCCGCCACGCCCGGCGTCTCCTCGCGGCTCAACTACCTGGCGCTGAATACGGTGGCGCACACCAAGATCAAGATGCTCACCGGCTATGACGGGTCGAGCTCGGCCAGACTCGCCCTCGAGCGCGGCGAGATCGACGCGCTGACGCAGCCCTGGCCGGCGGTGCGCGCCGAGTTTCCGACCCAGATCAAGGAGGGCAAGATCAACCTCCTCCTGCAGGCGGACCTCCACAAGCATGCCGAGCTGCAGGCCGTGCCGCGCATGGTCGACCTCGCCAAGGACGAGGACGGGCGCAAGCTCCTCGAGCTCTTCTCCTCCTCGGCCGATGTCGGCCGCGCGCTGATGGCGCCCCCCGGCATCCCGCCGGAGCGCGTCGCCCTGCTGCGCCAGGCCTTCATGAAGGCGATCGCGGATCCCGACTTCAAGGCCGAGGCGGCGAAGGCCCAGCTCGATCTCGCCCCCATGTCGGGCGAGGATCTGCAGGCCATGATCCAGGGGCTGAGCTACCCGCCGGCGCTGCTCGAGCGGGCGCGCGATATCGCCGCGAAGGCCGGCAATTAGGGGAATCGGCTAGGGTTTGCACCGAAACGGCGCGGATGCTAAGTCCGGGCCCGCAAGGAGAATGGCCATGCCCGATGAGATCGAGAGCAAGTCGCGAAGCGCGGGCTTCACGGTCGGCGGCGTGCGCCTGAAGCGGCCGTTCCGCATCCGCCGCCTCGGCCATTTCGGCATCAATGTCATGGATCCCGAGACATCGCTTGATTTCTACACCCGCCTGCTCGGCTTCCGTATCTCCGACCCGCATGACATGGGCGCCCGCCTGCCGCCCGAGCTGCGCGACAAGGTCGGGCCGACGACCGGCTACTTCCTGCGCCACGGCACCGACCATCATTCCTTCGTGATCTTCCCGAGGCGCGCCATCGATGCGCGGCGCGGCGGTGCCGGCGAGCATCCCGAGGTCACGACCAACCAGATCACCTGGCAGGTCGGCAGCTTGCGCGAGGTCACGGAAGGCTGCGACTGGTTCGGCAAGACCGGCGTCAAGATCTATCGCTCGGGCCGCGATGCGCCGGGCTCGAACTGGCATGTCTATCCCTACGATCCCGACGGCCATGTGAACGAGCTCTATTACGGCATCGAGCAGATCGGCTGGGATGGCGCCTCCAAGCCGCGCGCCATGCATTTGAAGCATTACGCCGAGCCGCCGGCGCTGCCGCACATCTCCGAATATCACGAGGTGAAGGACGGCATCGCCGCCGGCGTCGATCCCTTGTCGGGCTGGCACGACCAGGAGAAGACCGAGGAAAAGTACGATGTCGGCGGCGTGCTGCTCGGCCGGCCGTTCAAGATCGTGAAGGTCGGCCCGGTGCGGCTGTTCGTCGACACTGTCCAGACCGCGGTCGATTTCTATGTCGAACGGCTCGGCCTGACGGTGACCGAGGAAGTCACCTGGAAAGGCCATCGCTGCGTCTTCCTCCGCGCCAACACCGAGCATCACTCGCTCGGCCTCTATCCGAAGGCGCTGCGCGCCGAGCTCGGTCTCGCGGGCTTCACGACGCTCTTCTCTTTCGGGCTGCAGCTCGGCGACTACAAGCAGCTGAAGGACGCGGTCGATTTCCTCGAACGCCAGGGCGTGACCATCAAGCACCTGCCGGCCGAGCTCTTTCCCGGCATCGACTACACGGCCTTCGCCATCGATCCCGACGGCTACGCCATGCAGCTCTCTTATTATATGGAGCAGATCGGCTGGGACGGACGGCCGCGACCGGCCAAGGACCGGCCGAAGATCGACAATGACAAATGGCCGGAGGCGGTGCCGGAGCAGCCCGACACCTTCCTCGGCGAACCCTTCCTCGGACCTTGGGGCTAAATCTTGAACAATCGCGTACCCTTGACGATCGCCACATCCGACTACGACCATTTCCGCGACTTCCGCTTGGGCACCGTGCAGGCCGAGGGCATCGACCCGACCTGGCTGTGCATGGACATCCATGAGGTGTTCGCGCGCTTCACCGCCAATCGCGAATGGGAGGTGTCTGAGCTCTCCTTCGCCAAGTTCGCGGCGCAGGTGACGCGCAAGAACGCCGACATCATCGGCTTGCCCGTCTATGCCTCGCGGCAGTTCCGCTTCTCTTCCTTCTATGTGAACAAGAAGAGCGGCATCAAGACCGCTGCCGACCTCAAGGGCAAGCGCATCGGCCTTCCGGAATGGGCGCAGACGGCAGCGGTCTATACGCGCGGCTGGTTGCAGCACGAGGTCGGCATACCCCTCACCGAGATCGACTGGTACCAGGCCGGCACCGAGCAGCCCGGGCGCACCGAGAAGGTCGAGCTCAACCTGCCCAAGGGGCTCAGGCTGACCCAGGTGCCCGACAAGAGCCTGTCCGGCATGATCGCCGCGCACGAGCTCGACTGCATCATGGTGGCGCGCGCGCCGCTCGTCTTCAAGCGCAAGCATCCCGACGTGGTACGGCTCTTTCCCGACTATCAGAAGGTCGAGGAGGAATATTTCGCGCGCACCAAGGTCTTCCCGATCATGCACATCATCGCCATGCGGCGGCATGTGCTGGAGGAGCATCCGTGGATCGCGCGCAACCTCTACAATGCGTTCGAGCAGTCCAAGAACAATTCTATCGAGCGGCTGCTCGACATCTCGATCTCGCATTACCCGCTGCCCTGGGTGACCGACTTCGCCGAGAAAATGGAGGAGAAGTTTTCGGGCGACTTCTTCCCCTTCGGCATCGAGGAAAATCGCCCGACTCTCGAGCTTTTCCTGCAATATACCTATGAGCAGGGCATCGCCCATCGGCACGCCAGGCCGGAAGAGATTTTCCCGGAGAATATCATGGTCTCGGTCAAGGTCTGACCGGTCCCGGAGGATTCGACATGTTCGCGAAGCTCAATCATATGGCGATGATCAGCCCCAACTATCCGATGCTGGGGAAGTTCTACGAGGCGGTGTTCGGGCTGAAGACCTCCGGCCGCACCTCGCCCGGTGCCTCGGTGGTATTCGGCGACGGCTATGTCGGCTTGAACATCATCCCGCGTCGCGACGGCTATGTCGGCGGGCTCGACCATTTCGGCATGGAAGTCGACGATGTCGAGATTGTGCTCGACCGCATGAAAGCGAAGCACAAGGGCGCCGATATCGTGAAGCGCCCCTCGACGCGCCCCTTCGCCGCCTATAGCGGCCATGATCCCGACGGCAATGTTTTCGACCTGGCGCAAAAGAAGGGCGATACGCGCTCGGACATCTATGCCGACCAGTCCGAGGAGGGCTGGCACCAGGACCGCTATTTCAACAATTTCGCGATCCGTACGCCCAATGCGCAGCGCTGCGCCGAATTCTATGCCGAGGTCTTCGAGCTGCAGCCGGTCAACAAGCAGACCGAGCGCGGCGGCTATCACCTCACCGACGGCCGCGTCATCCTGTCGATCCTGCCTTGGTCGATCCCGACCTTCGAGGGCATGTCGATCAAGCGGCCGGGTCCCGACCATATCGGCTTCCATGTCGAGGATATCGCGGCGCTCAAGGCCGATATCGCCCGCGTCGGCGGCGCCAACCCCTATCTGGCACCCGTGCCGCTCGGCGGCAGCAAGGAAGCCGATGTGCGCAAGGACATGCTGCGCTCGAGCTGCCTCGGCAAGTTTCAGATGACCGATCCTGACGGAACCTGGATCGACATCAGCGACGACTAATCCCTCTTTCGACGGAGTATCCCCCGTGGGTCAAAAGACCATCGCTTCCGGCACCGTGGCCGACGCCTATCTGGCGCTTCTAGCCGATCGCGGCGTCGAGTATTTCTTCGCCAATGCCGGCACCGATTTCGCGCCGATCATCGAATCCTTCTCCAAGGCGCAAGCCAACGGCACGCCGATCCCGAAGCCCGTCACCGTGCCGCATGAGAATGTCGCGATGGCCATGGCCATGGGCTACTACCTCAAGACGGGCCGGCCGCAGGCGGTGATGGTGCATGTCAATGTCGGCACCGCCAACGCGATGTGCGGCCTCATGAACTCCTCGCGCGCCGGCATACCGATCCTGTTCAGCGCCGGCCGCACGCCCTATAGCGAGGAAGGCGGGCTGCCGGGGTCGCGCAGCGGCGAGATCCACTGGCCGCAGGAGATGCGCGACCAGGGCGCCATGCTGCGCGAGTTCGTGAAGTGGGATTACGAGCTGCCCAACGCGCAGGTCGTCGAGAGCACCGTCGACCGCGCCCTCAACCTCGCCATGGCCGAGCCCAAGGGGCCGGTCTATCTCACCCTGCCGCGCGAGGTGCTGGCGGCGCCGATCAAGGACTTCCGCTATGCGAGCCCGGGCCGGCATGCCGTGCCCTCGGCGCCCTTTCCGGATACGGCGGCGCTCGACCGCGCCGCCGAGATGATCGCGGCGGCGGAGAATCCGCTGATCATCACCGCGCAATGCGGCCGCGACGAGGGCGACGTCGCCAAGCTCGCCTCGCTCGCCGAGCGCTTCGCCATCCCGGTGGTCCAGCGCAAGCCGCGCTATATGTGCCTGCCGACCGACCATCCGATGCATCTGGGCTATGTGCCCGAGCCCTTCTTCGACCAGGCCGATCTCATCATCGTGCTCGATTGCGACGTGCCCTGGATTCCCAACAAGAAGGCGCCGAAAGCCGATACCAAGATCGTCCATATCGGGCCCGATCCGATCTTCGCCAGTTACCCGCTGCGCGGCTTTGCCGCCGATCTCGCCATCACCGGCATATTGAGCGCGGCCCTGCCGCTGCTCGAGCAGGCCTTGGCCAGCCGCGAGAAGGGCGCCAAGGACCGCATCGATGCGCGGCGCAAGCGCCTCGCCGCCAGGCGTGCCGAGCAGCGCGAGAAATGGCAGGCCGTCCTGCAGAAATCCAAGGACGACGTACCGCTGCATCCGTCCTGGATCACCCATTGCATCGACCGGGTGAAGGACAAGAACGCGATCGTCATCAAGGAGTCGCCGATCACGCCCGAGCATCTGAGCTTCAGCGAGCCCGGCACCTTCTTCTTCGTCGGCGCCGCCGGCGCGCTCGGCTGGGGCCTCGGCACGGCGCTCGGCGTCAAGGCGGCGGTGCCCGACCGCCAGGTGATCTGCACGGTCGGCGACGGCGCCTATATGTTCGGCAATCCGGTGCCGGCGCATTACGTCTCGAAGGCGGAAAACCTGCCCATCCTCACCCTCGTCTTCAATAACGAGATGTGGGGGGCGGTGAAGCGCAACACCCGCGAAGTCTATCCCGACGGCTATGCCGCGAAGAGCAACCGCGAGCCCCTCACCTATTTCGAGTCGGGCACGCATTTCGAGAAGGCGGTCGAGGTGGCGGACGGCTATGGCGAGCGGGTCGACAGCGCCGCCGAGCTGCCCAAGGCGCTCGACCGGGCGCTCAACGCCATGGCGAAGGACAACCGCCAGGCGCTGCTCAACATCATCTGCCGGGGTCCGTAAGCGAAACCGCCCTCTCTCTCAGCCCTCTCCCCCCGCAGGGGAGAGGGCTCAGTGAAGAGACGCCTTTTTCCCGCCGCAATTTTCGGGGAGTTGAGATCATGGCCAGCGCCGGCACCAATGCGCCGCCCATCGAGGCGGACATGCTCATCAATGGCGAGCGCGTCGAGGCGCGCCCGCGCATCGAGGTGATGAACCCGGCGCGGCCCCAGGAGCGGGTCGGCAGCATCCCGCGCGGCACGGCGGAGCATGTGACGCAGGCCATTGCGGCCGCCAAGGCGGCGCAGCCGGGCTGGGCCGCCAAGTCCTATGCCGCGCGCGCCGCCATCCTCGCCAAGGTGCTCGACCGGCTGGACGAGGAGGTCGAGCCGCGCGCCGTGCTCTATGTGCGCGAGAACGGCAAGATCCTGTCCGACTGCGTCGGCGAGATCAAAGGGGTGGCGGCGCGCCAGCGCCTCACGCTCGAGCTTGCACCCGAGCTCGACA
>Ga0207707_10005060_pt1 | contig 11566 bp, 14 predicted proteins | sample KBSC83BmetaG_FD_184336 | JGI IMG/M metagenome (GOLD analysis project Ga0207707, IMG submission 184336) | Corn rhizosphere microbial communities from Kellogg Biological Station, Michigan, USA - KBS C8-3B metaG (SPAdes) (version 2) | ecosystem: Host-associated > Plants > Roots > Rhizosphere ... | reverse complement strand
CGATGCCGTCCCGACCGCGAACCTGCATATGGGGCTGAATGTGGTCGCGCTTCTCGTCTTTGTCGTAAGTTTTTACCTGCGGACGGCGTCCGGAATGCACATGACGGGCGGAAGCTTTAAGATCCCATTCGTGCTCTCGCTCATCGGCATTATTCTTATCGCCATCTCAGGTTATCTTGGCGGCGAGCTTGTGTTCCGATACGGCGTCGGCGTCGAGGCTCGGCCTGAAGGTTCGCCAGAAGCGTAGAATGAGCTTGCCTCGTTCCAATGCCAACTAAAAGCGGGCGATGTCTTCGCCCTGCTAGCAGCCGCCGCAAAGGGATATCACTGCTTCGGTGACGGGCAGTTCATTTTTCCCTATTGCTTATTGCTTACCGCCGGCCACCAACTCCTGTAGCAGAAGACAAGAGCAGATCTGATCTGATATTCTCTTTCGATGCTATGGCATATGACGAAGCGTTGGCTGACCGAGTTAGGTCGCTGATCGGGCGGACGCATTCAAACGTGGAAGAAAAACGAATGTTCGGCGGGCTGTGTTTTATGGTCAACGACAAGATGTGCGTCGGTGTCAGAACAGAGCGTATAATGGTCCGCTTTGATCCAGCCCTCAGCGAAGAGGTGATGCAGCGTCCCGGCTGTCGGCCGATGGATTTCACCGGCCGCGTTATGAAAGGCTTCGTCTTTGTCGACGCCGCCGTTCTCGAACCCGACAGCGAACTCGAGTACTGGACCGCGCTCGCCCTCGACTACAACGAAACCGCCAAGTCATCCCGCAAACGCAAACGCCGTTGAAACGCTTACTGCTTATTCCCTATCTTGTACGCGTCGCGTATGGTAGTGTGCGATAATGCCGATCGCAGATCAATTTTGATTCATGAGATTTATTGCGATCGGCGTTATTGTTGCGTTTTTCGCTGCCAGTCAAGCGGTCATGGCGCAGGCGCCGACTCCAACAAAGATACGGGTAGGCAAAGTCGAGCTTACCTATATCGAAGCGGGCCGGGGACAACCTCTCATTCTCTTACACGGCGGTCAGGCCGACTACCGTTCATGGCTGTCGTACCTCTCGAGATTTCAGAGCCATTATCGCGTCATCGCTTACAGCCGTCGTTACAATTATCCGAACGTAAATCCGATCAACATCAAAAACCATTCGGCGATCATCGAGGCCAAAGACCTCGAGCGGTTCGTGAGTAAACTAAAACTAAAGCACGTTCATCTTGTCGGAACCTCTATCGGCGCCTATACGGCATTGATCTATACGGTCAAGCACCCTAACAATGTGGCAAGCCTTACAATGGCCGAACCGGCGATCAATGCCTGGGTTAAGAACACTCCCGAATTTGCAGAATTCAACAGTCGAGCGTGGCTGCCGGCCGCCGAGGCTTTCCGTCGAGGCGACGATCGCCGGGCAATGCAGTTACTTGTTGATATATTTGGCGGCGAAGGGGCTTTTGATAAAATGCCGGCCGAGGGTCAGGCTATTGCATTGGCAAACGCCAGGTTTTTCAAGGCGGCGACGTTGTCCACCGATCCGACGCCCGATATCTCTAAGACAAAGGTCCGGAACCTCAAAATGCCTGTGCTCATTATCGAGGGTGAAAACACTTTCGCAATGTCAAAATTGATCATAGATCAGCTCAAAAACCTATTGCCGTCTGCGGAAATGGTGGTTATTCCTCACGCCGGTCACGGCTCGCCGCGTGAAAATCCACAGGCATTCGGCAATGCAGTTAGTTCATTTTTATCGAGGACAACGGAGAAAAGACTGATGACTGGTGACCGCTAAATGCTGACCGCTGATAGCTTATTGCTCCCCCGCGATCTTTACTTTCTCCTTTATCCCTTATCCTTGCCCCCGGCCCTCCCGCAAACGAAACGCTAGTAGAACCTGACTGCTAACCGCTCTCTCAGATTATGGATTTTGGGATCGGGTCGGCTATCATCGAATGCGCCCTTCGCATCGATAATGAAACGCTGTCCCGCATGCAGGCGAGATTATTTCGACGACAGTCTGCTCTACTGTCTCGACGACGGAAGTGCGCTTTTAGACGGGCCGACTGGCCTACACTCGACTGCTGCTCCGGCTCCAGAACCGGCGACCGTGATGCTGCATACGACACAGCCGCCGTCTCTCGAACCGGTCACTCAGATCCACAATGGAAACGCGATCGCCGTCCTGCCGTTCGCGAACATGAGCCGTGACGAGGACGCGGAGTATCTGTCAGACGGTCTCGCCGAAGAGCTGCTCAACGTGCTCTCGCGGATAAATGGTCTGCGGGTCGCCGGGCGTACGTCAGCGTTCTCTTTTAAAGGAAAGCAGACGACATTTGCCGAGATCGGTCAGCAGCTCAACGTCTCGTCCGTACTCGAAGGCAGTGTCCGCACTGCCGGCAAACGTGTGCGAATATCCGTCCAGCTGGTCAATGTCAGCGACGGCTACCATCTCTGGTCGCAAAGTTACGACCGCACGATGGACGACATTTTTGCCATCCAGGATGACATCGCTGCATCGGTTGTCGGAGAAGTCCGAGGGCGCCTGCTCGACAAAGAACCTGACCCAAGCCTGAGCCGTCAGGTCAAGGTCGAGATCGCCGACGCTGTAAAGGATCGGGCCGATGATCCAGAGTCGCATCGTTTGATGCTCCTCGGTCGTCACTTTGCTTTCAGGCAATCACCCGAGGATCTGGAAAAGGCGGTCGACCATTTCGAACAGGCACTAAAGATCGACCCGCGAAACCCTCAGTGCTGGGTCGAACTAGGCATGGTACGTCACCTTCAGGCTTCGAACGGATTTGTCGAGCCTAAGAGTGGTTTTGAGCAAGCGAAAGAATGTGCAGGGCGGGCATTGTCGATCAGAAATGACTTTGCCGCCGCCCATGCACTCGTGGCTAATATACGATTTGCCGTCGAGTATGATTTTAAGAGAGCTGACGAAGCCATACATGAGGCCCTTAGAAGCGAACCGGAGAATCTTCTTGCAACGCGAATTTGCGGCTTAATATCGCGCAATCTTGGCCGGCTCGCCGAATCGGAAGAGATGTATAGCCGCGTCATTGAGATCGATCCATTAAACCTTAGTGCCTACGTCGGTCTGGCGGAAACGTTAAAATTGTTCGGGCGGATGAATGAGGCAGAAAGATCCTATCGAAAAGCGATCGAGCTATCGAACCAGACGATATACGTGCATGCGTTCCTGAGTCTTCTTCTTCTCGAACAGGGCCGGATCGAAGAAGCCCGCGCCGAAGCCGACAACGAGACAACTCCAACCTGGAGAGGCTGGGCCAAGGCCATTATTGAAAATGCAGCCGGTAGGCCGGACGAGGCCGAGAAGATCCTTGTCGATTATATTCCCGAGTTCCGCGATGCAGGAGCATTTCAGATCGCCGAGATCTTCGCACAGATGGGACGGGCCGACAAGGCATTTGAATATCTCGAACGTGCACTCGCCGTTCGCGACCCGGGCATTTCGTCTATCGTCGCCAGCTCTCACTTAAGATCGCTCCACTTAGACACCCGCTGGCAGCCGCTCCTCCAAAAGATCGGCATCCCCGAGGAATATTGGCCCAAAAATTAGCAGGTCTTAAGTCTTTGGTCTCTTGTCTCCTGTCTCTCGTCTTCCGGCTCTGACCCCGATCACTGTCCACTGCTCAAGGCAGTTCGCCCGACAAATCGTGTGAGTGCGGCAAAGTCGCAAATTAGACCGATCGCGGCGACGGCGCTTCTGAGCCAGTTCATCGTTTTCCATTGTGACAAGGCCGAGCGGATAGCATCGACGTTGCCGGCGACCGGGTTTACGAACATGATGTCGTTTCGCGGATAAAAATATGCAAACGTCATCGCGTCGGTCGCGACGGCCAACACAAGCGCCGCCAGAAGGTAATAACGGACGCGTCTGTCGACCTTCCAGCACAAGATGAGTCCCACAAGCGTAACGATCTGCAAGGCAGGGGAAACCATTCGAAAAAACGTCCCCGGATTGGCCGCGCTAAAGTACGCACGTGTCGTTTCTATCGAGGCGGGTATGTCATGCCCCCAATTCTGCACGTCGACCACCGACGTGTATATATTTGCAAACAACAGCCCTGCCGCAAGCGTCGCGGCAAGACAGATGATCACCATCCGTAATTTATTCATTGGCTTGAGTTAAGGGCTAAATTTGAGTGGTCAAGTGTACCACGGAATTCGGGCCACTGGTTACCGATGCAATGAAAGGTAGTGGGTCAGTTTGAAATAAGAAATATTGAATGCTTGAGCATCGTCTGCGATACTTAGTACATGGCAACCACGCCCAAACGCCCGCGAGATACAAACCAACTTGCCAAGTATATCGTCGATCTCACGACGGGCGAAGAAATCGAACCGGAAATGACGCCAAAGCAACAAGCGGGACAGAAAGGTGGACTGAAAGGTGGCTCGGCGCGCAAAGATGCTTTGAGTCCAGAACAACGGCGGGACATTGCCAGAAAAGCGGCTGCTAAGCGTTGGAAGAAGAATTAGGCCCCTCTTCTTCTGCCTCCGCCTGAATATCCATTTCAGAACTCAGATACCTCTGTTGAATTGTGTACCACTCTTGCTTCTGCCAGTAAGGAGCTTCAGGTAGCGCCGCTTGAATTTTCGGGTCGTCTAGCCGTCTAGCAACCTCTCGTCCCTGAAATGCCCTGCGAACCACTTCGTGAAAAGCTGGATTATTATCGTCTTGCCGCCGGTTATCGCTCTTCTTGTTCAATTTTACGTAAAAGAGGGTGTAGTTACAGTCGCGATGCGTGCCTTCAAAGAAAATCCTATGACCCGCTATCCGCTTTTTTCGTACTCCGGCTTGGCGCAAATCGACTGCGAACCCGGCCTCCAGATTTGTCTCTGGGGCGTCGAACGTACCCATCTGGCCCACATTCGCTTCGAACGCTTGCCTCTCCAAGAGACCAATTATCTTCGCGGCTGTTGTTTGCCCTAAAGTTTCGAGTTGTTCTTCAAAAGAATTAGACAGCGTCAGTGAGCACACGCGCTACATTCCCCCTTTCGTTATACGCTTTTCGCAATTCATCCAAAAAATTGGAGTTTTGCAGATCGAAGTCGTCCTCTAGCGCGTCAATATCAACGCGTCGTGAGTTAATCTGCGCCACCTTACGGACGAATGAAAGTGCTCCGGCGATTTGGGAGAGACTAAGGGTCGGATAGTCTCTGAAAATGGCTTCATAGTCTAAATGCTCTTCGAAGCTCTCAATAAGATGATAAAGAAAAACCGGTTGCTCATTGCGATCTATTAACGTAGGCATAAAACCAAATTCCGGTTTGATCTGCACAAAGCCTCCAGTCTCGCGGCTGATCTCTTCCAAGGATCGAAGAGGCCCAATCATTTGTAGCATTGTTGACGCGTTCGCCTCTATTGTGTTCAACGCATAGGTAGTATCTCCGAGAACGTCGCTGACTACGTTTCGACCGGACGGTATGGCGAGCACGATATCTGCGGTTTCTTGGGGCTTACTCATCCTTTGTTACCTCAGTGCCTTCAGTATTTCCTTCAGCTTCGCTCTCCATTTTCTTAATAAAGCGTTGGAAGTTTGACTGCATTGCAATCAGAATCTTACCCATCTGCTGTGGCGTCAAAAGTATTTGAGCCACACACTTGGATTCGATCTTCTCGACTGCGTTTGCCTCTTCAGGAGTAAGGACGACAGGTTGTCGATGTTGGAAAAAATACAAAACAAACATCCCATCCTGGTTCTTGACGACCATGTGGTCGGAATACAGCATAGCCAGATCGTCAGGCACGACAAGGTCAATGGGAAGTTCAACTTTAAATTCGGACGAAATCGGCAGTTCAGCCATTATGAATAGACCTCTGGGACGGCAACGGCGTAATGGCACACTTCTTGCGCGCACTACGCCTTTTTTATTTTAGCACAGCCATTTTCAGCTTGACAAAGACTATTTACTCAAGCATAATGGTCAGTATGAATACGCTGGACAACGACAAGCGCCGACAGGTTATCGCCTCACTGGTGGAGGGTAACAGTATTCGTGCGACCGTTCGCATGACCGGAGTCGCTAAGAACACCATCGTAAAACTTTTGGAGGATATTGGCATAGCTTGCGCCGAATATCAAGACAAGGCTTTTCGAAATCTGCGTTGCAAGCGAATCCAATGCGATGAAATTTGGTCTTTTTGCTATTCCAAGCAGAAGAATGTTTCGGCTGAAAAGGTTGACGTGTTCGGCTATGGCGATGTCTGGACTTGGGTTGCGATTGACGCCGACACCAAGTTAGTTCCGTGCTGGATGGTTGGACCTCGAAATGCAGAGGCCGCAAACGAATTTATCAACGATCTGTCAGAACGCCTTGCCACTCGCATCCAGCTAACTACAGATGGCTTTAGACCGTATTTGGAGGCCGTTGAGGGCGCGTTTGGTTGTGGCGTTGACTTCGCACAGTTGATAAAACTCTATGGCGAGAATACGGGCAATCGAAAAGATCAGACCCGTTACTCACCTGCGACCTGCATTGGCTGTGAGACTCGCAAAGTAACGGGCAATCCGAAAGAGGCCCATATATCGACTAGCTACGTTGAGAGGCAAAACCTGACCATGCGAATGAGCATGAGGCGCTTCACCCGCCTAACGAATGGATTCAGTAAGAAAGTCGAGAACCACGCCCATGCAATCGCCCTGCATTACATGTATTACAATTTCGTTCGGATACATAAAAGCCTGCGTTGCACTCCGGCTATGGCCGCAGGTGTTACTAACAGGCTGTGGGATATTGAGGATGTTGTTAATCTGCTACCGGAACCCGAAGCGAAAAAGCGTGGGCCTTATAAAAAGAGAAATTCAAACTGACCCACTACCCAATGAAAGATCGTCTTGCCGGATTAAACATCTTAAGCGGTCCGGTCCGCATCCACGTGTTTAATGAAAAGGTTGGTTATTGGACTACTTGTGTTCATGCTTGCGTTTGTGATGGGCTGGTTTGCAGCGAGCTACTACTATCTATCGATACCTCTCGAACAACAGCTGGCCAAACCCGCATGGCGCCCCTCACCACCTGACAATGTCTCAAATGCGACAAAAGCCGAGATAATCACGTTACTATTGTCGGCTCAGGAGAAGGACAAGCATCCCGGCCCGTGGGTTAAATTGCCGTATCTGGATATTTCCGAATCGGTCTTCGAAATGCTGCCTGAGCGGATCAACGGCGTGCCGGTACGGCTGTACTCTAGAATTATCCATTCTCCAAATCAGCGTATCGATCGCGTTACCCTTGATGGCTGGAACATGTCCGGAAACGTCCTCACCGTTACCTGGTTAACCAAATTTTACGACCGGAACTCGAGCGGCTGCGGGTACAAGTTCACGCAGGTCCAGAACTGCTGGCAGCAGATGTCCGTCGACTGCTTCGCAGCCGCAAGCTAAATCACTAGCTACTCCCACCAGTCACCAGACACTCGAATCGATATGCCATCGGCCCAGTTGGAAATCTTGACATATCGACGAAATAAAATTATTTTCACGAATAAGTCCACAGACCGAGACTTTGCTTTACGACTCTGGGAGGGTTTTGATCTATGAATTTTAAACTGCGGGTTGGATTACTCCTTTGCGGTTTGCTTGCTATCTCAGTCGCCGTGCCACCGAGCCTTCAGGCACAGCGTGTCCTAAGCCCCACTGATATCCAAAAAGAACTTGTAAACGCCACCGAGACACGGGCGAAAAACCGCGAAAAGGTAACCGAACTGTTTTCTTCGAAAGCCGCCGAGAAGGCCCTGAAGGACGCCGGAATGGATCCGGGACAGGTCAAGACCGCGGTGGCGACGTTAAATGATGCCGAGCTCGCGCAATTGGCGGCCCGCTCCGATAAAATGCGTGAAGACTTTGCCGCCGGTAAAGTTAGCAACCGTGATTTGCTGTTCATCATCGTCGGAATCGCTGTTCTTATATTGATCATCGTCGCGGTGTAGTTTTGTTGAGCCGACCTCGGCGGTTGCGAGCGAACCACATGTTTTTCAGCCTGGCCAGAGTTGTTGTCCTGGTGACATGCGCTCTCGGCGTGGTGTGTCACGCCCAGTCCACAGGCGCGTGGCTGGATGTCCCGTTTGTAAAGCAGGAGAAGAACGGCTGTGGGTCGGCCAGCATTGCGATGGTAATGCAGTATTGGCTTGCGAAAGAGGGACGCTCCGTAAGCAATAGCGCACAGGCGACTCAGATCCAGCAAGCCTTGTATGTGCCGGGTGCCGACGGCATTTACGCCTCGGCGATGGAACGCTACTTCCAGGAGCACGAGTTTCGCACCTTCTCATTTCGCGGCGATTGGGAGATGCTTAAGCAGCATTTACAGAAAGGCCGGCCCCTGATCGCCGCGCTCGCGCCTTCGGGGCCTAACGCTGAGCTGCATTACGTGGTCGTGGTGGGATTGGATACCGACCGAGATCTGATCTTGCTGAACGACCCGGCGCGACGCAAGCTTCTCAAGCAGGACCGCTCCGACTTTGAAAAGCAATGGGGCGTCACCGGCAACTGGACGCTGCTGGCTTTGCCCCAGCCTGCCGGCAGTGGATGAAAGCAGCAGCGGCCCTTCTCATTTTTATCGTTCTCTCCTTTCCGCTTCGCGCACAGACCACAGACGCCGACCCTCTCGCACGGATCAAACAACTGGCGGCCGAAGATCGCTGGCAGGAGATAGCGCGAATCGCAGAAGCCGAAAGGTCACCCTCCGCCGACCTTGATTATTATTACGGAGTTGCGCTCGCCGGCCTGCAGCGCTGGGCCGACGCTGAGGCCGCGTTTACGCGGGGCAGCGTTAAGGCGCCACGCGACAAGCGCTTTCCGATAGAGCTGGCCGCGCTTTCGTTCAAACAAAAGAAATATGGCCAGGCGGCAGACTATCTGCACCGTGCACTGCGGCTTGATCCTGCCGACACGTATGCCAATGATCTTTTAGCCAGCGTATATTTCCTCCAGGGCAACCTCGAGGCGGCCCTTAAGTACTGGAACCGCGTCGGGAAGCCGCACGTCGAAAAAGTGTTGCTCGACCCGCCGCTAAAGGTCGACCCGGCGCTGCTGGACCGCGCTTTTGCGTTTGCGCCCGCCTCGGTGCTGCGGCTTTCGGAGATGCAAACGACGCAGACGAGGGTCACGGGCCTTGGCATCTTTCCCGATCAAAAATTCGATCTCGAGGCCCGCCCGGACGGCGCGTTTGACGTCGTCTTTCGCGCGCGCGAGCGAAACGGATGGGCAGCCAACAAGTGGCAGGGGCTGATCTCTTTGTTTCGCGGCCTGCCGTTTCAGACCATCCATCCGGAGTTTTACAATATCGGCGGCCGGGCCATCAACTCTGTCTCTCTATACCGTTGGGACGCCCAAAAGCGACGCATTTGGACAAACCTCTCAGGACCTTTCACAAAAGATCCAAAGTGGCGATACCATCTCGACCTCGACCTCCGCGACGAAAACTGGGACATACGCGACTCCTCTCATGATGCAGCGCTGCTCGGCGGATTGAAGCTGCGCAAGCAGGCGTTTACCGCGGGCGTTACCTCGTTCGAGAATGGCCGTTGGAACTGGTCGACCGGAGTCGAGTTGTCGCATCGAAAATTTCTCGATGTTATTCCCGGCGCGGCTTTGACTTCGCAACTTCTGGCCGAGGGGTTCCAGCTCAAGCATCTGTTCCAGGTGAACTATATCCTGGCCCGCTTTCCGGAGCGGAGACTCACTGTTAGCAGCGGCATCTCTACACAACTTGCGCGTACCTGGTCGCAGCCGTCGCAGACGTTTGCCAAGCTGCAGATATCGCTCGATACACATTGGTTTCCGCGGGCGAGCGGCGACGACTACGAAATGCAGAGTAAGGTTCGCGGCGGCTGGACGTTTGGCCAGACTCCCTTCGACGAACTTTTCTCGCTTGGTGTCGAGAGCGACAACGATCTGTGGCTCAGGGGCCACGTCGGGACCCGAGATGGCCGCAAAGGCAACGCTCCGATGGGACGAAGCTACTTTCTGTCAAATTGGGAGCTCGATAAGAACGTCTATAGCGGCTCATTTATCAACCTTAAGCTGGGTCCGCTGCTCGACATCGGCAAGATCACCGACTCTTCCACTGGCCTTGGCCCGCGGAAATGGCTCTGGGACCTCGGCGCGCAAGCCAAAGTCAAAGTGCTCGGCCAGAGTGTCGCCTTTTCCTATGGAAAGGACCTCCGCTCGGGCAACAACGCCTTTTATATCTCGTTTCGATGATTTTCAATATAAGGCGTCTGAGGACCTGAATACCCAAGCACACGTCAATCGCCCCGCCTGTACCGGCCTCGGAATCACCGTCATCGACCGATTCTAGCCTCTGGAAGCCATCAGAGTGTCCCACGAGTGTCTCGCCCCTGTCTCACCATGTCGGTGAGACACGGAAACCACTGATAACAGGCCGTTTACAGCCGAAAAATGAGGCGTGTATCGCGAATTTTCGAAAAACTTTCTAATTTCGCGCCACATTGTGCTACAAAGACCGGTAAAGTACAGACAACACAAAGGTTACAGCCGATCGTGACAAACCCAAAGTCGCTGCAAACGGCCGATCACTCGTGAGACACTTTTTCGGAATTTGGCAGCATTTTCACCAGCTTTTTTCCACATGTGGAAAATCCTGTCAAGGAACCTTGGCTCCGCATGCAACGAGCATACCGCCATCCGCTATGATTATATCATACCTGTCAAGACGTTTTTGACTAGCTAGTGGAATATGTGCCTAGACAGGTTTGGGGCTTTCGCTCAGGAGTTCAGACTCGCCGCCCGCTGTTCAAAACGCTCCGGCGCCGGCCTCGGCGACAGAATGATCCTGCTCGCCCGAGCCGCCGCTGACGCCGATGGCGCCGACGACCCCGCCGTCGCGTTTTAGCGGAATGCCGCCGGCAAAGATCATAATGCGTCCGCGGTTCGAGACATGGATCCCGAAGAACTGGTCGCCCGATTGGCTGTTATCGGCCAGGTCCTTCGTCGTTATATCAAAAGCCCTCGAGGTAAACGCCTTGTTGATCGAAATATCGATGCTGCCTATCCACGCTCCGTCCATTCGGACATGCGAGACGAGATTTCCGCCACCATCCACCACCGCAATATTCATCGGCTGACCGATCTGGGTCGCCTTTGCCTCGGCCGCCGCGATCACACGCCGCGCATCCGCTAATGTAACCATTCCGCTTCCTCCTCGAGATTATTTATTTGATAGCGAATAAGTATACTACGGGGCTCGAGCGACCGATGGTGCCGATCGACAACCGGCTGGCTGTCAGCTGCGGGCGCTCGTCACACGTCCTTCGTACTTGACCTGCGCGTTTGATCGGTCGTACAGTACGGCAAATCATTCAAAGGAGATGACTATGGCCCGCAGCAAAATTCTGCTCATAGCAGTCGTCCATTTGTTCCTGTTCGTATTTGCCTTGTCCGCAAATGCCCAGTTCACCAGCCGTTATACCAGCATCGCCGAAAAGAGCTGTCGTAAGATCAAGCTGACCAAAGCCGATGAGGGTGTCATATTGCATCGCCGCTGCCAGGGAACGGCGGGTTATCAGCTAGACATTTTCAGC
>Ga0207707_10005059_pt1 | contig 11568 bp, 10 predicted proteins | sample KBSC83BmetaG_FD_184336 | JGI IMG/M metagenome (GOLD analysis project Ga0207707, IMG submission 184336) | Corn rhizosphere microbial communities from Kellogg Biological Station, Michigan, USA - KBS C8-3B metaG (SPAdes) (version 2) | ecosystem: Host-associated > Plants > Roots > Rhizosphere ... | reverse complement strand
CCTGAATTTTTAAGTTGATCCTATCACAATGGCGTTCCAGGCTGGGCCGGGCGTGCTCGATCCCCACGCGTCCTAAAATGGCAGAGGAGAATCCCAATGAGAATCCACTCCTGCGCGCCGTGGATGCTTTGCGTCACCTGCCTGGCCTTGCTACCCCTTGCGCAGGCTGACGACTGGCCCGCGCCGGTAGTGCGGGAGGTGTTCAGCCATTCTCGCGCCTATTTCGTCCGCGTAATTCCAGGCAAGAGTTTTGGCGACACTGTGGGGTTTAGCGGATCTGCCAAGGGTCCCTTCGGCACAGCGGAATTTTATCGCCTCGAGAAGGACAGGTCTTACCGATTGGCGGCGACTGCCTCGCTGCTCAATCCGGTGGCGCCCGTTGAGTTTTTTGTGACTGACCGCGGATTACTCATCACACTGGATAATTGGCACAACATGGGTTACGGGACAATCGTGGCGTTCTACTCGCCTGAGGGTAAGACGATCCGGGCTTATGGGCTTTCCGATTTGTTCACCCAGAGTGAGATCGACGGATTCCGGCATAGCGTATCCTCCATCTGGTGGCGGAAGTCAGCCGGATCCTACGTCCGCCAGGGCGAAGACACGTTTTATGTCACGGTCAACGATACGGGCGCTGGCTTCGTGTTCGACGTGGGCGGTGGTTATCAGTATTGCGAAACCAAAGAAGGAAAGTATCTGTGCCGCAATGCGAATAGAGACCGCAAATGGCGGGCTTATTCGGATTCTTTATTTTCGCGCCAACATCGCCAGATACTCGACGATCAGCGGGTGAGGCCATAGTTCCGTCGATGAAAAATGAATGATCCGTCAGTTCCACGGGTCCGCATTCGCCGCAAGTAACCGTAATAAGGGACTATTTTCTCGTCCGTATCGTGTGACCGAGGGTCCCGTCCCATCTCTCATCGCCTTGTGCTTTGTAATTCTGGCCGAGTTTATCCCAGTCTTCGCGGGTGATCCCGTTGAGATCGTACACGACTTTTCCGTCGCGCACCGTCAATTCGCAGGTCAGTTTCTGGTCGCCGCGCATTCTAGCCCCATTGATATCAACAAAACCGAAGTTGCCGTGCTCGAGACGCAACACCGCGACATCCGCCGCCGTCCCAACCGACAGGTTTCCGAGCTCTTCATGCTTGATCTCGCGCGAGGGGTTCCACGTGGAACGCGCGATTACATCGTCGAGCGGCATCCCGATGTTGAGAAACTTCGACATGACATTGAGCATGCTCTTCATGCCCGCGTTCATGCTGCCGATGTGCAGATCGGTTGAAATTGAATCGGGCACAAAGCCCTGGCGCACGGCCGGCACCGCCTGGCGGAACAGGAAGCTCCCGCCGCCGTGACCCACATCAAAAATCACCCCGCGCTTCCGCGCATCAAATAGGTACGGCAGCACCTTTCCGCTGTCGTCCAGCATGGGGACGGCCCCCAGATAGGTGTGGGTATAAATATCGCCGGGCCGCAATTTCTTCATGACGAGATCTTGAAACGGACGCTCGGGGCGGAACTCGCCGAAATCCACCATGACGGGAATGTTGGCCAGCGTCCCTGCCTCCACGGCGCGTTCCACCGACGTCCATTCCGGGCCCCGAAAATGCGCCGATTTGACGCCGACCACTACGCCGCGATACCGCTCGGCTTGCTGTGCGGTGGCTTTGGGGTCCATATCCGTAACGTCCTGCTCGATCTTGCCCTCACCGCCCATTCCGCGGCCCACGATATTGAGGAAGGCGAGGACGCGGGTGCGCGAGCGGTCGATGACGCGGTCTTTGAAATCCGGAAAGTTGCGCCAGCCCGAGCTGCCTGCATCGGCGACCGTGGTAACGGCGGAGCGAAACGTAAATCCGTCCGGGTAAACGCTGTTATCGCCAGAGTACGCCCCGCGCATGCCCGTGCCCGCGTAGACGTGCACGTGAATATCGACTAACCCTGGCGTAACATACAATCCGGATACATCCACCACTTTTCCGGCCTTCGCAGCATTGATGTTGCTCCCGATCTCGGCGATACGGCCGTCCCGAATGGCCACGTCACGCACCGCGCTCACGTGATTCTTGGCATCGATCACATGACCACCTTTCAGCAGAAGATCGAATTGCGATTGTGCCGCCGCCGTTCCGATCAGCAGAATGAAAACAAGAAATTTCATGCATTCATTCTACAGGCGTATGTGCAAAAAATCAGGTGGGATGCCCAAACGCCTATGACGCTTCAATGCCCATACGGCGGGAGAGGGCCGCGAAGCGCGGATCCGTTCTGACGCAGTCCCAAATCGGTGAAACATTCAGGTGCGGGAGACGCGGGTCATGTTCTTCGAGGGCCAGTTCGAGCAGTTCAAGCGCGCGATCGTTATCGAAAGCCAGATTGGCGCGGGCCAACAGATAGGAGGAAACGCAACTGGTGCGACCATAGCGGTCGAGCGCCTGGCGCAAACGCTCGGCCTCGGCTTTAGCGCCGCAAACGTTATATGCATGGGCCATCAGGGCCAGCGGCACCGGGGAATTCGGCATCAGCTCGCGTGCGGTTTCAAAGGCAGCGATGGCCTGCTCGTACATATCCTGATGCAGGTATGACCGGCCCGCGCTCAGATGCGCCCGCACGAAGCCAGGGTCTAATTCGAACACTTTGCCGTAGTACTCACGGGCGCGCTCGTGCTTCCTCGCCATGTCATAGAGGGTCCCGACACAGGTCGTAATGATGAGCGAAAGGGGATCGAGGTGATGCGCGCGCTCGACTGCCGCAATGGCTTCGTCCAACCTGCCGAGCGGCGCAAGATAGTCGTACCCATACCAGTGGTGCGCGGTTGCATAGCTCGGGTTCAGCTCGATGGCGCGCCGGAAATGCCGCTCCGAGACCGGCCAGTTCCACTCGAACAGCGCGGACACTGAGCCGAGCGACACATGCGCCTCCGCGAGTGAGGCATCGATCTCCAAAGCTCTTGTGGCCGTAGCTTTGGCTTTGCCCATGATGCTCAGCGCGGGAACCGAGCCGTGTTCGCCGAGGATGATATAAGCGTCCGACATGCCCGCGTAGGCCGGGGCGTAATTCGGATCGATATCGATGGCCTGCTCAAAGAATCCGAGCGCCTTGTAAAAATCTTCTTCGGTCCGCTTATTCCAGTAATAGCGGCCTTTCAGATAAAGATGGTACGCCTGGAGGTTTTCTGTGTAACGCGTCACCAACGAACGCCCGGCCGGTCCAGCGAGCTTGATGCGCAGCGCGCCGACGATAGCGGACGAAATTTCATCCTGGACCGCGAAGACGTCTTTGAGCGCGCGCTCATAAGTCTCCGACCAAAGATAATGACCGTCCGTGGTGTCCACAAGCTGCGCCGTGATGCGCAGCCGGTCAACCGTCCGCCGCACACTGCCTTCGAGTACTGCTTTTACGCGCAGCTGCTCCGCGATCCTGCGGATGTCCCGTGCCTTGCCTTTAAACTGGAACGCCGAACCCCACGCCACCACGCGCAGCCCTTCCACTTTAGTGAGGGCGTTGATCAGCTCTTCGGTTAAGCCATCGCTGAAGTACTCATTCTCCTGTTCGGAACTCAGATTTGAAAACGGCAGCACCGCAATGGCGTTTTCCACCTGCACTGCTCCGGCGGCAGGGGCGGGCCGAGCCTCACGCGTCTGCACTACCGGGGTATAGCCGCCAGTCGGGAAATCGATGTAAACCGGGTCTTCGCGGCCTTCTGTTTCGTAGTACTTGCGAAGCTTCTCGCGAAGACGCCGCGCTTCCACGCGGACGATGGGGTCCATGCGCGGATCATATTTCTCGGTCTTGTCGAATACCTCGACGCCAACGACGAATTCCTTCAGGTTATCGCCGCGCCCTTCTAAGGTTTCATCTACCGTGAAATTCAGGAAGCGAGCCAGCCTTTCGGAACGCGCAAAGGTGGTGCTGGATAGAATTTTCCTGAGCTGCGTCCGAATGGACTCAGCGGAAAGCTGATTTGTCTGCACCTGAAATGCCGCTCCGCGTGTATTTACAGATTAGATTAGCACCGTCGCAGTTGGTCTCGAAGATGTAACACTTCTATCAGTAACCGTAAGGAACACACCGTTAAGTTACTCTCCGATACCTGCTGGCAGTCAGTTCGTCAAAGTCAATATACCCAATGAGCCACGTGAACTTAGTTTTCAAACTGCATTGGGTTGCCGCGGTTTGCCTGGTTGCGACAGCCGAACGTCTCGAGAACGCAGACGAGTGGATTAGCCTGACCGCGCGCGCAGGCGAGGCATACAGCCGGGCAGCCTATGCCGAGTCCGAAAAGCTCTACGTGTCCGCTTTGACACTTGCCCGGAAACCTGCGGGCGAGGACGACCGTCTGGCCGCCGCCCTGAGCAATCTCGCTACGTGTTACCGCGCACAAGGCAGATATCCGGAAGCTGAAAAGCTGTATCGCCACGCGTTGGAATTGCGCGAGGCAATGTTCGGACCTCGCCATCCACAGACGGCGATCGTCGTAAACAATTTGGCCACCCTGTATCACGCCAGTGGCAGGTATGCGGAGGCGGAGCCGCTATTCCTGCGCTCACTCGCAATCTGGGAAGCGGCGCCAGACGAAAACCAGGGGCACATCGCCACAGTTCTGAATAATCTTGGCGGACTCTACCGTGCCCAAGCCCGATATGCCGAGGCCGAGCCGTCATATCGCCGCGCCCTGGAACTAAGTGAAAAGATCTTTGGCCCGAAGGACGCGAGCGTGGCGCTCGTTCTTAATAACCTTGGAGTGCTCTATCAAAACCAGGGCCGCTTCGATCTTGCGCGGCAACTCCATACGCGCGCGCTAGCTATCCGCGAGCCGCTACTCGGACCGGATCACCCCGATGTGGCCGTCAGCCTCACCAATCTCGGCGATGTTTACCGGAACCAGTGGCTATTTGCGGAAGCGCAACCCCTATACGAACGCGCTATCCGGATTCGTGAAAAAGCGCTGGGCACCAATCATCCCCAGCTAGCCGAAACGTTAAACAGCCTGGGAGTACTCTACAAAATTCAGGGACGTTATGTGGAGGCGGAGGCGCTCTTCCGCCGCACTCTCGCGATTGCGGAGCCAGCGCTAGGGCCAGCGCACCCCAGGTTCGCGATCGTATTGAACAATCTCGGACAGGTCGCCGCTTCGCAGGGAAAATACCAGGAGGCACAGCGTCTCTATGAGCGAGCGCTGGCAGTCTGGGAGAAGGCCCTTGGCCCGAATCACCCGGACCTCGCGCCCGGCCTTAACAATCTCGCATCGTTATGCTTCCTACGTCACAAATATGGCGACGCCGAAAAGCTTTACCGGAGAGCGCTCGAAATCGACGAGACGCACCTCGGGCCGGCACATTCCGTAATTGCAAGCGATCTGAACAATCTCGGCACCATCCACTATGTGCGCCATCAATACCTGGAGGCCGAACAGTATTACGCGCGATCGATCGCCATGTACGAGCGGACGGCCGGCCGCGATCATCCCACCTTGGCCGATCCGCTACTGAATCTCGCCATCTTGTATACGGCCGAGCGGCGTTTTGCCGAGAGCGTCCCCCTCTATCTTCGCGCGCTCCCTTTACGGGAGCGGGCGCTCGGCGCCGAACATCCGAAGCTGGCCGAGGCTTTAGAGAATTACGCCGTGGTCATGCGAAAGCTCGAGGAGTACGCGGAAGCGGAAAAGGCGCAGGTCCGAGCTACGCGCATCCGCGTACGAACGGCGCTTCGCGCGGAAAGCGAGGCGGGACAGTAGGGGCTTCTACCCGTACGTGCGGCGGCCATTCCGAGCACAATGGTGCGATTCATTGTCGAGGATGACCAAATCTGACCCACTATTTGTCGCCCACGGCGTCATCCGAATAACCCGGAGCGACCGATAAATTATTGTTCACGCTAACTACGTGCTCGACACCCTTTGCGATCTCGCTTGCTTTGGCCTTGGCCCGGTTGCTTCGGACTTCGCCAGTTAGGGTGACCACCCCATTCACCGAACTGACTGAGATGGAGCTGATGGTCTGTTGATCGGCTCCTCGATTGAGCTGGCGCTCTTGTCTGGCTTCCATGGGCCCAAAGATAGGGAGCAATTTTGCATTTACGGCCCGCGTGATGCTCGCATCATCGATTGGTTTGTCTGAAACATGGCTTGTGGAGCAAGCACTGAAGAGAGCGCCAATCAAAATGGCGATGATTATGGGACCAACTGGTTTCATCTCTTGTCTCCTCGTGACATTCTATGAGATGGCGTGGGCGGGTGCGCGAGAATCGAAATAGCCCTTCCGGTCTGTCCGTCCAGATTTCTTTATGGCTGAATAATTTAATCAGCCACCCGGAGCTCCTGAAGAGGACCGGTCGCGTAACTTCCGCCGTGCCTCGATCTCTTCATCGGTCAGGCGCGCATCGTAAATCGATCGAGGTTCGATGGTCCTCGCAACCAGCGTGGCTGTGCACACTGCCAGCAGCAGCGGCAAGATGAACGAGCGGTCCCGGCCAGTCAACTCCATCATCAGGACCACCGTCGAGATCGGGCCCTGTGTGGTTGCAGCCAGAACCGCTCCAGCTCCGAGCACAGCGAACAGACCCGGCGGGCCGCCGGGCCAGATCGAGGACCAGACATGGCCCAGCACACCGCCCAGCAGCGCCCCTACCGTCAGCGAAGGTGTGAACAAGCCACCAGGCGCCCCGCTGCGCATACACAAAACCGTCGCGGCGGGCTTCAGTACCAGCAGTGCCAAGAGTAAGACCGGCGCAACCTGATTCGTGAATGCCAACTGGGAAATATCCTTGCCGTTGCCTAGCACCTGCGGAAACCAGATGGAGACGACACTTAGCAGCCCCAATCCTAATAAAGGCGCGGCCAGCCGTCGCCAGCCCTGGGGCCGATTACGGTCGGCCCAGCTGACGACTCGAACATAACCGACGGAAACCACGCCTGCGATCGGACCGGCCAACAGCGCCCATACCACGCTCGAAGCGGAGCTGGCATACGCGGGAATAACGTACGTCGGCGCGTCGGGTAGAAAGATCCACGAGACCGCCGTGGCAATTACGGAGGCGAAGAGGGCTGGGAGCACGAACCTGAGTACCAGCATCCCACGCATCACCTCCAGCGAGAACAGTGCGCCTCCCAGCGGGACGCCATACGCTGCCGCCATCCCAGCCCCAGCGCCGCAGGCCACCAGGAGCCGGCGTTGCTCGTCGGACAAGCGCCTTTTGTCTGAAAAGAAGTTGGCGATCACCGCCCCGGCTTGCTTCGGCGCGCCCTCGCGGCCCAGCGACACGCCCATACCAACGATGAGGATAGAAAGCACAGCGCTGCCGAGAGTGCGCAACGCCGGCATCCGCCCGGCGTGGAACCAAATGGCTGCCGTGGTGTCGATGCCGTTGCCGCTGGACAGTCGCCTGAGGATGATCTGTCCGGCCCCAGTAACCAGCCCCGCGCCAAGCAGAACGAGAATGTGCCTCCACGCACTGGCACGTTGGACTGCCTCCAGTATGTTCGTGCCGGAGCCATTCCACGAAAAGCGTTGCACCAGTTCGAGCAGCCGCGTCAGCGCCGCCGCACCCAAACCGGTGCCGGTCCCCGTAAGCAGCACGGCCAGCCAGAAGCTCGCGGAGCCGGGGCTACGGAGCGTGGATGGTATCATCTCGCGGTTGGGTCCCGGCGGCGTTTGGATCATCATCGCTGCTTCACACCCAGCCATGGTGATTTCTGCTTGTCTCAGGATAGGTAGGATTAAAACTGGCGTCAAATCCAGGCCGTGCCTTTTCAATTGCCGGGCTTGGCTCGGTCCGAGTCGATCGCGACTGATTACGGTTGCGCTCCGAGGAACGTTTATGCCCCTTGCACCGGGTTTCGTCAAAACCGATGGCACCCGATTCGTCGCCGCGGGCGAAGAATTCCTGGTGGCCGGCGTCAACTGTTACTTTCTTTCCTATTGCAGTGATGAAGCCCGCCGGGACACGTTGGCAGCTATCAACGCAATCGGTGCAAACGTCATTCGCAGCTGGGCGTTTCTGAATTTTAAAGAGCGTCCGGCCAGCGGGCCGAGCTTCCAGTACGCGAGCGGCGGCAGCATCGTCATCAACGAAGGTCCGGACGGCCTCGGCCGTCTCGACGGCTTGATCGAAGCAGCCGAGGAGCAGGAGTTCCGTCTGATCCTTCCGCTGGTGAATTATTGGGATGATCTCGGCGGCATGCGGACCTATCTCGATTGGCTGTTTCCGGGGCAGAATCTTGGCGTCGAAGAGTTCTACCGCAGACCCGAGGCGCGGGCGGCGTTCAAGAACTGGATCGGGAGCGTGCTCAATCGAGTCAACTCCCGGACAAACCGTGCGTACCGGGATTCGCCCGCGATCTTTGCCTGGGAGCTTGCAAACGAACCCCGCTGCCCGATTCCCGGCGGCCGGGAATTGCTGCTGGACTGGATCCGCGATGTATGCGGGTTCATCAAAGAACAAGACGTGAATCATCTCGTGGCCCTGGGCGATGAGGGTTTCCTACGGCGCGACCATGCGCAAAATCACCTTTACACGGGCGAGTACGGGGTGGACTTCGAAGCCACGCTTGGCGTTCCCGAAATCGACTTCGGCTGCTATCATTTCTATCCCGCCGTCGAACAGATGAATGTCCCGCTCGAATTCGGCCGGACCTGGATTACCGACCATATCGAGGCGGGCCGGCGCGCTGACAAGCCGGTGCTCCTTGAAGAATACGGCATCAAGATCGGCGGCCAAGACGTCACGTCGAGTTCGGAACGCGACGAATGGTATGCGGCCTGGCGGCAAACTGTGTACGAGACCGGCGGTGCCGGAGACCTGTTGTGGATGATCGGATCAGACGAAGCGAGCGTCGCTGGGAATTACGATCCCTATACGATCTTTGCCGCTGAAGAGATTCCCGGACTGATTCAAATTAGAACAAAATCGTAGGCCGGTTTTTGATGACGTAGGACACGCCATTCTTGCCTGTCCTACTGTATCCCGCGCAGTGCCGCGGCTTTAGCTTTGTCGTGTTTGTCCTGATGCTCGTTAAACTGCTGCTGGACTTCGTCTTTGTAATCTCTGGCCCCGTGAAGCGCCATGCCGGCCCAGGTTTTCTCCGGATCGGAATCATCCAGCAGCAGAACGCGTTGCGCCAACTCGTAGTAATGGACCGCAGCTTGTTCGAGAAGGGTCTCCAACCGGCGGCACTCGGGGCAATCCAGCATTATTGTCGGTGGAAACCACAACGGTAGCGAACTACCGTGGTTTAAACAACTAGGGTTTCCACCATGAACCATGCGGGGCACATTGACTCTGTGCTTTAATCCGTCTGGAAGGGTTCGAGTCGTTCCAGGATTTTGCGAATTTCCAACGCTTGAAGAAGTTTCTCTTCGGCCTGCCGTTCTAAATGTTTTCCAACGTGCTCCGGCACCTGGGGCGCTACAAACCGAACCAGGTTTATCGATTCTTCGAGAGCCACAACGGCAGCCCAGAGCGCCTTTTCCTGGGCCAGGGAATGCGCGAGCAACATACCGCGAGGTGAGAAAGTATGTCCCACTAGACAGCTATATTCTCGTAGATCGTCGTTCCGGATCTCAGACATCGGCCCGCGACACTCCGGACAAGTGGCTTCTATACTTTGCTTCGTTTCCATTGCGCCGACCCTTCATTCTGTTGCTTGCTGTCAGGCGATTCGAGTTGGTTTTGCGCAGCGCCATTCACTAGTCTCGTCAGCAAAGGGCCCATGTCAGATGCGCCGGCCACGAAGTCCACATCCACATAACTCCGCGCGTGATGCGGCATGTCAGGGTATGCAGCTTCGTTTGGATCCTGGATCAACGTCACACCACCATACCGCTTCACCCACCAAAGGCCGGTACTTCCATCGTCTAATTGACCGCTCATTACGACGCCTATGACCTGTTCTTTGTGCGCCACCGCAGCCGAACGGAAGAGCGGATTAATGGCAGGCCGATGGAGATTTTCCTTGGGCCCCCGCCAAAGATTGACATGGCCATCATCGATTAAGAGATGCCGGTCCGGAGGGGCAACGTATATCCTGCCGGGCTCAATTTTCTGAGCAGGCGAAGGATGAAGCGCGGGCAGGGGGCCGCTATGGCTCAGGATTTGGGGCAACTCCGACCGCCGCCAAGCCAAAATATGCAATACGACAAAGAGTGAAGCGGGAAAATCCGGCGGCAGCCCGCTGACCAGCTGCCGGAGAGCGTCTACTCCGCCCGCAGACGCTCCGACTACGATAATGCGGCGGCTGGCCACAACTGATTCTAGGGTGAATATGCAAATGATTGAAAGGGGCGCTGCGTCGAAGCGGGCTGGTTAATCACAGTATTGGCCCTTACTCTAGAAGATGCCGGCGCTTGCCAGCTGTATCCGCCAAATGGGACCGCCCGCATAAAGTGGGCCCTCTGCCTTGACGAACGCCGGGGCCTCGCCGCCGAGAACCCATACGTGCGTGTCCGGCGGCTGCTTTCCCAGCAGACGCGCCAGGAACCCGGCGACGCCTCCGATTTCCACTTTGACAATGTAGTGTATGGCTTTGTGACGGAAGCTGCCGATCGAGAACGGCTCGCTGCCTTGTGGAATGATGGCGAGCTTGACGAGCAGCGGTTTTGGGGTGGTCGCTACCATTGACACCGTGGTTGACACCGTGGTCCGCGGTGTACTCGGTTTTACGTCCTTCATCAGTGTGAAAAGCAAGCCATTGGCGACATCTGGTGGCAGCTCAAGCCGTTTTTCAAGGACTTTCTCTTTACCCTTCTCCTCGGTGTATCGGACTTTCACTTGGCCTGTGGAAGCGTCGATCAAGGTGTCCGTTGGTTGCTTGAACGACGGACCTCGTTGAACGAGATGGTCGCTCAAAAGCCGGAATGTGCCGCGCTGAGAGAATATCGTGGTCTCCTCATAGAGCGAACCATCTTTGAAACGAAATATCAGATGGGTGGTTACATGATCCCCTTGTGCGTCCTGGGTCATTTGACCATCCGCGATGGCCTTGCCTTCAAGGGTCCGCAGCACAAGGAAGCCATGCACCAGACCTTCGGTGTGGCGCACCGGCACTTTCTCTGCCAGTAGTGCGTTTGGTTGAAGCATGGCGGCACATGCGAGCAGGGCGCCGAGCAGCCCGAACGGGATACCAAAGTGTTGTTTATTTAACCAGAAGATACGGTAATCTTTTACGCAGGACATGACGTACTCCGTGCATGGAACGAACGAGTGCAATTGGGGTGCCACCGGCTTTCTGTGAACCGCGTAGGAACTGGGCGAATTATCTTGAGGAGGCGTCCGTGCGAGAACCACGGCCTGCCTCAAAATCTGCAGATTGATTAACGATTGCGGTCCTGGTCGTAATAGTCGTGATAATGTCGGCCCTCCCGCATCGAACCCCGATCCCGCACTCCCACATCAAGTGGGCGCTCCAGACGGAAGGTCACTACGGAGTCCCGGGGAATTCTGACGGCTCGACCGCGTACCTCGCCGCCGTTAATCGCCCCAATGATTCCGCCGATCAGGCTGTCATCGCGGCGCGACTCCACGCGCGTCGGTTCCGTTCTAACAGCGTAACGCTGACCGCGGACT
>Ga0207707_10005057_pt1 | contig 11571 bp, 9 predicted proteins | sample KBSC83BmetaG_FD_184336 | JGI IMG/M metagenome (GOLD analysis project Ga0207707, IMG submission 184336) | Corn rhizosphere microbial communities from Kellogg Biological Station, Michigan, USA - KBS C8-3B metaG (SPAdes) (version 2) | ecosystem: Host-associated > Plants > Roots > Rhizosphere ... | reverse complement strand
CAAAAAACAGGCCCAGAAACACGATGAAAAGGATCCCGAGCAGCTTTGCCGAAGTGAAGATGCTGGCAAACAAACTGCCGAATTTCACGCCAAGGATATTCATTACCGTCAACAGCGCTATCGTTATGACGGCAATGACAAGCTGAGCAGAATCGGAGAGTGGAACGAACGAAGAGAGGTATGACGTAAATACCAAACTCAATGCAGCGAGCGAGCCGGTGTTAATGACGAGAAGCATCGACCAGCCGTAGAGAAACGCGGGAAGGCCGCCGTAAGCTTCTTTAAGAAAGACGTAAAATCCACCGACGCGTGGAAATTGACCGGCGATCCGGGCAAAGGTCACCGCGCCGCAGACAGCGATAATGCCGCCGAGCAGCCAGGCAAAAAGCATCAGGCCTTCGCTGGGCAGATAACCGGCGATATCGGACGGCGTCTTGAAAATGCCCGAGCCGATACTTGAACCGATGGCGATCATCGTCAACCCATAAAGACCGATCTCGCGTTTGCCCGGTTCGTCCATTCTGAATTTTTTGTTGAGATCGAAGAGCGTCCTCGGGAATCATTCGTCATCGACGGCATAACGGCGAAGATCTTCGAGCTTGATAAACTCAAGCGCCGATTCGTGCGTGGCCTCGAGAAAGACTTGCGGCGCCATACCGGCGTCGAGCGCCTGCTGCCAACGCACGGCGACGAGACACCATTTGTCGCCGTCTGTTAATCCGGGAAACGCATATTCGGGTCGCGGCGTCGAGAGGTCATTGCCGGCGGCTTTCGAAAATTCGAGAAACTCATCCGTCGCTAAAATGCAGACAGTATGACGGCCTGTGTCATCCGGGCCAGTGCGGCAATAACCGTCACGGTAAAAACCGGTCATCGGTGAGGTGCAGCAGGCTTTGAGCTCAGTGCGCAGAACGTTTTTAGGTTTTGGATAGTGGCCGTTGCCGTTTGTGGTGCTCATTCTTACTTTGGTTTTGCTTCGCCATCTTGGCGGCCTTTACGTGAGATAAATCGATTTCACGCAAAACTCGCAAAGGACGCAAAGGCGAGTGCCAGATGTTCTAACCCTTAGCCGAGGCGATCAGCTCTAAAGCTTTTTCGATCGGCCGCGCGAGAACGGCCCTTTCGCCGACCTCGACGATGGGCCGTTGCAGCAAGTTTGGATGTTTGACCATTGCCTCGATGACGTCGCTATTTGGTGTTTCAGCCGAAAGCCCGAGTTCCTTAAATTCGGCTTCACCCTTACGCAAAATTTCAAACGGTCTCAGACCCGTCTTTCGGACCAGGCCGCGCAATTTGCTTTCAGTCAGCGGCTCATTAAAGTAATTGACTTTGTCGAAATCGATGCCGTTTTCCCGAAACAGCATGGCCAGATTGCGGCACGTCGTTCAGGTCGGCTTTTCGTAAACGGTGATCTTGCTCTGCATGGCATTTTTAATTCATAAAAGCGTGCCAACTAGCGAATGGTCAAATCGAAAGCTACAGTTTATCGATTATAGTTGAAAGTTCAACATATTGGCTCTTTTCGACGGGTCAAGTACAAGTCTTGAGACCGTCCTTTAGGGAACCTTTTTGATATTCGGGCATCGAACAAATATCTAGAAGGTGTTCGGACCCATTTTCAAAAAGCTCATGAAGACCGTTTTCTCTTTCCTTTTAATATTCGCGTTTTGCTCTTCGGCCTCAAATGCTCAAAAGAGTGCCCCGAATCTGCCATTGAGAATCCAGAATAATCTGGGAAGCAATGGCTGGAGCGCTGATGGACGGCTATTTGTTACGTATACCCGCAGAACCGAAAAGACGCGCCTCTGGGATCTCAAAGACGAAAGTGTCGTCTGGGAGAATTCGCTGAGTTCGACCCGCGGCAGGATGTTAAATTCTGAGAGCTTTATCTGGAGCAATAGTCAAAGATATCTGCTTGTAAAAGACGAAAGGGGCATGCTTTTTCTGCTTGATCCGCTTACAGGAAAAGTCCGCTGGGAGAAGAACGTTTTGAAGAAACCGGAAATAATCAGATTTAGTCCAGATGAGACGCAAATTATTGTCGTTTACTCAGACAAGACGGCGAAGACCGAGGTCGAATTATTAGATGTTGAAAATGGGAGCCGTAAAAGTCTCTTCAATACGGATGCAAAATTCTTCGACACTTTTGCCTTCAGCGGCGACGGCAAAATATTGAAATTCGGAAATTTTGAAGGTAAGGCGGATCTTGTGTCAGCGGAGGACGGAAAGCTTCTTAAGAGCTTGTCTTTGAGACCCTGCGGGACTCTCCAAAATACTTTTTCCAACAAAACGACCTTTAGTCCAAAGCTGAACTATTTGGTCGCACGCTGCCGAGATAAAACCGTGATAACCGATTCGGCAACTGGGAAAGTAGTAAGTATCCTCACGATGAAAGATGATTTTGATAATACGATTGGTTTCAGCGGCGACGAAAAGGTGCTTGTGCTTTCGGATTTAGCCGGGTACAAGATCTTTAACTTTAAGGATCACTCCGTTCGAGATATTTCGGATTTCCGATTGTGGTTTTCCGTCGACCTAAATTACGACGGTAGCCTCTTGATAAACAATTCGGATTATCGCCATCGGGGATATGAAATTGCTGACGTAAAAACCGGCAAGGTTATTAAGACCTTTGAAAACCACCCGGGCGAGATTTTGTCGTTGGCATTCAGCAGGGACGGACAACTATTTGCATCGGGCAGTCAAGATCGCATTGTGCGAGTATGGGATGCGAAAACTCATAACATCTTGCATTCTCTTTCGGGCCACTCAGACGAAGTTCAGTCGGTCGAGTTTACTGACAATGACAACGAACTGATCTCGAAAAGCGAAATGGAAACAATAGTTTGGAATGCCCGGACGGGGGCAAAGATACGCGAGACGAAAGAATCGAATCGATTTGATCAAAATAGGGATTTGGCACTAAGTCCGAGTGGGGAATTTGCGTTAGTTGAAGAGTATGAAAAGCCATTTCGACTCGTGGACGTCAAGACGAAAAAGACCTTAAAGGAATTCGCCTACGTAGATCAGCTCGATAATCTTGTTTTCACACCTGACGAAAAACACTTTCTTGCTAAGCCATGGTGGAGTGGCTGGCAACTTTGGAGTGTCGAAAGTGGTAAGCCAATCCGAGAGTTCGACATCGGATATTCTTACTATAACCATGTAGCATTCCAGCCGAACGGCAAGGTCTTCATCACCGGAGGTTCGGACCAGAACATTATCATGTTCGATTTAGAAACCGGTGAGAAAATATGGAGTTTATTCCCACTCGATGTCGAGGAGTTTGACCAACAAAAAGCTGGCGAACTACAGCGCGTCACGTACTTGAAGCAACAAAAGGAATATGCGGCGCGAGCCGATATTGACAATCAGGAAAGAGCAAAGAAGATAACTGCCGCGTTTTCACATTATGGCAGCGCTGAAAGTTTTTGGGATCAGAAAATCGCTGAGTCGGGCATCAGAAATAAGAGCAAACTGACTCTGCCAAGGGACAAAGCTTCCGTTGCCTGGTTTACGTTGACCAATAATTCAGATTTGGCGGTATCGATCGATACCAACAGCATGATTTTTAACCCTAAGTGCAACGGACTTTGTGATGGAGCAGAAATCTCCTCGCGGTATGTAATGGAATCAAAGAACGGGGACCTTCGCGTCAATGGTTACGATATGTATTCCAAAACAATCTTACCGCCCAAGACGACCGTTTACTTCAGTGTCGATCTAAACCATTTCGCCGCGAGCAACGCGATTTACCTTGAGTTTACGTTCCAGAAAGACAACCCGGCGGACGAGAAATCGAATGACTACGGAAATCAACAAAAACTATATCTAAACGAGTCGGATCTCCCCGTCCGTCAATGAGAAGTCGGCTATTTGTTGGCCGGCAGATGTTCGTTCAGATATCGGGTTAACAAGCTATAGAGATGCAGCGTTGTCCCTTTGCCTTCGTTGATGGCATGCGTTCGGTTTGGGTAGGCCATCATTGTGAACGGTTTATCGGCAGCTACGAGAGCGTCGATCAGCATTTGCGTCGCCTGGAAATGGACATTGTCATCGCCGGTTCCGTGGACGATCAGCAGGTCTCCTTTTAGCTTTCCGGCGAAGGTCACGGGAGCGCCCTGTTTGTAGTCTTCGGGATTGTCCTTTGGCAGACCCATGTATCGCTCGGTGTAAATCGTATCGTAATAGAGATTATTGGCGGGCGGCGCGACGGCCATGCCCATCTTATACACGTCAGGATAACGGAACATAGCATTGAGCGTCGCTGCTCCGCCGCCGCTCCAGCCCCAGATGCCGACGCGTGAGGCGTCGATGAAGGGCATTTTCGCGGCCATCGCTTTGACGGCATTCGCCTGGTCCTGCGAGCTGATGATGCCGATCTTTCTATAGACTATTTTTCGCCACGCGCGGCCACGAGGAGCGGGCGTGCCGCGGTTATCGACGCTGGCGACTATGTAACCTTGCTGAGTAAGCATCAGGAACCATAGGTAATTGCTGCCCGACCAACTGTCGAGCACGGTCTGCGCTGCCGGTTCGCTGTAGGCGTAATAGAGAATCGGATATTTTTTTGACGGATCGAAACCAGGCGGCTTCATCATCCATCCGTCGAGCTGTACACCGTTGCCGATGTCCACACGGAAAAATTCCTGCGGACCTATTGCAAGCTTCGCAATTTTTGCTTTCAGCTCGTGATTGTCGACGATCGTCCTCGGCTGCGCGGCGCCGGTGAGCGAGATCAGCTCGATCACCTGTGGATTCCCAAATGAAGATGTCGTCTGGATCGCCCAATGCGAATTCGGCGAGATGCTGTAGCTGTTCGTACCTGTTTTGGACGCGGGTGTTACGCGTTCGGGCGAGCCGCTGCCGTTGAGCTTTACGCGATAGAGATATTTCTGTGTCGCGTTGTCGGGCGAAGCGATGTAATAGAACCAGCCGCCATTTTCATCGACTGCCTGCGAGCTGATGACATCAAAATCACCATTTGTGATCTTCTTAACATCGCTGCCGTCTTTTGCGACGGTGTAGGCGTGCCGCCATCCGTCGCGTTCACTTATCCAGAGAAAGCGTTTCTGGCCGTCGAGCCACTCAATGCTCGGCAGGTCGACATCGACCCACGCGTCGTCTTTTTCCGTAAACACCGATCGCACGTCGCCCGTCGAGGCGTTCGCGACCAATACCTGAAGTGTATTTTGCAGCCGGTTGAGATGCTGCAGATAGATCTCGCGCGAATCATTGGTCCAGTCGACCGAGACGATGTAATTGTTTCGCGGGTCGCCGGGTGTCTTTAGCCACGTGATCGGACCGCCCGAGGCGCTGATGACGCCGACACGGACGGCGGCGTTTTGCGTGCCGGTTTTCGGATACGGAATTCGCGTCTCGGTCGGATAGGTCGAAGCTGTGTTGTTGAGCAAGATGAAATCCTGAATGCCTGACGCGTCAAATTGCCAAAAAGCGATCGAGCGTCCGTCCGGGCTCCAACGCCAGCAATCGCGAAGCGAAAATTCCTCTTCGTTGACCCAGTCCGAAGTGCCGTTGATCAGCGTGTGCGAGCCGTCGCTCGTCAGGCGCGTGATCTTTCCGTCGTCGATGTTTTGAACGTAGAGGTCGTTGTCGTGAACGTACCCGACGCGATCGCCCTGAGGCGAGAATTTGGCAAACATCAGGGTCGACGCCGCCGCGTCGCCGCCAAGCTTTGTCAGCTTGTCCGAGGCTATGTCTAGAACCCAATAATCGCCACGCGTGTTCTGCCGCCAGACCTTTTTTGAATTTGTGTAAATGAGGACACGTTTACCGTCGGATGAGAATTCGTACCCCTGTATAGAAAGCGGCGTTGTCGCGCCGGCCGGGGTGAGTTTGTCGGCACCGATCAACACGTCGCGTTTGTCGTTATCGATACGATAACTGACCAGATCGAACGCGCCTTTTATCGTCGGTGAAGGTTCGAGCTTGGCATACGAATCACCGTCCTTGAGCCAGCGAAACCCGCCAAACCGCGCCGGCTGGAACTCGTCGCTCGCAAATATCCGCTCGACCGTCAGCCGTGACGGGTCGGTTGTTTGAGCGGCGTCAGCGAGGTGGCCGATCTGAAAGATTGCAAGCAGGAGTATGGCGTTAAAGAACCTTGAGTTGAATGAGATAAGAATCGGTTTCTTCATCGTTCGATACTATTTTCTTGAACAAAGGTTTAGGGTATGTGTCGGCGATTGACCTTTGTACATCAAAGGTTTTCACCGGTCACTCAGGATATTCCTTCACGTGATTGAGATCCAATTTCGCGGCCTCGCGCACCCATTTGTTCTCAGACGACGATAGTGCTTCAATTGTCCTTCTTACCTCACCGTTGGATTCGAGCTGCTCGTTCAAGCTAACGTCATCCATGTGTTCATACTGAATTTGGCCGTAGTCAAACGGCAACTTCTTGGGATTAAGATGGACTCCGCTTAACCATGTGAGTGATGCAAGCACATCGGCGGGATCGATAGATGTTAAGGAACTTTTCCAGTCGGTGGGTGAGAGAAACTTTACATCCGGTCCAATCCTAAGGTTGGGAGCGGAATAGTTGTTTCGAACGAGCTCGCCAGTCTTATTTTCGAGGCGAATTAACACAATCGAAGTACCGACCAACGCATATGTTTGCTTTTCAATCGGCCGGCCGTTAATTACAGGTTCACACAAAACTTCAATTATTTCTCGCCCGATCTCATCACTTGACCTAACATTTTCATTCTTCAGGTCGATTCGCCAACCAGCGTCGAACATTTCGGAAGCGACCTGTTTTCCATTGAGATCAAATAGTAAGAAGCATAAACGCGGAGCTCCAGGAATCATGACAAGTGGCTCCTCGCCAATTAATACGTAGTATCTTTGTCCGTGTTCATTTGAGATCTTGGCAATTCGACGCATTTCGCCAAATCCTCCAGCTCCATTCGTGATTTCGAAGACCGCATTTTCAAGATCGCGCATTGCTTCGCGGCTTACTGTCGATAGATCTTTTCCTTCGAATCTTAGGAGCAAATTCCATGCCGAGGCTTTGGATTTCGACATGCCTTGATCAGCAAAATTTACACTTGTGCTTTCAGTGAAATCCGGCTGATAGACGCCAACGTTGATCGACAAGATGCCGATAAGAAAAGTCAAGATAGTAAGTATCGGTCGCAAGATAAGGATTTTTAACCAAGAATTTTTCATCATCCCCGACTCCTTCCAAGAAGCTTCTACAAGCCAACTCTCTCGTAAACCAATTTTAAAGTTGCCGCAGCCTCAGCCTTAGCTTTCTTGGCACCGCTCTCGAGTATTTCGCATAACGAAGCGTCATCGAGCAGCCTCACGCGCTCTTGAAACGGCCGCAGAAATTCGATCACGGTTTCGGCAAGTTCGCCCTTCAATTGTCCATAGCCTTTGCCCGCGAAATGATCTTCACATTCCTCGACGGACTTGCCTGAAAGAAGCTGGTAGATCGTCAGCAGATTTGTAATCGCCGGCCGATCGGCGTCGAACTTGATCTCGGTGCCGGAGTCCGTGACTGCGCGTTTTACCTTTTTCGTGATCGTGTCCGCGTCGTCGAGGAGAAAGATAGCGCCGTTGGCGTCCTCGTCCGACTTCGACATCTTCTTTGTCGGGTCCTGCAGCGAGAGGATGTTCGCTCCGACCGGCGGAATGTACGGATCGGGTAACTTGAATGTGTCACCGAAATCACGGTTAAACCGCTCGGCCAGATCGCGTGTCAGCTCGAGGTGCTGCTTTTGATCTTTTCCGACCGGCACAAGGTCGGTTTGATAAAGCAGTATGTCGGCGGCCATCAGGACGGGATAAGTAAAGAGGCCGACGCCCGCACGTTCGCTGTTTCCCTTGGCCTTGTCCTTGAACTGCGTCATCCGCTCAAGTTCGCCCATCCGCGCGACGCAGGATAGCACCCACGTCAGCTCGGCATGTTCCGCGACGTCTGACTGTACAAAGATGACCGATTTTTCGGTGTCGATACCGGCGGCGAGATAGATGCGGGCCAGATCGAGTGTCTTTTGATGCAATACTCGCGGGTCCTGCGGCAGAGTGATAGCGTGCAGGTTGACGATACAGTAGAAGCTCTCGTACTCGTCCTGCAGCGCGACCCAATTTTTGAGTGCACCGAGATAGTTTCCTATGTGAAGCTGACCAGTGGGCTGGGCACCGCTGAAAATACGTTTTTTCATTGACTAAAACCAGGGCGTAACCAACAGGTAGCTAATCAAGTAATAGACCGGTTGAATGATCACACCGACGACACCCCAATAAACCAGAAGCAAGAGAATTAAGAAACCGTACTGTTCAAGCATGGCGAAGATCGGCGAAAAGCTCTCGGGGAGAAATGTCGAAAGGACCTTGCTGCCATCGAGCGGCGGAAATGGCAGCAGATTGAATACGGCGAGCGAGATATTCAGCATCAACAGATAGTCCAGAAACCACAAGACCGGTTGGATGATCCCCGAATCCGGATCGACATTCGTCAAGACGTGTGTTTCGATCAGCGTCTTGATGATCGCAAAGCCGATGAGGGCGAGGATCAGGTTCGCACCGATACCGGCGATCGATACCATCACGTTTGCCTGTCGATAATTCGTCCATTTTCGCGGGTTGACCGGTGTGGGAATGCCCCAGCCGATCAAAGGTATCGACGCAAGCGCGCCGCCCATCGCGCCGAGTACAAAACTCACTATGGGTATCAACAAAGTGCCGATCGGGTCGGTGTGTTTTAGAGGATTTAGCGTTACGCGGCCGAGCAGATAGGCCGTGTCGTCACCGTACTTGTAAGACATCCACGCGTGGCCCGCTTCGTGACAAGAGATCGCGAGCAGCAACACGACCATATAAACGATCAGATGGCTTACAAGATTTAGAACGTCGATGTTGCCCATTTATTTCGTTTTGATGCGAGACCAATAGCCAAGCTCGCCCTGCATTGTCCTTTGTTTTGACCGCTAAATTGTGCCATTCTTTTGACGCAAAATAAACCTGACTGATGACTAACCACATCGTCTGCATTGCCAGCGAGCGTAAGGGGAATGAGTTTCTTGAGGAAGCTCATGACCGCGGCTGGCGCGTGACGCTTGTGACCCGCAAAAAGCTGCTCGACGAGCCGTGGCCGTGGACGGCCGTCGACGATGTCAGATCTGTAGAAGATAACGCCTTGCCGGTCGATTATGTTCGCGCAGTCACGAATATCGCCGGCTCTCAAAGAGTGGACCGCGTCGTCGGCCTCGACGAGTTTGACGTAATTACGGCGGCACTTGCACGTGAGCATATGCAGCTTCCCGGAATGAACAGCTCTTATGTGCGGCGTTTCCGTGACAAGCTTACGATGCGGAATTTGGCCCATGCAGCGGGCGTGCCGTGTCCCGAGTTCATCGGCGTTTTTAACTCGGGCGAGATCAATGAATTTCTCGACCGCGTGCCGCCGCCGTTGATAGTGAAGCCGCGGACCGAGGTCTCGGCGTTTGGGATCCGAAAATGCGAAACGGCGGGCGAGGCTTGGGCCGTCCTTACCGATCTCGATAATCGAAACACCTGGCGCGACCACCCGTCGCAATTTCTGATCGAGCGGTTTATCGAGGGCCGAGTTTTTCATGTCGATTCGGTCGTAAGCGGCGGCAAGGTCGTTGCGGCGGGGGTCAGCCAGTATGGCACGACTCCGTTCAGCATCTCGCACAGCGGCGGCGTGTTTACGTCGTCCATCGTTGGATATCGCTCCAAAGAGCGAAAGGCGTTGGAAAAGTTGAACGCGCAACTTTTGACCGCGTTTGGTTATGAACAGGGCGTTTCTCATGCAGAATTTCTGCAAAGCGAGTCTGATGGCCAATTTTATCTGCTCGAGGTCGCTGCTCGTGTCGGCGGCGCGTACATCGCGAACGTCCTCGAACACGCCGCCGGCTTTAATCTCTGGCGCGAGTGGGCTAAGCTCGAAACGGCCACTAACCACCCGTACAAACCGCCAAAGATCCGCAAAGACTACGCTGGGATTGCCCTGGGACTTGCAAACACCGACACGCCCGATACATCGCACTACACGGATCGCGAGATCGTCTACCGCGTAAAGAAATCTCGCCACGTAGGCCTTATATTTTCGTCCCCAGAACAAAAGCGCATCGATCACCTCATCAGCCAATACACCGAGCGCATCACAACCGACTTCCTCGCCGTCCAGCCCGCAAAAGAGAGGCATGACGACTCGGCTTTTTTGGGTGGCTAGACACCGAACATCGCCCATCGCCAAAATGGACATTCCGGCAGGCCGTCTCGTATCCTTATCTCTTTCATGTCTTCTCAGACCGCCACAATCGAAGAGCACCAAGGTTCTGATGTGACAAATGCCCTTCGTCATTCCTTGAATCAATATTTCCCGGAGCTCCTGAAATTTGAGTCGACGCCCGAAATGGGGGCGTCGGTGGTTTATCAGAAGATCAAGCCCGAGGTCGAGCGGATACTTAATGCAGTCGTTGTTCAGAGTGTGAGCATTAGCTCGTCCGTACGCGATGAATCGCGAACTCTGAACTCGATATCCGTCCTCGCGTGGAATATTGAACGCGGCATTCAGCTTGAGGGGATCATTGAGGCGCTCAAAAACGAGCCGGAGCTCAAAGACAAGGACCTGCTGCTTCTGACCGAGCTTGATTACGGCATGGCGCGGAGCGGGAATCGGTTTGTGGCAAAGGAGATCGCCGATGCGCTGGAGATGAATTTTGCGTTTGCTCCGGTCTACATCGCCCTGCAAAAGGGTAGCGGCGTCGAGGAGTTTGCGGAAGGCGAAAATACAAACTCGATCCACGGCCTGGCGATGTTTTCGCGATATCGAATGGTAAACGTTCATGCCGTTTCGCTGCCAAATGGCAAGGACAAGATGTGGGGCAAGGAAAAACGCATCGGTCATCTCAGAGCTCTGATCGCCGACATCGAGCATCCCGCGGGCAGGTTTCGGGCTGTTACCGTGCATCTAGATGCTCATTGTTCGCGGGCCCATCGACATCGACAGATGAAGATCATCCTGGATCACCTCGACACGCTGCCGCCTTTGCCGACGATCCTGGGCGGAGATTGGAACACGACGACGTTCAATTCTCAGAACGCGACACGAGCGATCCTCGGCTATTGGCGCCGCGTCCTGATGGGCGTCAAAAACGTCGTCAAGAATCATTACCCGCATCCCGATCGCTATTTTGAGAAGCGGCTGTTTGGCGAGCTTAGCGGTCGCGGCTACGAGTACGAGCCTTTTAACGAGATCGGTGTCGGCACGATCCACTATCACGTCGAGAGCATCGAGAAGAATACAAACCTTCGCGATTGGGTGCCGGGGTGGTGCTTTCCGTTCATTTTTTGGGCGGCCAATCGGGTTGGCGGCACGGTTTCCGGCAGGTTGGATTGGTTTGCCGGCCGCGGGATCTCGCTGGCCGACGGCACGCGGCCGCTGACTGTCGCCAATTTGGTCACCGACGACAAAATACCGCTGTCTGATCATGACCCGATCGGCGTACAATTTAAGATAGACCGCTGAGCAGAGCGGGGGTCCCATGATCGATCCGGTTTTCATCCTGGTGCTGT
>Ga0207707_10005056_pt1 | contig 11573 bp, 10 predicted proteins | sample KBSC83BmetaG_FD_184336 | JGI IMG/M metagenome (GOLD analysis project Ga0207707, IMG submission 184336) | Corn rhizosphere microbial communities from Kellogg Biological Station, Michigan, USA - KBS C8-3B metaG (SPAdes) (version 2) | ecosystem: Host-associated > Plants > Roots > Rhizosphere ... | reverse complement strand
TTTTCTTCATGCAAGTGTCCGAGTTGAACGCCTTCCTCTTGGATCGCACTCAATACCGAAGCGTATTTGTGTTTGAGCATTTCGAAATTCTGTTGATTCATTGTGTCCTCGCAGGTGTACTGGTTCTTTTGGATTCGTCCGGAGGAGAACTGTTCCACTAGTTCTGCGCGTCTTAGGAATCCTCGCCGATAGTCGGTAGAAGCGTTTTTCTTTCCGCTTTCCGAAGAATTCTCGTCGGTCTTCGACTGCGAGCTGCGCGGTTTCTCGGGCTTGAAACAGGTCTCGCCAAGCTTAAGCGATTCCAGCGACGGTATAAGTTATCTCCGGCCATCGGGAAACTCCAACTCCTCGCAAGTCTAATAGGCGAGACCATACGACAGGTAGTACAGTACCCGTGAATTCCATGGCCTAAGCGAAGCAATCGAGCATCCGATATCCCAGCCCACGATCGGCCGAGCAATCATTGCGTGGGAGGCTCTTTCCACTTCACCGGCTTAAGAGAGACCTATAGCCGATTGCCAAAAACCAAGTAGAGAATCAGAATCAGGAGCAAGAGTCCCCCAATCCCGCCCCCTAATCTGGGGCCGCCATAATAGAATCCTCCGCCCCCACCGAGGAGAAGCAGTACGATCAATACGATCACAATTGTGCTCATATTAGTTGATTAAGCTGAAGGCTAGCGATTGTCCCGATAATAATCATTTTGCTTGTACCAGTCATGGTAATGATTGCCGTCCCGGTCAACTCCGCGGTCAATTACACCGATGGCAAGAGGCGTCTGAACGCGAAAGTTCAACACGGAATCACGGGGAATGCGAACAGCCCGTCCTTGCAACTGCCCACCATTGATGGCTCCAAGAATAGTACCGACCAAGCTGTTATCCCGCTGCGATTCGACCCGGTGTTGATCGGTTTGAATGGCGTATCGCTCGCCGTTCACGTTGACGGATTCCAGATCTAAAACAAGATCATTGTCCCGCATTACTCGGACAATCAACTCCACACGTGAGCCTCGCGGAATAGCCAAGCGGCCGTTTCGCCCTCGTACATCTTGGTCAACCACTCCGTAGTACACCCGGTTATCAAATCTTTCGACATCAATGCTGCTATTTGTGCGTACCGAAATATTCGTACCAGGTTCGATGCGCGTGACTCTGTCGCCGCCGTAGCGGCCGCGATCGCCGTCTCTATCCTGCGAAACAGCTGACGATACGATACTTAGAGACCCCAGAAGGGCCAAACCAGCAATTATCGTTCTTTTGTGCATAAGTTACACCCCAAAATCTAAGGGCAAGTTAAAGACCAAAGCTAGAAAACGAACCGACGAAACAAGGGGCTTGCCGTGGGGGCGGTACACTCCTGCCGACCTTTGTGCGCGAAAACAATGTGACATAACGGACTTCCACGAGCGCAAGCGTTCCGGCCCGAGCGAGCGTTTTCTCACGAAGTTACGCTCAATTGTGTGTTGTCATCAGGGTATGATAATGCCTTTACGCACTGCGTATAGGACGATTTCAGCGGTATTGTGGAGCCCGAGTTTCTGCATCATGTTGGTGCGGTGTGTCTCGACAGTGTAGGGACTGAGGTTGAGAATCGCAGCTGCTTCCTTGTTCGAGTTTCCCTCCGCCAGGAGTTGCAGGATTTCGCGTTCCCTCTCTGTCAATAGATCATAGGAATCCTGGAACCCGCGCTTGCGCATCAGCCGTATGTCATCCGCCAGCAATGCCCGGGCAATCGCTGGAGAAAAGTAAGGCTTTCCGACGGCGACGGAGCGAATGGCGCGCTCGATGTCTTCGTCTGCGTTGTCCTTGAGCAAATAGCCGCGAGCTCCGGCATCGAGAGCTTTCACGATGTAGCTCTCGTCGGTGTGCATACTGAGGAAGATTACACCCGTACGTGCGTTCTCGCGGATCATTTGTGCCGCCTGCAAGCCGTTCAGCAAGGGCATAGCGATGTCCATTATCACAATGTCCGGCTGCAGTTCCGCGGCGAGACGTACAGCTTCCCGGCCGTCCGCTGCTTCCCCAACCACTCCCATCCCGGAGATACGGTCAAGCAGAAGTTTCAACCCGGTCCGTACGATCCCGTGATCGTCCGCGATCAGGATGCGAATCATCGCTCATCTCCTTTACAGTGTCCTTCGCTGCGATTCGCTCCTTCGCTTTTGGTATCGGCAGACGGAACTCAACCCTGGTGCCATGCCCCGCTACTGAGGTCACTCGAAAATGTCCGCCAAGCTCTCGTATACGTTCCTCCATACCCACGAGGCCCAGGCCATCGCGCCGCAACGCTCCGGTGTCGAATCCGCAGCCGTTATCGGCCACGGTTCCCACGACCCATCCACCAGTTGCCTTCAGCGAGACTTCGACTCTATGCGCTCCGGCATGCTTGGCGACGTTCGTGAGAGCCTCCTGAACCACTCTGTAGAGACAAGTGCTGTGGGTGTCGGGAAGGTGATCGAGCGCGGGATCCAACGCAGCCTCGATCTCTATGCTACTCGATCGCGAAATTTCTCTGATCAGCCACGCCAGGGCCGGAGTCAGGCCCAGATCGTCGAGCATAGAGGGCCGGAGCAACATGGCTATGTCTCGAACCACGCGAAGAGTCTGCTCGACGATGCTCATCGCATGCGCGATCCGGGAGGGAAACTCACTTCCGGAATCGCCGCACGTTCGCGCTATACTCGACAACTCCATGCGTAGGCCAGTGAGCATTTGGCCGACCTGATCGTGCAATTCGCGCGACAAGTATTTTCGCTCCTGCTCCTGGGCTGTGCGCACCTGCGCGGATAAGCGCCGCAATTCCGATTCGGCAATTTGGGAATGGCGTTCGAGCGCGACCATACGAGCCAGCGTCACGCCGGCAATCCCAAACCCAAGCAATAGAGCCAATCCGGTGGTCCAGGCCAGCGAGGCGCGAAAGTCCTGGTCGGCCCTTGTGATCCGTTCTCTCTCTCGAAAGAAATTATCGGTCATCATCCGTTCCACTTGGTCGGCGAGGGCAACGATCTCCTCGCGGCGCCGGAGCCTCTCTTGCAGAAATACCGCGCGGCGGGCGTTCTTTTCTGCAAGGGTCAAGTCCAAAGCAATCCGGGTGGGATCCAGATAGGTTTCGACTTCCAGGCGAAGGCGCTCCAGAGCCGTTTTCTCCAACTCGCTTTGAGACGACGCCGTCAAGATCCGGAAGCTATCGTTGGTGCTGATTCGAATCTTTAAAAACTGGTCAGCGTACTGCTGCGCGTGGTTGGGGTCGGCGTCAAGCAAGTAGTCGCGCGTAAGGATTCCGGTGAGATACACGTTGGCGCGCAGGGCGGCAAGCGCGTTCCCAGCCTCAAAATGGGCGTTGTGAAGCGCCGCGACGCGCAGTTGGGCGGCAGTGGCATTTCGCCAGATCGCAAAGGCTGAAGCGCCGATGATCAGCAGTAGGCCGGCAAACGCCACAGTGAGAAGAATAGACCTGCGTAAGCGCACAGATGACTCCAGGTTCAGTGTCTCTCGAAACGCACGGCTGCGGGAAATAGTCACTCTTGCCGGGCGGAGAGTTGTGCTCGCTTGAACTGGAAGGTTTCAGTTTTTCCACTGGGAACGACGGGAATGACTTCCATTTCCATGACGTCGCCCTGAGGGAGAATCTTGAAGCGCCGTTTGACGACATCGGAGCCTTTGGTTTCCATCTCGACAAGCCGAGGCCCATTGAACCACATCGACACCATGGCTTTTTTCCCGGCGGTCTTGATCTCGCAGGTTGTACCCTCCGTGCTGCACGCAAAGTCTGCGACCTTGCCGCCAGCGTCCAGTTGCATGACTCGGATCGAGTTTTTAGCGGTCGAAAAAGTCCAGGACAAAGCTGGGCTGTTTTCCGCCGCGCCCTGCAGTTCCCATGAACCTAGCAACTTCTGACGGTCACTCTGGTCGTCTGCCAGTGCTTCTCCGGACAACGACAGTAGCAGGATTACGATAAGGTGACTTGGTTTCATGGCACGTTCGCTCCTTTTGAAATTTATCTTAAAAACCTCTCTCCGAACTTGCGCTAAAGCCCAGAGAGAGGATCGCCGAGGAGAACCATCAACGGGCAGCGGTAATGTGAGCCCGACGGTTCTTCTGCCAGCAAGCCTCTGTTTGATCTGTACAGACGGGGTGGTCTTTACCGAAGCTGATCACTGTCAATTGAACGTCAGGAATGCCCATCGTGGTCAGAAACTCCTCCGCCGCGCGCGCCCGTTTATCGCCCAGAGCCACATTGTATTCCTCTGAGCCGCGCTCATCGGCGTGGCCCTCGATCACCAGTTTTTGTCTGGGATAGCTGGCGAGAATATCGCGGATCACACCGACGTCGTCCTTGAGTACGGTGGTGGCGTCAGAGCGGATGGTGGCCTTATCGTAATCAAATAGCGCGTCTTCCAGACGCGCGAGGCGCTCATTGAGGGTCGCGCGTTCCTGTGGAGTCATCGTGGCTGCCGTGCGTGTCGTATTCGCAGCCTGGCTAGGTGTCATTGTCACAGGAGCAGCTCTGGGGGTAGCTCTAGGCGCTGGCGCCTGCGTAGCGACTGCGGCCGGAGTTGGCGCAGGCGGCACGGAAGCGACGGGAACGGCCTTATGGCAAGCGGCGATGGAAAGAATCCCCGCCAAGCCGATCGCTACAAAAAGTTGCTGCCTCATGATCATGATCTCCTCTTCCAGGTATCCGGCAGCCACGAAGCTTTTGAAATCCAACCGCGAAAGCCAGCAAGGCCGGATATGGTCTCTCTATCCATCAAACGCCAATCTAGCCAGCGGAACCATCCCGTAAAGGCACCAAAGATGGGCCACCTATACACCGAAGCTTTTGGTGGTCATCCTTTACTTTTGACTTTCTTGAGGCCGATCCCGTGTGCAGGAGCTTCCATGGCCGGTGGAGCAGCCGAGGGAGGGCATGGGGACTGGTGGCAGTTCGTATCTGGCGTTAACAAGCGCCCAAAAAAGAGAAGCCCTTGGGGAGCTTTTCCTCTTACTTGCGACTCGATTTAACTCAGAATACGAATTTGGCCGACACCTGAAGAATTCTCGGATCGTATGAACTGGTGATGGTCCCAAACGGTCCGGCCCCGAAAGTGGAATTCACCGGAGCTGAAACCGTACCCGCTCCTTGGTTCGCGCCCCCTGGACGCATGGAGTTGGGCAGGTTGAATGCGTCGCCGCGGATATCCATCCGCAGAGATTCGCGAAGCCGGAAGCTTCGCGAGATCGACATATCGATCTCGGAAAAGCTAGGCCCGTAGATCGAGTTGGCTTGCAGATTTCCGAGAACTCCCAACCCTGGAAGGGCAAATGCTTTGGCGTTCAAGAAAGGTACGCACGTGCCCGTGGGCGGACAGGCGGTCGGCGAAGAAGTGGTGTCGGATAAAACCAAATTCGGCCGCTGGCCTCCAAAGCCGTTCGCAAGATTGTCGGTTGCGTCTACGATATTGAGCGGCGCGCCGGACTGATAGCGGATGATGAATCCCAATTGCCAGCCTGAAGCAATCCAGCGCAGTCCGTTATTTTTGAAGCGCGGCGTCTGGGCAACGCCCGACAGATTGAAGATGTGCCGACGGTCCCAACCGCAGGCTCCCTTGTCGTAATCGATGCTGGCCGGATCCAGGTAGGTGTTGTTCACGTTCATAGTTCCTCCGCCATGGCCGAAGCGGTCCGTGGTAAGGCAGTGGCTCCAAGTGTAATTGGCGTTGAAGCTCACGCCTTTAGCCAAGCGGCGATTGACCGAAAGCAGCAGAGCGTTGTAAGACTGAGTGCCGCCATCGTTGACACCGTCGACGGACCCATAAAACTTGCCCTGGGTAGGATTCACGAAGTTGAGCAGACGTCGTTGGTTTACTGTGGTAGTGCATTTCGTCGGGAACGGAGCGGTTGCGCCCAGTGGGCAATCGGAAGTCAAAACCGATGGGTTCAGCGCATTCGTCAACCAGAGGTGTGCCGTTTCGCTTCCGATATAGCTGGCCGTCACCAGCCAAGGTACGCCGATCTGTTTCTGAATGGTCAAATTCCAGGAATTGACGGCGGTATTTTTCTTTTGAGGATCCAGACTTAGATAGGGTCCGTTGAGTACAAATAGAGCATTCTTGGGATCTGGCGAAACCGGGAAGGGATTCGGTATGGCCGTCCATGGATTGTCCAAGCTATGCGCTAAGCCCGCGTTGGTCCGAGTTTCGTCACCGAATGGCGGGCCGATCGTCATATTGATGAGGGTCTGGCCATTGGGGTAGTCGAAGAATTCTCCCCAGGAAGCTCTAATGGTCATTCTGCCATCGCCCCTGGGATCCCAGGCCAAACCTACGCGCGGTGCTATATTTCCCCACCTCTTATTGACGCTGGAATCGGGGAAGCCGGGATCACCTCCGAAGTATATTCCCGCCGGCGCCTGCGGAAACACTGTGCTCTTCGTGCCACTTGTGAAGCGCGCCATATCGAACCACATGTTGGCGCCGTTGGTGACGGATACCGGGAACCAGGGCTCCCAACGCGCTCCATAGTTCAGAGTCAGGTGCTGCGAAATCTTCCACGTGTCTTGCGCGTAAATACCCAGGTACCACTGCCGGGTGAACAGCGTGTTCGGTTCAGCCTGATCCAATCCAGCGCCGCCGAGCGCGCCCAGCAAGAAATCCGATAAAACTAGCCCGGTAAGATGGTTGTCGAAGTTATAGGTGCCGGGAGACCGGACGTTGGCATAGGACACCGAGTTCCACAGTGCGAAGTCCCCGCCAATGATAAATTGGTGAGAGCCGCGCACCAAACTTAAATCGTTGCCGATCTCGTAGGTGTTACCTCGGAAGTTAGAGTTACTTTCAGTTCCATTACCAATATTGAAGCCACCGGCTGTGCCGCCGGCGCCCATGCTGATTTGCATGTAGTGGGGCGTATAGCTGAAAGCATTGATCCCCACGTCAATGGGTCCGAAATCGTCCACGGCGGACCGCTGGATCGCTGTACGGTCATAGGCAGCACGGAAGGAGTTGACCGTAGTCGGGCTGATGAGATACGTGTCCCCGTAGGTATAGGTCTGCGCTAGATTATCACGCCCGCCGGTGACAGTCGCCAGAATATTCGCATTCAGCGTATATGGAATCGGCTGATGATAGGTGGTCGCGATATAGCGCGCGAACATCGTCTGTTTGTCGCTCACCTGATAATCGCCGCGTCCGACGCCCTGGATTTCGTTCTGGGCGGTAACGATGCCGAAAAACGACTTGCCGCAGGGATCGCTGGTCTTCGGCAGATACTTGGTAGCGATCGCCACCGCCGCCGGGCTCAACAGATTCGGGTTGATGTGGTTGTTGACGTCGAACCCCTGGGCAAGCGGAAGTTGTTTTCTGGTTCCCTGGCACTGGGCGGAAGCGTAAGAGCTGAAGTCTCCTGCGATCATGGCCGCGGTCGGTACAATGCCGAAGTTGGTGGGGGGCGCCGTGCGGGTAACCGTGGCCTGAAGACCAGCGAAGAAGAACAACTTATTGTGAATCACCGGACCGCCGACCGTTCCACCGAACTGATTCCGCTTCAGCGTGTCGCGACTGGCCGCAAAGAAGTTGCGTGCGTCAAACACGCCGTTGCGGATGAATTCAAACGCATCGCCGTGAATACTGTTGGTGCCCGACTTGGTGACCGCGTTGACTGACGCTCCGGAGTGCACTCCGTTTTGGGCAGTCAAGGCGCTAGTTTCTACTTTGAACTCTTGCAAGGCGTCTGGAAACGGCAAGGGCATGTTGAAATTGTCATAGGGGTTGTTGTGCATGGCCCCATCCAAACGATAGGTGGTTCCGAAAGATGTCCCGCCCGCGACCGAGATTCCTTCACCGCCGCTAGCCCCTTGCCAGGAACGGCTGGAAGAGGTCGAGGCCACAACTGCCGGCCCGGACAGCGTGATCAAATCAGCCGCGTTGCGCCCGTTCAGCGGCAATTCCAGAATGCGCTGGTTTTCCAGCACTTGCCCGACGCCTGTGGCTTGCGTCTCCACCTGCGTAGTATTCGCTTCCACCTGCACGGACTCCGACGCGGTCCCGATCTTTAAGGAGACGTCCACTGTCGGATTCACCGAGACTTGCAGCACGATCCCTGTTTGCGCGAAGGCGGAGAAGCCGGCCTTCGTCACATCCATGCGATACGGCCCGATGGGCAGATTGGCGAGCACATAGACTCCGTCAACACCGGTGGTTGTGGTGCGAACCGCACCGGTGTCGGTTTGCGTGGCCTTCACGTCGGCACCCGGAATGGCTGCGCCAGTAGGGTCGCGAACCGTACCCTGAATTTGAGAAGTGCTCTGCGCCCAACCTAAGGCTCCGATGGCGAGCAGCAAAAATACGCGAACCTGAAACCTAAATGTTTTCATTCGAACCCCCTCGGCGACTCTTGAAATCCAGCAAGGCCGGATTTAGTCTCTGCATCCATCAAACGCCAATCGAGCCCGCTGGACCATCCCGTAAAGGCACCAAAGAAGCTTCAGCCTGAGCTGGAATACTCATAGTGACGTGACCTCCATAAACCGTCCGAAATGGAATACGATTTTGGACGAACGAAAGGGGAAAGCGGATGAGCAAGAGCAAGCACAGCGAGGCGCAGATCATCGCCGCGCTGAAGCAAGTGGAAGATGGCCGGTCGGTCGAGTACTTGGCTCGGGAATACGGTGTTTCCAAGCACACGATTTATGCCTGGAAGTCGAAGTATGGGGCTGGCTGTGAGCGAGGCGTAGTTACACGGCAATCCGCCCGCGGCGCTCCTACGCGAGCACGCAAATATATAAGCGCCAGTAGCCGTGGCTTGCTGTTGATTCTCCGGGTTTCAAAAGACCTCGGTTTTCCAGCAAATCACTGGGCAGGCCCGTCAGTACCCGGGCGGATCGCTTGCCGGGAAAGACTCTTCCGACGCTTCATCGATCATTCGTTCTTCCGCCTCGCGAATGTCTTTTTCGGCTTGGAGCCAATCGTCCATGGCCGAACCTGGTCGGTTACCACGCCGCCTATAGAGTTCCTGAGCACGCAGGCGGACCCTCTCTTGGTGGGAAAGGAATTCCATACCGCTCTTAGTTGTATCGGCTGTTGGCATCTCTTCACCTCCACTTTGTTAGACGGAGTTTTGGGTAGGTCGGTTCAGGCCAAGTCCCGGTACCAGGTCGCAAACTACTGTATTGCTGGTAGGGTTAACCGATGGGCAGGGGCGCATACTTGTTATATGCTTGCGAAGGACTTTGAAGTGGGTGATTGGGTGACCGTAAATGGCGAAGGCGACACACTCTGTAAGGTCTGGAGTAGCATTGCCGGGACCGCCTTTATAGTGCCGTTGAAACGTCCCTCCACGGAAGGATGGTACGTCGGGGTAGGGGATTTGACGGATCGGAATGCTTTACGGAATGTCTCGCGCGGCGATTGATCCGAAACTCCCAATCCGCTGATACAATTCCGTATTGGGCGCTTCGAGGCGTAATGAAGAGAACGCCTCTATTACTTTGTCACCTGAGTGATGACAGCCCCAATGTCGATGTACCTCTCTCCTGGTTCGCCTTCGCCGGCGACGCAGGGGAAAGTGCAGGATCGAATCAATTCATCCGGTAGCGTTCAACTGCGGCGACATCCCATTCGAAGCCGGCGCCCGGGCGATCCGATACGATCGCCATGCCGTCGACTATCTTGAGAGGCTCCTGCAAGATCGCGTCCCCCCAATTGACGTACTCCAGCCAATGGGCTGTCGGCGTCGCCGCAAGTAAGTGTGCGCTCACCTCGGGAAAGAGGTGAGATGACATCAGGATGTTACGTGCCGAAGCAAGGGCCGCCGCATCCATCCAACCCGTGATGCCGCCGATCCTGGCAAGATCGGGCATGACGAGATGACAGGCTCGGGCCTGCACCGTGGCGGACATCGCCTCGACGCCGTTGAAGTTCTCGCCGAGTTGCAGAGGAATCTTGCTCGTCGCTGCAATAATGGCATTTCCCGCCAGATCGTCGTGGCGGATCGGCTCCTCGAGCCAGGTGATTCCCTCCGACGCCAGTGCCTGGGCGCGCAACATGGCTTCCTCAAGCGACAGCGCCTGATTGTAATCGACCATCACGTCGATGACCTCACCCAATTGTTCACGCACCGCCTTCAGAGCGGAGAGATCCTCTTTGAGCGTCGGATAACCGAGTCTCAGCTTGACCGCCTTGAAGCCCCGCTCGGTTAGTCGCATCGCCTCGTCTGCAACAGCAGCAGGAGTCATCAAACCCAGGCCACAAGAATTGTAGGCCCGTATCGGGCGCGGTGAACCGCCGAGCATAGATGCAAGCGGAAGGGCCGCGGCCCTAGCGAGCGCATCCCACATCGCCGCGTCGAGCCCTGAGAGCGCCATCCTTACCGTTCCGGTGACGCCTATCAGGGCAAATCTGCGCGCCAATTTGGCCGCGAGTTGGACAGGACGCACGTATTCGCCTGCGATCAGCGACGCCGCATCCTCGATCAGGAGCGTGAGGGCGCGTGCACCGGAAGGCCGATAGCAGAACAAGTATGTTTGCCCGGTGATGCCTTCCTCGGTCTCGAGATCGATCAAGAGCAGCGGTGCTTCGGTGACGCGTGCTGCGCTAGTACCGAGCGCATATGTCATCGGTACGAGAACGGGTGTTACGCGGGTGCTGCGGATTGTCAGCACTAAGCCTTCCTGGCTTGCTGCCTCGCTCATTTCACGAGGCTCTCATAGCCTGCCGCATGCAGGGCGAGGATGTCGGCAATCGCACGATTGAGCGGAGTGGGTACGCCTGCGGCTTCACCCAGCTCCACCACACCTCCCGACAGCCAGGGCACTTCAAGCCGATTTCCACGCTCTAGATCGTGGTGCATCGAAGAGGTCATATCGTAAGCCTGATCGTCCGCGAGAGCGAGGCGATGATCGGCATAATCGGAAGGCAGATCGATTCCATGCCCGCGGGCGACGACAACGACTTCCCGCATGACGTCACGTAAGAAGGCACGTGTCTGCACGTTCTCTCGTATTGGTCCGATGGGCTTGCGCATCGTGGTCGTGGTACCCGATAGGCCCACTAGGAACACGTATTTTTGCCAGATCTCGCGCTGAATGTCAGTGCTCAGCTGCGCAGCGATACCACCTTTCAGGCAGGCTTCGAGAAGGCGCTGTCCGCGTTCGGAAGTTGATCCATCGAGCTCCCCGAACAAGAGCCGCTGCATCCGACCAGTCTGCCGGATCACTCCGGGCCGATCGACCGTGGTGGCGACATATCCGACGCCGCCCATGACGCGCGATACACCGAACGCGTCGATAAGATACCGATCTTTCAAGACGCCGTTCTGAAAGGAGATAACCGTCGTGTGGGGGCCTACGATCGGCTTAACCTCCTCGATTGCGGCCGCCATGTCCCACAGCTTTACGGCGATCAACACGAAATCGGCGACGTCAATCGACGACGGATCGTTGGTCACTGGCACCTGCGGGAGGTGAAAGGGCGCCGGTCCCCCCTCGATGGTCAATCCCTGCGAGCGCATCGCCTCCAAATGAGCACCACGCGCCACGAAATGGACGTCGGCCCCGCCGGCAGCCAGCCTACCGCCGAAATAACCGCCGACGCC
>Ga0207707_10005054_pt1 | contig 11576 bp, 16 predicted proteins | sample KBSC83BmetaG_FD_184336 | JGI IMG/M metagenome (GOLD analysis project Ga0207707, IMG submission 184336) | Corn rhizosphere microbial communities from Kellogg Biological Station, Michigan, USA - KBS C8-3B metaG (SPAdes) (version 2) | ecosystem: Host-associated > Plants > Roots > Rhizosphere ... | reverse complement strand
CATCCTCGCCAACGCGATGAGCCTGGCGCCGACCGCGACCATCCTCGCGATGAAGCTGCGCCATGGCTGAAGCCTTCGCCGAGCTGTTCTCTGGCGCCGGCTTCACGGCGCTGGTCACGGTGCTGGTGGTCGATCTGGTGCTGGCCGGGGACAATGCCGTCGTCATTGGCCTGTCGGCCGCCGGCTTGCCGGCGGCCCTCCGCCGCCGGGCGATCCTGGCCGGCATCGGCATCGCGACTTTGCTGCGCATCGGCCTCGCCTTCATTGCGGTCGAGATGCTGGCGGTCGTCGGAGTCGGGCTCGCCGGCGGGCTGCTCTTGCTGTGGGTCGCCTGGAAGCTCTATCGCGAGCTGCGCGAAGCGGCGAAGGCCGACCATGGCGCCGCGGCGGCGCGGCCGGCCAAGAGCTTCGCCCAGGCCATGTGGCAGATCGTCATCGCCGACATCTCGATGTCGGTCGACAATGTCCTGGCCGTGGCCGGCGCGGCCCACGGCCACCCGCTGGTGCTGATCATCGGCCTCGTCATCTCGGTGGCGCTCACCGGCCTCGCCTCGGCCTTCATCGCACGGCTGCTCGGGCGCTATCGCTGGATCGCCTATCTCGGCGCCGCCGTCATATTCTACGTCGCGATCCGCATGATCCAGGAGGGGGTGGCGGCGGTGCTGGCCGCCACGGGCGGCTGGCCAAGCTAGGCGATTTTCCGACTCGACTCCCAACCCCAGTCTGTTCATGAATTGTTCGCATGCGCTCGCATGTCGGAGCAATCGAGACATTGCGCCATGCCTGCATGGCGCATCGCATGTTGTGGGTGCTGTGCACGGCCTGCGGCCGTGCGCACAAGCTCGACCCGCGCAATCTGACGCTGCTCTTGGGCGAGCTCTCGCTGCGCGAGCTGCGGAGCCGGCTCACCTGCCGGCGCTGTGGCCGGCGCCGTGCCGCCATTCTGCCGGACGACCAGGAATGGCCGCACAAGCGCGGCTAGGGCGAAAAGCTCCGGCGTTGGCCGCGCGGGCGGTTCAGTCCACCAGGCTGCGCTTGGGCGGCGTCAGGACCTCGGGGCGCACCGGCGAGATCACTTTCTGGCAATAGGCTTCGATGGCAGCCCGCGAGATCTCGACGCCCTTGGGGCCGACGATGCGCAGCACGCTCGCCTTGTATTGCGGCTTCATCATCTCGCAGGCTCGCTCGAGCGCCTGCTCCTTGGAGAAATCGGGAATGGTGGCCACGACGCGATGGGGATCCGGGTCGGTCGTCTCGCGATAATAGATCGTCCACTGCTCCATGGATGGCTTACCCCGCTCAGGCTAGTTCGGAACCGCATGCGATCCTAGGCGGGTGATGGAGATAAGTCGATTGCATTTGATGCAAATACCTGGTCGCGTGTCTTGCGAGTCCGGCAGCCAAGATCTGCAATCAGGACCGACTTGCTTAGCCCAAGTTATCTGATAGATTTTTCTTCCCGGGATGCTTGCGGTTCCAAACACACCCATTACCGGCGCTGGGCAGAATGCAAGTACTCAGAAGTAGTCTGAGGACATATTCCAATGTTCATCTTGCGCGTTCGCTACCCTATGTCCGGAACGATACAGGAGCGTGAATATGCGCGCCTGGATGAGGCCATCAAGGCGGCGCATGCCCATTACGCCTCCTTTCCGGCCGGCCTTGCCCTGATCTGTCGGCCGCAATCGGAGGAGGTGGTTATGCATCATGAGGAGTTGCGTTCGCTTTATAGCCAAGCTGCCGCCAAGCCTGCGGCTGCCATGCGCTGAGTGCCGGCCGGTCTGTCCGGAACCGGCCCATTGGCAGCCCGTTGCCTTCGACCGGAGGTCAAAGCGAGTTCCAATCATGGCCGAGGACGATATGGCGGTGCGCGTCATGCGGCTCTATGGGCTGCTGCGCAGCACCGGCGAGGAGCACCGCAAGGCGGCCATCCGCAGCGAGATCGACCGGCTGCTGGGCCGCCTCCAGGATGCGGCGCGGGCGATTCAGCCGGGAGCCGCCCCGACCGAGCAGGACGAGCGGCAGCTCGGCGCCTGAGCTGCGGCTGTCTGGCCCGCTGCCTCTGGTTATGGCGGGGCATCCACCCTATTATAACCTCCAATCCTCTGTTCCCCGACCCCGGGAGTCCTCGCAAATGGGCGCGTTCTCGATCTGGCATCTCCTCATCGTTCTCATGGTCATCCTGGTCGTGTTCGGCGCCGGGCGGCTGCCCTCGGTCATGGGCGACATGGCCAAGGGCGTGAAGGCCTTCAAGAAAGGCATGGCGGACGAGGAGCCGCCGGTGGCCACCAACAAGGACAAGGAAATCGCCAACCATTCGTGACTGCGGCCCGGCGATTCGGGGCGGTTGACGGATGGCGGCCGAGCGGCTGAGCGGCCCGCTCGGAAGCGGTCGCACGACCAGCCGAGTCTGGCTGGCGCTCGGCGGCTTGAACGGTGCGCTCGCGGTGGGTGTGCTGGCGGCCACGGCGCATGGCCGTATCGGCAGCCGCGGCGCCGAGCTGGCCGAGATCGGCGCCCGTTTTGCGCTCACCCATGCGGTCGTGCTGGTCGCACTCGCCATTGCGGTGCGAATCTGGGCCAGCCGGCTGCTCGATGTCGCGGCGGCGCTGATGGTGGCCGGATGCCTCCTGTTCAGCGGCGGGCTCTATCTCGATGCGATGACCGGTAGCGGCGCCTTCGCGGTGCCGATCGGCGGCACCTGCTTCATTCTCGGCTGGCTCAGTCTCGTCGGCGCCGCGTTGCGCGAGCGCACGGTCTGACCTCCGCTTACGCCGGCGTGACCGGCAGCTTGCGGATGAAGCGCTCGGCGCGCGACGGGTCGAGCGCCTGCGAGAAATAAAATCCCTGCACCAGCCGGCAGCCGCGGCTGCCGAGATGCGCCACGACCTCGGCCGTCTCGGCGCCTTCGGCGACGATGTCGAGGCCCAGCGACTGGCCGAGCGACAGCACGGCATTGACGATGGCGGCGCTCGGCCGGCTGGTATCGACGGCGGCGACGAAGGAGCGGTCGATCTTGATGCCGTCCACCGGATAGAGGTGAAGATGGCTCAGGCTCGAATAGCCGGTGCCGAAATCGTCGATCAGGATGGCGATGCCGCGCTTGCGCAGCGCCTTCAGGGTGGCGGTGATCGCCGGCGGATCGGATTGCAGCGCCGTCTCCGTCAGCTCGAGCTTCAAGGCGCTGCCCGGCAGGTCGAATTTCTCGAGACAGTGATCGACCAGGCTGAGCAGCTCGCGATCCTTGAGCTGCAGCGCCGACAGATTGACGCTCATCGCCAGACGCTCGAAAGCCCCGCCGAGCTCGCGCCACTGGCTGAGCTGGCGGCAGGCTTCGGTCAGTACCCAGCGTCCGAGCTCGATGATGAGCCCGCTCTCCTCGGTATGCGCGATGAACTCGTCGGGCCCGATCAGCCCGCGCTCGGGATGGTGCCAGCGCACCAGCGCCTCGAAGCCGGTGAGGCGGTCGCGGCTGATGTCGATGATGGGCTGGTAGTGGACGCGCATCTCGCCTTGCTTCAGCGCACGCCGCAGCTCGGCATCGAGCTCGATGCGCAGCAGCGATTCGGCGCGCATGGCCGGCTCGAACACGCACCAGCGCACATCCGAATCCTCCTTGACGCGATGCATCGCGAAGTTGGCGTCGCGGATCACGTCCTGGGGATCGTCGTCGGGGGTGCGCGGCAAGGCGATGCCGATGCTCACCGGCTGGAAGATGGGGCGTCCGTCGATATCGAGCGGCACGCGGAGCGATTCGACCAGCCGTTCGGCGAGGCGCAGAACCGGCTCGACCGAGCTCACGCCGGTCACCAGCACCGCGAACTCGTCGCTGCGCAGCCGCGCGAAAGTGTCGCCGACGCGCACCTGCTGGTCGAGGCGCTGCGCGACCGCGGCCAGCACCGCGTCGCCCGTCTCGTGCCCGAGCGACGCGTTGATGAGATGCAGCCGGTCGCAATCGATGCACATCACGGCATAATGGGCGCCGCCCGCCGCCGCCTGGCGCAGACGGTCCATGAATTCGGGACGCCGTATGAGGCCGGTGAGCGGATCGGCACTGCCGTAGGAATCGAAATCCGCCGACCGCTCCGCCGCGCGCTGCGGTCGCGGTTGATGACGCTCGGCCTTCAAGCGGCGCGTGGTGGCGACGGCGATCGCCGCGAGGTCGGCGAGCGAGGCGAGGAAATGCTCCTCCTCGCGCGACCAGGGCGGCGTGTCGGCGCGGCGCTCGACGCGCAGCAGGCCCCATTCGATGCCGCCCGGACGAATCGGCGCATCGAGGGCATTGCCGCTGACCCGCGTCCGGCTGATGGCGGCCCAGCCGCCTTCCGGCTCGGGAGGCGCCGCGCGCGCCGTTTTGGCGAGGCCGCAGGCGGCGAGGCAGGCGAGGTCGCCCGGCCCGTCGATGCGCCAGGCGGCGGCGTTGCTGGCTTCCAGCCCCGACAGGGCCGCCTCGGCGAGCTCGGTCAGCACCGCCGGCAGCTCGTCGGGCGCCGTCATCTTGCGCCGCGAGAGGGTCAGCAGGGCCGCGTCGTTCAGCGCCAGGCGCTGGGCGGGATCACTGTCGGAGGGCATCGGTGGAACCGCAACTTACTGAATAATCTTTGTCGTTCAGGTGCTTGGCAGCCTGCTTGCTTGACCGGACAAAGATTTCCGAGAAGCATGCGGGGCAAAGTAGGGACGAAAAGCAGCGCATTTTCCAGAGTTTGCTCTTAACAAATGTCTAACCATGACCAGGATCCGGCCCGGCTCGACGCGACGGGTCTTATCTGTCCGCTGCCGGTGCTGCGCACGCGCAAGGCGTTGGCCGGCTTGGCCGCCGGCAGCCTGCTCGAGGTGCGCGCCACGGATCCTGCCGCGGTGAAGGATATGGCCGCCTTCTGCGAAGCCACCGGCCATGCGCTGGTGGAGTCCTCCGCGTCGGACGGAGTCTACCGCTTCCTGCTGCGCAAGGCCGGATGATGCGGGGCGCCGGTCTCGCACCAGGCTGGCGCTAAGGCCGCTCAGCTCCTATATGCGAACGAGCTCCCGGACTATCAACAGCAGAGGGCCGGCGCGCGTGACCACCTTCCTCTATTCCCATGCGGCCTGTCTCGCGCACGATCCGGGCTCTTACCATCCCGAATGTCCCGGCCGGCTCAAGGCGGTGCTCGAGCGTCTGGGCGGCCCCGAATTCGCGTCCCTCGAGCGCCGCGAGGCGCCGCGCGCCACCATCGAGCAGGTGGCGCGCGTCCATCCCCGCGACTTCGTCGAGGCGCTGCTCGCGGCGGTGCCGAAGAGCGGTTATCGCGCCATCGATGCCGATACGGTCCTGTCGGCCGGCAGCGGCGAGGCGACCATGCGCGCCTCGGGTGCCGTCTGCGCCGCGATCGATGCCGTGATGGCGGGCGAGGCCAGCAATGCCTTCTGCGCCGTGCGGCCGCCCGGCCATCATGCCGAGCCGACGCAAGCCATGGGATTCTGCCTGTTCAACAGCGTCGCCGTCGGCGCGCGCCATGCGCAGGCGGTGCATGGCCTCGGCCGTGTCGCCGTCATCGATTTCGACGTCCATCACGGCAACGGCACCCAGGCCGCGTTCGAAAGCGATCCGAGCCTGTTCTACGCCTCGACGCATCAATATCCGCTCTATCCCGGCACCGGCTCGCGCGGCGAGCGCGGCGTCGGCAACATCGTCAATGCGCCGCTGCCGCCGGGCGCCGGATCCGAGCTGTTCCGCGTCGCCTTCACCGACACGATCCTGCCGGCGCTCGCCGCCTTCGAGCCGGATTTCATCATCATCTCGGCCGGCTTCGACGCCCATGCCGACGATCCCCTGGCCAGCATGGTGCTGTGCGAGGGCGATTATGAATGGGTCACGCGCGAGCTGAAAAAGCTGGCCGCGGCGCAATGCCGGGGACGCCTCGTATCGGCGCTCGAGGGCGGCTATGATTTCCATGCGCTCGGCGAGAGCGCGGCCGCCCATGTGCGGGCCTTGATGGCCGCTTAACGCTTGCCTGGGACCGGCCCGCTCCTGTAGGACAAGCCGATGTCCGATCCGCAGATTCCGTCCGACATTCAGGCCATGAGCTTCGAGGAGGCGATCGCCGAGCTCGAGGAGATCGTGAAGCGGCTCGAGGGCGGCAAGGGCAAGCTCGACGAGGCGGTCACCTGCTACGAGCGGGGCACGCAGCTCAGGCGGCATTGCGAAGCCAAGCTCGCCGAAGCGCAGGCCAAGATCGACAAGATCGTGGCGCGCGCCGACGGCAGCCTCGCCACGGAGCCCTTCGATGCTGCCTGAGGCCTCGGCCCGTCCCAATCTCGAGGCCGGCTTCGCCGCGACGGCGCGCGAGGTCGAGCGCGAGCTCGACATTCTGCTGCCGGCCGCGGTCGGCCCGGAAGCGAAGCTCTACGAGGCAATGCGCTATGCCTGCCTCGGCGGCGGCAAGCGCCTGCGCCCGCTGCTGGTGATCGAGGGCGCCAAGCTGTTCGCCGTGCAGCGCGGCTGCGCGCTGCGGGTCGCCGCGGCGATCGAGATGGTGCATTGCTATTCGCTCGTTCATGACGATCTGCCGGCGATGGACGACAGCGCGCTGCGGCGCGGCCGCCCGACGGCGCATATCGCCTACGATGAGGCGACCGCCATCCTGGCCGGCGACGCGCTGCTCACCCTGTCCTTCGAGGTGCTGGCCGATCCCAAGACGCATGGCGACGCGACGGTGCGCGCCGAGCTGGTGCGCGAGCTCGCGGTGGCGGCCGGTCCCGCCGGCATGTGCGGCGGCCAGATGCTCGATCTGGTGGCCGAGCACCAGACCTTCGATCTCGGCGAGATCACACGGCTGCAGCGTCTGAAGACGGGCGCGCTGTTCACCTTCTCCTGCATCGCCGGCGCCGTGCTCGGCAAGGCGTCGATGCCGCTGCGCATGGCGCTCGCCGCCTATGCGCATGATCTCGGCCTCGCCTTCCAGATCGCCGACGATCTGCTCGATGCCGAGGGCGACCAGGCGACGGTCGGCAAGGATGTCGGCAAGGATGCCGGCGCCGGCAAGGCGACCTTCGTCTCCATCCTCGGGCTCGACCGCGCGCGCGCCCAGGCGCGGCTGCTCGCCGATCAGGCGGCGGCGCATCTCGAGCCGTTCGGCGAGCCGGCCGAGCTGCTGCGCGCCATCGCCCGCTTCGTCGTCGATCGCAAGAGTTGAGCGCTGGTGTGCTGGATTTGAAGTTCGCCTAGCCATCGGATCGGGCGGGCGACCGAACGTCAAATCCAATAACCACACCAGCTACGAAATGTTTTCGTATGGCCGAAGATTCGGAAATTCGCTCGGAGCCCGCCATGAGCAAAGGCGAATTTCCCAATCGCCCCACGAGCAAGACGCGGCTCGATCAGCTTTTGGTCGAGCGCGGGCTCGCCGAAAATCGCACGCGCGCCCAGGCCTTCCTGCTCGCCGGCCTCGTCTTCTCCGGCGAGCAGCGGCTCGATAAGCCCGGCATGATGGTGAGGCCCGACCTGCCGCTCGAGCTGCGCGGCGAGCCGCACCCCTGGGTTTCGCGTGGCGGCGTCAAGCTCGCGCACGGTCTCGACCATTTCGCGATCGGCCCCGGCGGTGCCGTCGGCCTCGATGTCGGCGCCTCGACCGGCGGCTTCACCGACGTGCTGCTGCAGCGCGGCGCGGCGCGCGTCTATGCCGTCGATGTCGGGCATGGTCAGCTCGATTGGAAGCTGCGCACCGACGCGCGCGTGATCGTGCTCGAGCGCACCAATGCCCGCCATCTCACGCGCGAGCATGTGCCGGAGCCCGTCGATCTCGTGGTGTGCGATGCGAGCTTCATCGGGCTCGAGACCGTGCTGCCGGCGCCGCTCGCCCTGGCGCGTCCCGGCGCCTCGCTGGTGGCGCTCATCAAGCCGCAATTCGAGGTCGGCAAGGGCCAGGTCGGCAAGGGCGGCGTGGTGCGCGATTCCGCGCTGCATGACGAAGTCTGCGAACGCATCCGCTCGTGGCTCGAGGATCGGATGGGCTGGCCCGTGCAGGGCATCACGGCGAGCCCGATTCTCGGGCCCGAGGGCAACAAGGAATTCCTGATCGCGGCCAAGTTGCCCGCGTAGCTCGCGGTTGCTTGAACGCTCAGCCCGCCCGTGCTATACGCATTACGTAATGCGTACAGCTGGTCGAGCTGGGCAATGGCGATTTGCCAATTTCGTGACCGCGATACGGAGCGTTTTTATGCCGGCAAGCGGGTGCCGCGCTTCCAGGCGATAGGGGACCAGGCTGCACGGCGGCTGACGATATTGAATGCAGCGCAGACTCTCGCAGATTTGGCCGGACTTCCTTCGAACCGACTGGAAGCATTGCGCGGTGATCGGAAGGGACTGCATAGCATCCGAGTGAATGAGCAGTACCGTGTCTGTTTTCGATGGGTCCTGCGTGAGACGGGTGGCGAGGTATTGATGGCTCCGGGCGATGCCTACGATGTCGAGATAACCGATTACCATTGAGGGCGACCATGGCGAAACCAAGCAACGGGCTTGCTCCCATCCACCCGGGAGAGATCCTGCGCGAGGAGTTGGAGGCTCTTGGCTTGAGCGCCAACGCGCTTGCCAAGAGCCTGCAAGTGCCGACCAACCGCGTCACAGCCATTCTGAATGGCGAACGGAGCGTCAGCGCCAGCACAGCCCTGCGGCTTGCCCGGTTCTTCGCGACCTCGCCCGAGTTCTGGCTGAACCTGCAGGCACAGTACGATCTCAAGGTCGCCCTGAAGCAGGAAGCGGCCGCGATTGCGCGCATCAGGCCGCGCCGGCCAAAGGCCGCGTGAGGCCGCTGCTCTAAGGCGTCGTTCCCCAAGGCAGCCGCAGCGACTGTTCGGTCCGCAGCTGCGTCGAGAATTGCTCGAGCTTGCCGACCGTCGCGGAGAGCGTGCTCACCTGCTGGATCGTATCCGATACGCGCTCGTACAGGCTGCGCGGCGCCGGGAAGGTCTTCAGCTTGACCGGCGCGTCGGGGGCGAGGCCGGCGAGGCGCTTGGTCTCGATGAGCGCGGTGTCGAAGCCGCCGAGCAGATCGACGAGGCCGTTCGCCTGCGCCTGGCGGCCCGACCAGACGCGGCCGCCGGCGAGCTCCTCCATGCGCGCCGCCGGCAGCTTGCGGTCGGCGGCGACGCGGCCGGTGAAATCGGCATAGACGCGGTCGAGCTCCTCCTCGAAATGGCTCCATTCCTCCGGCGTGTAGTCGCGGTTGGGGCTGTCCTCGCCGGCATGGGCGCCGTCCTTCACCTGCGCCCAGGCGACGCCGATCTTGTCCCACAATCCGCTCAGCACGAACTTGCCGGCGAAGACGCCGATCGAGCCGGTGAGCGTGCCGGGCTCCGCGACGATGCGATCGCCGGCGATGGCGGCGAAATAGCCGCCCGAGGCGGCGAGGCTGCCCATCGACACGACGACGGGCTTGCCCGCGTCGCGCGCGCGATGCACGGCACGCCACAGCGTATCCGAGGCGACGTAGGAACCGCCGGGGCTGTCGATGCGGAACAGGATGGCGCGCACGTCCGAATCGGCGACCGCCTGGCGGAAGGCTTCGGCGATGCGCTTGGCGCTCAGGCCCTCCGGCCCGGTCAAGCCCGGCGCGCTGGTGTCGCGGGTGATCTCGCCGACGCCGGTGATCACCGCGATGGTCGTGCCCGAGCGGTTGGGCGCGCCGGCATCGGCGAGATAGTCGGCGATGTCGATGCGGGTCGCGCGGTTGGCGCCGAGCTTCACCTCGGCTTCGTCGCGATAGCCCACCGCATCGATGAGCTTGGCGGTGAGCGCGTCGCGCGCATCGAGCGGCGCCTGGTCGATCAGCGCCCGCACCTCGTCCTCGCCCATATGGCGCGATTCGGCGATGCCCTTCACCACCTGGTCCGTCAGATCCCTGACGAGGACGGTGAGCGAGTCGCGCAGCTCCGGCGACAGCGACATGCGGGTGAACATGTCGACGCCGCCCTTATACTCCTTGCGCTGGTCGAGGCGCGGCGCCACGCCGATCGAGTTGAGCAGATCGGCGGCGAAGGGCCGCTCCAGGCTCAATCCGGTGATGCCGAGCTGCCCCGAAGGCTGCATCCAGATCTGCTCGAAGCCGGTGGCGAGCAGGAAGCTTTGGGTGTTGGTCGCGCCCTCGTCGAAGGAGTCGGCGAAGGCGAAGGCGTGCTTGCCGGCGGCCCGGAAGCGCATCACCGCCTCGCGCAGCTCCTGGGCGCGCGCCAGCGGCAGGCTGGCGCCCGAGAGATCGGCGAACAGCGCGCTCACGCGGCTGTCCGATGCGGCGCGCTCGAGCGCCTCGCTGATCGTGCGCAGGCTGGGCGGCTCCTTGCCGGTGAGGTCGGCAAGACCGAGGCCGCCGCCGCGTTCCGACAGGCTGCCATTGAGATCGAGGATGAGCACCGCCCGGTCGGGCACCGGCTTGCCGCCATGACCGAGCTCGTGGCGCACTTCGCCGACGGTCCAGACGATCACGAAGGCGATGCCGCCGATCGCGAGCAGCGAGAGGAGGCCGATGATCGACAGGCAACCGATAAAGATCCGCCGCATCAGCTATTCCTCCTGAACGTCCATCCAATCGGGCCGCATCGGTTTGAGCCTGGCGTCGCCGGCGCGCAGCTCGGCGCCGGATTCGGCGCGGCGCACGGCATCGAGTCGCAGCAAGGCGAGACCAAGACCGTTTGCGCCCTCGGCGACGCCGCTCATCATCTCGCCGACTTCCGCCCCGTCGAGCAGGACGGCGCTGCCGGGTGCCGGCAGCGTGCCCGAGATCGCGACGGGCAGCAGGCGCTTCTTCACGAGCCCGCGATATTTCGTGCGCGCGGTGAGCTCCTGCCCGACATAGCAGCCCTTCTGCCAATCGACGCCGTTGAGCTCGTCGAAACCGTTCTCGAGCAGGATCGATTTCTCGACCACGAGATCGCGCCCGCCGGCGGGCACGCCGAGGCCGATGCGCAGCCGCTCGTAATCGCCGAGCGTGCCCTGGGCCAGGCCGGCCGAGGCGAGCGCGGCGGCGGCCGATGCGAGCGGCAGGATGGCGCGCGCGCCGAGCGCCGCCAGGCGCGGATCGACATAGGCGACGCCGCCCTGCCAGCTCTGCGTTGCCCCGGCCTGCTCGGGGAGGCCGAGCGCCGCCAGCGCGCCGCCGGGCCACATCGCCGCAACCGCCACCGTGTCGCCCATCTCCTCGATCGTGACCTGGGCGCGCAGCTTATAGAGGGTGAGGCGGCGCTTCAGATCGGCGAGGCGCGCGCGCTCGGTGTCGATCAGGAGCGCGCCGCTGCCCGGCTCGCCGGCGATCATCATGTCATGCAGATAACGTCCCTGCGGCGTCAGCAGCGCGGCATAGATCGCATGGCCCTGCTCGGTCTTGCGCACGTCATTGGACACCAGGCCTTGCAGGAAGGCGACCGCATCGGCGCCGGCAACGCGCAGCACGCCGCGATCTTCGAGCAGCAGGCCGACGGGCTTCGACATGGGAGCAGGCACTCCGGTGCAGGGCGGGGCAGGGCACGCGCAAAGCTGTAGGTGGCGCAACCCGCGCGGCTTGGCAAGCGCTTCCCGCCCCCGGCCATGAAAGAGGTTGCGCTCG
>Ga0207707_10005053_pt1 | contig 11576 bp, 9 predicted proteins | sample KBSC83BmetaG_FD_184336 | JGI IMG/M metagenome (GOLD analysis project Ga0207707, IMG submission 184336) | Corn rhizosphere microbial communities from Kellogg Biological Station, Michigan, USA - KBS C8-3B metaG (SPAdes) (version 2) | ecosystem: Host-associated > Plants > Roots > Rhizosphere ... | reverse complement strand
CTTCCGATCTGGCAGCGTTTTCGACGAGGTAAAGCGAAGACCGCTTTACATCATTGACGAGATCGTCGAGGGCGGCCGGCCGTGAGCTCGCGCAGCTGCGTGGTTTGCGGCGGGCTGCACGCCGCATCCAGGCTTCCGGGATTGCTTAAATGCCGGTCCTGCGGGTTTTCGACGGCAGACCTGGAAATCTCAACTGAAGAACTGGAGTCGCTGTACACCGCCAAATACTTCGCGGGACTGGAATACAAGGATTACGTCGCGGAACAGGCGCTCATCGAGAAACAGTTTCGTGTGCGGCTTGCAACGTTGTTGCGGTACGTGCCGGACGCCGCATCGAAACGATTATTCGAGATCGGCTCAGCCTACGGCTTTTTTCTGTCCGTTGCGAGGAGCAAGTTCCTGTCCGTTGAAGGAATCGATATCTCGCGCGATGCAGCGACATACGCGCGGGAGAGGCTCGGATTTCCGGTCCATGTTGGAGATTTCCTAGATTTCGATCTTGAGCACAATCTGGACGTTGTGTGCCTCTGGGACACAATCGAACACCTAAAGAACCCGGATCTGTATCTCGAAAAGATCGCGGGCAACATGAACCGCGGCGGCGTGATCGCAATTACCACCGGAGATATAGGAAGCTTTGTGGCCCACGTGCGTGGATCGAAGTGGAGACAGATCCACCCACCCACTCACTTACACTACTTCTCAAAGTCGACTCTGACCAAGTTGCTCGAGAAGTACGGCTTCACTGTTCTGTCGTGTGGACACGAAGGCGTGTACCGTAGTATGGACACAAGCGCTTACATCATCCTGAACATCAAGCATCACCTCCCCTCCGCGTATGCAGCTCTCAAAAGGAGCGGATTATTGAACTGGAGCTTGTATTTGAATCTTTACGACATTCTCTTCCTCGTCGCCACGCGAAATTGAGGAACGGGCAGGCCCCGACATCGCTCCTGCGGAGCAAAGAGCGGGTGGGCGATTCCAGGCGAATACGGCTGCAATCGGGTTCCTTTGTTGGTGTTGTCAATTCGCGGAGGCGATGTCGGCGTGGACGCCTTGGCGAGCTGCGGCCCCAGCGCGCCCAAGCGTCTCTCGATGCGAGAGCCACAGCAGCCATCCCATAGCAAGCAGTCCGGCTAACGTGAATATCGGTCCGTACGTAAGGGCTTTGGGCCAGAACCTCATCTCGACTACATGCTCGCCCTTCTCGCCGATAACAACACCGCGCAAGATTGCGTCCACGACCTTGACGTCCGTTTCGCGGCCATCGACCTTAGCGGACCAACCCGGAAACCAGCTGTCACCCACCACGAACAAGCTGCGACCGGCGGTCTCGACCTTCCATCGCATAAAGGTGTTGTGTAATTCCTCTCCCAGAATCCGGCCGGGCGCAAGCGGCCCAGCTTGTTCCAAGTCCTCCACAACTGCCTGCCGGGATGGATCGAAACCAGGATCTGTTAATAACGCGTACGCCTCATCGAAGTCGCGGGCATGGACGGCTTCGGTAGCAAATCGAAAGCGGGGGAGCGCGTGAGGGTTTTTGAAGACGCTGAGACCGTCGGGGGTCCTGAGCACTTCCGGGTAAGCCGCCGCGGAAGCCTGATCCTGCACTCCGATCCGAACACCTCGGATCACGATTGGGCTGTGCGACTGCGTAAAAAGCCGGACGACTGCACTGGGTGGTGCGGTTGCGCCCGAGTTGATGTGCAACACGTACGATAAAGGCTTGGTGCTAGAGGGGGTCACCAAGCGCTTTCGCGACGTATCGTCCCAGATCAGCTGTCCGGCCTTGTACGCATACAAATCGACAATGAGCGGGTGATCCACACCGCCCACCGCGCTCGCCTTAAATGAAACCACGTATTCAGCGGAAGGCTTCATCGCCACAGGGAATTGTACGATCGCGACACTCTCGCCATTGGGCGACTGAAGAGTTATCCCATCATCTGAAATGCGTGCGTCGGCGCAAGTCAGGGCCGCACAGGTCATGGGGGATGGAGGCAGGACGGTTACCGGCGCATCGGAACCCGCGCGAGTCGACCGCAACAAATTTATGTACATCGAGTTCTTGGATTCGAGGTACTGCGCGCTGATGAGCGACAACAACTGGGGACGGTTCAAGAAGTCGGCCGCCGGTGCGCCGTTGTTTAGGAATCCACCAAACCTTTTGTAGCGCTTCAACCAGACCGGTCCATAATCGTTGACAACGGAGATGCCGTGCATCATGTTCAACAACGGATACAGATCGGCGACTTGGCTGTCGACCGGGAAAACACGATAGTGGTTCCGGTCAAACCGCAGGTCATCCAGGATCGCGACCTCCTTCCGCGAATAGGAATCGTACAGATGCCGGGTTTGCGGATTTTCGTACAAAGTCTTGTAAATCGCCCATACGTCCAGCAAAAAGAAGACGGCCACAAGTGGCTTTACGTAGCGCGCCGCTCTTGGTGCGGTCGCCCAACGAAGAAGGGAGATGGCCACGACCGTGAAGAGAATAGGGTACAGAATCGTCGGGTGACTTAGCCGGATATGATACAGAACCAACTGCTTCCAATGTTCGACCGTCATAAAGGGATTCAAGCGGAGATCGTCTAGACGCGCGAGGTCGGGATTGGAAGAGGCTAGCAAAACAAGGTAACGCAGCGCAGCTGCCACCATAAGCGTCGTAGCAACCAGGATCGCGAGGAAGCATGCCGCCTGATAGACGTGGCGAACCGCAATCGAGCGCTTGAGCGAGGTTTCGAACAGCTCTTGCAGGCCGATCGCCGCCAGAACACACAGAGCAAAGTCTACTTCGAAGAGATGTCGCGAGGGTGCCCGGAACAAGTTGTACACCGGAACATGGAATAGAATGGATTGGACTATCGGTACGGCGAAAGCCAGCAGCAGAGCGCCGCCAAACGTCCCCGCCCAGAACCAGACCATTGAACTCCCTCGCCAGCGCCGGCGCACTGCAAGAGCACATAATGCGATCGGCAATACTCCGACGTACGAGTAAACTTCGACTACGTTGAAGTTGTGCGAATATGTCGTGATGCCGTAGAAACCGCCGAGTATGTTCGGAATGAGAAATGCGAGAAGGTGATACGCTGGCAAGGCGTCGGCATCGAACATCTCCCGGGTCAAACTCTGACGAGTGATATGGGGCATCGATTCAGCCACCGAGACTAGTTCCAACGAGGCGAGTGCGCAGCTAAGCGCGCATATAGCCAACATTGCAAACAGTCCGCGTCCAGCGTGCTTCCAGATCGGCCTGGGACCAAAAACGCTCATACGGTAGATCAGATACGGGCCGGCGACCAGAAGCGAATAGGTCGTGACTTGGGGAAATCCCGAGAGTATCGAAAGCGCTAGAGCTGCGGCGGCCCAGCCTAGGTCGGCGTAGCGCCGAAGGGTAGCGTACCGTTCCAGGAACACGAGCAACAGCGGGAACCATATTGCCGCGCTTATTATGGCCGGGTGTCCCTTTTGCGCGATCATGAACCCGCAACACATGAAGAACAGGCCGCCCATAAGCCCGGCATACTGCCCCAGCCTGATCGTTCTGCAATAAAGAAAGAAAAACAGGCCGCCTAGTGCGTAATGCAGGACGATGAGCAGGTTATAGCCAAGCGTGTTCGGAAGCAAAGCGAGGATCATGAGGCTCGGAGGGTAGAACGACTGGTACTGTGTGTTGGAATATGCGTAGTGCCCCAGCTGCACTAGCGGATTCCACGCTGAGAGGGACTTGGAGAAAATCATCGCAGGAAGGCCGTGTATGAGCCCGTCGCCACCGCCGAACAGCCGGTTCGTGACGTCCCGGCCTGGCGAATGGAAGGCAAATGCAATGACGAAGTATCCGACAAACACGCCCAGCAGCCGGAAAGGCGCCGGTCTGGGCCGTTCCACCCCGCCTTTCCGTTGAATGGGGCTTGTTATTTGTGTCATAAACATCGTCGGTTCGGAACATTTGCTGCGAGCCTCAAACCGCTCACCTTCTCTTCGGGCGCATGATTATCGTCCGTCTAGCTCCCCAGGCACGCGTGTGTGACCTCCCTCGCTGGTTTAGCGATTCCAACGTGCACCATTAGTCTTCACTTCTCCATCCATGCAACCAATGGCGGGTAAGCGGCCGTCGCACCGAACACGCCTGTTCAGCGGGCTTGGTGCCCTTGGTGAGGCGCGGAAATAAAGACCGGGCTCATGGCAGGCGGGGCAGCGAACACCGGGAGATTATACATCAAGGTTTGCAATCAGTTTCTCTAATTCGGTACCTGATACTCAAAATGTGGTGATTCGGCCTCACAAAATACCCAACTAAAGGATGCTGGGAATGCGTCCGGTCGTCATGCGCCAGGCGAATTCGACGGGAATCCCCATCAACTTGTTCGACGCCATGCGAGTGATTGCGCGGAAGCCGATGGGGTAACGTGGCACAGGCATTCCTGCCTGTGCGCTTTTTCCTTGGCTTCAAACAACGCGTTGCTATCATGGGTGTCTCCATGCAAGAGGTATCGATACCGCTATTTCGTCCAGTGATCTCGGAACAGGCGATTGCGGCGGTAGCCGACGTGCTTCGTTCAGGTTGGTTGGGCACTGGCCCGGAGACCGGCGCCTTCGAGTCCGCGCTGGCGGAGTATCTAGGCGCGCCATTTTGTGTGGGGCTAAACTCCGGCACTGCCGCCTTGCACCTCAGCTTGCAGCTACTGGATTTGCCGGCCGGGGCAGAGGTGATCACCACTCCCATCACATTCGTTGCAACCAACCATGCTATTTTGCAGGCGAACTGCCGCCCTGTATTCGCCGATATTCAGATGAAGACCGGCAATCTCGACGTGGCGGCCGTCAAGGGCCGCATCAGCGAAAATACCGGCGCTATTATGCTCGTGCATTACGGTGGGTACCCCTGCGATATTGATGAATTCTACGCATTGGGGGGAGAGCGTGGTATCCCGATTGTCGAAGATTGCGCTCACGCATGCGGCGCGGCGTACAAGGGACGCCGAATCGGAAGTCATGGAGATCTGCATGCGTTTTCGTTTCAAGCGGTCAAGAACCTTTCAACGGGAGATGGAGGAGCCATTGCGCTTCGATCGCCGGAATATCGCCGCCGGCTACAACGGCTGCGTTGGTTGGGGATCGATTCCGAGACACATCAGCGGCAGAAAAATGGAAACTACGACTGGCAGTACACAGTTGTCGAAACCGGTTATAAAGCCGCAATGAACGATGTCCAGGCCGCTATCGGTCTGGCGCAGTTACGCCTGCTTGACGCCGAGAATGCCCGCCGCGCCTCCATTGCCGCTCAATACCGCGCCGGGTTAGCCGGCATTGCGGGCCTCGAACCGCTCCAATACCTTGACGACCGGACGAGCAGCTATCATCTTTTCTGTGTCCTGGTCGACCAGCGCGATGCCCTCGCTGCAAAGCTGCGAGCGGCGGGAATTTCGACCGGCGTCCACTATCAGCGGAATGACATGTTCCCGATGTACGAAAAGTACAACCTGCCAAACGCGGAACGATTCTGGCGCAGCGCGCTCTCTCTGCCCATGCATCTCATGTTGACCGACGACCAGGTCGGTTACATTTGTGACGCAATCCGCAAAGGCTGGTGAATGGAGAAGAGGCAGCGACCGTTGCTGATTCTCGGGACGCGGACCCTGGCGGTTGAGATCGCGGACCTGGCTTCGGAAATCCCCGGCGTAGAAGTCGCGGGATTTGTCGAGAATGAGAACCGCGACAAGTGTCACGACACGCTCGAAGGTCTGCCGATTCACTGGGTCGATGAATTGGCGAGGATGAAAGACACGCACATGGCGATAGGCGGGCTTGCGACAACGCATCGCAGCCGGTTTATTCTACAGGCCGCAGCGTGCGGAGTGCAGTTCGCCACTCTGGTGCATCCGCGCGCACGTATATCGAGCAGAGCCTGTCTTGGCGACGGAACTTTCGTCAGCGCAGGCTCGATCGTCAGCGCTCACTGCGTCCTGGGCCCTCACGTATTTGTGAACCGAGGCGTATTGATCGGGCATCACACGGAAATCGGAGTCTTCGCGACGATCCAGCCGGGAGCGAATATAGCCGGACGCTGCCGGATCGAAGAGCACGCCTACATCGGGATGGGCGCGCTGGTGGTGGATAACATCACGATTGGAGCGTATTCATTCATCGGTGCGGGCTCCCTGGTGTCGAAGGATATGCCCGATCACGTTCAGGCGGTCGGCGCTCCCGCGAGAGTCATTCAGAGGAATTTCGAGGGTAAGTGAGATTCGTGGTGTGCTACCGCATGCACCTCCTGGCGGAGCGGGAACGCTACCCGGTGGTTGAGGCGCTGCGGAAACTGGGTCATCCAGTGCAAGAGATCGCGGACGGTCCGTGGGATCCTGATCACGGAAATGTGCTGCTGATTCTTGGCAATCTCAACTGGTTCCCGCACTTGCGCCAGCAGCTTCTTAAAAACGAAAAACCCGCGCGAAGTGTCGTTGCGATCTGGCATACGGAACCCTTGCCGCCACCCTCGGCGAGCCAGATGCCCTGGCCGCGGCCGTCCCCGCGGGAAATCGTAAAGATCATCTTGCGTGATCCTCGTGCCACCGATATCTATACGAATTATTTACTGCTGCAGCGCTTGCGACGGAACGGATTGCCCGACCTTCTGGCGGCATCGACGCGTCCACGCGCTGAGTTTCTGGCAGAATGGGGAATCCCCTCGGAATATGTGCCGCTGGGGTACGAACCGGGTCACGGCCGCCGGCTGGGAACGCCGCGCGACATCGATATATTGTTTCTCGGCGAGCGCAGCGGGCGCCGACGGCGCATCATCGAAAAGCTGCGAAAACTGGGCGTGAACGTCACGGCCCGCGGCGATTGGACCGATCCCTCCTTGTGGGGAGAAGGGCGAACAGCACTGTTGAATCGAGTCAAAGTGCTGCTGAATATCCCGCGATTCCCCGGCGAATTTGCCTCCCTCCGTTTCATTTTCGGTATGGCGAATGAGGCCCTGGTGGTCACTGAGCCTGTTTATGACCCGTTTCCTTTCATCGCCGGACGGCACTTCGTCAGCGCATGCGTGGATGAAATCCCTGCCATGGTGCTGAATTATCTGCAAGACGAGGACCTGCGGCGGCAGATTACCGGCCAAGCCTATGCGTTTGTCACCCAAGAACTGACCCTGGAGCGCTCTATCGAGCGCCTCCTGGAATTGATTGCTGCCAAAGGGTTAATTCCCACCTAACCGCCGGACCCTTATACAGTCTAAAGATCAGCCGGATGGAAAATAGCGATGCCGCCGCGGTCGCAGAGGTGCGCGCCGGGGACCCTGACGCCTTTCGTGTGCTCGTGGAGCGGCATAGCCGTAGCGTATTCCGCCTGGCCTTTCGTATGACAGGAAACGAACAGGACGCCGAAGACCTGGTGCAGGAGACCTTCCTGCGAGCCTACCGGCAGCTCGGGAGGTTTGATGGGCGGGCGGGCTTCAGCACTTGGCTTTATCGCATTGCGGCCAACTGCTCGCTCGACTTGATCCGGGCGCGCAAACGGCGGCAGGAGCAGCAGGCGCCCGTGGATGAAGAAGGCCAGGAAGTGACAATCGTTGCGGTTGCGGAGGCGCCCACCCCGGACCGGCTGGCATTTAGCGGCGAATTGCAGCGGTTGATCGGACCTGCGTTGAACCGGTTGAGCGCGATGGAACGGGCCGCGTTTGTGCTTCGCCATTACGAAGGGATGTGCATGGAAGAGATCGCGGGTGCGTTGGGAGTGCACACGGGCGCGGCCAAACACAGCGTTTTTCGCGCGGTCCAGAAGTTGAGGCGGGCACTCGAGCCCGCGGTGGGTTCGGCAAAATGAAACATCTGAGCCAGGAGGAATTAATCCTCGAATATTACGGCGAGCGGCGCAACGATGGCATTCGGCAACATCTGGAAGCGTGCGCAAGCTGCCGGGTAAGTTTTGAGTCGCTGGCGCGCGTGTTAAATGCGATGAATGATTTCGAGGCGCCGGAGCCCTCCACTGTTTACGGCAGCCGCGTGTGGCACCAGATTGCGCCGCGGTTGGGAGAGTCTCGGCAGTCGTGGTGGAGCGGTTTCTCGTGGTGGTTTACGCCCCGGCTGGCGGCCATTTCGGCTATGGCTGCGCTGCTGGTCGTGGCATTTCTCGCTGGCAGGGTGTCGCAAAGGCCGCGCGAGATGGCCGGACTTTCCGGTCCGGTACGCGAGCGGATCATGCTGGTCGCGGTGGGCGAGCATCTGGAGCGTTCGCAAATGATCCTGGTGGAGCTGGTGAACAACGAGGCTAAGGGCCCGGTAGATATTTCCGGAGAGCAGCGCCGCGCCGAGGATCTCATAAGCGAGAACCGGCTATACCGCCAGGCAGCGCTCAAGAGCGGCGATAAGGGAATTTCGAACGTGCTGGATGAACTCGAACGCGTGCTGCTCGATATCGCTCACGAACCTTCGAAGCTCGACTCAGCGGAACTTCAGCAGGTGCGCGAGCGGATCGAGGCGGCCGGAATTCTGTTCAAGATTCGAGTGGTGGGGAGCAACTTGAGGGAGCGTGAAAAGCCCCCGATAACGGCTAAGGGCACGAAGGCCCTTTGATGGAGAAACCATGAAGACGCTTGCCACGTGTGTATTGGTGATTGCCGGGGTTGCCGGCATGATTGTGGCGCAGCAGCCTCAGACTGCGAAACCGAATCCCCATCCCCAGCCCGCCCCGGCGGCAATGGTGTCGTCAGTTGAAGACCGGGACGCCGAAATGGAAAAACGCGATGAGGAACTGGCCGAGCTTGACGAGCGCGCCGCGGAGCGCGATGAGGAGTTCGCCGAACGAGATCAGGAATTCGCCGTGCGCGATCAGGAATTCGCCGAACGCGTTCAGGAGTTTGCGGAACGCGATCAGGGGCAGGCAGAGCGGGTTCAGGAGCAGGCGGAACGCGATCAGGAAAAGGCCAGAGAAAGGTAAGTAGTGTCACTCAACGGAGTAGCAATGAAGAAGATCTATACAACAGGTTTGATGGCAGTTGGGCTGGGTATGGGCTGGCAGGTGCGTTCACAGGAATTGGAACCGCCGGCGCCGCCGCCACCGGCCGCACAACCGAAGATCCATACGCTCGCACCGCGACTTCGCGTGCCTCCGCCGGTGCCGCGTCCCGGAATGATTGGCGGCGTGATCGGCGGCGTGCCGGGCGGTATTTCCGGAGGCATTATTGGCGGGGTTCCCGGCGATGTGCCGGCATTCGCTCCCGAACCGCCGGAACCACCAGAGCCCGTGCTTGCCGCTGAGGATGAGGCGCCCGAAGCACCGGAGCCGCCTGAGACTCCCGAGCCCGTACTCGCAGGCCCCCAATTCAGAGAATTGGATTCGTTGGCGTTTGCGCAGACACCGCCCCTGCAACCTCCCAAGCCGGCGCGAGCTGGTGAAGACGAACGCCTCTATGAGCGCGCCCAGCGCGATCTGGAGCGCAACCGCTGGGACCCTGCCCTTGAAAATTTCAGCGAAGTCGCGTCTCGGGGCGGCTCGCGAGCGGATGCGGCGCTTTACTGGAAAGCGTACGCATTGAACAAACTGGGCCGCCGCGATGATGCGCTCGCCGCCCTCGCCGCACTAAGAAAGTCGTACGCCAGCAGCCGCTGGCTGGATGACGCGAAGGCGCTCGATGTCGAGATCCGCCAGGATTCGGGAAAGCCCGTCAGCCCGGAGGCGGCCGGGGATGAAGAACTCAAGCTGATGGCGCTCAACGGCCTGATGAGCTCAGATCCTGAGCGGGCGCTTCCACTGCTCGAAAAACTATTACATAGTTCGCAATCGCCCAAGGTGAAAGAGCGTGCGCTGTTTGTTCTCACGCAGAGCGACTCGCCGCGTGCTCGGCAGATGGTTGTCAGTATGGCCAAGGGCACCACCAATCCTGACCTGCAGATGAAGGCTGTGCATTATCTGGGCGTCATGGGTGCGCGAAAAGAATTGGCCGAGGTCTATGCCGCGGCCACCGATGTCGAAGTGAAGCGCGCGGTTTTACACGGGTTGATGGTCGGCGGCGCGCAGGATCAACTGCTGGCAGTCGCAAAAGGAGAGAAGAATCCCGATCTGCGCCGGGATGCCATTCACTGGCTCGGAACCATGGGGGCCGAACCCGAACTATGGCAGATGTATCAATCCGAGCAGTCGCCGGAACTCAAACGCTCCATCGCGCACGCACTTTTCATCGGCGGCAAGACAGACCACCTGATTGAGATCGCGCGGACCGCAAAAGAGCCGGAGGTGAGGCAGGATGCAATCCATTGGCTGGGAGCCTCGGGGTCGCAAAAGGCCGGAGATGCACTGGCGGCGATGTACCAGAACGAATCCGATATGAATGTGAAGAAGCAGATCGTCCACGCTCTGTTTATCCAAAACAATGGACGAGCGCTGGTCGAGATCGCCCGCAAAGAAAACAACATAGACCTCAAAAAAGACATTGTGCACTGGCTGTCGGTGATGAAGTCCAAAGAAGGCACCGAGTATCTACTGGAGTTGTTAAACAAATGAAATCCGTGGAAACGGCAGGTCGGGCATGCCCGACCACTACGCTGCACGCTCGAAATTGTAGTGGCCGGGCATGCCCGGCCCGATACCTTTTGCTCGTGACCGCTGCTGCGACGGCGTGTTTTGCCCAGCAGCCGCGGTTGAGCAATGCGAAGTTGCAGACGCGGGCCGTGACCGCAGGTCTCGAGCGGGAATTTCAAGCGATTGCCGCAGCGGAGAGCGGTCCCGCGTGGATCGGATATGCCGTTCGCGCGGTTCCAGGCGAGCATCACATGTGCTGCTACAGCTCATTTGACGATGGGGCAGGGAATCGCTGTTGCCGGGGTTGCGGACTCGAAGGTGCGCGTGGCTCGACGACCGTAGCTGCGGCTGCGCCCGGCCCGGTGCAACTCGAGGCCTCTGGAGAGATCTTTGTGATGCTCCGCATCGAGAATCATGTTCTGGATCGCATCCGTACTTTCTCGGCGGATTGCGAGTTGGATGCCGGCGGCGTGCCGCTTCACTGGTTGACCGGAGTTGCTGCAGCTGACAGCGTGGCATTCTTGAGCAAGTTCGCAGTACAGCCGAAGGACGCTATAGCGGCCATCGCACTGCATGCGGATCCGGCCGCCGATCAGGCGTTGGAAAAATTCGCGGCGCCGGGACAGCCGGAAGCGTTGCGCGAGAAAGCCACCTTCTGGCTGGGAAGTGCGCGGGGCCGGCGCGGTTATGAGGCGCTGCGGCGCATCGTGACGCAAGATCCGAGCGACCGCGTGCGCGAGAAAGCCATCTTCGGCTTGCATGTCAGCAAAGAGCCCGAAGCCTTGCAAACGATGATCCAGGTCGCAAAAAACGATCGCAGCACGCATGTTCGCGGCCAGGCGCTCTTTTGGCTGGCTCAAAAAGCGGGTCAGAAAGCCGCCGCCACGATTAGCGAAGCAATTGAAAACGACCCTGACACAGAAGTAAAAAAGAAGGCAGTATTTGCGTTGCAACAGCTGCCGGCAGATGAGGGCGTGCCGCTTCTTATCCAGGTGGCGCGCAGCAACAAGAACCCCGCTGTCCGCAAGCAGGCGATGTTCTGGCTGGGGCAGTCACAC
>Ga0207707_10005052_pt1 | contig 11577 bp, 8 predicted proteins | sample KBSC83BmetaG_FD_184336 | JGI IMG/M metagenome (GOLD analysis project Ga0207707, IMG submission 184336) | Corn rhizosphere microbial communities from Kellogg Biological Station, Michigan, USA - KBS C8-3B metaG (SPAdes) (version 2) | ecosystem: Host-associated > Plants > Roots > Rhizosphere ... | reverse complement strand
CACCGTCGCGACCGGCTTCTTCAATCCGCGCCGGTTCAGCTCGTTGATGAAGGCACGCTGGAACATGACGCCGATCGCCCCTTGCGTGTCGGCGGTCGCATAATCCATCGGCACCACCGGCACCTCGGCGGCGGCGATCTCCGAACGGCGCAGGATGTAGCCGACCTGCGGGCCGTTGCCGTGGGTCAGCACCACGTGCCAGCCGGCGGCGGCGATATCGACCACGTATTGCGCCGTGCGGGCGGCGGCCAGCGCCTGATCGGGGATCGAGGTCCCGCCGCCCTCGGAGGCCAGTGCGTTGCCCCCGACCGCGATCACTGCGACTTTGCTCATGGCGCGCTCCTCACGCCCGTGCTGGAGATGCTACGAAAAGCCCCGGGGCTACCAGCAATTCTCTCGTGGCCCCTTCCATTCCGGAGGCATTAGGGAGAACACCGTGTCAATGTTAGCCTCGACATGCGGGGGAGCAACATGCGCGCCTTGGTGGTCGATGATCACGCGTTGGTCAGGGAAGGCCTCAAGCAGGTCTTGTGGCAGATAAGTGCGGGCATGGAGATCTTTGAAGCCAAGGACGCGGCGGAAGTAAGCGACATTCTCAGCCGGCAGTTCGCCCCTGACCTCGTGCTCGTCGATCTAGTGTTGCCGGACCAAAGCGGCTTCCATGTCCTGGAGCTCTTGCGCGAACGGCGCAGCACCGCAGTCGTCGTCGTGCTGTCGGCTTCCAGCGACCTTGTAGATATCCAACGGGCCTTGAAACTGGGCGCTGCCGGCTACATCCCCAAGACTTGTAGCGCAGGCGTGACGCTGGGTGCGTTGCGCATGGTGCTTGCGGGTGGCGTCTATCTGCCGCCCAGTTTGCTCGAAGGCCAGAGCGGGCCGTTTGACGCCGTGCAGCGGACGGCGCCGCCGGCCGCCGCTCCTCTGCGTCCCGCCGAGCTGGGATTGAGCGAGCGCCAGGCGCAGGTGCTCGCCCTGCTGCTACGCGGACTCACCAACAAGGCAATTGCCCACGAATTGAAGCTCGCCGAACAGACGGTAAAGGCACATATGAGCGCTGCGCTGCGGGCGCTGAACGTGTCCAACCGAACGCAAGCTGCGATCGCCGTTGCCCAGCTCGGTGTTGACCTGAATACCCGGGATCGCGATTGAGCGCTCCCTAGGCGGACGCTTCCTCGGCGGGCAGGCCGGCGAGCAGATGCGTCAGGAAGGTACGAAGCTTTTCGGCCTGCACCGGCTTGTGCAATGTCAGATAGCCCATCTCTTCGGCGGCTTGCAGCAACAGCGGGCTGGTATCGGCAGTCACCAGAACCAAGTGCGCGTGCTCTTTCATCGCGTTGATCCGGCCAAGGACTTCGAGGCCCTTCATGTTGCCGGGCAACGCGTGGTCACACAGGACGATGGCGATCGCGTTGCAGTGTACGGAAAACAACTCGAGCGCCTCTTCTGCGCTCGCCGCTGCTAGCACCTCGCATCCCCAGCCGCCAATCACCACCGTCATGGCACTCAAGACGCTTGGCTCGTCATCAACGACCAAGACGGTCCGCCCGGCCAGGAGATGGGTGGGCGGTCCCTTCGAGGCGTCGATATCGGCGCGCCCGGACATGTCGGCAATCGGCACGGAGATGCGAAACACCGACCCCGCACCGACCTGCGAGGACACGTCGAGTCTATGTCCCAGTTGGTCGGCCAAGCCCCTGACGATGTAGAGGCCGAGGCCAAGTCCCGAGCTCGGCGTGGCCAACTGGAGCTTGAAAAACTCGAGGAAGATGTCGTCGAGCCGGCTCTCGGGAATTCCGACGCCCGTGTCCCAGACCTCGATCGACAGCTCGCGGCCGCGTCGCCGGCAGCCGAGCAGAACCTTCCCGCTTTGCGTGTTGTGCAGCGCGTTGGCAACGAGATTGAGCACGATGCGGCCAAGCATTACCGGATCGCTCAGCACCATCTGCTCGCTGCGCACAGTTCTAAAATCCAGCCCACGGCTTTCTGCCTCCGGCGCACAGGCGAATTCCGCCTGCTCGAGCACGCGACTCACGGGGAAATACCGCGGATTGGGCGCGGTCGTTCCCGCTTCCAGCCGCGACATGTCGAGCAGGTTGTCGAGCAGTTCGCGCATGTTGTCGATCGCGAGGTCGGCTTTCGCGGCGAGATCGCGCAAGTCGTTACGTTCAAGCTTTAGCCGCAAGCTCGACACCAGGAGGCCGACGGCGTGTACCGGCTGGCGCAGGTCGTGGCCCGCCGCGGCGAGGAAGCGTGTCTTGGCGCGATTGGCGACTTCCAGTTCCTGCGTCCGCGCTTCGACCTTGCGCTCGAGCGTCGTCCGGGCCTCGCTCAACTGATCGGCCATGACGTTGAAGCGATCGGCCACGTCCTGCAATTCATCGCGGCTCCTGATCTCGATGCGATGATGCAGGTCGCCGCCTGCGAAGCGTACGGCTCCCTGTCTCAGCGCGCGGATGGGCTGGGTCATTCGTTGCGCCAGCACGAGACTGAGGCCAAGAGCCAGCAGAAGGCCGCCCAGCATCAGCGCGCTCGTCCGCACGATGGCGGCGTTCACGGCTTCATTGGCCTCGGCTGTCGGTTGTTCGACGAAGACCAGCCAGTCGGGCTTCGGAACATGGATGAAGGCGCCGAGTACGGGCTTGCCATCGTCGCCCGTCCCAGGGCCGGCGTCGGACGGCTTGTCGCCGCCGGCGGCGGTCGGCGAAGCAGCGGCCAAGGCCGCAATCGCCCGTGCCACCTGGGGGCGGTCGGCGATATTCTGCTGGCGTAACACCAGACTGACATTGCGGTGGGCGACGAGCGTGCCGCTGCGATCGACGGCGTAGGCATAGCCCAACCGGCCGACACGGATCGGCCTGATCGCTTGCCACAACGGCTTGAGGTTGACGTCGAACAGCGCCACGCCGTCCCGCCCACCGTTGCGGGGCAGAGCAATGGTCATGTAGGGCTCGCTCTCGCTTCGGAAATGGATAGCACTGCGATGAATCCGGCCGGTCGACGCCGCCTTGAACGCCGCGTCACCCGAGAAGTCCTGCCCGCTTCCCACATGGTCGAGTTCGAAGCGGGATACAAAAACCTGCTCGCGCCCGCGCTTGTCCAGAAGCCTGATATGGCTGATCGGACGCGCTCGTCGCAGCAGAAACTGTGCTTCCGTCCGCAGGTCGGCCACGTCGTGATCCTGCGTCAGCGTCGTGATCCAGGTTGCCTGGCGTTCGATCGCCTCCATGAAATCCCCGATCTTCGCGCCGGCAGCCGCCGCCTGCACTTCCTGCACGGCGATCGTCTGGGCATGGAGCGTGCGGACGGTAAAGTAGATATCGGTCAATCCTGCGACGAGCAGCGCCGTACACACTGCGGTCACAAGGTAGATCGAATATTTGCGGTACAGTCCGCCCCGGAAGGTCCGCTCATGCGCGTCCATCACTCGATCACTTCGTCCGAACGCAGAAGGAGGGCGCGGTCGACCGGAATTCCAAGGCGGCGCGCGACTCCGAGATTGACCGCAAGGCCGAGGTCGACGGGCTGGTCGATCGGAATGTCACCGGGCTCGATGCCGTGCAGGATCATGTCGACCGCGGCGGCGGCGGCCACCGAAAGCGTTCCATAGTTGGCAATGCCGTAGCTCAGGAATGCACCGCTCTCGGCGTAGGCCCAGCCATCGGCGATCATCGGCAGGCGGTGCTTCACCGCCAGCTCGGCGATCCGTTTGCGCTGGAAGAAGAACACGCCATCCTGGACGAGTAGCACGGCTTGCATGCCGTCGCGCTCGATCGCGTCGAACGAACTCTCGAACTCGTCGGCGCCCGCTATATTATAGACGCGTGCCTCGAGTCCCAGTGCTTTGGCCGCCTTCAGGTCGTCCGGCAGATGAGCCTGCGAATTCGGGTTGCCCGAGCGGGCGACGATGGCGACGCGATGGAGCTGCGGCAGCGCATCCTTGAGTATTTCCAGCCGCTTGACGTTGAGGTCCGCGGGCGTGTTGGCGACTCCGGTAATGTTGCCGCCTGGCCGGCGCAGGTTCGCGACCACGCCGATGCGCACCGGATCGGAAATCGAGATGAATACGATCGGGATCGTGCTGGTGGCGCGCTTCGCGGCGAGCGCGCCGCTGGGCTGCATCGCCACGAGCACGTCCACCTTCTCCTGCACCAGCTCGGCGGCCAGCGGGGCAAGCCGCTCGTCGTGGCCATCACTGAAACGGCTGATGAGCGAGGCATTTTTACCCTCGGCGTACCCCAGGGCCTGGAGCTCCTGCACGAATTGCGGATAGACGGTGCCGCGGTTGTCTGCCCAGCTCGGCGAGAGAATGCCGATGCGGGCGACTTTCCCCACCGACCTTGCCGGCGGTGCCAGCAGCATCGATGCGGCCGCGATGACCACCAGCGCCACAACGACCAGCATGGCCCAGGCAAGGTATTTGCCGGAAATTGGATCGCTGCTCTCTGGAGACATAGGCCGCTGTTCGCCTCCTCGCCAAGCACTCTACAGCAAAGCCTGTACAGGTGGAGTGGGCCGATACTTTCGTATTGGTACGGCTGACCAATACATCGCCGAAAAGCATCGTGGTACCCACCGAGGTGGGCGGCTCGACTTTGGAAACCAATACTTTCCGAACTTGTTCGCTAGGGGTGGCCGGTGGCGAGACTTCCCGAATCTCTTTCAATCGCGCTTTGGATAGTTGGCGCCACCTGGCTTCTCGCCGTCGTGGCGCTCGCGTTTGGTCTGGATAAGGAGATCGTCTGGGCTGCCCTGATGTTCGGTCTGGTCGCCGGGCTCTCCGAATGGGTCGCTCGGCGAACGAAGCGATCTTAGTTCACCGAAGCAAATGCCCTCGCCGACCAGCGCTTCGCCAGAAGATCGCCGTCGTCGCACACAATTCGAAGGAGGAGTGAAATGGTTCTTGGTCAAGGCTTCGACTCTTCACCGACAGGATCCTTATCCGTGGCGTTTACCAGTGATCGGCAGGCGACGGGCTTTGCTCTTCGTTTGTTCGCAGTGCTGGCACTGGCGCTTGTGACATCTGTCGTTTTTCTGTCGTCGGCGGTTTTTCAGCTCGCCGACTGCCTGACATTCGTCGGCCCATGATTTTGTCCCGACGCGTCGTCGGAGGCCGAGGCCTCATTGCCGGCGCGCGGCTCGTTGCCGGCAGCTGGAGCGAGCGAATATCGCTCGCGGGAGAGAGCACGAATGGAAACGTTCCTAAGTAGCCTGGCGTTCATGGCGTTGGCTCTCGCGCAGATCGCCGCTGTCATTGCCGTTCATGCCGAGAACGAGCGTAGTCAAGCCGAGCCGTCCGACTCACCGGGCGGAGCGGGAGCCACACGCAGTAAGACAATTCGGCCGACTGGAGGTGACGCCATTGGCCGACGACGCGTGAATTGGGCGGAAGCGGAAATGGGATCCGCTCTTGGAGATCCGCCTATTGGGGCCGCTTCTTCTCACGGCATAACGCAAAGTAATAGGTTGCGCCTCAGGCTTGGGATCGCACCGTCCCGGGTGGCTAGGAATGTGGGTAGCTGGCCATTTCTCGTCATCGAGTCTTAAATTAGCCGCTAATTCGAGAATCAATATTCTCGATTTGTCTCAATTTAAGAGCACTCGCCGCCTTCGAGGCTCCCGAATCTCACCTGTAACGGCCAAGTGACACTATGTCTCGACGTTGGCGAGGTGAAGCGGCAGCAGCAACGTCACCTCCGTGCCTGTGGCGATACCAACGATATGCAGTTTCGCCTTTAGCTGCTCCGCGCGGCGGCGCATGTTCTCCATGCCGCGGCCCCCTCTGCTGGCGGAAAATGAATTGCCGTCGTTCTCGATGACGATGGCGGCCAGGCCATCCGCCGATACATGACCCCGGATGGAGATGTGGCGAGCCGGCCCGTGGCGAAGCGCATTGGTAATCGCCTCCTGCAGGATGCGCAGCACCGCCAGCGCATTGCCCGGCGTGACGCCGCGGACCTCGGGCAGTTTCACCATCGACCAGTCGAGCTCGACATCCAGCCGTTGCAACTGCGGAACGAGGCGCTCGCGGAAATTGGCCAGCGCCAGAGGCAGGTCGCTGTCGTCGAGATCGAGCGAGTAGATCACCAGGCGCAGATCGTCCAGCGCCTCGCGCGCCGCGGCCTCGATCGGCTTCGACTCGGCGCGCTCCGAAAGCGCAATGATCGAGACGAGGTGGCCGCTCAGCCCGTCATGCAGGTCGTGCGTCAACCGTTGGCGCTCCTGTTCGCGCATCTGCTGCGTCACCTCGACCTGTTCCTGCCGGGCGAGGACCGCAAGTTCGGCTTCGCGCTCGGCCAGCCGGCGCGTCAACGTCTCGTTGGAACGGTCGAGCAGATCGAAGGCGGCTCCCATCCGGCGCATCAGCACGGAGGCAAGGGCGGCGACGTAGATCAGTCCGACAGGAGGCGATATCGGATTGAACGCATGGGCGGGTAATGTCGCCACGATATAGGCCTCGCGCGCCATGAACCAGGCGACCAGGAGGGCCGGGCCCAGCATGATACGGGCATCGATGTTATCGCGCCGCAAGGCGCCCCAGACAATCACGCCGGTCGCCGTCGCCGTTCCGAGGCAGAGAAAGACGACAGCAAGGACCGCCATGATCGCCATGCTGAGGGGCGTCTGGATCGCTGCGCCGGCAAGCGCGAGGCACGTCGTGGCAACGATGAGCCGTCGCGGGACCCTGGATGGATGCACCCCGACCAGGATCAGGGCCACGACCACCGACAGAAGGCCAAGACCCGGAGCAAGGCCCACGATGAGGGGCAGGAATTCCCGTATGCCGGGCTGGAAGCCCGTGAACATCCCGATCATGACGATCGCGACGATGGCCTCCAGAGCGGCAAGCCAGGAAATCAGTGCGTCTCGTGGGCGAAAAAAGAACGCGACGATCATTCCCGCCGCGAGCAAAAGCTGAGCGCCGAGATTCATGATCTTCAGCTGCTCGACGGAGGTTCGTGCCTTGAAAGACGGCGCGAGCTCGGCCTCTGTGCCGAAGTAGATCGGCGAGAGATAGAACGGGACGATGAAGCGGTCGACAAAGACGGTGAGCGTCAAGCGCTTGTCTCCCGCGCCCGGTTCGCTGCGAGGCAGACGCACGAGTCGGGTCGTGCTGACCATCGGTCCTGCCCAGAGTGTGTCGCCCACGCTGTCGTAGAACGGCTCGCCGGCGATCGACAGGGCGATATGGCGGTTGAGCAATGGAAAGAGAAGATATCGCTCCCCGTCCGCCGCCGGCAGGTCGATGTCGAGCAGATAGCGCACGACCTGCGGCTTGCCGGCGCCAGGAAAGATGACATGCGGCAGCGAGACTTGCTCGCCAGGCCCGTCGCCCGACAGAAAGAGCGCCTGATCGACAACGGTGGCGCTCGTCGGCGTGGTGACACTCAACACCTCGGGGGCCGCGGCAATGGCAATCGTGGCGAGAGCCATGACGATCCAGCCCAGGACGCTCCAGCGGCTCACAGCTTGATCAGGCCCCGACGCGACGCCTCGTACACGGCTTCGGAGCGATTGTTCGTCTGGAGCTTGCGATAGATGTTCCTGATGTGCACCGGCACGGTCTGTTTCGAGATGCCCAGGCGTTCGGCCAGCTCGCCGTATGTAAAGCCCTTGGCGATTCCCCACAGGATGTCCATCTCGCGCGGCGTCAAGGCCTGGCTGCTCTCGGCATTGTCGACCTCGGCGGTCTGGACTGGCCGGCCGCCGAGCCGACGTACGATCGTTCGGGCGATGGCCGATGAAATCGGCGAGCGGCCGGCGAGAAGCTCGCCGATGGATTTCACGATGTCGATCGGATCGCTGTCCTTCAGGAGATAGCCGGTCGCGCCCGCCTCGATCGCGCCAATCACCGTGCGGTCGTCGGCCAGCACCGAGATCACCATGGCCTCGGCCGCCGGCTGCCGCTCGCGCAGGCGCCGGATGGCCTGCACGCCGTTGCCGTCCGGCAGGTTGAGATCGGTGATCAGAAGATCGAGCGGGATGTGGTCGATCACCTGCGCGGCATCCGCGAGATTGCCGCAGGCCCCGACAAGCCGGCCCTGCGGCCACTCGCCGATCGTCCGTGCAAGGCGCATGCGCACCGGCGCGTCATCCTCGATCAGCAGGATGCGGCAGGCCGTTCTCGCTTCTTCCCCAAGGTCGGTCACGTGGGCCGAACCCTCCCCGAGGCCGGTATCCCATGTCGCGCCGATCTTGTCGCGCCGATCTTGTCGCGCCGATCTTGTCGCATCGTCGTTCGTGGCACGGCAGGCGGATACCCTTTTCATGGTATCGCCCCCGCGCATCGCTCGCCGCACAGTCCGGTCCTCGACGAACGGGATTGGGAGGGCAGGATCGATGACGCCGCAGCAAATGATCGACCTGTTCGAGAAGCACGTCGGCGCCGAGATGAGCGGCGACCTCGAAACCACCATGGCGACGATGAGCGACAATCCGCATCTCAATCACGTGCCGACCATGGCCGGCGGCGTCGGCCGCGACCGCGTGCGCGCCTTCTATCGCGACCATCTCGTCGGCAAGTTCTTTCCACCCGACGTCGAAATGACGCCGGTGTCACGAACCGTCGGTGACAGCAGCATCGTGGAGGAACTGTTCATCACCTTCACGCACACGACGGCGATAGACTGGCTGCTGCCCGACGTTTCGCCGACCGGCAAGGCGGTGGCCATGGCCGTGGCCGTGGTCGTGGGCTTCAAGGACGGCAAGATCTCGCATGAGCACATCTACTGGGATCAGGCCGGCGTGCTGGTCCAGGTCGGGTTGCTCGATCCGAAGGGATTGCCGGTGACCGGCGCCGAGAGCGCCCGAAAGGTCGCCGACCCGACCCTGCCGTCGCGGGCATTCTGAGCATGCGCCAGCTTGCACGCCTGCTGGCGGTCGCGGTCCTGTTGATCGGCACCGTGCCCGCGTTTGCGCAGAGCTCCTCAGCCGACCGCGCCGCCTATGAGGCCGCTTTCCAGGAAACCCTGAACAAGCCGGGTGACCCGGCCGCGAACGTCCGCTTCGCCGAGCTCGCCATCCAGGCCGGCGACTATCACGGCGCCATTGCAGCCCTCGAGCGTCTTCACCTGATCGACCCCCAGCAGCCGCAAGTGAACATGCAGCTTGCGACGCTGTATATGAGGCTCGGCGCATACGCCACGGCGCAGATCTATCTCAGCGCGGTCATCGCTTCGCCGCGCTCGACGGCCGAGACCCGCGGGCAGGCGCACACCATGCTGGAGCAGATCGACAAGCGGATCGCGGTGTCGAAATTCAGCGGCGAAATGCTGTTCGGGCTGCAATATTCGTCCAACGCCAACAGCGGCGGCACCGGGACCTTCCAGTCCGGCGGCAGCCCCGTGGTGGCAACCCCGGATATCTCGCGCACGCCCGACTGGGCGGCGGTCAGCGGCGCCGTGCTGCATCATCGATACGATCTGCGCAGCGCCGACCGTGGCGTGGTCGAAAGCGACCTGGCGATCTATGCCACGCGCCAGTTCACGGTCTCCCAGGCCAACATATTCCTGATCGACCTGACCAGCGGCCCGCGCTTCGATCTGCTCGCCGAGACGGTCGACGGCCTGACGGCACGTCCGTTCGCCACCGGCCGCTACGTCTCCGTGCACGACCAGCCGACCTACTGGGCGTACGGCACGGGTCTCGAGCTGGCCAAGGAATTCGCGCCGACGATGCGCGGCACGCTGACCGCCCTCGGCCGGCGGCGCGACTTCCAGAACAACGCCGATTCGTCGGTCAACACCAACAGCTCGGGCAACGAGATGCTGGGCGTGCTCGGCCTGGACACCCAGCTCGCGTCCTGGCTCACCTTGCGGCTCAGCGCCAACACCACCCGCTACATCGCGTCGGTCCAATCCGAAAGCTACGCCGAGTTCGGCGGCGGCTTCTCCGCCATCTTCGGCTTCGACGATCCGCTCGGCTTCACCGGCCTGCCGTGGAGCGTCACCGTGGGCGGCCGCATCCTGCTCGGCAATTACGATGGGCCGGATCCGAACGTCGATCCGGTCGTCGTTCGCGTCCAGCGCGACCTGGTCGCCAGCCTCGTCGCCGCGATTCCGCTCGACGAGCGCCTGACCCTGGTCGGTCAGGTGACCTACACCGATCGTGCCGCGTCGCTCAGCAACTATGCCTACAATTCCACGACCACCCTGGTCGGCATCGGCTGGCGCTTCTAGGAGGGACTGATCATGACGTCGATCAAACGCCGTGCCGTGTTTCTGGGAAGTGCGGCCTTCGTCTTCCTGCCCGCGGCCGCCCACGCACGCGCCGCCGTCGTCGCGGCCGCCGGCGGAACCCCGCACGGCCACGCCGGGACGTCGCCGGAGCGGGTCCTGCGCGTCGGCGTCGACATCGAGATCGGCGACACGATCGAAACGCGCAGCGGCGAGATCGTCAACCTGGCCTTCCTCGATGGGACCTCGCTCACCATCGCTGAGGACAGCGCGATACGCGTCGACAGATTCTCGTTCGCCCTGGAGAGCGGCAAGGGCGAGCTGGCCCTGACGACGGGCGGCGGCGAGTTCCGCCTCATCGGCGGCCGGATCGGCGAGAGCGGAGAGATCACGATCGCCACCCCGTCGGGAACCATCGGCATCCGCGAGGCGGTCTTCGCCTGCACCGTGAGCCGGCGGGTGACCTTGGCCGCCGTCCTGCAGGGAAAAGCCCGACGGCTCGGGGTCAGCGCCATGCCGGGCGCTTTTCCGGTTCCGGCCGCGGTGGCCCAGGCGACGGCTCCGTTCGATGCGGCCAGTTGCGACCTCGACGAGCCGATCACTCCGGGGGAGAGGCTTGTCATCATTTCCATCCTCGGTCATCCGGGCCTTGGACAAATGCCACCCATAAATGGCTTCAACGTGCATGGTTCCGTGCTCCAAGCCCGCATCGCCGAGGCGATGAGAAACGGAGTCCCGAAGCTCGACAAGGAGATTGTCGTGGCCCTCGCCAGATTGTCCAAGGCGATGACCATGGTGCCTGTCCAGGCCCTGTCGGGGGGAGGGCCGCTGGGATCGGTCGAGCGGTCGATGTCCGGATCCGCCATGGGGACGGCCGCCGGACCCCACGGAAATAAGGGATTCGTCTCCTTCCGCAAAGGTGGCGACGGTTCAGTAGGGCGCGCGGTCCACGCCGCGTTGTCGGCACCTATCACGCTCAGGATCACGTCGATGATCAACAAGAACCCGACCGTGAACACGGTAACTCTCACGCTGCACCCCAATCGCGGCGTTCGCTAACGCGTACGAGCGTATAGGCAATTCGCAATCAACCAAGGGACGATCAGATGACGATCAAGTACAGGGCGGCATTGACGTTGTTCGCGGGCGTCGCGCTCGGTGGCGTGGCAGTCCAGGGACTTCACGCGCAGGCGACACCGCCGACCTACGCCATCATCGACGTGAGCAGCATCACCGATCCCGCCGCATACGCCGCGATCGGTCCCAAGGGTGGACCGTCCGTGACGGCCTTTGGCGGAAAGTTCATCGCGCGGACCGAAAACATCGCCGCTTCCGACGGAGCGCCGCCCAAACGGATGATCATCATCGGGTTCGAGAACCTGTCGAAGGCGAAGGCCTGGCGCGC
>Ga0207707_10005051_pt1 | contig 11577 bp, 10 predicted proteins | sample KBSC83BmetaG_FD_184336 | JGI IMG/M metagenome (GOLD analysis project Ga0207707, IMG submission 184336) | Corn rhizosphere microbial communities from Kellogg Biological Station, Michigan, USA - KBS C8-3B metaG (SPAdes) (version 2) | ecosystem: Host-associated > Plants > Roots > Rhizosphere ... | reverse complement strand
TTTCGTTCTCCAGTCGACTTCCGCGCTGCGCCTCGCACTCGCGATCGCAGCGATGGTCGCGCTGGTCGTCCTGATTCCGCTGGCGTTCCGGTTCTTCGCCTCGGTGGTGGCGCCGTACGCGCCGCGGTCCGAGTTCGCTTTCCTGCTGATGGTCGCGGTCGTCTGCGCGTACACGACCCGACTGCTCGGAGTCTACTATCTGGTCGGCGCCTTCGTGGTAGGGCTCGCGGCGCAGCGGTTTCGCGCCGACCATCCCGCAATGTCGTCCGAAAAGATGGTCGATGCACTCGAGTCGTTCGGATCGGTCTTCATACCGTTCTACTTCTTTCACGCCGGCACGGAGATCAGTCGCGAACAGCTGACCCTGAGCGCGCTGGGGATCGGCCTGCTTCTGCTGGTGATCCTGGTGCCGGTCCGAGTGGCGGTGACCGGTTTCCATCGCCGGCTTACGCTAGGCGAATCGTTTCGCTCCTCACGGCGGATCGGAAGCGCGCTTCTTCCGACGCTGGTTTTCACTCTCGTCATCGCCGGTATCCTGCACAACCGCTTTGCGCTGAGCGGGGACATCGTCGGCGCGCTGGTGCTCTACACTATTCTCAATACCATGATGCCCGCGTTCACTCTGCACGGCGAGCCTGCCGACTTCGAGGATGTGGAGGCGGCGCGGGTCACCTAGCGGGATTCCTGGGCGATTCTCGCGAACTTGGCGGTCAATGTTCGAGGTGCAAACCGATTGGCCTGCGCGACGATCTTATTCCTGATCCCCGGAATCGCCACCCGTCGCCCGTGGAGCATCGCCGAGACTCCGAACTCGGCGACATCGGCGGCGTCGGCCATGCCAAAGGCTGTGAACAAGCGCGAGTTTCCAACCTGTGCTTCCTGGGCGAACTCGGTGCGCGTCGGACCGGGACACAGTGCTGTGACCGTAACACCGGCATTGCGGAGCTCCTCGGCGAGGGCCTCGGAAAAGCTCAGCACGTACGCCTTGGTCGCGTAATAGACGGCCATCAGTGGGCCCGGCTGGAACGCGGCGGTCGAGGCGACGTTGAGGATCCGCCCCGACTTGCGCTTGATCATCGCCGGCAGGAACAACTTGGTGAGATGGGTGAGCGCGGCGATGTTGACCTGAATCATTTCGAGCTCGCGGGTGAGCTCGGTCTCCGCAAACTCTCCACCGAGACCGAAGCCGGCGTTGTTCACCAGGATGTCGATGGAGACGTTCTCGTTGCGCAGGAAGTCGAAGATCGCTTCGGGCGATTCGCGGCGGCGCAGATCGGCGGCGAAGACGTGGACGGTGACCGTGTTCTTGCCCTCGATCTGGCCGGCAGCGGCCTCGAGGGCGTCACGGTTGCGCGCCACCACGACGAGATTGAATCCCTTACCGGCGAGAACCTTCCCGATCTCGAGTCCTATGCCCCCCGAGCCCCCGGTTACAAGAGCGGTTTTCCGCTGATCTGCCTTGCCATCAGAGCGCATGCAAAGAAACTAACGCGGAGAATGAGCCGCGGAAGAATTCCTGATTTGCCGAGAGTTCTGATCGGTTGATTCGAGCGGCGTCACTGGCTAATTTTCGTAGCTATTCCCGAGTAGCTCAGGTGGTAGAGCAGGTGACTGTTAATCACCGGGTCGGGGGTTCGAGTCCCTCCTCGGGAGCTGTTTTTTTTCAGCTGTTGTACCCAGATACGCAAACGGGCACTTCCTGACTGGAAGTGCCCGTTTTTTTGTTGCTGAGCGGCCCCTGCTTTGCAAAAAGAGATGTGTTTGGGCCCCGAACAGGACGGGGTCGCTCACCTGTACCGGAGTTGAAGATGAAACCAACGAATGCATTCAAGGGAATCGCGCTCGGAGCCGCGCTCGCGCTGGGCGGTGGCTGCGCCGGTGTGAAGAAAACGACGACCGACATCAACCCCTCAATGGAGCGCGCCCCAACCTGCGCTGCGGCAATCGCCGTCTTCAACAGCCGCGCGGAAGTTCCATATGACTACTACGAGCTGGCGTGGATCGAAGCGTCGGGTAACTCCGTGTGGACGACCGACAACCAGCTGCAGACCCAGATTCGGAATGGCGCCGCCAAAGTAGGCGCGAACGCCGTCATCATCAATCCGGTCGAGCAGTCGAAGAGTGGCGTCAAAGTCCTCGGCGAGGCGATCGGCACCAAGTCCGCTACCCAGAAGGCGAGCGCCCTCGCGATCTACATGCCGCGAGATGCGGGTCGGGTGCGTTCGGCCTGCGGAGCCGCTTGATTTCATGACTGCAGCTGAATGAGGGGCCTGCCCGGCTTCTCATTCAGCTGATGTTGTTCCCCACCGCCACTTCACATCCCAGCGTCACGGAGCGGCAATGCACAGAAATCTGTCGTTGGCTTTCGTTCTGATCGGAGTCTCCGCAGCGCACGGCCAATCAGGGCCGGCCCTCCGCGCCACTCCCTGCAGCGCCGGCCTTCAGCTGCCTGAAGGTTTTTGCGCCACAGTCTTCGCGGACAGCGTGAACGGCGCACGTCATCTCGTCATCGCCCCGAACGGAGACGTGTTCGTCAATACGCAATCGCGCGGCGAGTCTGGCGGTGGCGTCATCGCCCTGCGCGACACCAACGGCGACGGCAAGGCCGATGTCAGAGAGCACTTCGGCGTCGGGGTCGGGACCGGCATCGCCCTCGAGGGCAACAACCTCTACGCGACGTCGGGCAATTCGATCGTCCGCTACCGCATCGCTTCCGGTTCGCTGACCCCGGTCGGCAAGGCCGACACCATCGTGACCGGTCTCCCCATGTCGGGCTCGCACCACTCCCACAACTTCGTGCTGCAGGGCGGATCGCTCTTCGTCAACATCGGCTCGGCGTCGAACGCCTGCCAGGAGCGAGACAGGCAGAGCCAGTCGGCGGGCCACGATCCCTGCACGGAGCTCAACTCGCGCGCGGGAATCTGGGAATTCGACGCCAATCGCCTGCGACAGGACGCGACCAACGGCCGCCGGTTCGCGACAGGACTGAGAAACTCGGTCGCACTGACGCGAAATCCTGCCGACGGGGATCTCTACGCGACGGTCCACGGCCGCGACCAGCTGCATGACAACTGGCCGACCCTGTTCACCGCCGAGAAGAGCGCCGAGAATCCGGGCGAGGAGCTCGTTCGCATCGCACGGGGCGCGGACTACGGCTGGCCGTACTGCTACTACGATGTCGATCAGCGAGCGCTGGTGCTGGCACCCGAGTATGGCGGGGACGGAACAAAAACGACGCGCTGCACCGACAAGGCAGCCCCGCTGATGGCTTTCCCCGGCCACTGGGCGCCCAACGGAATGGTGTTTTACACCGGCAGCCAGTTCCCCAGCTCCTATCGCGGCGGCGCGTTCGTCGCCTTCCACGGGTCGTGGAATCGCGCACCGTTGCCGCAAGCCGGATATCGGCTGGTTTTCGCTCCTTTCCGCGGCGGAAAGCCGGTCGGATCCTGGATAACTTTTGCCGACGGATTTTATCCCAACCCCGGAACTGCGCGGGCCGCCCGCGGGACGAGGCGTCCCACTGGAGTTGCCCTGGCGCCCGATGGGTCGTTGTTCATTAGCGATGACACCGGCGGAACGATTTGGAAGGTCACGTATCGCGGCGGGAGCCGCTAAAGGCCGGCGTGGACCCAGCGCGCACAGAAATCATTGCGCGGGCGTGTCCCCGATGAGAGAATGGGAGGCAAGTTGAGCTCTCGTTCTCTGATGACACGCCCATTTGCGCCCGTCGCCAGGCTCATCAAGCGAGCGTTGGGGAGACGCGAGCCGGTGTCGCAAACCGCTGTACCGGCGGTGCGTCAAAACGGTCTCGACAGCGAACGTCGGCTCAGCTTCATGCTGGAGTCGGTTCCCGTCAACCTGTGGTCGACCGACGCCCATCTAAACATCACCTTCTCGCAGGGCGCTGGACTCCATCTCATTGGCGGCAGGCCGAACGAGCAGGTCGGCATGACCCTCTACGAGGTCCTCAAGACGCGGGATCCCCGCTTCACACCGCTGGCCGCGCACCTTCGCGCTCTTCAGGGCGAGCTTGTTCGCTACGAGACCGATTGGCGCGGCCGATCTTTCGAGACGAGAGTCGAGCCGCTTCGCAGCACCGACGGACGCATCACTGGAACCGTCGGCATCGCCATCGATGTGACCGATCGAAAGAGCCTGTACGACGCTTTGCAGACCCAGAATGTCTATTTCGCCGCGCTCTTCGAGAGCGCGCCGGAGGCGATCGCGATCCTGGACGAGCACGATCGCATCATTCGCGTGAACGGACAGTTCGCCACGATGTTCGGCTACGGGGAGGACGATGCGGTTGGAGCGAACATCAACGATCTGATCGTACCCGGCGAGCTCGTCGAGGAGGCCGAGAATCTCACCGAAAGAGTCGCGGCGGGGGAGAAGCTCACCACCGAAGCGCTTCGCCGCCACAAGGACGGGCACTCATTCTGGGTATCGATTTCGGCGACGCCGTTCGGAGTTGTCGACCAGCCCGGACGCGTTTACGCGATGTACCACGACATCTCGGCGCGAAAGCGCGCTGAAGACGACCTGAAAGCGCTGGTGCTCGTCGACGAGCTGACCGGACTTCCGAACCGGCGAGCGTTCATCACGCTGTCGGAGCAGGCGCTCAAGCTCGCGATGCGACTCGAGCGGGATGTGCTGATGATCTTCATCGATGTCGATCATCTCAAGTACATCAACGACACCTACGGCCACCTCGCCGGCGACAGGGCGCTTATCGATACGGCCAGGGTGCTGCGTGAAAGCTGCCGCGAAGCCGACATCATCGCGCGACTGGGCGGCGATGAGTTCGTCGCGCTTTTGACCGTCGATTCGGACCAGACCGCCGAGATCGTCTGCGAGCGCATCAAGTCACGCGTGGACTCCCATAACGAGGAGGCCCAGCGCGGTTACGAGCTTTCGCTCAGCGTCGGCGCGACACGGTCGAAGGCCGAAGGAACGATGCTCGCCGACCTGTTGGCGCAGGCCGACACCGCCCTCTACGAGCAGAAGCGCGGTCGGGGCCGGCCCCACGCGCTGTCGCGCTAACCGTCAGGGCAGCGCTTTTACCACTCCGCACGCGATGCGCGCGCCGCTGTTACCGGACGGATTGGTTAGCTGATCATCGGCCGCGGCGTGAATCACAAGAGCGCTGCCGTCGGCGTCCAACAGCGATGCAGTACCCGGTGTCAGCGAAATCCGGCCAGTGCTGAACGACACCTCGCCCACACCGCTGGCGGGGACAGTGATGTTCGGATTGTCGCCGGCGTGCGGGCCGTTGGGATTCTGCAGACCGTGCTCCTTCCCCATCGGATTGTAATGCCCGCCCGCGCTGGAGAACGCCGGTGTCGTTCCGCCATCACACTTACCGACGTCGTGAAAATGAATTCCGTGGACCCCGGCCGGGAGGGAGATGCTCGCGATCTCGACGAAAACCGAGCCGTTCTGATCCTGGGTGAGCTGCGCTGTGCCGATCGGCGCGCCGCTGGTGTTGTACATGATGGCGTTGGCGACCGCCACCGCATTCCGCGCGCGCTGCGTCGAAGAACAGCCGGCCGCTGCGAGCACGACACCGAGCATCAACATGCGTCCTGGGAATTTCATTTTCGACTCCGGGAAAGAGTTCCTGCTGGCTCGTCTCCTGAGAACTAATCCCGGATCTTGAACTTCGTCCAGATCACGACGGTGGTGCAGTCCTGCATTCCCTGGGTGTACTGCGCCGGCACCCCGGGCCCGGAATAGACCTCGACTCCGACGACCTCCCGGCCGTTGATGAAATCGTTGATATCGCCCGGCGTAGCGGACTGCCACGGCATGTCATCGACGTAGTACTGCACGCAGCCGGAACCGCCGCTCAGGCTGGTCACACCGCGCGAGCTGGAAACGACTTCGCCGGTCGGCGTATAGCTCACGCGCAGACTGGGGACGGTGCGCAGGATGTCGGTGAGCAGGTTGGGACGCATCGCCTGGATCTGTTCCGGGCCGATGTAGTAACCCTGCCCGGATTTCTTGCGCTGGTTGAAGCCGACTTTGTCGAGGCTCGACACCCGCTTGGCAGTCACGAGCACCGGGTCCAGCGACGCCACGAACTTCGGCAGCTTGATGCTCACCCGCTCGGCCTCGTGCGATGAAAGATCGACGGGCACGGTCTCGGCGCCGAACCCAAGATGCCGGGCAAGCAACACGTGACTGCCCGAAGGCAGATCGCGAATCGTGAATTCGCCCTTGTCGTTGGTCAGCACGACTTTGTCGGTGCCGACCACCTCGACGCGGCTCCCGGCGTTGGACGGCGCGCCCTCGAGAATCACTCGCCCCGACACCACCGCCTTTCCCGTCTTGGCACCCGAGTCCGCCTGCGACAACAGCATCGTGCGCGCGAACAGCTCCGCGTCCTCGTCCCCGAGCTCGATGGGAACCTCGGCGGTGACAGCCTTGCCCTTCCGCGCCTGGAGCGTCGCCTTCATCGAGTTGGGCAGCCCGCAGATGCTGAACTTGCCGTGCTGGTCGGTGCTGTCGCGGATGACGCGCGGCGTGCGTCGCACACCGACTTCCTTCGACGCTTCGATCTCCGTCCAGGCGATCGAGACGTCCGCGCCCGGAACCGGCTGCAGGGATTCGGGGTCGATGACGTGACCGATTACCGCTGACGACCCACGCAGGCGGGGATTTACGTGAGTGCACGCCGAGCGAATAATGGTCCTCGCCGACGGGACGGAGAGGACGACATAGCTCACGCTGTCGGCACCGACATGAAACGGCTGCGATGCCAGCGAGATGCCGAGCGTGTCGAGCAGCGGATGAAACACGCCCACCTGATAGGTGCCCGGCTCCAGGCTGTCCGCCACGAACCGGCCCGCCGAGTCGGTCACCAGGGTGGTCTTGGCGCCCTGGACGATGACATCCGCGCCGACGAGGTAGCGGCCGTTGAGGCTGTCGAGGACTCTGCCGACGATTGCAGCCCTGGCAGCCTTCGGCTGGGGGGCGGGCGGAGATGTGGACTTCTGCTGCGCGAACAGGGGGGCCGCGAACAGGAAGAGCGACGCAACAGATTTTCTGACCGCTGACTGCATCTAATCTTCCAGAGCCGGTTCGTAGGCTGATTCAGTGTGGGGCTTAACCTGGGAATCGGCGTTGATGAGGCGCGCACAGGTATTCCAGCGCAGAATCGAATCGTCGTTTCCGGCGGGCCGGATCTCTTCCGCCTTCTCGTACCACTCCATCGCGTGCCGCAGCGCATCATAGGCCATTCCGCCGCTGCCCATTCCGCCCCGATGCAGATACGCCTGCCCGCTCCGCTCCGAGACGATTCCGGTGTAATAAAACCGCTGATATGGATCGGTGATGCGCGGTAAAACCTCTTTCACCCCTTTCATCACCGTCGCGTGTCCCTCCGCAAGTTGGTCCGTCAGCGCCAGCACGAGCATCACCACCACTTGCTGGTTTTCCGGATCGATCTCGAGGATGTCCCGGCAGATGCTTTCGGCCGCCCGCGACTCATTGAGCAGACGATAACGCTCGGCCTTCTGCATGGCGCCGGGAATTGCTTCTTTGGAAATCGGCTTCAGCCTGAACTGTTCTTTCACTCTGCACTCCCGCTGCCCGCTTCTCCGATGCCGCGCCCCGCCTTTTTACCCCGCATCAGCCGTACGAGTTTCGCCAGCGGGTCGAAATGCCTGTCCACGACACGCTCCTTTAACGGAATGATGGCGTTGTCGGTGATGGTGATGTTCTCCGGGCAGACCTTCGTGCAGCACTTGGTGATGTTGCAATAGCCGATGCCGTGGCTCTCCTTGAGCTCGTCGCGCCGATCTAGGATGTCGAGGGGATGCATCTCCAGCTGGGCAGCATGGACCAGGAGGCGCGGTCCGACAAACTGCTCGTGCAGCCGGTGATCCCGGAGGACGTGACACACGTCCTGGCACAGAAAGCACTCGATGCACTTTCTGAACTCCTGGACGCGATCGGCGTCGGACTGCGCCATCCGCCAGGTGCCATCGGGAGAATCGGGTGGCCGCGGCGTGAACTTCCTGATCCGCTTCTTGGCGCGGAAGTTCGACGAGACGTCGGTGACGAGATCCTTGAGCGGGGGAAATGCGCGCATCGGCTCGACCGTCACCGGCTCGTTGAGATCGAGCTCGCTGAGCCGGGTCATGCACATCAGGCGCGGCATGCCGTTGATCTCGGCCGAGCACGAGCCGCACTTCCCCGCCTTGCAGTTCCAGCGGACCGCCAGATCGGATGCGCTCTCGGCCTGGATGCGATGGATGGCGTCGAGAACGACCATGCCCTCGGAGACCTCGGTCGAGTAATCCTGCAGCGCGCCCGTCGAGCCCGCGCCGCGCCAAACCCGGAACGTCGCGCGCCGCGCGTCGGTGCCGGCGGTGGTATTGCTGCGCGCGGCCGCCCGCTGCCCGCTTTCGACGACGTTGCGCGCCAGAGACTCGGTAGCGGTGCGGGCCATTACTTGTTCTCCTCGATGATCTTCTTCAGATCTTCGCGCATTTCCGGAATCGGCTCGCGCGTAACCTGCATATCCCCGCTCGAGCCGCGCTTGATCACGATGTTGAACTTGCCGTAGCTCGGATCCTTGTCGGGAAAGTCGTCACGAAAGTGTCCACCCCGGCTCTCCTTTCTCTCCAAAGCCGCGCGCGCGACGATCTCGGAAACCGTGAGGAGGTTCTGAATGTCGAGCGCGGTGTGCCACCCCGGATTGTACTCGCGGTTACCGGTCACCGAAACCTTCGCCGCGCGCTGCTTGAGGGTTTTCAGCGACTCGAGCGCGCGCCGCATCTCTTCCTCGCGTCGCACGATTCCGACCAGCTCCTGCATCATCGCCTGCAGATCGTGCTCGACCTGATACGGATTCTCGCCGCCGGCGCGATCAAAGGGCGCGAGAGCCGCCTGCACAACGGTGTCCGCCTGTTGCGCATCGACCCGTGGCGTCGATTGGCGTCCCGCATACTCGGTCGCGTATTTCCCGGCGCGCATTCCGAACACCAGCAGGTCGGAGAGTGAGTTCCCCCCGAGCCGGTTGGCCCCGTGCAGTCCGGCGCCGACTTCCCCGGCCGCAAACAGTCCGGGCACGCTCGACATCTGGGTATCAGCGTCGACGCGGATTCCTCCCATCACGTAGTGCGTGGTCGGACCGACCTCCATCGGCTCCTTGGTGATGTCGATGTCGGCGAGCTGCTTGAACTGGTGGTACATGCTGGGGAGCTTTTTCTTGATGTGCTCCTCCGCGTTGGGGAGCTTCGCGCGGATCCACGAGATGTCGAGGAAGACGCCGCCGTGCGGGCTGCCGCGACCCTCGCGCACCTCTTTTATGATTGCGCGCGCGACATGGTCACGGGTGAGAAGCTCCGGCGGACGCCGGGCGCTCTTGTCGCCCTGGGTGTAGCGCCAGCCTTCCTCCTCGTTATCAGCCGTCTGGCCGCGGTAGTTCTCGGGAACGTCGTCGAACATGAAGCGACGTCCCTCGCGGTTGACCAGAATCCCGCCCTCACCGCGCACTCCTTCGGTGACGAGAATCCCGCGCACACTCGGCGGCCAGACCATTCCCGTCGGATGGAACTGTACGAACTCCATGTCCTGGAGCGCAGCGCCGGCGTTGTACGCGAGGGCGTGGCCGTCGCCGGTGTATTCCCAGCTGTTGCTGGTCACCGTGAATGCCCTGCCGATTCCACCGGTCGCGAGTACTACTGCGTTCGCCGAAAAGAGCTTGAACCGACCGCGCTCGCGATCGTAGCCGAGCGCGCCCGCGACACGATTGCCGTCCTTCAGGAGTGAGACGATGGTGCACTCCATGTGCACTTCGATCGGCTGATGGATCGCGAAATCCTGCAACGTGCGGATGATCTCGAGACCGGTGCGATCGCCGACGTGGGCAAGCCGTGGATACTTGTGACCGCCGAAATTGCGCTGGAGAATTTTCCCGTCGGGCGTGCGGTCGAACACCGCACCCATCGCCTCGAGCTCCTTGACGCGATCGGGAGCCTCCTTCGCGTGCAGCTCGGCCATCCGCCAGTTGTTGAGATACTGGCCGCCGCGCATGGTGTCGGCGAAATGCACCTTCCAGTTGTCGCGATCATCGACGTTGGCGAGCGCCGCTGCGACTCCGCCTTCCGCCATCACCGTGTGCGCTTTGCCGAGAAGCGATTTGCAGACGAGTCCGACTGATGCCCCGCCGTTCGCGGCTTCGATCGCCGCGCGAAGCCCCGCCCCGCCGGCGCCGATCACGAGCACGTCATGCTCGTGCCTTTGATATTCAGCCACCTAGAACAGCCTCACGTCGTGCCAGATTCCCATCGCGCAGAGACGGATGAAGACATCGGAGAATGCGACCCAGACGAGGCTGAACCACGCCCAGCGCATATGCCCGCGATTGAGGCAGCTGACGCAGTCGTAGGTCTTCTTGCGCACCGGCGCGCGAGAAAGCTGGTCGAGGTACCCACCGACGAGGTGGCGAAGCGAGTGGCAACCGAGGGTGTAGCCGGTGAGCAGGATCACGTTCACCGTCAGGACGATGGTGCCGAGTCCGATGCCGAAGTTCTCACGCCCGGTGTTGCGATCGAAAAACCACATCGCGCGCCACGCATCACTGGCGAGGATGACCAGGAAAATCAGCGCGAAGTAGAGGAAGTAGCGGTGAACGTTCTGAAGCACGAGCGGCAGGGTTTTTTCGCCGCGGTAGGTCTTGCGGGGCTCGCCGACGGAGCAGTTGGGTGGATCGGCCCAGAATCCCTTGTAGTAGGCTCCGCGATAATAGTAGCACGTAACGCGGAACAGGCCGGGGAACGGGAGGATGAGCAGCGCCGGCGAGAAGGGGAGGAATGAGGGAATCCACGACGGCCGCGTCCCGTGAATCCAGGCATGGGGAGAATCCGAGTAAAGCAGCGGCGAGTATAACGGCGAGAGGTAGTTGCCGAAGGTGTAGAACTTGTTCTGAAACGCCGCCCACGTTGCGTAGACCAGGAACGCCGTGAGGACGACGAAGACAACAAGCGGCTGGACCCACCACGCGTCGCGTCGCGTCGTCTGGCCAAAGCCGCGACGAGTGAGCTGGACTACTTCAGATGCCATTGATCAGGTGCCTCGCGATGGGCGCGTCGTAACCGACTGAGGTAGCGCTGTCGTTGCAAAGTTAGTTTTTGCGGCGACGCGCGGGTAGTCTTGCGGCGCGATGCAAAAAGCCTCCGGTGCTTTCGCGCCGGAGGCTTTTGCTCTCTGCGAGTAGAACTACTTACGACTTGGCGGGCGGAGCGGTCCTGGCCTTCTTGCTCCAATCGCCTTTCTTACCGAAGCCGCGGCCGCCCTTGGCTTTGCGATCCGCCATCTTTTTCTGACGCGCGTCCCACTTGGCGCGCTGATCCGGCGTGAGGACGTTGCGAATCTCGGTCTGTTCCTGGGTCCGGAAGGACTGGCCACTCTGCATCACCTGGCGCGCCTTCTCCATGTTGGAGCGGAACGCGGCGGTGTCACCCTTCTGACGGGCCGCGCGGGCGGCATCCATGTAGGGCTTCGCCTGGGTGCGAAGAGCCTGGGCCTGGGGCTGGTACTTCTGGTGGATCGCCTTGATCTGCGCCT
>Ga0207707_10005050_pt1 | contig 11577 bp, 7 predicted proteins | sample KBSC83BmetaG_FD_184336 | JGI IMG/M metagenome (GOLD analysis project Ga0207707, IMG submission 184336) | Corn rhizosphere microbial communities from Kellogg Biological Station, Michigan, USA - KBS C8-3B metaG (SPAdes) (version 2) | ecosystem: Host-associated > Plants > Roots > Rhizosphere ... | reverse complement strand
CCGCCTTCCGTACACGGGGGCGCCCGAAGGACGACAGCATCGCACGACAGGCCTCCTGGCCGGTCCGGATGTCCGGTGGGCCGTCATGTCTGGGGAATGACGACCAACTACGGAGGTGACTGGGTGGCATCCGCCACGCAACACTCGCGACGGATCGCGCCGGCGGCAGGGCCGCGGCCGGTCGAGACGTCGCCGACTCCGGCTCCGGCTCCGACCCGGGCCGGCGCGCGGGGATCGCAGTCGCTGCGCCGCATCCTGGTGGTGCTCGACGCCACGGCGGTGTTCGCCGCCTGGGCCATCGCCCTCACCTTCCCCGACGGGCTCGACCGCCCCGGGTGGTCCCACTTCCCGAACCTCGTCGTCGCCATCGCCCTGGCCACCGTGGCCGCGTTGGCGATGATCGCCTCCCAGCGCCTCTACCTCGCCCGGGTCTGCAGCGTGCGGGCGGTGGAGACCGTCCGCCTCGGCCGCACCGCCGTCCTCACCGCCCTCCTGCTCCAGGCCGGCGAGCGCCGCCTCGGGATCCACGTCTCGCTCAACGAGTCGATCGGCGGCGCCGCCCTGTGCTTCGCCTTCCTCACCGCCGGCCGCGACGGGTACCGGGCCTGGCTCAAGGCCCACCGCCGGGCCGGCCGCCACAGCCGCCCGATCGTCATCGTGGGCGCCAACGACGAGGGCTTCGACCTCTACCACCTGATCGGCAACCACCCCGAGCTCGGCTTCCGGGTCTGCGGCGTCGTCGGGAACCCGGCCGAGGTGGCCGACCGCAGCTACGACGTCCCCTGGCTCGGCGACCTCACCCACGTGGTCGACGCCGTGCGCCTGGCCGGGGCCAACGGCGTGCTCGTGGCCGCCAGCGCCCTGCCCTCCGCCCAGCTCAACCGGGTGGTGCGGGACCTGCTCGTGGCCGGCGTCCACGTCCACCTCTCCAGCGGCATCCGGGGCATCGACGTCCGCCGCATGCGGGCCCAGCCGATGGCCCACGAGCCGCTCTTCTACCTCGAGCCGGTCTCGCTGGCTCGCTGGCAGATGGTCGTCAAGCGGTCGCTCGACCTCGCCCTCGCCGGCCTCGGCCTCCTCCTGGCGGCGCCGGTGCTGGCCGCCTGCGCCCTGGCCATCAAGCTCTCCGACAAGGGCCCGGTGTTCTTCCGGCAGCAGCGGGTCGGTCAGGACGGGGAGCCGTTCACGATCCTCAAGCTCCGGACGATGGTGGTCGACGCCGAGGACCGCCTGGCCGACCTCGTCGAGCGCAACCAGCGCGAGGGCGTGCTGTTCAAGCTGGCCGACGACCCCCGGGTGACGAAGATCGGCCGGATCCTGCGGGCCACGAGCCTCGACGAGCTGCCCCAGCTGATCAACGTGGCCCGGGGCGACATGAGCCTCGTCGGCCCCCGCCCGGCGCTCCCGATCGAGGTGGCCCAGTTCGACGAAGAGCTCCTCGCCCGCCAGCGAGTCCGCCCCGGGATCACCGGCCTGTGGCAGGTGGAGGCCCGCGACAGCGCCTCGTTCCAGGCCTACCAGCGCCTCGACCTCTTCTACGTCGAGAACTGGTCCGTCAGCCTCGACCTGGCCATCCTGCTCTCGACCGTCCAGACCGTCGCCTCCCGGGGTATCCGGGCCCTCCGCAAGCGGACGGCGCCGGCGGCCGACAGCGCCTCGGTGTCCTGGCTGCTCGACTGACGCCCGGGCGCTCATCGGCCGGACGGGCTGCGTGCTGCGAGAAGGGGGGCTGCGAAAGCGGCCCCCTTTCTGCGGGTCCGGAACCGGTTGTCCCGGGCCGTCCCTTTGCTCCCCCTCGAGATCGGAGGCTGCCCCTGTAGCCTCGTTTTCAGGATCCTGGCGAGCGCGAAGGGCCTCGGCGCGCCGTCGGGTTGGCAGTTGCCCGCCGGGCCCCCCTCGAGCCATCCCCCCCGGAGGGACACTTTGTCTGATCACCTCATCGCCCCCCATGGCGGCACCCTCGTCAACCTGATCGCCGAGCCGGAGCGGGCCGCCGAGCTGAAGGCCGCCGCCGCCGACTGGCCCTCGTGGGACCTGACGCCCCGCCAGATCTGCGACCTCGAACTGCTCATGAACGGCGCCTTCTCGCCGCTCACGACGTTCCTCGGCCGGGCCGACTACGAAGGCGTCTGCTCGCAGATGCGCCTGGCCGACGGGACGATCTGGCCGATGCCGATCACCCTCGACCTGCCGGAGGAGCTGGCGCAGTCGGTGAACGGCGGCTCTCTGGCCCTCCGTGACCTCGAGGGCGTCATCCTCGCCGTCCTCCACGTGGACGAGGTCTGGACGCCCGACCGGGAGGCCGAGGCCCAGGCGGTCTTCGGCACGACCAGCGTCGAGCACCCCGGCGTGGCCCACCTCCTCCAGAAGACGAACCCCTGCTACGTCTCGGGTCGCCTGGAGGGTCTGGCCCTGCCCCACCACTACGACTTCCGGACGCTGCGCCAGACGCCGGCCGAGCTGCGGGACCAGTTCCAGAAGCTCGGATGGACGAAGATCGTGGCCTTCCAGACCCGCAACCCCATGCACCGGGCCCACCAGGAGCTGACGCTGCGGGCGGCCAAGGAGAGCGGCGCCAACCTGCTCATCCACCCGGTCGTCGGCCTGACCAAGCCGGGCGACGTCGACCACTACACCCGGACCCGGGCCTACCAGTCGCTGCTGCCGACCTACCCCCACAACACCGCCGCCCTGTCGCTGCTCAACCTGGCGATGCGGATGGGCGGGCCGCGGGAGGCCGTGTGGCACGCCATCATCCGCAAGAACCACGGCTGCACGCACTTCATCGTCGGCCGTGACCACGCCGGCCCCAAGGACCGGGCCGGCAACTCGTTCTACGGCCCCTACGACTCCCAGGAGCTCCTCTCGAAGTACCAGGAGGAGATCGGCGTCCAGATGGTGCCGTTCCAGATGATGGTCTACGTCGAGGACCAGGCCGCCTACATGCCCGAGGACCAGGTGCCCGAGGGCGCCCGGGTGCTCAACATCTCCGGCACGGAGCTGCGCAAGCGCCTCTCCGAGGGCCGCGACCTGCCGGAGTGGTTCACCTTCCCCGACATCGTGAAGGAGCTCCGCAAGAGCTACCCGCCCCGCCACAAGCAGGGCTTCACGGTGTTCTTCACCGGCCTGTCGGGCTCGGGCAAGTCGACCATCGCCAACGTGCTGCTGGTGAAGCTGCTGGAGATGGGCGGCCGCCCGGTCACGATCCTCGACGGCGACGTCGTCCGCAAGCACCTCTCGTCGGAGCTCGGCTTCTCCAAGGAGCACCGCGACATCAACATCCGCCGGATCGGCTACGTCGCCTCCGAGATCACCAAGAACGGCGGCATCGCCATCTGCGCCCCGATCGCCCCCTACGACCAGACCCGCAAGGACGTCCGGTCGATGGTCGAGGAAGGCGGCGGGTTCATCCTCGTCCACGTGGCCACCACGCTCGAGACCTGCGAGGCCCGCGACCGCAAGGGCTTCTACGCCAAGGCCCGGGCGGGGATCATCAAGGAGTTCACCGGCATCTCCGACCCCTACGAGGAGCCCAACGACGCCGAGATGATCATCCGCACCGAGGAGCTGACCGCCGAAGAGGCGGCCCAGGAGATCATCCTGTACCTCGAGCGCGAGGGCTACATCGGCCCCGAAGCCGACATCTAGTAGCTCGCTGTTCGGTTTGCCGAGGGGGCTCGACCCGTCCGGGTCGGGCCCCCTCGCCGCGTCCGCCCGCCCCGGCCGTTCCGGATCGGTCCGCAGTCTCGTTCTGGCGTTCCTCACCGCCGGCATGGCCCGGTCAGGAACGCCGGTTCGCGGGGGCCCCGCCCGGCTCTCGTTCTGGCGTTCCTCACCGCGGGCATGGCCCGGTGAGGAACGCCGGTTCGTGGGGGAGCGGTCCGGCCGGCGAGGTCCCGGCCGCAAGGCCGGGCGGACGCGGCGAGGCCCGGCCTTGCGGCCGGGCCTGAGCCGGGACTGCTGGTGGTGAGGGTGAACTACTAGCGGGTGCCGGCGGCGTTGCTCATGACGGCGCCGACCACCTGGCCGCCGACCTGCTCGAACTGGATCCGCACCTGCTCGACCTCGTCGCGGTCGGTGTGCTTGGCGTCGGCCACCACGAGGATGCCGTCGACGAGGGGGGCGAGGGCCAGGCAGTCGGAGGCGTTGAGCGCCGCCGGGGCCTCGATGATCACGAAGTCGGCCACCTTGCGCCGCTCGGCCAGGAGCTCCCGCATCAGGTCGCTCTGGAGCAGCTCGGCCGGCTGGGCCGGCACCGGGCCGCTGCCGAACACCCAGAGGCGCTCGAGGCCGGCCGGCTCCTGGACCGCCTCCCAGGGCGGCATCTCGCCGGCCAGGACGTTGGACAGGCCGCGCTCGTTGTCGAGCCCGAAGTACTGGTGGACCTTCGAGCCCCGCAGGTCGGCCGAGAGGAGCACGACCCGCTTGCCGACCTGGGCCAGGGAGACGGCCAGGTTGGCGGCGATGGCGGTCTTGCCGTCCTCCCCGGTGGGGGAGGCGACCATGATCGTCTTGAGGCCCTGGCGCTCGGCCATGACGAGCACGCGGGTCCGCAGGGCGCGGTAGGCCTCCGACGCCGGGCTGTTGGGGTGCTGCATGGTGACCAGCGTGGGAGCGGTGCGCCCGTTGCGGCGGGTGCGGGGCACGGTGGCCAGGACCGGAGCCCGCAGGTACTCCTCGAGGTCGACCCGACCCCGGAGCCGGTTGTCCACCCGGTCCCGCCCGAAGGCCACCAGCAGACCGAGGAACAGGCCGAAGAAGGCGCCGATGGCGGCGTTCTGCTTGGGCTTGGGGCTGTCAGGGGAGCCGGGCCGGTTGGCCGGGTTCACCACGGTGCCCGGGTCGTTGACGTTGAGCTTGGCCATGTCGGCCAGGGTCTGGCGGTAGGGGGCGCCCTGGTCCTGCAGGCTCTTCAGCGTCGACTGGGCCTCGGCCTGGGCGGCGGACAGCGGCGTGGCCTGGGCCAGGCGCTGGGTGGCGGCGACGATCTGGGCGTTGATCGGGGCCAGGGCGGCGTTGGCGCTGGCGATGCGGGCGTCGCGGTCCTTCGTCGCCTCCTCGGTCTTGAACTGGAGGTAGGCGTCGGCGAAGGCCTGGGAGCAGGTCTGGGCCCCGAGCTTCGTCTTGTCGCTGCAGGCGACGTCGAGGAACTGGGTCGTGCCGACCACGGCGACGTTGACCTTCTTCTGGAGGTCGGTGACCGACGCCGTCGACTTCATCCGGTCCTTGGCGATGAGAGCGACGTTGGTCGACGTGGCGATCTCGCGCTCGCTGCCCATGATGACGAGCTTGTCGACGCTCTGCGGCGTGACATCCGTGGTGATCGGGCTGACGAGCACCTTGGCGTGCGACACGTACGACGGCGTGGCGACGGCAACGGAGTAGAAAAGGGCCAGCGCCAGACCGGCCAGGGTCATGGCGGCAATCAGGAGCTTCCGGCGGCGGATGACCGAGAGGTAGTCACCCATCTCCACCGAGGGCTCCGACGAGATCCTTGTGCTCACGAGGGGGTCGCTTTCTTTCGCTCCAGCGGGGGGTTCAGCCACTCGTCACCTCAACGTCGAAACTGCCCGCTGATGACGAAGAGCGGCCCGACAAGAGCAGACGTCACGACGGGCCCGCGCCGCGTGTCTACCACCTTTGTAAAGTACCACGGCAGTGACCACAACCCCAGTGGGCTCTTTCGGTCAAATGGTGCCGCTCTCGGAGAGCAAAACGGCCATCTCGGACAAACAACCTGTCGAAAGGGCGCAGGGCTGGTCCGGAAGTACTAGTACCCCGGTCATCGCGTGACGGAAAGTGCCGGCGCTCGGCTGGTACCCTCGAGGTGTCCCTTGCCGCCGTGGAGGCCCCTCCTGCCATGTCGTCGTCAGTGCCCGGTCGGCTCCGGGACTTCTTCTCCTCCCGCACCGGCTTCGCCGTCGCCGTCGTCGTCTGCGTGGCGATCATCGCCGCCGCCTTCGCCCTGCGGCGCGACGACACGGGCCACGCCCCGAGCGCCGAGCCGCCCACGACGACGTCCATCACCGCGCCCGCCCAGCCCACCCGGGGCGTGCTGCTCGGGGCCAGCACCAGCGCCGACAGCCGCACCGTGGCGGCCGAGAAGTCGGCGGTGACCGAGCTCGAGCAGAGCATCGGCCGCACGCTCGACATCGACAACAACTTCTACCCCTGGGACGAGCCCTTCCCCACCGACACCGAGCGATGGGACGTGCAGAACGGCCGCATCCCGATGATCAGCTGGAACGGCAAGAACGTCCAGACCGCCGACATCGCCGCCGGCCGCTACGACGACATGATCAAGCAGCGGGCCAAAGCAACGAAGGCCCTCGGCAAGCCGGTCCTCATCCGCTGGTTCTGGGAGATGGACGGCAACAAGAAGATCGCCTTCGCCGGCACCCCGGCCCAGTACGTCGCCGCCTGGCAGCACATCGTCACGGTCTTCCGGAACCAGGGCGCCGAGAACGTCCGCTGGGTGTGGTGCCCCAACGCCTCGGCCTTCAACGACGGCACCGCCCAGCAGTTCTACCCCGGCGACGATTTCGTCGACTGGATCGCCGCCGACGGGTACAACTGGGCCCCCGGCCGGCGGGGTGACGACTACCGCCCGTTCAAGGACATCTTCGAGGGCTTCTACGGCTGGGCGTCGCTCAAGAACAAGCCGATCATGGTGGCCGAAACCGGCGTTCAGGAACGCAATCCGGGCGACAAGGCGCAATGGATCAGCGACGCCCGTGAGGCGATCAAAAACAACTTTCCACTGCTGCGCGCCGTCGTCTATTTCGACAGCGACCAGGACTACGATTGGGAACTCACCACGTCGGCTTCCGCGCTCGAGGCCTTCAAGCAAATGGCCAACGACCCCTGGTTCAACCTGGGTGCCGATGGGCGGGTCTTGAAATAGGTCCCGGAGCGAGGTCCGGGCCCCGCCCGTCCACCGCTACGGTGCTGGGGGGCCGCATTGTTCGCTCCCGAGGCGCTGTGCGACAATGAAGTTCCCTGGACAGGTAGGGCTCGAGCCGGTGTGGAAGTGGAACCGATGCCCCTCTCCGAAGACGAACAGCGAATCCTCCAAGAGATCGAGGCGCAGTTCTACGCCAACGATCCGCAGCTCGCCCAGCAGGTCTCGGAGACCACCCTCTACCGCCACGCCACCCGCAACATCAAGTGGGCGGCACTGGGGTTCGTGGTCGGCTTCGTCGTCCTGCTGACGTCGTTCGCCTCGTCGCTGTTCTTCGGGTTCGTCGGCTTCCTGGCCATGCTGGCGTGCGCTTTCGTGATCGTCAGCAACGTCCGAAAGATGGGGAAGGCCGGGCTGGAGAGCATCACCGCCTCCGTCAAGGGCAAGCGGCTGAAGAACATCTTCGGCGACGCCGGGAAGAACCTGCGCCGCCCCTTCCGCAAAGACGACAGCAGCTAGAGCCGCTAGATCGTCGAAGGCGAAGGCCGCGGCAGGAGCGTGGCCGGATTCAGGCGGCGGCGCCAGCGGCCGAGGAGCGAGTCGCCCTCGTCCAGGGCCCTCGTCAGCGTCTCGACCTCGGCCCAGGCCTGGCTGACCTCGTCCTCGGACGGGTCGCCCGGCGAGTACGACGCCTTCGTGAAGATCCGGGCCAGCCGGGCCATCGGCGTACCCACGTCGGCAGGGACGGCCACCGACCGGGCGCCGGCCCGGGCGAACTCCATCGGCGTGGCCGTGGCCGCCGGCGCCGTTCCCGCCTCCCGCAGCCGGTCGAGGGCCTCGGACCAGGCGCCCGCCACCCGGATCCGGGCCGGCCCGGCCCGCCGCCGCCGGGCGCGCCGCCGCCGCTTGAGCGCCGGCGGCAAGGTCAGCAGCAGGGCCAGCAGCAGGATCCCGACCGCCACCTCGACCAGCCACGTGAGCGACCGGCCGCCGGACGTCTGCGTGTCGTTCTGGAACGGGTCGTTCTCCGCCTTGGCCGGCTTCGTCGTCGGCGTGCCCGGGGCGGCCGCCTCGGCGGGGCTGGTCGTCGTGGTGGTGGTGGCCAGCACCGGGTTGGCCTGGGGGTTGTAGGTCCCGGTGTAGTTCGTCGGGTTGGGCTCGAAGCGCCCCGGCGTCGGCTCGAAGGCCACCCAGCCGACCCCGTTGATGTGCACTTCGGGCCAGGCGTGGGCGTCCTTCGTGGTCACGTGGAAGACGTCCTGCGCCGGGTCGTAGGTGCCGGGGGTGAAGCCGACGGCCACCCGGGCCGGGAGGCCGATGGCCCGGGCCATGGCGGCGTAGGCGCCGGCGAACTGCTCGCAGTAGCCGATCTTCGACCGGAAGAGGAAGTAGCGCAGGTGGTCGTCGGAGTGCCCGGCCGGCGCCGCCTCGTCGTAGGTGTAGTTGCTGCGGAGGTAGTCCTGCAGGGCCAGGGCCTGGGCGTAGGGACCGACGGCGTTGGCCGTCACCTTGCGGGCCAGGTCCCGTACGTCGGCGGGGAAGTCGTCCGGCAGCTCCAGGTAGGGCTGAATGTCGCCCGGCGGGTCGCCCCCGGCGGCCTGGAGGTCGGCCGGCGTGTAGCGGGGGATCTCCGACTGCACCTTGTAGATCAGCCCGGCCGCCGACTCCTTCTCGGTCAGCAGCGTCAGCGAGTCGGAGTTGACCCGGGCGCCCTGGAGGTCGATGCGGGCCGGCCGGTAGGCGGCGGGCAGCCAGAACGAGTCGAGCGGGCCGATGCGGAAGTCCTGCACCACCTTGTAGGTCAGCGACGTGTCGCCACTCTCCTTGGGGAGGTGGTCGCCGGCCGGCCGGTACGTCCCCCGCGACGACCAGATCCGCCCGTCGAACTCCTCCAGCGCGGTGAGGCGCCAGTAGGCGGGGACCGGCGAGCGGACGGCGAACAGCTCGGTGACCGGCGTCTGCGTCAGCCGGGCCTTGAGGTCGACCAGCGGGCTCACGGTGATGCGGGACGTGTCGCCGCCGCCGCCCGTCCCCCGCAGCTCGACCAGCGGCTGGGCCTGGGCGCCGGGGAGGTTGGGCCCGAGGACGAGCCCGGCCGCCGCCACCAGGAGCGCCACCGGCGCCGCCCCCATGGCCATGCGGGCCAGCCCGGGCGGGGAACCCCGGCCGGAGAACCAGGCGCTGGGCAGGCCGGCGGCGTGGTTGGCCGCCACGAACAGCAACGCCGCCACGACGAAGACGAACGTCGTGGGGAGCTGGAAGCCGTCCTTCCCCAGCGCCGCCCCCATCACGTAGAGGACGAACGGAGGGAGGATGGCGGTGAGTGTCGCGTCGCCCCGGAAGGCCAGCCAGTCGGCGGCGGCGGCGCAGACCCAGGTGCCGCCGACGGAGAGCAGCAGCAGGCCCGGCGTGGTCTTGGTCGGGGCCACGGCGTTGCGGAACGAGTCGAGCCCCGCCGTCCACGCCCGGCCGAGCGCCGAGAGGGTGCTGGCCGTCGGCAGCCCGTAGAACGTGGTGTGCCCGGCCACCACGGCGCAGAGCAGCAGGCCCAGGGCCGCCGCCGAGACACCGAGGGCGGCCGGCCCCGGCCAGCGCCGGGTGGCCAGGCCGATCAGGTGGGCGCCGATGGCGGCCAGCATGACCGGCAGCACCCAGGAGGCGTCGTTGAACAGCCGGGCGAAGCCCAGCGTGGCGGCCACCGAGAGGGTGGCGAGCGTCAGGAGCGAACCGTTGCGCTGCGCTGACATGTGGCCACCGCCTGGTTCCAGGCGTTGCGGAAGGGAGTGCCGGCCGAGACGGGGACGACGATCGCCCCCGGCGCCGTCGGGGCCGGCCCGACGTCGACGCCGCCGTAGGCGGACGGGCGGATGGCGGCGAGGACGACGAGCCCGAGCCGGGGCCGCAGCGCCGCCAGGGAGACGAGGTCGGAGCGGTCGACGTTGGCCACGATGGCCGCCAGCGGGCCGTCGCCGGCCCGGCGCAGGCCCTCGACGACCTGATCCCACCGGACGTAGGTCTCGATCGAGGCGCCGGCCAGGTACTCCATGATCTGGGGGTAGCGGTCGGCGCCCGAGGAGCGGATGTCGAGGCCGCCGGTGGTGAGGAAGCGGACCTGGCGCCGCCCCCGGCACATGGCCGTGGCCAGCGAGGCGGCGATCTCCACCGCCCGCTCGAACGAGTCGCCCTGGTGGGTGGACGGGCGGGTGTCGAGGAGGATCGTCGAGCGCGACTCCCACGGCATCTCGTCCTGGCGCAGCATGAGCTCGCCCGTCCGGGCGGTCGACCGCCAGTGGACCCGGCGCAGATCGTCGCCCACCTCGTACTCCCGGAGGCCGAAGAAGTCGAGGCCGACCGGCACCCGGGAGGCCTGCATCGACCCCATCCGGGCCTCACGGCTGGCGGCGCCGGGGAGGGGGAGGACGTCCTCCACCCTGGGGTAGACGATGAACCGCTCCTCGCCGGCCAGCGTCACCCCGGTCTCGACCACGCCGAAGGCGTCGTGGACCGACAGCGTCAGCGGCCCCACCCGGTAGATCCCCCGGCGCGTGGTGGGCAGGCGGTAGGCGGCGTCGGCCGTCTCCCCCGGCGCCAGCGGGGGGACGAGGAAGCGGGCCACCCGCTGGCCGCCGTCGAAGGAGTCGACGGCCGCCAGCACCGGCGTCGTCCGGCTGCCGAGGTTGATGACGGTGAGGTCGGCCCTCGCCGCGCTGCCGGCCTCGGCCCGGGCCGGGAGGAGCGCCCGCTCGGCCGAGATCCGGAGGGGCTGGCGCCGCACCCGCACGAAGGCCACGACGACGACGAGGAAGGCCGCCGCCGCCAGCATGGACAGCTCCTGCACGCCGAGGACCCGGGCGCCGACGAGCAGCGCGGCGGCCGCGCCGCACAGCGACCACCCCCGGTTGGTGAGGGACGGGCGCATCACCCGACGCTCCTGGCCGCCACGCGCCGACGCCCGGCTACCCGCCGGCCCCGGCCCGGACGCTCGGCACGGGCACCTTGCCCAGCACCGACTCCAGGACGTCGGACGCGGTGGCGCCGCGCAGTTGCGCTTCGGGGGACAGGATCAGACGGTGTTCGAGCACGCTCCCGGCCAAGAGCTTGAGGTCGTCGGGAATCACATAGTCGCGCCCCGAGGAGGCGGCGTAGGCGCGGGCCGCCCGCTGGAGCGCCAGCGCCCCCCGGGGGCTGACGCCGAGGACGAGGTCGCGCTCGTGGCGGGTCGCCTCGGTGACGTCGATGATGTAGCCCTTGAGGCTCGGGGCCACGTAGATGCTGGTGACCGCCTCGGCCAGCTTCACCACGTCGGCCGCCGACAGCACCGGCGCCAGGTCGTCCACCGGTTCGCCGCTGCCGTGGGTCTCGAGGATGTCGATGCCGGCCGCCCGGTCGGGGTAGCCCATCTTCACCCGCATGAGGAACCGGTCGAGCTGGGCCTCGGGCAGCGGGTACGTCCCCTCGTACTCGATGGGGTTCTGGGTGGCGATGACCATGAACGGCGGCTGGAGGTCGTGGGTCACGGCGTCGACCGTGACCTGACGCTCCTCCATCGCCTCGAGGAGGGCCGACTGCGTCTTGGGGGAGGCCCGATTCACCTCGTCGGCCAGGACGATGTTGGCGAAGATGCCGCCCGCCCGGAACTCGAACTCGTTGGTGGCCCGGTTCCACACCGACACGCC
>Ga0207707_10005048_pt1 | contig 11584 bp, 9 predicted proteins | sample KBSC83BmetaG_FD_184336 | JGI IMG/M metagenome (GOLD analysis project Ga0207707, IMG submission 184336) | Corn rhizosphere microbial communities from Kellogg Biological Station, Michigan, USA - KBS C8-3B metaG (SPAdes) (version 2) | ecosystem: Host-associated > Plants > Roots > Rhizosphere ... | reverse complement strand
GAACCGTCGCCATCCCGCCCTGGCCCAGAACGCGCTCGATCGTATACCGATCCGAGAGCGTGCTCAGCGGAGAAGACATCGCGTTGGGCATTCCCGGAATATAGCCCCTCACGGTGAGCCCGCCCCGCACCCAGAATGCCGCCGAGCGCTACCCTCCGCGCTTGAAGAACTGCACGGCGCGCTCGTGCTTTTTCGCGGCGGCGAGACTCTTGAAGGTGCCAAGATTTTTCCGCTTCCCGGTCTTGGCGCTTTTCTTCCGCGAATACAGTCGATATTCCCCGGATTTCAGCTTGCGAATCATGGTGCGTCTGGCCCCCTGACGATTTTGAAGATTTTGTCGCCCGACATCACGTAGAGCTCGCCGGATGCGTCTCTGCCGAACGACTGAACCGAGGTCATTGTGAGTCCCCAATCCCTCTGGTCGAGTGCAGCGCCGTCAGAGTACCGGAAACTCTTCAAGAATCCGGCGCAATAATCGGAGTAGAAGTAGTGGCCGTCCAATGCGGGAATCGCGCTTCCCCGGTAGACGTACCCGCCCGTGATCGAGCACGCGCCACCGGTATGGTCGTAGTCGAGCAACGGAAGGGTCAACCCCGTCTGCGTGCACGTGGTGGCGTTGTAGCAGCTCTTTCCTTCCATGATGTTCCAGCCGTAGTTGAGGCCGGCCGCTGCAGCCGGCTGGACGTCGACCTCTTCGTGCAGTCCCTGCCCAACGTCGGCTACGTAAAGCAGCTGGGTCGGCGCGTCAAACGCGTATCGCCAGGGATTCCGCAGCCCCTTTGCCCAGATCTCGCCACGCTTGCCCGACTGTCCGACAAACGGATTGTCAGTTGGAATCGCATATGGATCGCCGTGGTCGACATCCAATCGCAGCAGCGATCCAAGCAGCGCGTTGAAATTCTGACCGTTTCCGTCCGGGTCGCCTCCGCCACCTCCATCTCCAAGACCCGCGTACAGCATTCCATCGGGTCCGAAGGTCAAAAGGCCGCCGTTGTGATTGGGCTGGGACGAATGCGCAGTTGTGATGATGAGCTTCGAGGACGCCGGCTCGGCTACATCCGGTGTCGTGGTAGTGAAGCGCTCGACGCGGATGTCGCCGTTGGGCTGCGTCGTGAAGTAGACGTAGAAGAAATGGTTGATGGCGTAATTCGGATGAAACGCCACACTGAGAAGACCGCGCTCGCCACCAAACAGCACCCGGCTCGTAAGATCGAGAAAGGGAGTCGCCTGTAGCTGCCCGTTCTTCACGATGCGGATTCGTCCCGACTGCTCGACCACGAAGATCCGACCATCGTCGAGTGGCTGCGTAAGGAAGACGGGCGCCGAGAGTCCGCTCACCACGAACGGGTCGAGCTTGAGGGTGAGGCCAGGCGGTGGCGTCGTGCCCCCCGGATCGGTTGAGTCGGAGCTGTTGCAAGCGGCGAGAGCAACTCCCAACAATACCGCCGCCACTGAACCACCAGAGATACGCATCATCCAAACACTCGGCGAGAAAGCATTATGGCGCGACGAGAAATTGTCGCGCTACGAATGAGGTTTGACGGCGGAATAGTATATTTCCGGCCCAGCTCAAAACTCCACGCATCTCGCGCAACTCACATGCCCCGAAAAGCCGGCTTGACCAAAAAAGAGCGCCCTCACCGCGACCTCCTTCAGATTCCCGATTTTTCGGCGCGGGAAATCGACCGGCTCTTTGCCCTCGCGGAGTCGATGCGCAACGGCAAGTACAAGAAGAAGCCGCTCGCTGGAAAATCGCTGGCGATGATCTTCATGAAATCATCGACACGCACGCGCGTCTCCTTCGAGGTCGGCGCATGGCAGCTCGGCGGGCACGCGCTATTTCTCTCCCCGCGCGACGTCCAGCTCGGACGCGGCGAGCCGATCGCGGATACGGCGCGCGTTCTTTCGCGCTACGTGGATGGGATCATGATCCGCACCTTCGCCCACGCGGAGATCGAAGAGCTGGCGCAGTACGCGTCGGTGCCGATCATCAACGGACTCACCGATCTCGTGCACCCGTGCCAGGTGCTAGCGGACCTGCTCACCGTGAAGCAGCACCTCGGCGGATACAAGGGCAAGCGCGTCGCCTGGATCGGAGACGGAAACAACATGGCGAACTCGTGGATCAACGCTGCCTACGTGCTGGGCTTCGAGCTCACGCTGGCGTGTCCGGAGGGGTACGAGCCCAATCCGGAGATCCTTTCGCGCGCGCAGTCAAAGGGAAAAGTGCGCGTCGTGCGCGACCCGGCCGAGGCTGCAAAGGACGCCGACGTGATCAACACCGACGTCTGGGCATCGATGGGCCAGGAGGAGGAACAGGCAGTCCGCGAGAAGGCGTTCAGGGGATATCGTGTCGATGCCTCGATCATGAAGCGCGCGAAAAAAGGCGCGATCTTCCTTCACTGCCTTCCCGCTCACCGTGGGGAAGAGGTGACCGCCGACGTGATCGATGGACCCCAGAGCCGAGTCTGGGACGAGGCCGAAAATCGGCTCCACATCCAGAAGGCCATCATGGCCGTTTTGATGGGCGGGGAAAAGCTCTAGAAGGTCTCCGCGCGATCACAAATCTGGCTTTCCAATTCGGTCTGTGAGAAGGGGTTATGGCCGCCTACGTGGGTTTAACTCCTGTTGAGCTTGGGTGGGATGGTCGTCTTATAGGTAACCCTCTTCCCTGAGAGTTACATGCGCCGTTCTACCGTTCTTGTTGCCTCAATTAGCCCCCTAAAAGCTGCCTTCGCTGGTGCTCTGGTCCTTGCGACGGTGGTGGCTTGCTCGGATAACTTGTCCCCGGCCAAAGGCCTGCAGGACGGCGTTCGCTCCATCGAGATCGTCGTTCCTGATTCCCTCAAGCAGGTGCTATCCGCGCAGTACGAGGCCAACAGCCTCCTTCAGGGTTCAGCGAGCGCGCTGAGCACCCCGCATCTGTCGACCGCCGTTATCGCGACACCCGCCGCGCCCGCATCGCTTGCGGCCTGCGGCGGCGGCGCGAGCGCGTTTGCTGGATACACGGAGTCGAGGGTTGCCTTCAATTGGGAAGCGTCGCCCAGCATCGTGCCGTCGCCGGTGTATGACGACGGTATTCTCGTGGACGTACCCGTTGGGTTCAGCTTCAGCTTCCACGGGAGCAGCTACGACAAGCTGAACGTGTACTCGAACGGCTTCGTAACATTTGGGCCCGCGGTACAGAATCGCGACGGTTTCTATCGCGGCGCCGTGATTCCATCGACGGCCAATCCGACCAACCTCATCGCGTTCGCGTGGATGGACTGGTCACCTCAGGCCGTACCGGCCGGCATCAGCTACGAGACGCGTGGAACGGCTCCAAATCGCCACTTCATTCTCCAGTTCAACGGCGTCCCGGAGTACCATTCTACCGGCAAGCTGATGTCCCAACTCGTGCTGGATGAAGGCTCGAACGACATCACTATCAATACTCAGTCGATGACCATCTCGAACAGCAGCAATCGCTGGACGCAGGGCATCGAGAACGCCACCGGAACTGAAGCGCAATACGACAGCATCCAGGTTCCATTGAATGGCAGCTGGGTTCCGCGCGTGAGCACGTTCTTTACCGGCATCAGCCTCAACCAGGATGCGATTCGATTCTCGCTCGTCAGCGTCAAGGACGTAGAGAAGCCGTCGATCACCGCGCCGGAGAGCATCACGCAGGGCAACGACCCTGGTCTTGCCACGGCGATCGTAGCCGTCGGCTCGCCAATCGCGAGCGATAACTGCGGCGATGTCAGCATCTCGAGCGTCCGCAGCGACGGCCGCGCGATCGACGCTCCGTATCCGGTAGGCATCACGACAATCACGTGGACGGCGACCGACGCGGCGGGCAATGCGTCGTCGGCGACGCAAAGCGTGACCGTGCTGGATGTCGAGGCGCCAGTCTTCGTAGCGGTACCCACCTTTGGTCCGAGCGCGTCGTCTGACCTCAGGGTGAACGCCACCAGTCCTGAGGGTGCTGTTGTAAGCTTTGGCACCAACGTCACAGACAACGTCAAGGTCACTTCGCTTTCATGCGAGCCCGCGTCGGGCAGCGTGTTCCCGGCTGGTACCACCAACGTCGTCTGCACCGCAGGCGATGCCGCTGGCAACACCAGCTCGAAGTCGTTCTCAGTGGTCGTCGTGGGGGCGAAGGAACAGATCGCTGCCCTTACGGACATGATCAGGGAGCAGCTCACCCTATCGAATGGAACCGCTAACCCGCTCATCAACCAGCTCAATTCCGCTGCGAGTGAGCAGGGCAATGCGTGTCAGAAGATGACTGTCTTCCTCAACCTGCTGTCGAAGAAGAGCATCAGTGCCCAGGATGTCGAGACAATGACCAGCGCCGCTGCCGACATCATGGGAGCCCTGGGCTGCAACCCGGCGACTATCCCAGGGACCAGTGCTACGTCATCAAAGGTGATGGCGTCAATGAGGTAGCGAGCTGAAGTTCTGAGCAGTTAGAAAACGGGGCGCAATAAAATGCGCCCCGTTTTTTTTCCCGCCCCCAGCGCGGCGCGAGGGAACAAAGCCGGTCATAAACGGGCACGTCTTCTGCACTCCAAAAGGGCATGCAGAACTCCAAGAAGATCGATGAGCTCTACGATCTGATTGAGGGCATCGAGACGGCGATGTTCACGACGCGCCGGCCCAACGGTCAGCTCATCTCACGCCCGATGGCGACGCAGGACAGAATCGAAGGGTGCGATCTCTGGTTCGTCACCGATGCGACGACGCACAAGCTGGACGAGCTCGCGCTCGATCCCCACGTCAATTGCGCCTACTATAACAACCGGTCGCACGAGTGGGTGTCGGTCTCCGGTGTCGCACACGTATCTCGGAACAGGGCGAGGATCCGCCAGCTCTACAAGGAAGACTGGAAGAAGTGGTTCGGCGATGAAGGCGGCGACCGCGACGGTGGCCCCACAGATCCACGCATCGCTCTCATCATGGTGGAGGCCGAGTTCGCATCCTATATGAAGGTGAACAAGTCCCGGCCCATCGTCCTCTTCGAGGTCCTGAAGGGAATGGTAACCGGCTCCCGCCCGTCCGTCGGGGACGTAAGAGAGATCACCGGAGCGGAATTGATGGATTAGGCAGGGCTTTTCACGCTTTTCTGCCAAATTGTCACGGCGCCCCTCGAAATCGAGGGGCGCTTCGCGCATATTGGGACAAGACCTCCACTGGAACCCTCCAGAATGCCTGAAGCCGCCACAATAACCCCCCTCAAGCGGACGCCCCTGTACGGCATTCACGCCGCCCTTGGGGCCAAGATCGTCCCATTTGCTGGCTTCGAGATGCCTGTCCAGTACCCAACGGGAATCACGGCCGAGCACAAGGCGGTGCGCGAAAAGGCGGGGCTGTTCGATGTGAGTCACATGGGCGAGTTCATGGTTCGCGGGGCACAAGCCGTCGAATTCGTGAACTACGTCACCACCAACGACGTTGCTGCACTCGAGCCGGGCCAGGCGCACTACTCGACGATTCTCCGCGAAGACGGAACGATCGTCGATGACTGCCTCGTCTACCGCTCCGACGATCGCGTGATCATGGTCGTGAATGGTTCCAACATCGACAAGGATTTCGCTCACATCTCGCGGTTCCTGCCGAAGTTTCCCGAAGCGACGCTGGAGAACATCAGCGATGATGTCGCGCTGCTAGCGCTCCAGGGCCCAGACGCCGCGCGAATTCTCCAGCAGCACACCGAGACGGACCTCTCACGGATCAAGTATTACGAGCACCGGCTCGGCAAGGTCGCGGGTGCCGACGCTTATCTCTCGCGCACCGGCTACACGGGCGAAGATGGATTCGAGCTGTACGTCGACGCCGGCGATGCCGAAACGATCTGGAGAGCACTCACCGCCTCGGGTGAAGTCACTCCCGCCGGGCTCGGCGCGCGCGACTCGCTGCGATTGGAGATGGGGATGGCGCTGTACGGCAACGATCTCGACGATACCACGACTCCGCTCGAGGCAGGCCTCGGCTGGCTCGTGAAAATGAAGAAGGGAGATTTCGTCGGACGCGACGCGCTCCAGAAGCAGAAAGAGCAGGGCCTCAAGCGCAAGCTGGTTGGATTTACCACGCCCGAAAGATCATTTCCCCGGCACGGGTATCCCGTGTTCGTGAATGGCGAGCCGAGTGGGGAAGTGCGGAGCGGAACGATGAGTCCGACGCTGGGGATTCCGATCGGAACCGCGTACGTGCCGCCAGAGGCGGCGGTGGAGGGATCGGCACTCGAGATCGAGATACGGGGCAAGCGCGTGCCGGCCGTCGTGCAAAAGATGCCGTTTTACAAGAACGGCAGTCGACTCTAGGGGTCGCGCGATGAGTGACGTCGCATGGACGCGCGGATGCGAGTAGCTGTGATCACCGTGTCTGACTCTGTGTCGCGGGGAGAGCGAGAGGACGCGTCCGGCCCACTCATCACCGATTGGGCGCGCGCGGCAAAGCACGAGATCGTTTCGGCCACGGCGTGCGCCGACGAGACGGTGGAGATCGTGCGCGCGCTGACACGCGCGGCCGACAGCGATGACGCGGAGCTCGTGCTGACGACCGGAGGAACGGGCCTGTCGCCGCGCGACGTCACGCCGGAGGCGACGCGCGCCGTGATAGACCGCGAGGCGGAAGGGATCGCCGAGCGAATTCGCGGACTGTCGCTCGCAAAATTTCCGCGCGCCGCGCTAGGCCGCGGAGTGGCGGGAGTGCGCGGACAGACGCTGATCGTGAATCTTCCCGGATCACCGAGCGGCGTGCGCGATGCGCTGGAAGGAATAGGGCCTATCGTTCGGCACGCGTGCGACGTGCTCCGCGGACGAATCACCGAGCACGTCGCGGCGTCGGTTTCAGAAGCGGCGCGATGAAGATTCTCGTCACGCTCACCGACGTCGAGCCCGCGGTAAGACTCAATGCGCAGCTCGAGGCAGCGGGGAATCAGACCGCGGTTGTCTCTCCGCTCGACGATTTGCGGGGAGAGATCAAGCGCTTCAAGCCCGATCTCATCGTGCTCACCGGCGGGCTCGGCGATCCCGGCACGCAGCAAATCGTGCGCGACCAGCTGTGGAACGGCATCGCGCTGATCGGTCTCGCCGACGTCGAAGATCCGGAGCTGCGCGAGAAGCTGCGGATGATCGGGTTCGTCGACGTGTTCACGAAGCCGATCTCGACCGACGAACTATATCTGGCGGTGCGACGCGTCATGGATCGGAAGCGCCTCACCGACGCGACGGGACTGATCGGGCAGTCCGAGCCGATCAACGCGGTTCTGCTCAAGATCGAGCAGATCGCGCCGGTGTCGAGCACCGTGATCATCGAGGGCGAAAGCGGGACGGGAAAGGAGCTGGCGGCGCAGGCGATCCACCGCCTCAGCCCGCGTCGTGGAAAGCCGTTCATCGCGGTGAACGCGGGCGCGCTGCCGGAGACACTGATAGAGAGCGAGCTGTTCGGGCACGAGAAGGGATCGTTCACCGGCGCGACCGAGCGGAGGATCGGAAGGTTCGAGCTTGCCGACACTGGGACGCTCTTTCTCGACGAGATCGGCGAGATCCCGCCGTCGACGCAGGTCAAGCTGCTGCGCGTTCTCGAGGAGAGAAAGCTGACGCGCGTCGGCGGGACGACGCAGATCCCGATCGACGTTAGGGTGGTGGCGGCGACCAATCGTCCGTTGAGAGATGCGGTGGAGGAGGGAAGATTCCGCCCGGATCTCTATTATCGACTAAACGTTCTCAGCATCTATCTCCCGCCGCTGAGAGACAGACCCGAGGACATCCCGCTTCTGGTGCGGCGCTTCATCAGGGAATTCTCGCAGCAGCACGACCGGCAGTTCCACGGCATTTCGGCGGACGCGATGCAGATCCTGATGAGCTATCCGTGGCCGGGCAACGTGCGCGAGCTGCGGAATCTCGTGGAGAGCATGGTGGTGCTCGCGCCGGGCAGGGAGATCGGGCCGAGCGACATCCCACGCTCGATCAGAGAAGGAGGCGCGGCGCGCTTTCTACCGGTGCACGTCGGCCCGGTGCTCCGCGGAGCAGTGGGCGCCGAAGGAAGAGAGCTGGAATTCCTGGTGAGGAGCATGCTGGAGCTGCGGCTTCAGGTGGAGGAGCTGCGTCGCCGCCTGGATGACGAGCGGCACAACGGGCACTCGTGGGTCGGCGAGGTTCATCCCGCGCCCGCACTCGGCGCCGGTGGAATCAGCGGGGCGATCGAGCCGCTTGGCCAACCGGCGCCGCCGAGTACCGTGACGCTTGCGCCGGGAATGACGATGGCGGAGATAGAGCGCGCCGCGATCGAAGCGGCGCTAAGGGATACGCGCGGGAATCGGAGGAAGGCAGCGGAGATGCTCGATATCGGGGAGCGGACGCTTTATCGGAAGCTGCGCGACTATGGGATAGCGACTGAGGAGTTGACCGTTTCGCAGTAAGCCGGACTGCAAGAGCAGCTGCAACTGAACACTACCGGCCGGGGGCTGTGGGCGGAGCGGCCGGGGGCTACGGGCTCGATGATCTATTACGGATGTCCGAGATAGACTGAAAAACTTCCCAAATACGCCCAATTTGGAGCGAATAGATCGAGCGAATAATCTCCCTCCGTTCGAGCGGTTGGATCAACCAGCGCGTTGTATGTGCCAAATTTCACCACATAAAGAGCGCGCGCAGGTAGGACGCTCGGGGCGCTCGGATTGGTTGCGTGGACCAAGGAGTCCAGCGCCTGCCGCGCGCGCACGCAGGACGCCTCGTCATTTACAAGGGTGACTTCGGACGCCGTCAGATTCGGCAGATGCAGCATCGCCCGTGTCTGAGCCGCTTTCGTGGTTCCTGTGACGATTCCTTGAGTGGTAGCTATGATCCGGACGCTTGCGGTGTCGGGTCCCAGGCACGATTGAGCGTCCAGCTTCCGAGTTGGTACACCGAGGCTCGCAAGTGAGAGCAGCAAGAGCAAATTTTTCAAAAGAGATTGTCCTTCAAGTCGGTGGTGCGGGATCGCACGCCGCGGCTGCAGCGGCGACCCGCAAAAGGCGCGGAACGTACGGGCGAGATTCTCGCGCGATCGCTTTCTCCGTCACCAGCGCTAGACCACCGGGAACACCGCGCAGGCACTTGAGGCGAACCCGTTCGTTCTTTCTCAACGCCCGATGGCGAGTTCCCCGAGAAAGCGCTTCTACTGAGAGAACGAAATGCCTGTGGAGTTCCACGAAGGACCGAAGAAGTAGATCAGGTCAGCGTCATTATCGTTTGGCGAGAGCAGATCTACCACGGCGTACGACGCCCCGATTTGAAAGACGTATAAGGGTATGGTCGAAGGAGGACGCGTAACTCCGTCTCTTGCGTAGCCAAGTGAATCCATCGCTTGACCCGCTCTAGAGCAGACGGTCGAATCCGTTACCACCGTGATCTGTGCAGATGTGACCAGGGGAAGGCTTTTCCGCGTACGCGTTGCAGTGTGTTCGGGAAGCATCATGAGGTTGAATATGCGCACAAAATGGTCGGAGTTCGTATCAGCGGGGCGACAACGGCTCTGTGCAGATCCGTGACAGGGCACGAGAGTCAGAACGACGCCGGCAACTACTGCTATAGATAAAGATCGCATGACAATACCTTGAGGAGAGTTAATTGTTGGATGGAGTGTCAACCTTAGTACTTTTTCACCCAAGCACACTTTTGCTGTGCTACGGATCCCCCGGATGGGCGAAACGGCGTTGCGGTGGGCGGGGTGGTTTGAGGGTAATTCAGCCGCCATATGAACGCACCATTCGTTATCTGGAACTCCGGCATTCTTCTATGCGCTACGACGGCGATATCTGGGCCATCGCCTCTCCAGGTTGCACTATCTTCCAGCGCTTTATCGCAAAGCGGCGCTGGATTAACTCCGTCGGCCATCATATCGTCTGGGTTTCTTGAGCACGGAGTGATTGCACCGCTGGGCAATTGGGTGTTTGCATGCCAGCCGTACGCGACCGAGTCTTCTTTGGTTGGATGGTCATGGACCGTTGCGTACGGAGTCGCCCCCGGAAACGGGGCTGACGACGGCGCATATGTCGAGTCTGGCATGTGATAGTGGACCGCGTCAGAAGTCGGATCCTCATACGGGATGAAAACGTAGCCGGCATCGTACGCAAGCTTCCAAATGACGCCTCCACTCTCGTGGCGCGAAAGCTCGCGATTCCAATCCTGCCCGGTCCACCCGGCGGACGGTGAGGAATCCGCATTTGAAGTCACCAGAACGTTTAGCAGATCGCCGCGAATCCGAAAATCATTCAGTGTGTCATCAAGTGCAGGCTCTCCGCCGACAAGACACTGTACTGTGATGGTGCTCGTCTGTTCCCAACCGCCGATAAACGCTTTTACCACCAGCCTCCCTGACTTATGCAGGTATGGTTGGCAGTAAAGGTAAGGAAACCCTCCGGAGCACATGTTCCCGTCGGGCGTTCCATCGGCCGCAGTATAAACCCAAGAAGTGGTGATCACGGGCATACCGTTGACTCTTCCTCCAACAAATATTGAAGCAGGATTTGCCCCGGTCGTGAATGTCACTTCCTGATATTGTACGGAGTTGAACTGCACGGTTCGAGGAACCGCTGTGACCGGCACCATGAGGGCGGGAATCGGAGCGACCGTAAAAGTAGTCGGTACTATTTGTTGCGTATGGCATGTCACCGGATGAGGCGCACAATCAAGATCCGGATAGTCTAAAGGCATTGGGCCCTGCTGAAGAAACCACTGCTGCTTGGCGAGAACGGTGTCGGTTCCTACCGTGCCCCCGCACGGTCCGAACCAAGTTGCTACGCCGCCGTACATGAGCATAGCGTTGAGGGCACAGCCATTTCGCCCGCCGGCGGCTCCAGTAGCGCCTACCAGACCCGTCGGTGGCTGCGCTGGGCCATACGCTGTGAGCATGAACTCTGGGCCGTTTGGGACTACAGTGATCCACGTATTGTACGGATAGTTGTTGCCGGTAAGCTCGACGGATGAACCAGCCTGAGACGACAGTGTGTAGACCTGCGGAACCGGCGGTACCGCGAACCTACTCATGCGGATCGGCACCGGAACGATGGGCGACATCGGTCCGTCAAGGTGACACGCAAGCGCGATGGTTAGAACACCCGCGCTGGCAGTCAACCAGAGTCTTGATTTGCGCATTGAGGGGCTGTGTTGGGGTAAGCTTGGGGATACGAAGCGCTACTTGGAGGCTACACAACCTTTCACGGGGCGCATGACGGACGCGTGAGACCAAAATGACGATCGCGTCACTCACGATACGAGCGCTCTCACCGACGGTAGAAACCGCTGCTGGCTCGAGCGGCTCAATTCTCGGAGTCTTTCGACCACATCGAGCATTCTACTGTTGCCCAAGTAGTTTACCGACCGCGGTGCACCCACTCCGCCAAGCCGCCGAACGACTGCCACCGAACACTACCGGCCGACGGCCGTCGGCGGAGCGGCAGGCGGCTTCGGGGCGCGTCAAGATCTAAGAGGGATGGAGCGCCGTCCTCAAGAGGCAACTTGCTCGGATCGGAGGATGCGATCGATATGACCGGTGATGCCCTGGCGGGTGAACGGCTTCTCGATGAACTCCGTCCCTTCGTCGAAAGTCCGCTGGC
>Ga0207707_10005043_pt1 | contig 11589 bp, 12 predicted proteins | sample KBSC83BmetaG_FD_184336 | JGI IMG/M metagenome (GOLD analysis project Ga0207707, IMG submission 184336) | Corn rhizosphere microbial communities from Kellogg Biological Station, Michigan, USA - KBS C8-3B metaG (SPAdes) (version 2) | ecosystem: Host-associated > Plants > Roots > Rhizosphere ... | reverse complement strand
CGGCAGAGGCTGGGAGATCGAACGCGTCGCCCACAAGCCGTATCCGTCCGGCGTGGTGCTGCACTCGCTGATCGATGCCTGCCTCGAATTGCGCTCGGAGCGTCCTCCGGAGCGGATCACCCTTTCGCTGCACCCCTTGGCGATCGAGCGCGGCAACCGGCCCGATCCGCGCGACGGAACGGAGGCGCGCCTGAGCGCCCAGCACTGTGCCGCCGTGGCACTCCTGTCGGGAGCGGCCGGCGTCGATCAGTTCACCGACGCGGCGGTCGCGGCAACCCGGCGACTGCGCAGGCGCGTCACCATCAAGCGCGACGACACGCTCGACAAGGCGGGCTGCATCGTCGAGGTCGACGGTCGCGTGAAGCGCGCCGAGCTCCGGCAGACGATGAGCGACGAGGAGCTGGAGGCGAAGTTTCGCGCGCTCGCCGGCGGCGAGGCGGAGCGCTGGCTGAATTGGTTCGCCGGCCTGGAGGCTGCGAAGCGCGTCACACCACCGTCGGGTGGGTCGCCGCGTCGGCGCTCAGGATCGCGCCGGTCAGGAACTTCGCGCGCTCCGATGCGGCGAAGACGATGATGTCGGCGATCTCGTGCGGCTCCGGCATGCGCTTCATCGGTATTTTCTGGACGATGCGCTCCAGCGCTTCGTCCTCGCTGATCCGCTCGCGCTTCGCGTCGGCGGTGAGGGAAGCGGCGACGCGCTCGGTTTTCGTCGGCCCGGGATTGATGCCGATGACGCGAACGCCCTTGTCGGCGTAGGCGTTCGCGAGGCCGGCGGTGGCGAGCATGAGGGCCGCGTTCGCCGCGCCGCCGCTGATATGGGTGGCGGCCGCGACTTTCCCGCCGGAGCCGATGATGTTGACGATCGCGCCGTGGCCGCGCGCCGCCATCTTCTTGATCAGCGGATCGATGACGTGGATGTAGCTGAAGTACTTGGCGTCCATCGACGCGCGCCACGCCTCCGGCGTGAGCTCGTCCGGGGCGACCCGCTTTGCGGCACCCGCGCAGTTCACCAGCACGTCGATCGCGCCAAGCCGGCGCTCGACGGCTTCCACCAGCTGCGCCGCCGCGCGCGGCAGCGTCAGGTCCGCGGCGAAGCCCTCGATGCCGGGGCAGCTCGCGCACGCCCGGTCGATGTTTTCCTGCGAGCGCGAGTTGACGGCGACGCGGGCGCCTTCGGCGACGAAAGCGCGGGCGGCTGCGAAACCGATGCCCTTGGAACCGCCCGTGATGAGGATGATCTTGTCTTTAAGTCCGAGATCCATGGCGGAAGATGGTACATTTTCCGCATCGCTCACGAGGAGGAGGAACAATGAAACTCAAAATCATGGCGGCGCTCGCGGCGGCCGCGTTCTCGCTCGCCGCGGCGGCCCAGGACAAGGTGGTCCGCATCGGGGTGCTGATGCCCATCTCGGGACCCGGCTCGTACTTCGGCGTGCAGGACAAGGAAGGCATGGAGCTCGCGCTCGAGCAGCTGAAGGGCACGGTGAACGGCTACAAGCTGCAGGTGCAATACGAGGACTCGGCTTGCAGCCCGCTGCAGGCCACGAATACCGTCAAGCGGGTCCTCGAGCAGTTCAAGCCGGACATCGTGATCGGCGAGGAGTGCTCCGACGCCTCGCTCGCCATCGCGCCGATCCTCGAGCAGAACAAGGTGGTGCAGCTGAACGCCGGCTCCGTCACCATGAAGCTGACCGAGAGCGGCTACAAATATGTATTCCGCATCTTCCCGAACGCCGAGCAGCAGAGCGGGCCGCTCGTCAAGGTGGCGCTGCAGCACCTCAAGGCGAAGACCGCGGTCATCCTGCACGAGAAGACCAACGCCGGCGTCGACAACGCCGAAGGCTTCAAGAAACCGTTCGAAGCCGCCGGCGGCAAGGTGCTCGCGGTGATCGACTTCGGCCGCGACGTGAACGACTTCACCGCCATCGCCACGCGCATCGCGTCGCTCGGCCAGGTGGACGTGCTGCCGACCTTCGCGCTCGAGGGGCAGACGGTGCGCCTTGCGCAGGCGCTCGCGCAGGCCGGCGTGGTCAAGGGCGGCGGCGGCAAGGCCGTGCAGATGGGCTCCATCTGGCTGCCGTGGGGCTTCGACCAGAAGGCGGGCCCGGCCTCGATCGGCTACGTGCGCATCGTGCAGTTCGACCCGAACGAGAAGCGCAAGATGGTCCAGGACTTCGTCAAGGCGTTCAAGGCGAAGTACGGCGCGGACCGGACGCCGTCGCACATCAACGCCCACGCCTACGACACGATCCTGCTCGTCGCCGAGGCGGTGCGCCGCGGCGCCCACGACTCGGCGTCGATCCGCGACCAGTTCTCGAAGTTCAAGAACGTGGAAGTGACCACCGGCAAGATCACCTTCGACCAGAAGGGGCAGAACTCGGATCTCTCCGTGGTGCACTTCGTGGAGACGCAGAAGGACCTTTCCTGGAAGAGCATCAACTGGCAGCAGTAGCGGCCTAACCGGTCGCCCCCGCGAAGGCGGGGGCCCAGTTTTAGAAAAATGGACCGGGTCCCCGCCTGCGCGGGGACGACAACTGTGCCTTTCCCGAGCAACCCGATAAAACCCAGATGAGCGACCTCGCGGCGCTCGTCGTTCAGCAGGGCCTGAACGGCGTCTACCTCGGCTGCCTGTACGTGATGGTGGCGCTGGGGCTGACGCTCATCTACGGCGTGCTGAACCAGATCAACTTCGCGCACGCCGACTTCGTCACGGTCGGCGCGTTCACGGCGTTCTTCGCCGTCACGCGCCTCGCGACGAAGGTGCTCGGCCTGCCGGAAGCGGCCGGCTACCTGCTGTCGCTCGTCCTCGCGCTCGGCGTCGGCGCCCTGCTGGGATTGGCGATCAACGCGGCGGTGTTCGCGCCGCTGCGCGAGCGCGGCGACGAGCTGCGGCCGCTCATCGCGACGATCGGCGTTTCGGTACTGCTCGAGAACGCGCAGCTCGCACTGTTCGGCCCGATCCCGTACCAGTTCGATTCGCCGTTCGGGCAGCACACGTTCCACATCGGCCGCATCTTCTTCACCGGCCAGAGCGTGCTGGTGATCGGGGTGTCCGCGCTCTCCATCGGCGCGCTCTATGCCTTCATGCGCTTCTCGTTCTGGGGCAAGGCGCTGCGCGCCGTGGCGCAGGACCGCGAGACGGCGGGACTGATGGGCATCAATCCGGGCCTGCTCATCGGCCTCACCATCGTCATCGCCTCGGCGCTCGCGGGGATGGCCGGCGCGCTGCTCGGGCCCGTGCTGGTGCTGACGCCGTTCGCGGGCGCGACGGTGGTGGTGAAGGCGTTCGCCATCGTCATCATCGGCGGCTTCGGCAACATGCAGGGCACGATCATCGCCGGGATACTCGTCGGCATCATCGAGGCGTTTACGGTGCAGTACCTCGGCTCCGGCCTCATCGACCTGGTGGTGTTCGTGCTGCTCCTCGTGATGCTGGTGCTGCGTCCCACCGGCATCATCGCCGAGCGCAAGGAGGAGAACGTTTGAGGCGGGCGGCTTTCTTCGGCATCGCCATCGCGCTGGTCGCCGCCGCGCCGTGGCTCCTGCATACGCCGTACTGGCGCGGCATCCTGGTGATCTGCGCGATGAACGTGCTGCTCGCGCTGTCGCTCAACCTGGTGATGGGCTACACCGGGCAGCTGAACCTCGGGCAGTCGGCCTTCTTCGGCATCGGCGCCTACGTGAGCACGATTCTCGTCAAGACGTACCACTGGAACTTCTGGCTCGCCTCGCTCGCCGCCGTGGCGTTCGCCGGCGTGGTCGGCCTCGCGCTCGCGGCGTTCGCCGTGCGGCTGCGCGGCCATTACCTCGCCATCGCGTCGCTCGGCTTCGCCGTCATCACGTACCAGGTCCTCGTCAACTGGGAGAAGGTGACCGAGGGCGTGCGCGGCATCTACGGCATCCTGCCGCCGGTCGGCAGCACGGTGGGGCTCTTCTATCTGATCGCCGGCATCGGCGTGCTGGTCTACTGGCTGATGGACAACCTCGTGCGCTCGCCGGTGGGCGACACGCTGCGCGCGATCCGCGAGGACGAGGTCTCGGCCGCCTCGCTCGGCGTGCGCAGCTACGTCTGGAAGGCGTTCGCGTTCAGCATCGGCGCCGGGGTCGCGGGGCTCGCCGGCGTCTTCTATCCGGGCTTCGTCGGCACGCTGGTGCCCGACGCGTTCAACATCGTAGAGTCGTTCACCATGCTCGCGATGGTGATCGTCGGCGGCATGGGGACGATGATCGGCCCGGTGGTCGGCGCCGTCGTGCTGACCTTCCTGCCGGAGCTCCTGCGCGGCTTCGGCGAGCTGCGCCTCATGGTCTACGGCATCGCGCTCACCCTGGTGGTCCTCTTCATGCCCGGCGGCATCGTCCAGCTTGTTAAGCGCAAATAACATCAGCAAGAGCTTCGGCGGCGTGCGCGCGGTGCGCAACGTGTCGCTCTCCGTGCCCGAGAAGTCCGTCTGCGCGCTCATCGGGCCGAACGGCGCCGGCAAGTCGACGATGCTGAACCTGCTGTCGGGCGTCTACCAGCCCGACGCCGGGACGCTCACCTTCGGCGGGACGTCCATGACGGGGCTGCCGGCGTACGCCCGCGTCCGTCTCGGCATCGCGCGCACCTTCCAGAAGATCCGGCTCTTCAAGCAGCTCTCGTTGCTCGAGAACGTGCTGGCCGGCTTCCACATCCACCAGGACACGCCCTTCTGGAAGTACCTGGTGGTGGGCGACACCGGCCGATTCCGGGAGGAAGCGCGCGAGCTGCTGGCCTTCGTCGGCCTCGGCGCGCGCGCCGCCGACCGGGCCGGCGCGCTGCCGTACGGCCAGCAGCGCATGCTCGAGATCGCACGCGCCCTCGCCACGCGGCCGAAGCTCTTCATGCTCGACGAGCCGGCCGCCGGGCTGAACCCGGCCGAGGTCGACTTCCTGCTGCAGCGACTGGTGGACATCGCGAAGCGCGGCACCACGCTCCTAGTGGTCGAGCACAACATGGATCTCGTGATGAACGTCGCCCAGCGCGTCTTCGTCCTCGACCATGGCGAGCCGCTCTTCGAGGGTACGCCGCGCGAGGTGCAGGCGAACCCGCGCGTCATCGAGGCTTACCTGGGAGGCGAGTTTGCTGCTTGAGGTCAAAGGTATCGACCTCGCCTATGGCGAAGTCCCCGCATGCCGGGGAATCAGCTTCGAGGTGGGCGAAGGCGAGATCGTGGCGCTGATCGGCTCGAACGGCGCCGGCAAGAGCACCACCCTGCGCGGCGTGGCGGGCGCCATGCTGCCGCGCAAGGGAACCATCCTGTTCGACGGAAAGGATGTCTCGCGCATGCCGGCGCACAAGCGCACGCTCGCCGGGATCGCGCTCGTGCCGGAGGGCCGGCGCGTGTTCCCGGCGCTCACCGTGCGCGAGAACCTGGAGATGGGCGGCTTCAAGTACCGCGGCGACAAGCGCAAGGTCGGCGAGCTGATCGAGCGCGTGATGCAGATGTTTCCGCGGCTGCGCGAGCGCGAAGTGCAGGCGGCCGGCACGCTGTCGGGCGGCGAGCAGCAGATGCTCGCCTTCGGCCGCGCGCTCATGTCGGAGCCCAGGCTCCTCTGCATGGACGAGCCTTCGCTCGGCCTCGCGCCGCTCGTCGTGCAGGAGATCTTCAAGAGCATTCGCGCCGCGAACGACGCGGGCACGAGCGTGCTGCTGGTCGAGCAGAATGCGCGCTATGCGCTCGAGACGGCGAGCCGCGGCTATGTATTGCAGACGGGCAGCATCATCGCCTCGGGAACGTGCGAGGCGCTGAAGCAGGATCCGCGGGTGAAGGAAGCTTATTTGGGAAGACGTTAATCCGTACGACGTACGTACGGATCCTTGCAACTTAATTACGTACGTCGTACGGAATTCAAATGGACAAATTTTCTCTGAAGGGCAAAGCCGCGATCGTCACCGGCGCCGCGGGCGGCATCGGCGGCGCGATCGCGAAGGCGTTCAAGGAGGCGGGCGCGCAGGTGGCGTGCGTCGACCTCGCGGTGGACAAGATTAGCCGTGACTACCTGCCGCTGCGCTGCGATGTCTCGTCCGAGGCCGAGACGCGCAGCGCGGTCGACCAGGCGGCGAAGACGTTCGGCGGGCTGCACGTGCTGGTCAATGCGGCCGCGATGCGCGACCCGAACGCGACGGTGACCGACATCGACCTGCCGGCCTGGAACCGCGTGTTCGGCGTGAACGTGGCCGGCGCGTATCTCATGAGCCGCTGGGCGATCCCGCACATGCAGCGCGCGGGCGGCGGCTCGATCATCCACGTCGCGTCGCAGCTCGGCACGGTGGGCACGCCCGGCCGGGTAGCGTATTGCGCGACGAAGGGCGCGCTCATCACCCTGGCGAAGGCGATGGCCTCCGACCACGCCGCGCAGGGCATCCGCGTCAACACGCTCTCGCCGGGCGCCGTCGAGACCGACCGCATGATCCTGCGCTTCGGCGAGATGCAGAAGGCGCGCGACGTGCTGGGCCCCAAGCACCTGATGAACCGCCTCGGCTACCCCGAGGAGATTGCCGCGGCGGCAGTATTCCTCGCCTCGGACGCGTCCAGCTTCATGACAGGATCGAACTTGCTGGTCGACGGCGGATACAACGCCGTGTGAGCGGTAGATTCGCGTCACGACGCAGTGCTAGGGTGCGCGCTCCAAACCCAAGAAAGGATCGTTGCCATGCGCCGTCTCATCTCCATCGTCCTCATCGTCTCGCTCACCGGCATGGGACTGCCGCTGTCCGCACAGGCCGGCATGCTGCCGACCGACAGCGTGGTCGCCAGCCCGGCAAAGGAGCGCGTGACCGGGTTCCTGAACAGAAGCGACGTGCGCGCGCAACTGGAGTCGATGGGCGTGAATCCGGCGGACGCGAAGGCGCGCGTGGCCACCCTCACCGATGACGAGGCGACTCAGCTCGCGGCGAAGATCGACAACCTGCCCGCGGGCGGCGACGGATTCGGCGCGCTGGTCGGTGCGCTGCTCATCGTCTTCATCGTGCTGCTCATCACCGACATCCTCGGCCTGACGCACGTCTTCCCGTTCACCAAGCCCATCAAGTAACTGGAAAATAGGGACGGACCCTAATTAAAAAATAATTAGGGTCTGTCCCTATTTAAATTGGAGTGGCCAGCAGGGACGGAATGGTCCCGGTGTCGGCCACGACGAGGACGGTTTTCAGCTTTGGAAGGCCGTCCTTCATCACCGCCTCGACGCGGTAGCGGCCGACGCTGAAGAGGCGCGAGTTGCCCTCGAGGTCGGTCTGGAAGAGGCTGTAGCTCGCCTCGAAGCTGCCGTCGCCGAGCATGCGCAGCGGCCCGATGACGTGGCGGTCGTAGTGCAGGTTGTATTCGTTGACCTCGCGATAGGACTCGACCCGGTCGCGCAGCATGTTCTTGTTGTCGCACCACATGAGGACGTTGGGCAGGCCCTGCTCGACGTTCTCGCGCGTCGTCACGCGGTAATCGCAGTCCTCGTCGAAGAGCTCGACCCAGTCCTCGAGCCGGTCCTCGTCGAGGGCCATGCCGTACTCCGCCATGAGGGAATACCAGTGGTTCACCGGATCCCGCCCGGCGCCTCGACGCCCATCAGCTCGGCCCAGTAGGACCAGAAGCCGCGGATCGGCGACTCGGTGACGCGGTGCGTCTCGTCCTTCACCGCGCCGCGGCCGCCCATCTCGATCACGGCATAGCTGTCCTTCGCGCTCTGCGAGGCCTTCTGCACGACTTCGATCGCCTCGCCGTCTTCCATGCTGACGAACCCCGCCGGGCCGACCAGGTTCGCGGAGAGAAGGCGATGACGCACCATGGCCTCGTCGTCGTCCTCGTAGCAGAAGAGCGTCTGGAACACCTCGTGCGCGTCGACGCCTTTCGGGCGGATCTGCCGCGTGCCGATGGAGTTGTTGATCTGGATGAGGAGCACGTTCGGGAAGAACGTGGGCGCGGCCAGGTTCATGCCATCCGCGTACTCGTTCTTGAACTGGAGGAGCTTGGTGTCGCGCAGGCGCATGCGATCGAGGCGCGCCGCCGTGTCGGCGTAGGCCTTCAGCGCCTCCTCCTGCGAGTCGCTCGCCGCGTAGGCGTGGTTCATGTTGTGGCGATGGCGCTCGTCCATCTTCACGCCGCCCTTCTGCGTCGCCCGATCCACGCCGTAGGTGACGAAGAACTCGTGCAAGAGGCTCGCGTGGTACGTGTCGCGCAGGTTCTCGGCGTACAGCTTCCAGTTGCCCTGGATGCGCTGGCGCGAGTAGCCGAGGATCTTCACCGGCTTGTGGAAGAAGCGCTTCACCATGCCGGTGCCGAAGGCGCCCAGGTACTCCTCCAGCGGCTCGGTCTGCTCGCAGAACGTGCCGAACACGACGCCGTTCAGGCTCTGCACGCGCAGGCGCCTCGGCGACACCGCCTTCATGTCGAAGTCCTTCGGCATGCCGCCTTCGCCGCGCAGGCCCTGCCGGAAGGGAAGGCCGGTCAGCTCGCCCGCGTTCGAATAGCACCAGCGGTGGTAGAGGCACACGAGGCGCTCGGCGTTGCCGCGCAATTCGCGCACGATCATCGCCCCGCGGTGCGAGCAGCGGTTCACGAAGGCATGCAGCGCGCCCGCCTTGTCGCGCGAGACGACGACCGGCGTGTCGCCGACCCATGTGGTGCGGAAGTCGTGCGGCTTCGGCAGCTCGGCCTCGAGGCACAGGTAGCTCCACGTCGGCCCGCGGAAGATGCGCTCCATCTCGAGCTCGTACACCTCCGGGTCGTGGTGCAGGTGGAACGGCACCCGCGAGTAATCGTTGCGCGGCCAGTCAACTTTCATGCTTGTCCATCCAGTCGAGAAAATCGTCGCGCGCCTGCGCGAGGGTGAAACGGGGGTGCCAACCGAGCTCTGCCAAGCGCCGGTTCGAAAAACGCGTCCGGGTGATCCGGGTCAATGGCATGACGTTGCACTCGGCTTCCTGCGTCGACTCGCGCCAGCGGAATCGCGGAAAACGCTGCTGGAGGAGTTCGCACCATTCGGGAAGAGACCATGCGGCGCCGGTGGACAGATGATACAGGCGGTGCGTCGGTGCCCTGGCATCCATCACGGCGATGAGCGCGGCGGCGAGGTCGGGCGCGTAGATGTAATCCGTGGCGCCCAGCTTGAAAAAGACCGCGTCCTCCCCGCGCCGGGCGAGGGCCGCGATCTGCGTCGGCGGTGAAATCACGGTGCGCGCGCCCGTGGCGTGCTCCCAGCGGCCGAAGACCGTGCCGAGCCGGCCGATGCGCACGTCCAGGTTCCAGAGCTCGCCCAGCCGGAGGCAGGTGCGCTCCGCCGCGTATTTCGTGATGCCGTACATGGTCTGCGGCACCGGCCGGTCGGCTTCCTCGTCGAGCGGATGATCGACGCCGACGCCGGCGCTGCCATACAGCGCGCCGGTGCTCGCGTACACGAAGCGCTCGACGCCGTGGCGCCGCGCCGCTTCCAGCATGCGGATCGTGCCGAGCAGGTTCACTTCGGCGATCAGCGCCGGCTCTCGTGCGTCGCGCGCCGGGTCGGCGGTGATCGCGGCGAGGTGGATGACGCGCTTCACGCCGCGAAACAGGCTGTCCGGCGGCTGCCTCACGTCGACGCGCTCGAACGGCACGTCTATCTCGGGCCGATCGAGATCGGCGACGCGCACCTCGTCGCCCCGCGCGCGGAGCTGCTCGACGACATTCAGGCCGACGAAGCCGGCGCCGCCGGTGACGAGGATCATGAGCCTGCTCGTCGTTCCCGCGAAGGCGGGAACCCATGTTTTTCAGAAAGCAAGACTGGGTCCCCGCCTTCGCGGGGACGACAAGGCAGTCTCATTTCTTGGTGAAGCCGAGCAGCCCGGAGCCGATGGACCGCGGATCGCGCTTGCCGCCCTTGCCGGCGTCCACGCGCAGGAAGAACTCGAGCACCGCGCGGTTGAAGGCATCGGGCTCCTCGAGGTTGATGGTGTGCCCGGACCAAGGAATGATGACCAGCCCCGCGGTCGGGATGGTGCGCTTCATGAGGAGCCCGGGCTCGAGGCAGGGATCGTCCTCGTCGCCGGTGACGACCAGCGTCGGCACCTCGATCTTCCGCATGTCGTCGACCAGCTCGTAGAGCGACGGCCGCTTCATCTGCACGCCGCGCATGGTGAGCGCCTGGCCCTTCGCCGAGTGTTCGCCGAGCTGTTGGTTGAACTCCTCCCAGCCGCGCCGGTCCTTGTTCTGCAATTGCACGCGCGTCGGGCCGAGCGCGTACTTTTTCGCCGCGCTCGCCCAGTCGGCCTCGAATGAAGCGGCGGCTGCTTCGCACTCCGCCTGGAACTTCTCCTTCTTGTCGGGCTCGGCGCCGTAGCCGCAGCCGGCGACGACGAGCGAGCGCGCGCGCTGCGGGTACTTGATGCCGACGTGCAGCGTGGCGAAGCCGCCCATCGACAGGCCGACGATGTGCGCGCGGTCGAGCTTGAGGTGATCGAGCACCGCGATGATGTCGTCGCGCGCGTGCTGCTGGGAGTACCTCGCGCCGTCTTCCGGCACGTCGGAAGGCGGGAAGCCACGCGCGTTGAAGGCGACGCAGCGGAAGTAGCGCCCGAAGAAGCGCATCTGCGTTTCCCACGCGCGGTGGTCGCCGGCGAATTCGTGGACGAAGATGACGGGCGTGCCGCTGCCGGTCTCTTCGTAATAGAGGCGGGTGCCGTCCTTCGCGGGGGCGTGTGGCATGAGTTAGCTCCTAAGGCAGAACGGCGGTGAGATCGATTTCGACGCGGCAGCCGGGCACGAGCAGGCCGCTCACCTGCACCGTGGTGCGCGGCGGCGGCGAAGGAAAGAACTCCTTCCACACCTGGTCGAAGTAAAAAAAGTCGTTGAGGTCGGTGAGAAACACCTGCGACTTCACCGTGTCCTTGAGATCGCAGCCGGCGGCCTGGAACACGCTGCGCAGGTTGTTCAGCACGTAGCGCGCCTGCTTCTGGATGTTCGAGCCGTAGTAGGGGAACGCGGGATCCTGGCGCGCTTCCGGCGGGACGCCGGTCTTGTAGTCCGAGGCGATCTGGCCGGCGGCGTAGAGGGTTTCGCCCACGAGGATGCCCTGGCAGTAGTGCGCCATCGGCGCGGGCGTGCTCTTGCCCGTGATGACCTTCTTCGGCGACTTGCAACCCCAGAGATCGATTTCGATCCTGCAACCCGGCACGAGCAGCCTGCTGATCTGCAGCGTGGTGCGCGGCGGCGGCGAGGGGAAGAACTCCTTCCACACCTGATCGAAATGGTAGAAGTCGTCGAGGTCGGTGAGGAAGACCTGCGACTTCACCACGTCGGTGAACTGCAGGCCGGCCGCCTCGAACACGCTCTTCAGGTTCTCGAGGACGTAGCGCGCCTGCTTCTGGATGTCGGAGCCGTAGAACGGGAACGCGGCATCCTGGCGCGCCTCGGGCGGCACGCCGGTCTTGTAGTCGGAGGCGATCTGGCCCGCGGCGTAGAGCGTGTCGCCGATCATCACGCCCTGCGAGTAGTGCGCCATCGGGGTCGGCGTCTTCTTGCCGGTGATGGTTTCCTTTTTGGCTTTCGAGCCCCACAGGTCGATCTCGACCTTGCACCCCGGCACCAGCAGGCCGCTGAACTGCAC
>Ga0207707_10005041_pt1 | contig 11594 bp, 7 predicted proteins | sample KBSC83BmetaG_FD_184336 | JGI IMG/M metagenome (GOLD analysis project Ga0207707, IMG submission 184336) | Corn rhizosphere microbial communities from Kellogg Biological Station, Michigan, USA - KBS C8-3B metaG (SPAdes) (version 2) | ecosystem: Host-associated > Plants > Roots > Rhizosphere ... | reverse complement strand
TGGCACGTGCACCATTCCAGCCAACTACATTACCAGCACCAACATGTGCGGCTCGTGTGCGGCGGGTACTTATCTGTCGGGCTCGATCCAGTGCGCCGTGTGCTCGACCGGCACCTACAGCTCCAGCAACGGCGGCAGCTGCAGCCCGGCGGGAACCTGCTCGTCGGGTACGTACAACTCGACGACGAATCAGTGCAATTCATGCGCCACCGGCACGCTCACCATCCTGGGCGGGGCAGGGTACTGCAGCACCGTCTGTCCCACCGGCTACACCTACAAGACGGGCTCGAAGATCACTCCGCCAATGTCGTGCTTCGCGTGCACCAACAGCTCGGGAGGTTCGGGCACGGTATCCGTGAGCAGCGGCAAGGCCACGTGCTCCTCGGGATACTCACTCTCGAGCACCAACCTCGTTTCGGCCACTGCGACGGCGTCCATCGCGAACAACCCGACTTACAACGCGGCGTTGCAGAGTGCTTCCATTCCGGTCACTCCCCAGCCGGTCACGCCCGCGACGACGGCGCCGACCACCGCCTCGCCCGTCACCGGGATTCCGCTGTCGCAGGTCGCCACGCAGAAGACCTGCAGCAGCGGACACCTTTGGAACTACAGCAACGCGACCAGCCCGACGGATGCGGGAACGGCCACGCTGCCGAGCGACCCGACGACCCCGAACGCGAAAAACACCGCCGGGATCCTCGACTACGGCGCGCTGCCGGCTGCCTTCTCCTCGTTGCCGAGCAGCCCGCCCCTCGCGGCGGAGGGCGTCACCACGCGCGCGGCCGCGACGCCGATCTTCTACAACCTGAAGATCACGCAGAACGGTCTCCTGAGCCTCTCCTACAGCCAGGGCGGGGGCGCCTACACGAACGTGATCAACAACCTGGACATCACGAAGTCGAACGGACCGATTCCGAGCAGCTTCCGCTTTGCCTTCGCCGGCTCCACCGGCGGCAGCACCAACATCCACGAGATCATGTGTTTCAAGGCCGCCCCGGATGTGGAATCGGCGAGCTCGGTCGGCATCAACCAGCAGCAGTCCTCCCGCATCGAGACCGGTACGCAGGCGTTCTTCGCGTCCTTCAACCCGGTGGACTCGACCGGCCGCCTTGCCGCCTATGGCATCAGCGTCGACAGCAGCAACAATGTGTCGATCGCCACCGTCGCCAACTGGGATGCCTCCTGCAACCTGACGGGCATACCCACCGGCTCGCAGTGCTCGACGACTCACACCAGCGGGCTCGTGTCCCCCGAATCGCCGACGGCCTCCGGCTCGAGCGGCCGGCAGATCCTCACCTGGAACGGCTCGGCGGGAGTGCCGTTCGAATGGAACAGCCTGTCCGCGGCGCAAGTCACCGCGCTGGGGACCTCCGACCGGCTGAACTACCTGCGTGGCGTGCGCACACAGGAGATCAACAGCCTGGGGTCCGGAACGTTCCGCACGCGCGATGACGTGCTGGGCGACATCATCGACTCGAGCCCGACCTGGGTGGGGCCGCCCGGAAGCGGGTACATCGCGAATTTCAAGGATCGGCTCTATGCCTCCGGCCCGGTGCCGGAGAACAGCGCGACGACGAGCTTCCTGACGTTCCAGCAGAACCATCAGAATCGCGAGAACGTCGTCTACGTGGGCTCCAACGACGGCATGCTGCATGGCTTTCGCACCGAAAGCTCCGACGGCAGCGGCACCAACGACGGCGCGGAAGTTCTCGCCTACATGCCGGGAGCCGTGGTGAATACGATCAACAACACCACGGCCACGCTGAACTTCTCCAGTCCGCAGTACAACCATAACTACTTCGTGGATGCCACGCCCGGGTTCGGCGACGTGTTCTTCGGCGGCACCTGGCATACCTGGCTCGCCGGCGGGCTCGGCACCGGCGGCGCGGCGGTCTACATACTGGACATCACCGACCCGGCCAACTTCGCCGAAACCAATGCCGGCTCGCTGGTCATCGGCGAGTGGATCGCGGGTAACGATGCGACCCCGGGAGCCATCAGCTGCGTCGGCAACGGACGCACGAACGCTGCCAATTGCGGCGTCAACCTCGGCAATGTCACCGACGTGCCGCAGATGCGCAGACTCCACAACGGCACCTGGGGCGTGGTGTTCGGCAACGGCGTGGGCAGCTCCACCGGGGATGCCGGGATCTACATCCTGAGCATCAATGCGACCACGGGCGCGAAGACCTGGTACTACCTGAGCACCGGCAGCGGCAGCCTGGCTTCGCAAGGCAGCGACGGCATCGCCGCCAGCGCGACCGCGGATCTGGACGGTGACAGGATCATCGACTACGTCTATGCCGGCGATATCAACGGCAACCTGTGGCGCTTCGACCTGACGAGCAACGACCCGACCCAGTGGGCCGCAGGGGCGACACCCATGTTCAAGACGGCGAACGGACAGCCGATCACGACGCCTCCGGTGGCTGGAGGGGGCGCCACCTCGCCCGACGGGCTCAATCGCGTCATGGTGTCCTTCGGCACGGGGCAGAAGACCCCGATGACGAGCACCAACCCCGCCACCTACTTGAAGACGCAGCAGAGCATCTATGGCGTGTGGGACTGGAACCTCGCAGCGTTCAACTCGCTCTCCGGTACCACGTTCGCGGTTCTGTCGAGCGGCGGCACCATCACGGCGAGCTCCACCACCCTGCAGGCGATTCCCGTGACCATCAACTCATCCGGAAATCACGACGTCAATTCGTCTCCGCAGATCTGCTTCATCGGTACCACCGACTGCACCAGCGGAAACACTCAATACGGCTGGTCCATCGCGCTTCCGGAGTCCAATTCGCAGGGCAAGGAGCAGATCGTGTTCGCCCCCGAGCTGCTCTCGGGAGTGGTGATCGTGGACTCCACGCTACCGGCGGATAACCAGCCCACCACCTGCACGCAGAATCTGGATGAGGGATGGACTTACGCCATCAACATTCTCAGCGGCCTGCCGGTCCAGAATTTCTTCACCCAGTATCACGACGCCAACGAGATCGGTCACCACACCGACGCGACCGGCACGCCGTCGGTGTTCGCCAACGGCACCTCGGACTTCCTCATATACCAGAAGACCGACGGCGGCGGCGGCGGGACTCCAGTCAAGGGTCCGGCTCCCAACTCCGCCAAGCGCCTCACCTGGATCCAGCTGCGATGAGGATCTCCATGTTGACCCAACACTCGAGCAAGGCCCGCCGCGCGGCGGGCTTCACCCTGGTCGAATTGATGGTGACGGTGATGATCGTCGCCGTGCTCGCGACCATCGCCGTTCCGTCCTATCTGAGCTCAGTCCGCAAGTCCCGACGCACGGAAGCGCGCCAGGCGTTGCTGGACCTCGCCGGCCGCGAAGAGCGCTATCTGGCGACGAACACGACGTACTCCCAGACCGCCACCGATCTCGGTTACTCCACGTTTCCCTCCACGACGCAAAGCGGGTACTACACGATCAAGATCGATTCAGCGACTTTCACGGCGCCGAGCGCCACGGCGGCTGCCTATTTCAAGGCCATCGCCAGCCCCGTTGCCGGCAAGGGACAGGATAGGGACTCCACGTGCGCCAGCTTCTCGGTTGACTCACAGGGAGTTCAGAAGTCAGCGGACGGTTCGGGCACGGACACCACCGCTACCTGCTGGCAGCAATAGCGCATCGCTCTGCCGGTCGCGAGTCGCGTGACGCCGCCTCTGGCCCGCATGCCACGCCCGTGGCGGATTTGCGCGGCCAGCCCGTGGACAGGTATAGAATGGACACCGCACGGCGACCCGCCGTGGTGATGTCCGGATCTCAATGCGCCTCGCGAATAGCCAATCGCAAAAGGCAGTGCTGCTGGCCTCCCTGCTGCTCTACCTCGGGGGCCTGCTGTTTCCGGCGGTTGAGTACGACACCATGAGCTCCCAGCCGGCGGTGCATTCCACTCACCTCTGGCACGAACCGCTGGGGCGGGTGGAGATGGTTCCGGGCTATTTCCATCTGGCGCTGGGATGGATCGGCATGCTCGTGCCCCCGCAGATCACCCCGATCGGCTGGCTGGCAAACCCCTGCTACTTCCTGGCCTTGCTGTTCGCGCGCTGGCGAAGAATCACTCTCACGCGATCCCTGGCGGGCCTGTCGCTCGCCCTGGCGGCCTCCAGTCTCATCGTCGTCAATCTGAGTCCGCTGCGCGTGATGCTGCACGACCCCGTGCCCCAATTCTGGTCGGCGATCAGCCCCCTGGCCGGGTTCTGGCTGTGGCTGGCGGCGATCGCCGCCCTCAACGTCTACGGGTTCCTGCTCAGCCGCCCCGCCTCCGGCTCAGTGGAGCTCGCGGTTCGGCCGGGGAGGCCCGGCCCCCCCTCACGGACCGAGACAGGCGTCTCCTAAAGAAAGCACCGGCCGGTCTTCCTTCAGGCCTCTCCCCAGACCTCGCGAGCCACTTCGACGATCCGGGCAAGCTTCGCGGTCTGCTCTTCCAGCGTGAGAGGATTGCCGCGCTCGCCGCTTGAGAATCCGCACTGGGGGCTGAGCGCCAGCTGCTCCAGCGGACAAACTTTCGCCGCCGCCTCGATGCGGCGCTTGAGCTCGTCCTTGGACTCCAGGGGCCCGGATTTGCTCGTCACCAGCCCCAGCACGACGCGCTTGCCGGGGGGCACGAAACGCAGCGGCGCGAAGCTCCCGGCGCGCTCGGAATCGTATTCCAGGAAGTAGCCGTCGACCTCGATGGCGTTGAAGAGGGTCTCGGCGATGGGCTCATAACCGCCTTCGGCCATCCAGGCGCCCTCGAGGTTGCCGCGGCACAGATGCATCGTGACGGCCATGCCGGGCGGGCGGCTCCGGATACACTCGTTGATCAGCCGGGCGTACTGGGCAGGCAAGCGCTGGGGATCCTCGCCCATCCGGCTCACCTCCGCGCGCAGCTTCGGATCGCACAGGTAGGCAAGATTCACCTCGTCGATCTGCAGGTAGGTGAGACCTGCTTTCGCCAGGTCGGCAATTTCCTCGGCGTAGGCTCGTGCGACATCCGCGTAGAACTCGTCCATCTGTGGGTAGGCTCGTGCGTCGATCGCACTGCGGCCCCCGCGGAAGTGCAAGATAGATGGCGAGGGCACGGTGAGCTTGGGGGTCTGATGCGTGTGGCGCTTCAAGAACTCGAAATGCCCGACAAAGATGGGGGCAGGGCGTGAGACCTTCCCGGTGACACGGGTCGCTGAAGGTGTTCGCTCCAGCGAGCCCGCCGCCGTATGAAAGCTCACCTTCACCGGTGAGGGGGTGCGCTCCACGTTGGCCAGTCGAGTCAGGAAATCCATGTGCCAGAACGTGCGCCGGAACTCCCCGTCGGTGATCGAGCGCAGCCCCACGCGCTCCTGGAGGGCGATCACATCGCGAATGGCAGCATCCTCGATCTCGGTGAGCTGCGCGCGCGACAGCTCGCCTTCGCGATGCTTGGCGCGCGCTTGCAGCAACCGCGGCGGACGCAGCAGCGAGCCGACGTGATCGGCCCGAAAAGGAGGACGCTCGAGCATGCCTGAAGCATGGAATAGGGTGGCCGGAGCGCGCAACTCGCCGGCGCTCGGGGCCGTGCGGCCGATTCAGATCCTGGTGCTGAGCCTGTGCCTGCTGATCAACGTGCTCGACGGCTACGATCTGCAGGCCGCGGCCTTCACCTCGACTCGCATCATGGCCGAGTGGGGCGTCGCGACCGGGGCGATGGGGCTCACCGTCTTCAGCGTCGGTGTGCTGGGCGTGGGTCTGGGCTCGTTCCTGCTGGCACCCATTGCCGACCGTTTCGGGCGACGGCCCACGGTGATCATCGGCCTGTCGCTCATCACCGCCGGGATGCTCGCCGTGTCGATCACCGCGACCCCGCTGCAGCTGAGCGGCCTGCGCCTCATGACCGGATTGGGAATCGGAATTCTATTTCCCACGCTCAACACGCTCGTCTCCGAATACACCCCGGTGGCCTGGCAGAGTCTGGCGGTGAGTGTCTACGCCACCGGCTATCCGATCGGCGCGGCCTTGAGCGGCGCGTTGGCGCCAGCCTTCATCGAACACTGGGGCTGGCGCTCGGTGTACACCGCCGGAGGTGCGGCATCATTGATCCTCACCCTCGCAGTCATCGCGCTGCTTCCGGAGTCGCTGGAGTTTCTCCTCGAGGTGCAGCCGCGAGGCGCCTTGAAGCGCGCCCGTGCTCTTGCGATGCGCTTGCAGGTTCCTGCTGCGAGCGCCTTGCCATCTCGCCAGGCGGCGGTGCGACCCAGTCCGCTCACGGCATTTGAGCCGCGCCTTGCCCGTCGCACTCTGCTCATCAGCGCCGCCTTCTTCCTTCTGTGGCTGACGGAGTTCTTCGTGGTGACCTGGACTCCCACGATTCTCTCGCGCGAGGGCCTCACTCTGGCGGCGGCATCGCGCGCCGGGGTCATGCTGACCTTAGGTGGGATGGCCGGGACGCTGCTCGTGGGCGCCTTCGGCATGAGTTTTGGCCTGGTGCGGGTGGTCGGGCTGTATCTGTGCGCGAGCTTTTTCATGACCCTCGTGTTCGGCTTCTCCGACGTGCAGGCATCCCTGGTGCTCATCTGCAGCGTTCTTGGATTTCTGCTGTTCGGCTCGGCCGTCGGGCTGTATGCCGTCGCGGCGAGAATTTTCCCGCTCGAGGTGCGCGCCACCGGTACTGGCGTCGCGCTGGCCTTCGGGCGGGCTGGCGCGGTCGTCGGGCTTTCCCTCGGGGGGATTCTCATGGGCCTGGGCTGGGCGCGCGGCACCTACGTCAGTATTCTCGCGCTGCCGGTCGTGGCCGCGGCCCTCGCCACGTTCGCCTTGCACCCGTTCGTCTCGGACGCCGATCCGTCCTGAGGAGTCCCTCGGCCATGTCGCAGCTCACTCTGTCCGTCGCGATCGGAGACTACGACCGCAACCGTCCCCTCATCAGCGGGGCGGTGCGCATGGATGGCGTCGACCCCGTGTTCATGACGCTCTCTCCGGAAGAGATCTTCTTCAGAGCGATGCGGACGGCGGACTTCGATATCTGCGAGCTGTCGCTGTCGAGTTTCACTGTCCGCACCTCCCGAGGAGACAATCCGTACGTCGGCGTCCCGGCGTTCGTGTCCCGCACCTTCCGGCACACTTCGATCTACGTCCGCACCGACCGGATCAGCGAGCCGCAGGACCTCATCGGACGCCGGATCGGAGTGCCCGAGTACCAGCTGACCGCCAACGTCTGGGCACGCGCGCTTTTGCAGGACGACCATGGCGTGAAGCCTGCTGACGTGCGGTGGGTGCGCGCGGGTATCGAGCATGCGCAGCGGCCGGAGAAAATACCTATACAGCTTCCCCCGGACGTTCACCTGGAAGAGGGGCCACCGGGGAAGACCATCTCGCAGCTGCTGGAGTCCGGCGCCATCGATGCCTTCATCGCGCCGCGTCCCCCGAAGCTGGTGGATTCGGGCCACCCGCACATCGGCTGGTTGTTTCGCGATCCGGTGGCGGCGGCCCAGGACTACTACAGGCGCACCGGCATTTTCCCCATCATGCATCTGATCGGCGTGCGGCGCTCGCTTGCCGAGCGGCATCCCTGGCTGCCGGCGGCCGTGCTCAAGGCTTTCGAGCAGTCCAAGGCACTGGCGCTGGAGGCCTTGAACGACACGTCCGCGACCAAGGTCACCTTGCCCTTCGTGGAGGAGCAGCTGCGAGCCGCGCGCGCGTTGCTGGGCCAGGATTTCTGGCCCTACGGTGTCGAGCCCAACCGCAAAACCCTCGAGACCTTTCTCAGACACCACCACGAGCAGGGATTGTCGGCGCGGCGCGTGAGCGTGGAAGAGTTGTTTCATCCGGCGACGCTGGAGAGCTACTCCGTCTAGGAGCCGGAGCGGCGTCCGCCGCCCACTGCGGCCGTTGCGGCGCGGGCCGGTTGACTCGGGACCCCCGTCCAGGGTTTAGGCTTGCAAACACACTTGGAGGGCGCGCCATGTCACAACCGAGTCGATCGTATCTTCCCGCGGCTGGCTTCCACTGGACGCTCCCACTGTATGACCCGCTGGTCAAACTGCTGGGCGGAGACGCGGCCAGGGCCGCACTGCTGGATCAAGCCGCGCTGCGAGTCAACGAGAGAGTGCTCGATATTGGGTGCGGTACCGGCACCCTTGCCATGACCATCAAACGCCGCTACCCCCAGGTCGAAGTCACAGGACTCGATCCTGATCCAGGCGCTCTGCGGCGGGCCGCGCGCAAGGCGCAACGGGCCTCGTTGTCGATCCAGCTCGATCGGGGATTCTCGGATGATCTGCCTTACGAGGACGCTCGATTCGAGCGTGTTTTTTCCTCGTTCATGCTGCACCACCTGGACGACAAGGAAGCGACGTTGCGCGAGGTGCGGCGTGTGCTCAAGCCCGGCGGCGCCTTCCACATGCTGGATTTCGCCGACCCGCGTTCGGGCGGGGTGCACGGCCGCCTGAGCCATCTGGTGCACTCGAGCAAGCGCCTGAAGGATAACAACGAGGCAAGGATGCTCGAGCTGATGCGACAGGCCGGGTTGGTGAGCCCGATGACCGTCGCGGAGCGATCACTGCTCGTGGGTCATATCGCGTATTACCAAGCGCTGGCTCCGAGCTGAGACTCGACGCACTTCGCCCGAGGTGAACGCGGCACCGATGCGCCGCGGTGAGCGCCGATGCGCCTCACGAAATTTTAGCCCGGGCACCTTGACATCCCTGCCGGCTGGGAAAACAATCCGCGCCCTCTTCAGACACGGGAGTCACCCGGTTGGACAGTTGCCCTAGTAGTCGCTTCATCGTCGACTGAAACGGCGAGACCTCCAGCACCGCGGTTCTTCTCCTCCAGCTCCGCCTGCCACCGTCTCGCTACCGCAAGCGGACGGTGCGCAAGGCATCCCGGACACCCGCATCACAGGTCGGTCCGAAACTCCCAGCGCATCGCTCCTTTGAAGGCTTTATCGGGAAGGAAGCATGCGTATGGCGAGCGTACGTCAATCACTGGTTTGCGCGGCCGGCTGTGCCGATGTCTGCACGGACCCCGAGTTGCATCGGGAAAGCGCCGTTCTGGACGACGCCCACGTGGGCGACATCCGGGGTGCCCTCGGCACCATCGCGCGTCATGACCTGGGACCCCGCGGCGGTTGGTCGGCCCGGCTGAAGACGCTGCTCGCGATTCTGGGGCCGGGGCTCATCGTCATGGTGGGCGACAACGACGCGGGCGCCTTCGGCACCTACGCCCAGGCGGGCCAGGACTACGGCACCGCGCTCCTGTGGACGCTGCTGCTGCTCATTCCGGTGCTGTACGTGAACCAGGAGATGGTGCTGCGTCTGGGCACGGTCACCGGGGTCGGCCACGCCCGGCTCATTCTGGAGCGCTTCGGCAAATTCTGGGGCGCTTTCAGCGTCATCGATCTGTTTCTGCTGAATGCGCTCACGCTGGTGACGGAGTTCATCGGCATCAGCCTGGCGCTGGATTATCTGGGGCTTCCACGCCAGATCGGTGTGCTGGCGGCCGCGGGGATCATCATCGCGGCGGCGGGCACGGGGAGCTTCAGGCGGTTCGAGCGCCTCGCGTTGCTGCTGGTCCTGGGGAGCCTGCTGCTGGTGCCCATCCTGCTGTGGGCTCATCCGCCGGCCGCGCAGCTGGCAAGGGATTTCGTCGTACCTCACTTCCCGGCGGGTGCGCACGTGAACGAGGTCATGCTGCTGGTCATCGCCATCGTCGGCACGACCGTCGCGCCGTGGCAGCTGTTCTTTCAGCAGAGCTATGTCATCGACAAGCGCATTACCCCGCGTTTCATGCGCTACGAGCGGGCGGATCTGTGCCTGGGCATCGGGCTCGCGATCCTCGGTGCGGTGGCGATGATCGCCTTCACCGCGGCCACCTTCGCCGGTCATGCCGAGTTCGCGCATTTCCAGGATGCGGCCGGGGTGGCGGCAGGCCTGCACAAGTACGTCGGCCCGGTCGCCGGGGTCTTTTTTGCCGTTGCCCTGATCGACGCCAGCGTCATCGGCGCGATGGCCGTGTCGGTGTCCACCGCCTATGCGCTCGGGGACGTGCTGTCTCTGCGGCACTCCCTGCATCGCAAGCCCACCGAAGCCAAGGCGTTCTACGCGGTCTATGCGGGGCTGGTGCTGGTGGCGGCGGCGCTGGTGCTGACTCCTGGAACGCCGCTGGGGCTGTTGACCAACACGGTGCAGACGCTTGCCGGCGTGTTGCTGCCCAGTGCCAGCGTGTTTCTGCTGCTGCTCTGCAATGATCGGGCCGTGCTCGGACCCTGGGTCAATGGACGCTGGGTCAACCTGTTCACGGCGGCCATCGTCGGCGTGTTGGTAATGCTGTCCGTCATTCTCACGGCCTCCGTTCTCTACCCGCAGCTCAGCGGGCACGCGATGCGGATCGTGCTCGAGCTGGGAGCCTTGGGGCTGGCCGTGGCCGGCGCAGTGTTCCTGCTACGGGCGGATCAGCGCGCGCCCATTGATCGGACCGGACGGGCCACGTGGCGCATGCCGCCGCTGCGCACACTCGCGCCCGCCCGGATGAGCTCGGCGACGCGATTCGGGATGCTGGCTCTGCGGGGCTATCTGCTCATCGCCGGGGGGCTCATCCTGGTGCGGATCGTGCAGCTGGCAAGCTCGCACTTTGGATGATATTTAATCCGTAACTCATTGAAATATAGTTATGGAATGAGCACGGCAGCGCCGGTCAGCTGCCCGTGTTTCAGACGCCGGAGCGCATCGTTCGCAGCAGTGAGCTCGAAACCCTCGACACTCGGCTCGAGGGGCACGCGAGCGGCGAGATCCATGAACGCTTCGCCATCCGCGCGGGTGAGATTGGCAACGGAGCAGACCGAGCGCTCACCCCACAGCAAACTGTACGGAAAGCTCGGAATGTCGCTCATGTGAATTCCAGCGCACACGACACGGCCTCCCTTGCGGACCGCGGCCAGCGCCGCCGGCACCAACGCGCCGACAGCGGCGAACAGGATCGCTGCATCCAGCGGCTCCGGCGGGCGCTCATCCGAGCCACCCGCCCAGACAGCGCCGAGACTGAGCGCGAACTTTTGCGAAGCCTGGTCACCTGGCCTCGTCAGGGCGAAAACGCGCCTGCCTTCCGCGCGTGCGACCTGGGCGAGCAGATGAGCTGCCGCACCGAAACCATAGAGCCCCAGGTTGATTGCGTCTCCCGCTGCGCGATACGCGCGATATCCAATCAGCCCGGCACACAACAAAGGCGCGGCCTGAGCGTCGGAGTAGCGAGCGGGAATGGCCAGGCAATAGCGCGCATCCGCCAACACGTGCTGCGCGTATCCTCCATCGAGCGTATAGCCGGTGAACTGCGCGCGCTCGCAGAGGTTTTCCTTGCCTTCCCGGCAGTAGCGGCAGACTCCGCAGGTGTGTCCCAGCCAAGGCACTCCGACACGCGCGCCGACCTGGAACTTCGTGACGTCACTGCCGCAGGCGAGGACTCGGCCCACGATCTCGTGCCCTGGCGTGATCGGATAGGGGATATGGGGAAGCTCGCCTTCCAGAAGATGCAGATCGGTGCGGCACACGCCGCAGGCGAGTACCTCGAGCAGAATCTGCTGTTCCCGGGGAGCCGCGAGCGTGAGGGGCTCGGGAATCAAGCTCCCGCCGGG